>Ga0310121_10002880_pt1 | contig 16078 bp, 10 predicted proteins | sample CB27_Tmax_986_MG_FD_203504 | JGI IMG/M metagenome (GOLD analysis project Ga0310121, IMG submission 203504) | Marine microbial communities from Western Arctic Ocean, Canada - CB27_Tmax_986 | ecosystem: Environmental > Aquatic > Marine > Oceanic | place: Canada: Western Arctic Ocean | collected...
GACGATCAAGTCCGTAATGTAGCGATGTCTGACCGAGAGGATCCAGCCTGTCATCAGTAAACGAAACGTCTGAAAGCTCGGCTGCGTAAAAACGGGAGCAAAGATGAGTAGCAAATTTTCGAAAGAAAGAGTAAGTTCCATGACTGCGGCTTCCGTGCCTGAGGAATCGTTTAGTTAGTTACTCGGTTTCTCATACGAAAGCCGCTCTTTTTTTCCAATATCAGTTACGCAAAAAGTGCAAAACTAGAACTTAGGATATCCCAAGATAAATGGATTTGACAACGAAGCTGCTCGAACCCCGCCGCCCGAGTGCCGGTTTAAGCGTCGGTTTGGATTTGGCCCACGGACACCTCCATCAATGCCTGAATGGTTTAGCCAAGACAATTGCCGTCACGTGGCCGCTAGCGTGTTTACATGCCTGAATATGGCCAATGTTATTTGGGTTATTTGCTACGTCGTTCGTGACGTGTTGGTGCTGAGGATCCTGGCCGTTTTGGCGATGATCACCATCATGCCCCACTTTATGATTGGCGGGCACGATTATCACGCTGCCTGGTGGAATTTGCTTTTCATCGCGATCAATTCTACATGGATTGTCTTGATACTCATTGAGCGTCGCCCGCCAAAGCTAACACCGGACCAACAGAAGTTGTACGAGTTGACATTCCAAGGCTGCACACCACGACAGATGATACAGCTGTTGGATTTAGCCCAATGGAAGGCTGCCGAACCAGAGGAGGTGTTAGTCGAACAGGGCGTCCATCTCGAGCAACTCATTCTGGTTCACTCAGGCACCGCGAAAGTAAAGATAAACGGACGAGCCGTCGCGCGACTTGGAGACGGCGACTTCGTGGGCGAGATGAGTTACCTGAGTGACGAGCCGACCACCGCTCAGGTCGTCGCGCGGGACCACCTTCGCTATTTGGTTTGGAAACGCGATGAGCTGGAACGGACATTCGAAAAGCGAGTGGAGCTGGAATCCGCACTCAACGGCGTGATTGGAGTGAACCTGGTCGACAAGCTCTCATCGGTCACCGGCCGCGCGCCAGAATTGTCCAAGACCCGCTAGTGGACGTGAAGTTGATTCACTAATTCGAAAGGACCTAAATGATGACAAGAGAATCCACATCGAGCCCGAAATTGGGGCGACGAAGTTTTTTAGCTTCAGCCGCATGTTCACTCGCCGCAACTCGATTAACCGCGCGGGACTTTGGCCCCCACGCGGCACCGGTTCGCTATCCGGAGCCAGATGTCATTCCACTGGACAAGCGATTCAACCAGTACCGGATCGGGTCTTCTCCAATCCAACGGCTGCACACGGGTACGCTGTGGGCGGAAGGTCCCGCCTGGAACGGAGTGGGCCGATATTTACTGTGGAGCGACATCCCTAGCAATTGCCAATACAGGTGGTTGGAAGATGATGGGCATGTCTCTTTGTTTCGCCAGCCGGCAGGTAATAGCAACGGCAACACGTTTGACTATCAAGGGCGGCAGATCGCCTGTGAACATGGCAACCGACGGATCGTCCGCTATGAATCCGACGGCTCGATTACGGTCCTGGCCGACCATTGGCAGGGCAAACCGTTGAATTCGCCCAATGACGCCGTGGTTCATCCGGACGGCGGCATTTGGTTCACCGATCCTGGTTACGGCATCGTGGGCAACTACGAGGGCAACCGGGGCGAGAAAGAGATCAAGGAAGCGGTCTATCGGATCGATGGCAAGACGCTGGCCTTGCAAAAAGTGACCGATGAGATCTTCAAACCCAATGGACTTTGCTTCAGCCCGGACTACAAATTGCTGTACGTCGCGGACACGGGAAGATCCCACTATCCGGAGGCTCCACGGAACATCAAGGTGTGGGATGTGGTGGGCGACGGGAAGAAACTGGCGTCTGGACGCCAATTCGTATCCATGGAGGGCGACATGGGGTTAGCCCAATACGATGGCGACGGTGGTTTCGCGGACGGAATACGCATGGACGAAGACGGAAACGTGTGGGCGTCGGCGGGGTGGGGTGGCGAGGGCTTTGACGGAGTTCACATCATCGCCCCCGACGGAGTCCGGATTGGCCAAATCGTGATGCCGGAGGTGTGCAGTAACGTTTGCTTCGGCGGGCCGAAAAGAAATCGGCTGTTTATCACGGCCAGCCAGTCGCTGTATGCGGTTTATGTCGAAACGCGCGGCGCGCATATTACTTGATCGAAGCGGAAAACCTGTTTTAGCAATGGCGTTGCCGATGGGCATCCCCGCTTCAACCTGCCGGCTGCAAATCCGTCATCAAGCGGTCGAGTAGTTCCATCGGCAATCCGACCACGTTGGACTCACTTCCCTCGTTGATGTGAACCCAATTGAGACCGTCTTGATACCCAAAAGCGCCGGCTTTGCCCTCCCAGGCGTCACTGTCGAGGTAGCTCTCCAGCATCTCCTCCGACATGCCGTCCATAACCAATTTCGTCACATCGACCTCAATGCGGACACGATCGTCGGGTCTCCGGATCAGGCATAATCCGCTGTAGACTCGATGTTCACGGCCTCGCATCAGTCGCAGCATCTCGCCGGCGTGCTCTCGATTTCGTGGTTTGCCAAGAATTTGCCCCAGGCATTCCGCAACCGTATCGCATCCAATGACGATGCCATCATCGATATCCGAAGCGATTGATTTGGCTTTTTGCCAGGCGAGCCGCGCGACGAGCTCGGGCGGGGTTTCGCGGCTGCACATTCCGCACTCCGCGGATGTGGGCGGAATCATGACTTCAAAGTCATATCCAGCGTCTTGCAACAACTCGCGCCGCCGTGGCGACTGGCTAGCCAAGACGGTTCGTAGTGCCGCGGGTCCGTTGATCATCACAAGTTTCGCTATTTTATTCGGGGAAAACTAGTTTTTTGCCTGTCGACTTATTACCATTAGGTTCGGGTCATTTTACCCCTGAGAGTTTATTGCATCTATGCTGACCAAGGACCCTCCGAGCATATTTCCGCTACATCTTGCGCCGATTGATCGTCTCTTTCTCCAGGAAGACAACGATCGGCATCCGATGACATCCGTGATTCAGCTAGACTTCCGTGGCGTGCTGCGGCCGCGAGAATTCGACGACGCCGTTGCCGAGGCCCAGAAACGACATCCGTTGCTGCGCGCGTTGGTGCAGTCTGCCAAGGGCGGTAAGCCGTGCTGGGTGGCCGCGACGAACTCAACCGTGCCCGTCGAAGTGGGCGGAATGAACAACGCACTCGTTCTCACGGATGGTGAATCGATCGACCTCACCAAGGAGATCGGGCTCAGGCTCTGGGTACAGACCACGGACACCCACTCGCGCGTGTCGGTTCAGGTCCATCATGCCTGTACCGACGGAACGGGGATCTATCGGTTTTTGGGCGATGTGTTGGCGATCTACGCATCCTCGACCGACCCAAATCTGATTCCAATGCCGCTGGCCGATTTGGACCCCAAATTGTTGCGTCGGCGCCGTAGTAAAATGGCCGACCGCGCAATCCATGGAACCGCCTGGGAGTTCATACGCAATGGCATGACCTACGCCAGCCGGCTGCTGGCGACACCGATCAACGGGCTGCATGCTCCAGTTGGCGGGATGCTACCGTCTCCCACGCCCTTTCCTGGCATCTGCACGTTTGTGTTTGATCAAGACGAGCAGCAGCGCTTACGACAGGCGGCATCGAACCACGGCGCTTTGCTGAATGATCTGTTATTGGCCGAATTGCTCCGCGCAGTCGACCAATGGAATTCGCAGCACGGGGACCACTCGGGACGAAAACGCATTCGCTTGCTGATGCCGAGTGATCTCCGCGACGAAAACGATTTCGAGATGCCAGCAGCCAATATGACGGCCTACACGTTTGTCACTCGACGCAGGCAGGAATGCCGAGATTTCGGCCAATTGATGTCGAGCATCCGAGACGAGACGGCCAGAATCAAGTTCGGACGCACCGGCAAATCGTTCGTGGATGCGTTGATGCTCTTGGATTACTTCCCGAAGGCTTGGTCGTTGTTTCGCGGCATCTCGTCTTGCATGGCGACCGCCACCCTGTCGAACACGGGCGACCCCACAAAACGGTTCTTGTCAAAACTTCCTCGGCAAGACGGACAACTGGTCTGCGGCAATTTAACACTAGAAGAGATCACCGGAGTTCCACCCATCCGTGATGGTAATAATGTAACGATCGCCGTCTTCACTTACCGAAGGCGATGTACGGTCTGTTTGCGCTGTAATCCGTACCTTTTCTCACGTGAAGACAGCCATCAGTTTCTCGAAAAATACATCGCCAGTCTGCGGCGGCATCTATAACAATTCTTCCGGAACGAGCCTCGTACTTTGGCGTCATTTCGCTTAAAATGCGGGTCATGGACGTTCGTGCCTCACCGACTTTATCCAGAACGAATAGATAAATCGTTGTCCACAACTTCGCGATCCGACGACATTTTTCCGCTGCCGCTCACACCGTTCGAGCAAGCAATGGTGATTGACGACCGGAGAACGTACCCCATGAATTGCGGAGCGGAATTCGTGTTTCGGGGCGAAGGAGACCCGCGGGCCTTACAAAGCGCCTTCAAAAAGGCCGTCGCCCGTCACCCGATGCTACGTGCGGGTCTCCACCAAGACCGTCGAGGCGGTTTGTCGTGGGTGCGGACAGACCGCCATCCAACTCTTGAATGGTTGAACACGGACCAACCCAATTCCGTTTTTGCGAATCCGCAACCATTCGACCTTTACAGCGAAGCGCCTCTTCGGCTGTGGATCGTAGCCGACAAGGAGACCACTCGACTCCAATTCGAGTGGCACCACGCCTGTTTCGACGCCGTCGGGGGGATGCTGCTTATCGAGGATCTATTCGTCGCGTATGACAACGAGGTTGGGTCCAGCGGCAAATCGGTCCACTTGCGAGTTCTAGATGAGAATATTTTGGCCAAGCGCGGTGGCATGAGTATTGCCGCTGGTCAAAGTTTCTGGAAACGAGTCGTGGCGACTTGGAAAGACTATCGCAAATCTCTACACTTGTCGCTCCACCCACCGATCCCGCTGGCGGTTCCCGCAACTCAACGGGCTGAGACGGCAGCGCGCGGCACGCGATATATTGTGGAACACTTTGACTTCGAGTTTCTGCGATCGCTACGACATGTGGCCAGCGGACACGGGGCGACGTTCAACGATTTCGTTGTTCATCAGTTGTTTGTCGTCTTGAACCGTTGGAACAAAACTCATGGCTTGGCGGATCCCCGCAGCCACATCCGGGTCGTGTTGCCAATGAGCCTGCGTGGTCCGTTGGAAAACGAGATGTCCGCCGCCAACTGTCTGAGCTACGCCTTTGTTACCCGATCGCACAAGCAGGTGTCGAGCGATGTCAATCTACTGGAAGGAATTCGCAACGAAACCGAATCGATTCGCCGATACCTGCTTCCCGTCAACATGCTGAAGAAGTTGGCCTGGTTAAACCGATTAGGCATGAATATGGAATCCTTCTTCCGAGACGATTCCTGTTCCGCGACCGCGTTGTTGACCAATCTTGGCGATCCAACTCGACGGTTCTACAATCGATTTCCACGGGAGGACGGTTACATCCGCGTGGGCAATATGCTGCTGGAGAATATTGTCGGAATTGCCCCGTTACGACCGTTGACTCGGGCGGTATTCGATATATTCACCTACGCCAACCGATTATCGGTTGCGTTGCGATGCGACCCCCATTGCTTTAACGAGGTAGCCACGCGACAACTACTCGATGCCTTTCTCACTCAACTTCGGACCACTGCCGAGCAGGCGGACACGGCAGCTCAGCCACTCGCTGTCTGACCAACCTTCCTTTGGATAACCTTCGGATGTCGCAAGCGGACATCACGGCAATGACTCCGTTCGTTGAAGAAACCGCGCGGGCGTTTTGCGCCGATCTCCAGTCGCACTGGGAAGCCTGTGAACGTGGAGAACCAGCCCCCGATCAGCTGGTCGTCAACAATGCGATGAACCGATGCCTGGGGGCACTGGCCAGTACCGAAGTATGGGGGAAGGCGAATCAACTTCCGTCACAATCGTTTTGGAAGATCGCTGGGAACCTGGTTAACGTCGGATCGCTGCAGTGGCATGCCCGGGCCAAACCTCGCGGGTACGCCGGTGACTTCGAGATGTTGCACAAGATCTCAACCAAGTTCTGCTGCGAACATTCGTTGGGTCGGAAGTTTGACAAATATTTCCAGCACCACGCCGCGCCTCGAGCCGTCCGCAACCGGTATGCACTGGTAGGAGACCAAATCGTGCGACAGCTGCGCGAGCGAGGAGATCATTTACTGCATGTGGTAAGCGTCGGTTCGGGGCCCGCCGCCGACGTATGGCATGCTATCGAGTCATTGGAAGAGCCAGAGCGAGACCGTTTGCGCGTGACGCTGATGGACATCGATCCGGCGGCATTGGATTTCTGCCGACAGCGGCTGGCTTCTCGACTGCGCGCCGAGCAAGTCGTTTATCGTCAGGAAAACCTGCACCGCGTCGGGCGTCGTCCCGATTCAAGAGAGGTGCTCGAGTCGGCTGACATGATCCTCTGCGTGGGCCTGTTTGACTACCTCGATCCGCCAACGGCCGCGCGGATGTTGGAAACTTTCTGGAAATCGTTGCCAATCGGTGGAAAAGCGCTGGTTTTTAATTTTTCGCCTGACAATCCCAGTCGCGCGTATATGGAATGGCTAGGCAACTGGTATCTCCTCTATCGATCCGTTGCCGACTTGCAAGAAATCGCTCAATCAGCGGGAATCTTGGAGGATGCGCTCCAAATCAACGCCGAGGCGGAAGGAGTCAACTTGTATCTTTCGGTCTCCAAGCAATGATTCCGTCGACGCGAAAACCAATCTCGGCGGAACGACCCATCGGCTATGGTTTCACACGGCCTAGTGGGAATCGTGGGTATTGAGAAGGCGCCGCCCCACAGACCCGATTTCCAGACCCGATTTCCAGTTGACGTCTTGCTGGTTGATATTGTCAAGCAATGAATCGCGTCGCGTCTTGACTTTGTGGTTTTCGCCAATACTGTTCGGCACGAAATTTGCCATGCCGACTCCCCACCGAGTTTATTCGCTGGAGCGGTGATTCTTCACTAAACCTCACCGCACGCGCAACGACCACCTCCGAGCTTGCTCGGTGGAGCGGTGATTCTTCACTAAACCTCACCGCACGCGCAACGACCACCTCCGAGTTTATTCGCTGGAGCGGTGATTCTTCACTAAACTTCACCGCACGCGGAGCGGCCGCCGCCGAGCTTGCTCGGAGGCGGCGTTGGTGAGCGCGGGTCGCGTTAGTGAAGAATCTTGCGCTCCACCGAGCAAGCTCGGAGGTGGCGTCGGTGAGCACGGGTCGCGTTAGTGAAGAATCTTGCGCTCCACCGAGCAAGCTCGGAGGTGGCGTCGGTGAGCGCGGGTCGCGTTAGTGAAGAATCTTGCGCTCCGCCGAGCGAGCTCCGTGGGGGCGGACCCAAGCACATTTCGTGCCGAACAGTATTGGGTTTTCGCCGCAATTCGGCGACCTGATCGCCGGTTTCTCGGTAGGCATCACTTCAGCCGAAATCCGGTTTGCGTGACCAGATCGCGGATGGTACATTAACGTTGCGTCAGCCGAGCAATGCATCCAACGGTCAGCTTGCAGCCCACCTTGCTCCGACGGCGGTCAAGGGTCAAAGACGATGGCGGCACTGGGTCGGTCCATTCTCCAACGTGCGGCGCTCAAGAGCGGGTTGGTCACTAAGAACCAACTCGACGAGGCCCTCGCTTCAGTTCGACAGCCCTCGGTTGGACCGCCCACTCCGTTGTTGGAAATCACCGACGAACAGCTGGCTCGCCAGTTCGTCGACATGGGGTTGGTCACTGAGTATCAAGTACGCCAGCTCAAAGGGGGCCACACGCGTTTTACGCTGGGTCCTTATCTCGTGTTGGACTTCGTGGACGAAGGTGGCATGGGCCAAGTCTTCAAGGCGGAACACCAAGTAATGGGACGTCAGGTGGCCATCAAGGTCCTACCCCGTCATCGATCCACGCCCACGTCGATTGCCAACTTCAAGCGTGAAATCAGGACACTGGGAAGCTTGGACCATCCCAATCTCGTGCGTGCTTATGATGCGGGACATGACGGGAAGGTTCATTTTCTGGTCACCGAGTTCATTGACGGTACCGACTTGCGTCGATTGGTGCGCAGCCAAGGGCCTTTGTCGGTCCAGCAAGCAGCTTCGGTGGTCACCCAAGCGGCCCGCGGACTGAAGTACGCCCACGAGAAAGGGCTGATCCACCGCGACGTGAAACCGGGCAATATCTTGGTCACCAGAGACGGCGTTGCCAAGGTTTTGGACTTGGGCCTGTCGAGTTACTTGCAGATGAGCATGGTTGATTTTAACGCGTCCCGGGTGGTCGGCACTCCCGACTTCATATCGCCCGAGCAGTACAAGGCTCCGGAAAGCGTGACGGTGGCCAGCGACATTTATTCACTGGGATGCTCACTGTACTACCTCCTGACTGGAAAAGTTCCCTTTCCTGGTGGTAAGACCAAAGACAAATTAAGGAGACATTGCGACGAGACGCCTTGGCATCCTCGAAGATTCAACCCAAACATTCCAGAGGAACTCGTGGACGTGATTGCGGACATGATGGAAAAAGATCCCAGCAAGAGGTTGCCATCATGCGACGAAGTCATCACTCGGTTGGAGCCATGGACAGCCGACGACACGGCCATTCCACAGCAACTTGAAATCCGGTCTCCCTGGACGCCGCCCCCATTGCCGCACGACAGTTCCGAGCAGTCGGGAGACGACCTCCAGCCGACCCGGAATGGATCTTACGACGCCGATCTAGAACCACTGGCTCCCGGTTCGACGCCCACGGATCCCATCGCATCCGCCCAGGAAGAAACTCGCGCGGATCGAGTGTCTCCGCCACCACTCCCCATCGGCGAGGATGAAACGATGGGAACTTACCGAGGCCCGGTACTCCTCGCGCTGGCCATCGCCATCCCGGTTTCCATGTTAGTGGGTGCGGCGATCGCTTTGGTGATCGGAAATATCTTTGGTTGAGAGAGGTACCGTTGCGGTGGCATCGAGCCGCCATCGGAAATGGATAGTCCTATCGGCGGTGGCTGGGACCGACCGTTGCGTGGACGCCGCCGAATCGTCAGGGCGGCGACTCGGGTGAGTCGCCCTCCACCGAATCCGCTCTACCCGCCGTTTCCACGTCCCCTCCCGATTCCTCCGCGGCAGGAGCCAGCGGGCCCGCGGGTGCCCTTGCCTCGCCCCGTCGGCCGGCGGCCAATTCGGATCGCAGCTGGTCGATCAAACCGTCACCGAGGTGCTCTTGCAGCTGCGAATTCGTCTGACGAAACAACCGGTCGATGAGCGCCTGAGCCGAACGATGATCCGCTGCATATCGCTGTTGGCGCTCCTGGAGTTGCCGATACAGCGAATCCCGAGACGTGAGCGTACGAATTTGATCGAGCAGCTGCTCCGCCTCTTCGAACCTCTCACTGTCGATTCGGCCGCGGATTCGCACGGCCATGACCTTCCTGCGCACCACGAGATCTATGAGCTGCTCTTGGATCCCACGTACAAATCCTTCAGCCTCCAGTCGCACGTTATCGTCAACGAGCGGGACCGATTGCAGCGCCCGCCATCCGGGCAAAATAGGGATCCGAGCCATCACTCGATCACCGTACTTCACATACAGGATGCGGACCGGATCTTCAGTCGCCACGACCTCGACCATACCGTCCCAATCGGTGACACCGACCAATGATGCTTTCTTCGTTTCGGGATCGACATCTAGAATCGTGCATCCCGGGATCGACTCGTCGGGGCGGTCACGGACGTGCACACGTAGCCGGGTAAGATCGGACGTCGGTCGCGCCAACAGAGCAATTCGCTCCCGTCGAAACCCGGTCCGGCCGCGTAACGGATAGCGGAGCCCCGAGGCGATTTCACAATTGACCACATGATCGGCGGCGGCGTTTACGACCAGCAACGTCCAGGCCACGGGCATGATTCCGCCAGGAAGTGGCTTGCCGTTGCGATCCTTCTCAATGCGAATCGGCTCCAACACATCTCCTGGGCGGACCAGCAGCGGAGAGGCTTCGTTGACCGTCAGGCGGCTGGCGCGAATCCGCACGCTGATCTCCGTTCCCTTGGCGGTCCCCAACCGAGCCACTGGACGAAAACTGGACACAACCAAGTCACCGATATCTCGCGCGAATCGCTCCCGCTGGACCAATTCACGGCGATAACTGGGGCCCCAACTCTGGGTGGGCACATCGTATTCACGGACTTCGACCGTGACACGACGTTGATCGCTCGGCCCATGGCGCAGTACCACGGTGATGAGCTTGTCGAACTCAGCCACCGTTGGAGCTCGGGCCACCAGGGCGTCATGGCTCAGCTGAGAAAGGTCACGAAGTTCCGCCCTGCTTGGCCGCGATTCCTGGGAGAGTTCGGTCAACTCCCAAGCGCCGCCAAATAGAGCCCGACAATATCGGCTAATCTCCGCTGACAAATCCCCGCCGCCTGGGGAACGCACCGAGGAGAATTGGGGGATGGTTTCGGAAACCACCCATAGGCTAACCCGATACGGGTCGACCTCCCAGGCTTGCTCCGCCGCCACCCCTTGGTCGTGGCCTGACACGAACAACAGCGAGGCGACGAACCATACCCCGATCATCGCCGGGACTCGAGAGCGCCTTGGAGATCGGCCACGTCGGGGGATTCTACCATCGCGTGGCGGCGGCACGGGTGGTGATTCGAGCAGGTGTTGACGAGTTTTCATCATCGAGTCGATTCAGGGGTTCTGGCCAATTCGCTGGACGCCAATCGCCCACTGCTCAACACCTTCGTACAACGAGACACGTTTGTCCGTTATGCCTTCAACGTGTTCGTGATAAGCAAAGTGATCGACGATTTGCCATAGCGGAATCACGACGAGCTCCTGGTGTGCCAATCGGTGAATTTCATACATCCGTTCTCGAGCCCGCGCCCAATTCGTGACCTGACTCAACTGTCGCAAAGCCAACTCTAGATAGGCGGAGCCACCACGGACCAACCCCGCGCTTCCCAGCAAGCGGCGCACGTCGAAGAGTGGCTCATCCATAACCACATCCGCATAATAGAGGTCCCAATCGTCGACGTCCGGGCGGACTTGCCCAGCCCTCATTTCGATCGCCTCGGCGGCGATCCCAATCGTTGCCAACTGCTGGGCCACCGCGGCACATGCCGCTCGTGGAATATCGGCGGGAGGATGCAAAATCCGCAGCGCCGTCACCTCAGGAACCGGTTCACCCATCCGCCCAGCCCTGGTTATTAACTCACGTTTCGCAACTTCAAATAGCGCGAGCGCTAAACTGGGTTCATACGGCCGTAACGCGATCTCTTCATCGTAGCCAAAGCCCAAAGGGTCCTCATTGTCGCGTCCGACCGGAATCGGTCCGCTGATTAAACGGCAGCCATCGATCGACCGGTCCCCCAAAATGTCGCGTCGCAGAATCAGGCTTCGATTGATCCCATACGTCACCGCGCGGCGAAAGGTACGTGACGCCGGAAACGGACGTTTTAAGTTGGGGATCAGCATATGGATGCTGGGACTGGTGTATTCTCCAACCCGGACTCCCGAAAGCGAGCTCAACGCAGCGATGTCGGCGGGGAAAACACGATCGATAATGTCCGCCTCACCGGACCTGAACGCCTCACGTGCCGCGGCTCCATCGGAATAAGGAACTTCCAAAATCTCGAACGGCTGGGTCGGACGGGCCAAGTAATAGTCAGACTGTTTAAGGAAACGGGTCTCTCCGCCGGTGTCCGTTTCGCGACGGTATGGATGCGTGGGAAAACGGCTCGCTGCGCCACTACCTTCCATGAACGGAACTTGGAAGAGGTTCTCTGGACGTAGCACGGGATGTTTGAATTGGAATCGCAGCTGGTACACATCGTCCAATTCGACGCCCGAAGCCGACTGGGACCACAGCGCCGAGAACGACGGATCATCTGGTACACTCATTCGTAACATGAAGTTGGCGATGTCATGACCGGTGATTCTCGGCGTACTGCTGCCTTGGTCAGAATTCAGACTCAGTGTCACCTCCCGGCGATCACTGCTTGTCGTAATCTTCGTCCAGGGTGATTCATATGTCCCGCCGTCGGGACCATACTCGACAAATTCGGTCAACTGCCGATGCACCAAGCGCCCCGCACGACGCGCGGCCCAATCCCCCATCCGCCGAGGATCCAAATCGGTGGCCGAGCGCGAAACAGCGACCGTCACCAACGGATATCGTTGGCTTACCGCCTCAGCAAAACTTTGCGCCCTTTTCAAACTGGGCCATACCGAAAGCACTCGTCGGCTGATCCGATAGGCCTCGCGGACATCGCCGCTATCCAGGCTCTGTTGGGCCGATTCCATGAGTTGTTCAGCCTTCTCAATTAGCTCCTGTTCGCGTTGTTCCAGCGTCTGTTCGATATCCACCGCGCCAAACTGGCTCGCCGAGTTCTGCAAGAACTGACGCGCGGCATCATAATCGCCGTTCGCCAGGTAACGATCAAAGATCTCCCCAGCAATACGGCTGAATGCTCGCTTCAGCCCGCGGCGTTCCGGGTTGAGTCGATTCACCTCGCTCAGAATCGCATAGGCCGCGTCCAATCGTTTCAACTTGAACTGGTCGAACGCATCTTGAACCAGAAACTCCTCGATCGTCTCGTCCAATTCGGGTGTCCCGGGGTACTGACGACGTAAGAAACTCAAGTATCGAAATGCCTCGTCATATCGTCCCGCATCGATGTGCGTGTTGGCTTCGGCGAGGACCAACTGTTCAAAATAGGTAATCTGGTCGATATCCTCCCAATCGATTTCATATTCCTTTTCGGGATATTCCAACAAACGTACGGTTAGATACTCGCCACTGGCACGCGCTTCCGCCGACTGGCGCTGCCGTGGTGACAGCGGGAAGACGTCCACCGACTCGTTATTGAATTCGTCAGTGAGGATAACCCGATCAAACGCATCCTCCTCATAGAGCCGTACGGACGACTGAGAAAACGCCGGCATCGTCAAACAAATTGTCGAAAAAATTGACATGTAAAGGAGGTAAGTTGCGATCATCCGCCGCACGGCATGACTACGGAAAACAGGGATCGCATCAAAGGAATGATTCATGTCAGCATCAGCCCGCGTCCGTGTGAAACTCGATATCTTGGCCTTGTCGCTGGATCCCTAAACGACCAGTTGCAACGCGGTGGGGCGTGTAGCACCCAATTCCGATGAAATTCACTCAAGTTACGGAGGCCGCTCGATCTTTCGGCCTTCTCATGCCGTCGCGGAATTCGGACGACCTCCGTGACGACCACTCTCGACGTTTTGTCCCTCGACGTTTTGTCCCTCGACGGCCGGGCACGTCACCGCTTCATCAACGACCTAAATCGTCAGGCGTTGGGACCGCCAAGAGCGTTCCGTCGGCGCTCAGTAACAGCAACAGCTTACCCAATAAACTTGGCCCGCTGCCTAGCGACTCGCCCAAGTCCAGCACCAGTACGTCTTCGCGCCACTTGATCACTTCGCCATTCTCCTGGTGAAGCCTCCAAACTCGACCGGTCGCTGAAGCCATGACAAACTCGTTGCCGGTTACCAGAGGTCGACCAACCAATGGGCCGTGGCCCAACTCCACCTCCCATTCCAATTGATTTCCCGCACCCAGGCAGTAGAGCCGATTCCGATCCGTGGCCAACAACACCACCCGCCCGACCACTTCCGGTCCCCACACTGCGTTACCATCCATCTCGAAAGTCTGCTGCTCGGTCAGATCGCTAGCCGAAAAGCTGACCAACTTTTGAGTCGCCCCCGAATTGTCCACGACGTACACGCTATCACCCGCCACCGCCATGTTACCGGTCCAACCCAACGGAATATCAATCTCGGCGACGGCTGCCAAATGGTCGGGATCCGATTGTTGCGAGACCAAATACATCTTGCCAGCGGAATGGGCAATGGCAAAGCGCCGCCGTTCGTCATCAATTGCTGTTGGTCTCAACCAACTCGTCGTCTGCCCTGACACGACCGGTGGTTGAAACGGCAGCAGCGACTGACGCCCCCGCTCGCGGTCCAACATGTAGACCGAACCCGCGTTGAAGGCGATCAACAACTCGTCTCCGACCGCTCCCATGGTCCATGACGTCCCCTGTTGGCCAACGTCCAATGACAGCGTCACCAGTCCTTTTCCGCCGTCCGTTGGATCGTAGACCAAGACTCGATTGTCCGGTTCGGTCGGCGAGAGGACTCTCGTGCCACTGGCCAGGCGCACGGGTTGGGACCACGTCGTTGACCTTCGAGCGCCAGCCAACTCGACTGCGGTGCCGGAATGGCCATCGCGAAATTCAGACGTGCCAATTTCCCAAGCCTTGCCGTTACTGGACAAGACGACCACCCGTCGTGTTCGTCGATTCATGAACGGTTCGATGGCCGGAGACGTCGCGATTTCGGTTTCCCAAATATGCTCGTCGCGCGCGTCGGCCGCCAACGGGGTTGCCGCCACCAACGTGGCGCCCGAGCGGCGGTGGCGGCGGACCTGATAGAGGAATTCACCGTGCTTTTGGAGAGGAGCCAGTTGAACATCACCGTCGTCCACGATCCACTTTCGGACCAATTTACCGCGGGCTGCTTGGACATCGAGTCGTAAAAGGCTGCTCTGGCCCAAATAGACCGACTGGCCATCTACCAACGGAAAACCAGTCAGAGGCTGTTTAGCTGTGCCCACCTTCTCCGCCACCAACCGTACCGCTTGATCGGCGCTGGCCGTGTCCACCTCAAATACATAGACCGCGCCGCGATCCGTGGCTACCAATAGCCGCTCGCCAAACACCAACGGCGGTACCACAACGTGACCGTCCAAACGAACCGGCTCGCCCAATGGCTGAAGCACCCCCTTCTCCCGATCCAGGGCATACGCCTTCCACAATGCGTAGTCCACGCCATCGTTCTGGGCGATGAACATGATTCCGCCCGCCAACACTGGTGGCACCGTCACGGTTCCAGGTTGGTGCCCCACGTAGAGAACCTGTTGACACGCCAAAGTCTCTCTTTCCAACACGTACAAACTGGAATGATCCGCCAACTGGTAGATCACACCGTCACTCACGTCAAGTGTCGCCGAAGTGGTCAACGATTGGGGAAGTTTGACTTGCTGTCGGCTCGCCCCTGTACCGGCTTCAATCACCAGTACGCGACCGCTCGTTTCGGACAGGTACACCCGAAGGCCGTCGTCAATCGGCGCGGCGGTCACATCGTCCACTGGCAATAGCCAACCGAGCTTGCCCGTCTGACCATCGAGTTTCAACAGCTCTTGGTGGCGTGCATCCATCACGAGAACATCGCCGTCAACAATGCGGGGATGCAGCCGGCTCTCATACCCCAACCACCGTCGCCAAAGGACTTGACCTGTCGACGCATCGAGGACGTAAAGCGCGCCTTCCACAAGTGCCGTCACGACCTGGCCCTCCACGCCCGAGGCCGGTTCACCTCGAGTGTCCGAGAGAATGACTTTTTGCACTCCAGCGATGACGTGGTCTTCACCGACTGACGGAATCTCGTCAGAGCCAGTCTGGACCAACTCCACTTGCTTACCCATGATGCGCAAAACGACGTCGCGCAATCGCGAATCGGACCGCAGGCCGGGATACTCGCCCAATAACTCGCTACGAGCCTGAAACGCGGATCGGGTGTCTCCCTGTTCAATGGCCACGTCAATAGCACTGATCGCCTGCCCCAGCTGCCGCTCTCGTTTGATCTCCCGTCGGATCAGTGCGACCATCTCACCCACCGCATCGATCTTGCCCTGTTGAGATTTTCGCTGGGACGTCGGCATGTACTCGCTGTCGTTAACCAAGGCCCGAGCCACCTCGGCCATGGCCAACAGTTGTTCCTTTTCTTCAATTGAATTCGTGGCCTCCGCCTCGGTAACGAAGCCCTCATAAATCTCCGGAAGAATCCCGCTAAGCTCGGCCCGCACATCTTTGAACGCGGGCTCGCCCTTGATCTGGGGCAAGATCTCTTTGGCTGAACTCAGACTTCGCTGCC
>Ga0310121_10002881_pt1 | contig 16078 bp, 16 predicted proteins | sample CB27_Tmax_986_MG_FD_203504 | JGI IMG/M metagenome (GOLD analysis project Ga0310121, IMG submission 203504) | Marine microbial communities from Western Arctic Ocean, Canada - CB27_Tmax_986 | ecosystem: Environmental > Aquatic > Marine > Oceanic | place: Canada: Western Arctic Ocean | collected...
ACCAAGTTCCAGACGGTCCGTTCAGAAAGCGCCATCGCTACGGACGCTTGTCTGTACGTCAGCAGCAGCCGCCGTATTTCCTCCGGACAAACGGCTTCGAGGTCGTTGTTGGGCTGGGTCGTACGGCCCCCGCGGTCGTCATTGGCTGGCATCGTCGACCTCCTGTCGCGAGCGAGCAGCCTCGATCGCAAGTTTTTCCTGCACTGCCACTGGGTTGAACAAGTAGCGGGTTCCCGCCGTTAGACAAGGAACCTTGCCGGCGTCCGCTTGATCGCGTAACCATTGCTGAGTAACGCCAAGCCGCCGCGCCATTCGAGACAGGGAAAGCAGGTCATTCATCGCATCGATCCGTGAAGGGTTCGGAAATGCCGGCCAAGTCGGCCAGCTTGCGATGAATTGTAGAAGCGGTGTTTTGCGCTACGTGCGCGCTACATGATGAGTTTCGTGCGCGCTAAGAATTTTTTGTGGCCGGATCGGGTGGATCATCCAATCGACGGGTTCCCTTGGTACCGCCAGGTACGATCATCGTCCCCCATGCCGGATGATCGCGGAATAGCGTAGACAGCCGGGCGGGCGGGGCTTCAGGATCGACAGCATCTAAGAGCGTTTCATCACCCACATCGGGCGTGCCGGCGTCCCAATTCTCATGCAGTACTCGCACCACCGTGGCTTGACTCGCCGTGAATGAATAAGGCGTCCCGGACCATCGCGCAGATCGAAAGTCGATTGAATGTACTACGTCACCAGAAGAGGATCCGGACTTACCGCCAGGTGGCGGCTTTGGCTTGCCGCCGTCCTCATCACCGTCTTCATTTAACCTCGCCAATTCGATCTCGATGGCGTAATCAATATCCGCATGAAAGACGAGGGAATCTGAGGAGTCGTCGGCATCAAGAATAGCATTGGCGACCGCCGATGCATCGAAATCTACCGTCGGATCCGTGCACGGAAGGTCGGGGCTTGGTTCCTGCATGAGTCGGCACACGTACAGGAACGAATGTTCGGTTTTCAACGCGGCATGATGGGCCGTTGGATAATTGGTCCCGCGGTGTGTGAAGGGCCTGCTGACATCGGACACAGAGTTGAGCTTCAGCAGCGTTCCTTCAACGGACGATTTGGCCGTCTGGAAATCTGCGGCCAAATGTCTCAAATGCAAAGCCAGCGATTTGCGGTCGCCGTCCTCGATTGCATATTGAGTCATTTTAAGCACCTTGAGACACAAGCGGAGCTGCTCAGAACCATTCATCAGAAACCTGCTTTCGTGTTGAACAGGCCGGTCGACGTGCTCAATCGAAGCAGGTGATGATTGAACTCGCCGTCCGACGCCAGGAGCTACCTGGCTGCCTGTGAATTCATCTATCCGCTATTTGTGTCTGTGCTCCGCGTGTGTCGTGGTACCAATCGTTGAACTCCGCAACCGAACCTGCAGGCGGCAGTTCATCCAGTGGCGGGTAATCCAACCGCCCGTTGCTCGGCAAGTATATATTCGCCCCGCCCGTTGGTGACCAAGCCACGATCTCGCCCGCTGCGTTGTAGGCGATCAACGTACCAGCTGACCCAAGCCGTGAGCGATCGAGACTCCGTTCCAGCGACCTCAGCCTGCTATGTCTCATCAACCAGGTCCTCCAACGCGATGATTCGCTGTTCCAGCTCCAGTTTCTCGTGGAGTCGCGCACCCAGCTCCAGCGCAGCCCTAGCCGCCCCCAGTCTTACCGTCTCAGCTCGGGCCCCCAGCAACGACCTAAGTGTCTCCGCCGCCTCAGTCCCAAGCCCAGCGAGTTGACCAACCGTCTCGCTAAACATTTGGCTCCGGGCTTCACGGACACGCGACTGGATTGCGTCATCTTTCAATCTTCTGAAAATCGTTCGCCGGGAAAAGCCACACAACTTTACCGCCTCATCTACGCTTTTCCCGCCGGCGATCGCCGCGATGAGAAGATCGTCCTTTGCAGTGCCGTGGGGTGTCATCGGGTGCCATTGGTGCGTGGTTGGTTATGGGCGCTACCCACAGGATAGCACAATCGACCCATCCAAAAAACAAGATCGACGGCGTCCCAAAAGGCGTCCATGGTGCGGGGCGACACCCCAGCTCGCTCAGGTCTCGCCCACCTTTGTCCCGACTGTTGGGAAAACGCGGGACTTTCCTGGCCAGGATCCTGATGTCGTCACAATGATGACACTGCCGCAGAGGTGGCTGTCACCTCTGCGAGTTGGCGTCGAACCGAAATCGCGGCGGTTTGTCCAACTTCGTGCAGTTTGGAATTTCACGAACGGCAGTCGGTCGATACACCTGTTGCAGTTGCGGCAACGTCCATTTCCGAGTTGCCGAATCCTCCTCAGGTGACGTTCACCTGCGCAGAATTCGAAATGTTACTTGCGCGCCGAGACGAAGCGCGGACCGCAATCAAAGAGTTGCTGTGTCTCGTTCTTTTTCGGGTTCGCACTTGATTCGTTACTACGGCTGGTACTCGAACAAATCGCGAGGGATGCGGAAGAAGGCGGAAGCGGAAGCCTCGGACGAGTCATCCAGTGAGGCCGTATCTTCCGCTGCGGCAGCGACTGGCAGCAGCCAGACATGGGCGATGTTGATCAAGCGGGTCTACGAAGTGGACCCCTTGTGTTGTCCGGAGTGTGGCGGCGAGATGAAGGTCGTGTGGTTCATCGAACCGCCTCAGGCAGGCGTGATCGAAGCGATCTTGAAGCACTGCGGCTTGTGGCAGTCGCAGGCCCCGAGGGCGCCACCTGAAGTGCATGATTTGGTCCTCGAACTGGATGCCGGCTACGCGGACAACTCCATCAGTTCGGCAGACGAGGCTGACGAGTCCCAGAAACTGACCGTAAACGTAAACGGGTGGACCAAAAGCCAACAGGGCCTGACCAGGTGCAGTGAGTAATCCCGCAAAGCGGGCCGCACATATCGTCTCACGCCACCGTTTTCGTATTCCCAGCATAGATCGTGCCCCTAGTTGATACGATGTTGTTACTGGCTAGGATATCCGCAATCGTTGTGCCGGGATCGAATGGTGTCTTTGAGTTGATTGTCCTAACGTGCTGGCAGTTTATGAGATAGGGCGAATGGCCTTTCATTGGCTGACGCCAAATAGTGGTCAACTCGTGACCAGGAATGTCGTCAAAATGACAACATGAGATTCATTCTGAGCTCACCTGCCAACTGGCTGTGATTTGACTTGTGGTCAAGTCGATGTTGCGAAATACTGGTTGTAAACAGTTTCCACAAGTGATAGCTTTCGAATCCCCTCCCCCTGCCTTGCTCATACCGAGACAATGAGAACATCCGCCTACCGATCCAGCACTTTGGCCCTTGTTGTGTTGCTGGCATGTACTGCAGCAGTCCTGTCGGTATCAGCCGGGGAGCGTGGGTCATCAGGGCAGCCATCTTACGAGCAAGACGTCCGGCCGATTTTCAAGGCCAACTGTTTTCATTGCCATGGCGAGGGGGAGGAACTCAAGGGGGGGCTGGACTTGCGACTTCGCCGGTTCATTGTCAAGGGTGGCGAATCCGGACCCGCGGTTGTTCCCGGGGACCCTGACGAGAGCTTGCTTTACCAGCATGTCAGCTCAGACCAGATGCCTCCTGAGGAAGTGGAAAAGCGGTTGACTGCTGACGAGGTTGCCGTGATCGGTCGCTGGATCAAGTCCGGGGCCCTGGCCCTGCGACCAGAACCGGAAGAGCTTGGCGACAAACCTTACTTCACAGAGCAGGAGCGGTCCTTCTGGGCATTTCAACCGATCAGGCGAGTGGCACCTCCCGCCGTCAAGCACCCGGATCGAGTACGTAACCCGGTTGATCAGTTCCTGCTTGCCCGGCTCGAGCAGGAAGGCCTCGAGTACTCGGATGAAGCGGATCGCGCAACACTCATCCGGCGTGTCTACTTTGACCTTCTGGGGACCCCCCCTGCTTTGGCCAGGGTAAAGGCCTTTGTCTCGGACCCTGCTCCGGATGCTTACGAGCGGCTGGTCGACCGGTTGCTCAGCTCACCCGCTTATGGAGAACGATGGGCACGTCACTGGCTGGACGTGGCAGGCTATGCCGATTCGGAAGGAATGGTTGACGATGACCCGGTTCGGGCCAATGCATTTCGCTATCGAGACTGGGTGATCCGCAGCATGGATGCCGACATGCCGCTCGATCAGTTTATCCAGCAGCAACTGGCTGGCGATGAAATGGTTGGCCACACGCTGGAGAATCTCACCCCGGATGAAGTCAGCAAGCTCACCGCGACAGGTTTCCTTCGCATGGCACCGGATGGTACGGCATCCGGGGATGTCAACCAGGACACCGCTCGAAATGCTGTTGTCTCCGAGACGATCAAGATTGTCTCAACCTCGCTGCTGGGGATCTCGGTCGGTTGTGCCCAGTGTCACAACCATCGGTATGACCCGATCAGCCAGCAGGATTATTACCAGATGCGGGCGATCTTTGAGCCTGCGTTGGACTGGAAAAAATGGACCACTCCACCGGGCCGCCAAGTGTCACTCTATACCGATCAGGATCGAGCGGAATCAGCACGGGTCGAGGAGGAGGCGAAGAAGATTGACCAGGAACGGTTGAAGAAGGAGGCGGAGTATATTCAGCAGACTTTTGATAAAGAGCTGGCAAAGCTACCAGAGGAACTGCGAGAGCCAATTCGCAAGGCTCGAGAGACTCCAGAAAAAGACCGGTCCGATGAACAAAAGCAATTGCTCAAGGATAATCCAAGCGTCAACGTGTCGGCCGGATCACTTTACCTTTACGATCAGAAGGCCGCGAATGATTTAAAAACGTACACTGAAAGAGCAACGAAAGTACGCGAGACAAAGCCGGAGGAGCGATTTGTCCGGGCCCTCACCGAGCCGCTCGGCCAGGAACCTCCGGGGACCTTTCTTTTTTACCGGGGTGATCCGGGCCAGCCTCGACAACAGGTTGTTGCGGCGGAGTTACCGATCCTGGATCCGGAACAAGCCCTGCTGCTCCCGGAAAATGACGAGACCCTGCCGACCACGGGACGGCGGCTTGCCTACGCCCGCTGGCTTACCAGTGGTTCGCACCCGCTTCTCTCGCGAGTGCTGGTCAACCGAATCTGGATGCACCATTTTGGCCGCGGGATCGTGAACACCCCTGGCGATTTTGGTTTTCTCGGAGTGCGTCCGACGCACCCGGAACTGCTCGACTGGCTGGCCAGCGAACTTGTTGATCAGAACTGGAGCCTGAAAAAGATTCACCGGCTGATGATGTTTTCCTCGGCCTACCGCCAGCAGTCGACGCGAAGTCCCGAGAAAGATGCAGTCGACGCGGACAACCAGCTTATCTCTCGCATGTCGGTGCGACGACTCGATGCGGAGTCCCTGCGAGATACGATCCTGGTAATCAGCAACAGGTACAATTCACGTCGGTATGGGCCAGCGGTACCGGTGATGGCAGACAAGGTAGGCCAGTTTGTGATCGGCATTGAGAATCTGGATGCCGGTCGTCCGGGAGCAGTACTCCCGATGAAGGGTGAGGATTTCCGGCGGAGCATTTATGTCCAGGTGCGACGCAGTCGACCACTCGGCACGCTCGATACCTTTGATGCTGCCATCCTTGAGCCAAACTGCACAATGCGGTCCCAGTCGACAGTCACTCCGCAGGCTCTGATGATGATGAATGGCCGTTTTGTCCGTACGCAGTCGATTTACCTTGCCGAGCAGATCCAGGGAGATGTTGGCAAGGACTTTGTCCAGCAGGTGGAGCGGGCCTGGGAACTTGTCTACTGCCGCTCCACAGAGCAACGCGAACAGGATGAAGCTGTTGAACTTCTCCAGCAACTGGTAAAACATTTTGAAGAGCTGCTTGCCGATAAGAAGAAAGCGGGTGAGAGCAGCGGTGACCTGGCTGAGCCGGTCACCTCCAGCGATCCGCAGATCGAGGCCCTGGCAACACTCTGCCAGGCACTGTTGAGTTCCAGTGAGTTTCTCTACGTGGATTGAGAATAGATCCATGACAGGAAGACAGGTATGAACAGGGAAATCAACCAGCAATCAACACGGCGGCACTTTCTTTCCTCCCAGGCAATGGGACTTGGATCGATCGCCCTGGCCTGCATGCTGCATGAGGAAAAACTCCAGGCCACTCCGCGTAAGCCCGACACGCAACCGGCCTCTTTTGACCTGGTTGCCAAGCAACCGCACCATGCCCCCCGTGCCAGGTCCGTGATCTCGCTGTGGATGCAGGGTGGCCCGAGTCATATTGACCTGTTCGACCCCAAGCCAAAGCTCAACGAGCTGGACGGCCAGAAGTTTCCAGGAAAGGTCAAGTATGACAATGCGGCTCAGGCAAGTGCCAAGGTGCTCGGTTCGCCCTGGAAATTCTCCAAGCATGGCGAATGTGGCATGGATATTTCAGAGCTGCTGCCAGGGACGGCCGGCATTGGCGACGATATCACGTTGATTCGTTCCATGCATACCGGTGTGAATAACCATGGCCAGTCGATCCAGGCACTTACCAACGGCACCATCCTTGGCGGACAGCCATCACTCGGCAGCTGGGTCTGCTATGGCCTGGGATCAGAAACCACGGACCTGCCTGCTTACCTTGCACTGATCGACCCTGGCCAGTTGCCAGTGATGGGAGTGGAAAACTGGAGCAACGGTTACCTGCCATCGCTTTACCAGGGAACGGTGATTCGCCCTCGTGAGCCAAGGATCCTCAACCTGACAGCCCCCCAGCGACTGCAGGGCAGACCCCAGGAACGCTATCTCCAGTTCCTGGAGAACCTGAATCGTTATCACATGCTTGAGCGTCCCGGGGAACATGATCTGGAAGCACGGGCCAGTGTTTACAGGCTGGCATCACGGATGCAGACGGCAGCTCGCGAGGCGCTGGACCTGGGCCAGGAGACCGAGGCTACCAAGAAACTCTATGGTATGGATGATCCAGCCACGGCAGAGTACGGCTCGCGCTGCCTGATTGCCCGGCGGATGGTGGAGCGAGGAGTTCGTTTTGTACAGGTCTTCACGCAAAACCAGTTCTGGGATCACCATGGTGGAATACAGAAGAGCCTGCCAGCTGCCTGCAAGAAGGTCGACAAGCCGTCGGCAGCACTGGTCACCGACTTGAAGCAACGAGGGTTGCTTGACAGCACGGTCGTGCACTGGGGTGGCGAGATGGGCCGGTTACCGGTGGTTCAGAACGAGGCCAACATCGGCCGGGATCATAACACCAATGGATTCAGCATGTGGGTTGCCGGAGGTGGTTTCAAGGGTGGCTGTGTTTACGGCGAGACCGATGAATTTGGCCACCAGGCGGTGGAGAATATCGTTAACCACTACGACTACCATGCCACGCTCCTGCACCTGCTGGGAATTGATCCCGAAAAGCTGGTCTACGAGCACAATGGTCGAGAACGCAAGCTGATCGCCGGGAAACCGGGTCGGATTGTCAGCGAGATCCTTGCCTGATCCAGGCTACTCAAGCCACTTGAGTCCTTCGGCCAGGCCGGACCGAGTGATCACGCTGCCAGCCTTCCCGCGGATCTTGTAAATCCGTGCAGTCAACTCGGGAACGGTCTCTCCCTCTCCGAGAATACAGAGCGCCTCGGGTGCGTTGAGTGCCAGCAGGCCAGGCAGGTCACCATAGCGAACAGCTCCCGGCAGGAACTGGGGGTCTTTCCAGCTCTTCAGCTCCACAAAGCGGAAACCAGCGGTGTCGATCACAGCCTTGCTAACCGCCTTGCCGGATTGGAATCGGGCTGCTGCAGCCACCGGGCCTGCTCAAGACACACCGCCGGCCGTGCGTCACTTCACAGGACGCGACGTGAAAGAATTAGCCTCAGACAACGCACGACGGGACAACTTCAAACCCGCACAGGTCGCAACGCAGTTTGCGTGTGGAAACGCTTCCCTTGTCACAGTGGGGGCAAATGTCGGAGTCCAGCAGGACCTTGCAGTTCTCTCCGAGCACTACATCACAATGGGCGCATGGCCGATGCCTCCATTTGAAATCCCATTCGCCTCAACACTTTGGGCAACGGTCATGTGGGACTACGTGAATCTCCCCGTCGACCACGTACCGATGCGGACTGGAATCGCCGCACGTTCGATAAACTTCACCGGTCTCGCTGGTCGAGAGACCGGTGTTGAGAAGTGGTAACGCGTGCTCACATTGCCGTTCGGGATCTCGGTCGAAAAGGTCCACTATGCAATTCAGGCTGATGCCGTAACGGCCCCCGAGCTTCGCTTCCAGATCGCTGAGCAGTGTTTTTCGGAAGCGAATGCGTGCTCGCCATGTCGTTCCCGGAATTCTCCAGCCTACTGCTGGGCTCCAGTTTCGGATCTTGAAGCATCGCTGGAACCAGTGACCCCATCGTCAGTCCCAGCATTAGTCGAATCATTAGAGTTAGCTCCGGATGACGAATCGCCGCTTTTCTCTTTCTCCTCTATCTCGGTTCTTTGCAGCTTCGGTGCAGCAGGTTGCCATTCATGCAAATGCTGAACTACGTCGCCGTAGAATTCATCGAGTGTGCGAAGGACCGAATCAATAAATGAGCGAGTGCCTTCTGAGCGTTTAAGCCCCATGGGTCGAGCAAGTGAGACCGTCATTGAGACGATTTCACGATTATCCGCCGGAACTAAAAGCGACGGGTTTTTCCGGACATTTCCAAGCAAGTCAGACATAGATGACCTCGACCGCATACCCCAACTGTCTAGCCGAACGTCCGGCGAAGTTGGCTTTAACTGGCGTAGAAGCCAGTTGATTCTCGTTGTAGCTCGCCCTGCTTTGGGCGCGTCTAGTGATACCGATGTCACGATTTGTTGAGCCCGTAGATCCGCACTGAGTGAAATGTCACCCACCGTATTGGGAATACGGATTGCTCCGGGCATTAGACCCTGTTCCACCATCGCATCAACGATGTTCGCTATGCGAATTGAAATGTCTTTTCTTTCCTTTGCGGCAAGGACCTCTTGAACATCAGTGCCCAATTTCCGCCCCAGACGCAGCGCTGCGTACGAGACGAGTTCTTCCCATTTCCCCGCCACTTCGATAGCTTTCTCGTCTGAATGACGAAGGGTTCCGTGTTTGACTGAATCGCGCACTCCGACCCAATGTTCTCCCATATCACGGAAATCAATAGATCCAGCATTCGGATGCTCCAAATACCGAATCAACTCACCTAGAATCCACGCTTGATCCGGATCTGCGACGCCACGGTGCGACTTCTGCAGCACTGCCTCTGTTAAGACACGCGACCATGACAGATGGTGAAGTGTCACCTTTCTCAGCTTTCGTTTATCTACGTCTACCGGGTGTTCTCCAGGTATTCTTGCGATCTGATTTGAGATCGTGATGACGCAATCAAATCCCTGCTCCTTAGCCAGGTCCAAGTAAGCCTCAATTTGTTCGCGCTTGAGTTCATGGTTTCCAGTCTTAACTTCAATCAGAGCCGTCCATGAGCGTTTGCCACGGGTCGACCGTATGAGTCCATCTGGACGAACGGTGCGGTCGTCGGCGAGTTCAAATGGGACTTCAATATACGCTTCCACTCGTCCCTTGGGGGCACCGCACGGCTTTACAATCGCTAAACCAAATTCGTCAACTGCGGTCACTACAGCGAGTAGGGCGGAGGTCGCTCTCCGCTCTTGCTCCTCCGCATTGCGTATACCAGAAACGGGTATCAACCTCGCTTGTTCCCATGTAGCTAGTGTCAGATTGATTCGTCATGTTTGCTTCCTATGCCGAGATAGGTGATAGCGGCTCACCGCCGTTTTGTCGGACGCTCAGGGCGTCGCAGTTGGGGCACGAACACGATCGGTGTCGACAAGCAAATGCACTCAAACAAAGAAACGAAGTTTGAACATTCGATGGTCATTCAGTAGGGATGCAAGTATAACCGCTAGGGCCGCCATTGAAATCAGCTTGAGCCGAGGGTGCCGTTCCTCACTGACTCTGATGCAAAAGTCGGTCCAAGTGTTTTGATTATTGATCCAAGGCAAATCGGTGAGAATAGACGGGTTTCAGGACTAGGGCGTCCCCGGTCAGAGGTGTACGCGAAGCGATCGTTACCTGAATCGCGACCGGCTAGCAAGCAGGGATAGACCGGATATCACCATCAGAGCCATTGAGCACGGCTCAGGTACGCGCTGGGCCAGCGAACCGCTGCCCGCCGTATTGCCGAAATCCATCTGCCAAGCGACATAGTCCTCTTGGTCGATAACATTGTTCCCATTTGAATCGGCGCGCAGGTCTGTTGAGGATCCCAACGTGTTACGCCATATACCGTAATCTGCCACATCGACGATTCCGTTGCCATTGAAATCACCAGCGATCGCAGGCGGCAGATCCGGCAATTGGTAGTCGGCTACCACCGGCAAATGATCACTGGCTGATTCCAGCGCAGCCAGGATCGACGCCGAAGCGCCGCTTCCGGTGGAGATACCGCTATTACAGCAAACGTGGGTCCCGTTGTTGCCGAAAACGTGGTAGCTACCGGGAATGTAGTCAAACCCTACGCCATTCAGCAGCTCACCGGTCACCAACTGGAAGTCGAAGCGATCGTCCACGCCGCCACCGATCAGGCCACCGGATTGGCCGGACAGGGGTGACTGCGAATGGACCAACTTAAAGTTGCCGTTGGCATTCCACGAGCCAGGTGTGTCTATAGGATCAAAGGCTTGGCCGTCGCCAGGGCTCAAAAGTTCCTGGTACATCGGTTCGCTGCTGGTTCGGATGTTGAAGTCACCAGCAAGAATAGCGTGCACACCATCCCCAAGGATGTCCAGATCGTCTCGTAGCAACTGTGCCTCGATCAGGCGGCGGTTTTGATTAGCGGATCCTGTACTGGCCTTGTAGTGGTTGTAGAGATAGAAGTCGACCGATCCGTCATCGTATCCTATCGGCCGCAGAAGATATCGAAGTGTTTGCCGTGCCTGGGTCGACGTGCTTACCGTCCCGAAAGATGTCTGGTCGAGTAGCTCGATCGTCGTTGTGTTGAACACCAGACCTGGCCGACCAGCACCTGACGTGCCGCCGTTCAACATGGCGTAATCGTATGTGCCCGGTCCGTAGATTCCGTTGAGGATGCCAACAATGTCGGCGGTGTCAGTGGCCGCCGAACTCTGCTCCTGTACGGCCAGCACATCTATGGGACGCGAGATTCCGCCCACAACTTCATCACCAATCGCCTCCAGTACGACATCTAGTCCCAAGCGGACATCAGTCGTGGTGTTATAGGTCACGACCCGCAATTCAGCGGCGGCCAGGTTATGAATAGGCGCATAGCACCACGCGAACGAGCTGACGATGAATGTGGCAAATCCCAAAAGGAGATGATACATGGCGGTTCAAGTAATGGTTTCGAGACCAACCACCATTGTAGCGCATTTTGGCGAGACCGCGAAGCAAAATGATGTCATTTGAAGATGCGCGTCGATTCCCCACATCCGCGTAGAGTCCGAATGATTTCGGGGCTCAATACCATGCACGGCCGGGCAAGCCATCCCGGTCCTTTGGTCCTCACTACCTTTCTGTGTATGCTTCAACGTGGCTGTTACCAGACACGCTGCAACACTCGATACTGGGCCTCGGGCTAAGAGTTACCCAGGTGGGAGTCACACCCACTTGTCACCAAACCATTTCCAGTCCGCACGTGCAACGGTTTGGTGCATCACCCAGGATCGACCTGGACCTGCTGCAACCGCAACGTGAAACGCTCGCGCAATCAACAACGGATGTGATCCGGAGGAACCTCGCCCCGACCCGTTACGACGTCGTTCGGTTGTGGATTCACGTCAACTCGCGGGTTCACAAAAGAAGGAAGTCAAAAAGCAAAAACAAAACGGGAAACTATCGGTGCGCTCTCTTGACTTCTCAGGCCATATAGGTGTTCTGCCGACGAGTCGCCAGCTAACGTTACGACTGGTACCAACAATGTTGTGCGAGTGACCATTCTTCCGGACCATGAATCGAATGCGAATGTGAGTTTGGCATGTCCCGCAGTAACACCATCTGGGACCCGCACCGGGCCGTAAAATATCGAGCCTCAGCAAAACTCGTCGAGAGGATATGTGCGAACAATAGGCGTCGCCGATTCGTTTGACAGGAATTCCACGGTGACGGTTGGGTGTACATCTTTCGGGAACTTGTCGTCGCCGCTCTCGGCGACTGTTCAGCAACCACCAGTCTTGTCCAGCGTCGCGACACTCGCCCGTATGTCGGTTGGTTCGTCGCCAATTATGAATTTTGTGCCGGTGGGGATTTCCCAATTGATCGTAACGGGACCTATCGTCAACGGGCCGTCAAAGTGAGCGTACTTCGTATCGTGCATCGAGCCGGACAGTTCAACATCGCAATATTGAGTGAACGATGCATGGCCGTCAATTTTCGTGTGAAGTATTAGCGCGTGCCGGTGCGCGGGTTCGTCGTCCTCGTATTCTGAAATTGATGTAATCGTGTATGACGTTCCGTTGCCAACTTCGATCCGCGGAATCGTGACACCCGCAGGCAGGCTACCATCATCGAGTGAATATCGTTCTGGTGTGGACATCGTGTCACCAGAGCGAAACAGCAACAGCGAGTCCGAAGTACGGGCGAGAACTACGTCATGTGAGGTGGCCGTCCCAAATCGGATACGACAATACTTTGTGGAATCGCGACTGAACTGGTGTATCACAACACCGACGGTCGAAGCGAGTGCAATCCCAGTGCAAAGCATGATTACGATTCGTCGCATGGGGACACGTCTCCATTGTCGGCAGAACGACCGAGCTGACCGGGCCGCCGCCAATCAGCGTCACAATTCAAATCCGACTGTATCGGGGGCTCCGGTCCAGCGTATGGTTATTCCGCAAACGGTATCATGTCAGCGCTTGTGCGATTGAGCATACGCCCTATCTTTCTGACTCAGTTTCGCCAATGGAACATTGATTTTCTTGCCATCCTGTTTTTCCAAGGCCACGACATCGTCAGTAACGGAGATCAGGCGAGCCATTACTTTGTGTTTTCCCGTTGCATCGGTCCATTCCCGAAACCGTTTCCGTGCTGAATCGCCGTCATTCTTGGGAACGTTCGTTTCGCGTTCGCGAATGAACACCTCCAATTCTCTTAGGCTGTCCACGTAGGCAGATTTTGATTGACGGTACTCATTGTTTTTCTTGAACGCGGCGTCGTGGAACATCGAGCCAACGTCTCCGAGCGCGGCACCAAGAAAAACACGGGCTTGGAGACTGTCGAGTTCACCAACGCGTTTTTGGCGAGCCGAATGATCCGATCGGAATTTGCGGGCGAACGTTCCTCATTCGCGAAGATTCGCTAGGTTGCTTTCGTCGTCCAACAGCCCTTTCTTCTTGGTTCTTTCTAGTTGGGCGAAGGACTCCTTGATCTGTTTGGTCAACTCCTTATATCGCTGCAAATCGTTCTTCAATCGTGTGATCTGTGCTTTGACGGCGTCCTCGCTACCAACAGCAAACCGCTTTTCAGTGCTAACGGTGATTCCAAAAGTTCCCTTCTCAACGAGTGGACCCTTCAGATTCTGTCCCGTGTCGCCGATTATTTGACGAACTGCTTCCGACTGTACGCGCGCTATGGGCATGGTCACACTTGCAAGATACTGCCCGTCCTTGAGGCCCGAACGCGGTCCAAGAGCCTCGGATTTGAATGTTCCGCCGGACAGAACCTTGGTCTTCGTCTGGCCGCGCGATTCGCCCGTTAGAGCATCCTCTAGGCTGATCATCAATGAGGTACCGGGCGGTAGGTTGGTTTTGCCAATTACGATCACGCGTTTGTCGGATTGAATTTCCGGTTCAAACGATAACGAGACGACTCGCTCGTCGGCCAAGCAGTTGCAACGGTGTGCAAACAAGATCAAAAGGAAAACCGTGGTCGTTCCAAAAGATCTGATCATGGCTGGCTGCGTTCTCTTGCGGAATAACGGTCAGGATCAGCCGGCCGTGAGTAAACTGGCAAGCAAAACCAACACGCTATTTACGGCTCGGGCGAGTAGACCGGGATCTCTAAGGTTTAGGATACGGTTTGTTTTCACTGCTGGCCACTGGTTTCCCGTTGTGGTGTCACAATATCTTAACCATCGCCAACTCGGAACTGCCCCCTCTCAGAACCGGAAGAGCGCCGCTAACGCATCCGGCTCCCCACCAGCACGTACGCACGGTCGGATCGCAGCGGGCCGTCATGTACGAATTCATCTATGTGCCCGTGAGTGAGAGTCTGGTCTTGGAGCTGATCCCCAGTGGTGAGGAAGGCGGAGTCTTGTTGTCTGCCATTGAAGTGGTCGAAAGCGGAGCCAAAGAAGCAGTGCAATAGCTGTTCGGCCATCCGCACGTGACACTACGAAGCGATTCAGGCCGGATAATTCCTGTTTTCGGGTGCTGGGCGTCTTTAGTCCCAAAAAAACGGTGTCATGATGACGTGCCTCACGCTTTTTGATGAGCTTTTGCACTCTTCGACGCTGTCCGGCTACCCAAATCTATGTCCAGAATTGGGCTCTTGCAGACCTCCCTAACCAGCGGCGGTGTGACACATCGCCGAGGTTAGCCAACGTCCATTTCTACCAGCGGGCTTGTACCTCGCCGCACCTAACGGATTCGGGTTTCGAGACCACGGTTGTGGCCAAGGCACGTCGAACCCAGTACGTGAACGCCGTCATTTTGACGGCGCGGTCCGAGATTGGTTGCCGACCGCTGCAAAGCAGGCCGATTCTAGCGCAGGTGTGCGTTACCTGCGCAGGTTCGCAAAGTGCAGTTTCTGGCTTAGGTGAAAACCTCCTCCGCACGCAACAGTCATATCCGCGGACCGAATCGGGCGACGTGACATACGCATTCATTACAACGCGCAGGTGCCTGCGGCATGGGTTACGGAGCGCGGCGGCGAGCTGTTGCCCAGCTTCACCACTTCATCGCGTGGGTGGATTAACTCGTATCCATCTTCTGCAGTATTCCGTTGCGACGAGGCAGCAAACTGATGTTCTCTTGCGGCGGGCACGATTGGGTGTTGCGGTCACCTTCGCGGGAATCGGCCAATCTGATCCCGCGCCGATCTCCGCCCGAAGCGGGCATCTCGCGGTCGGTCAGAGGAGATGCATGGCCGTGGAGTGTCCAAGAAATAGTCGTTCGTTGGAACCTGCGAGCTGGGCGAGAAACAATACGGGACGTACAATGCACGATTAAACCGGTCGGGTTGTGGTGAATAGCGATTGAATGGGGGTCAAGAGCGATGACCAAGACGAGATTCTGGCCTCCACGTTCGCCGCGGGGGCACCGAGGGGGATTCCTTGAGCACGCTTCGCACAATTTGGTCGTTCTCTCCGTGATTTGTCTCTTTCTTTCAATAGGCCACTCCGATGCTGCTGACCTCTTCGGAGTCCGTGATCTGCAGACGGTCGAGATCAAGACGCTCGCACCACCTCCCGAATGGGCCGTTTGGGAACGTAAACTTCTTGAGGCTCTCTATCCAGCGGCGATTGAGTATGTCGGGACCTACACGCGTGAGGACCATACGTTGATCTGGCGCGACGAGTGGCCGGGTATGGATGGGTCGGACGACGGCTACGAAAGTTTCTATAATTTTCCGCTCTACTATCTCCTTGGGGGTCCGGCGGAGATCCACGAGTTATCTCGGAAGCTCTGGGATGGCGTCACGCGGCAATTCACGCGTTATGGCCAGATCTACAAGGAGTTCGACGGATACTACGATTGGATGCATCACGGCGAGAGCTACATATATATTTACTTCTACGGCCTCGCCGACCCAACAGTGCTCAAGGACCGCGACCGAGCTCTACGCTTCGCCGGCCTCTACCTGAACGAGGACTCCGAGGCGCAAAACTGGGACCCGAAGCTCAAGCTCGTCCGATCGCCAGTCAACGGCAGTCGCGGTCCCCGGTTCGTCAACTCGGCCGAGGACTGGGTCACCCACCGGCCGGTCCTCGCCAACTACCCTCTACCGTTCGACGACATCACGAACGTCACGACGAGCGCGGCGTGGATCGACGACCAATTGTTCCCCTACATCCTCCAAGCCATGAACGACCGCATGATGCGGGGAGACGTGCCGCTCAATCTCACGGCAACGAGCTTGATGGTGAATGCGTAC
>Ga0310121_10002883_pt1 | contig 16071 bp, 12 predicted proteins | sample CB27_Tmax_986_MG_FD_203504 | JGI IMG/M metagenome (GOLD analysis project Ga0310121, IMG submission 203504) | Marine microbial communities from Western Arctic Ocean, Canada - CB27_Tmax_986 | ecosystem: Environmental > Aquatic > Marine > Oceanic | place: Canada: Western Arctic Ocean | collected...
CGCGACAATTACGTCTGCGAAGATGCAGATGACGAAGGACCTGAGCCCTCCTTTACGACCGTTGCCCCGCCTAGTCCACCAGATAGCCGCTCACCTTGATGGGGACGGCGGCTCCATCGAGTCGTTGGCCGAAGATCTCGTACTCGCCGTTGGCCAGCGGCGCGACGTCCTCGTCGCCATACCAGACCACCAGGAACTCATTATCCGTGCTGTTCCAGGCCGGGTAGGGGTCGAACGCGTCATACGAGGCATTCCTGTCGGTCCCCATATCGCTGATTCGTTCGTCGGGACCGACCTCCGCTCCCGTCGCGCCTGCGACCACCTGGAAGAAGACCTCCTTTTCATTATCGACCTGGGGGGCGGTGTCGTCGTCGGCATCCCAAACCACCAGGTAGACGTTATCGATGGCATTGTACGAAACGCTGGGGTAAGCGGCGTCAAAACTGATGCTTCCGTCCGTCCCTCCCATATCGCTCAGACGCAGCGGGTCGTCGATCTCGGCCCCGGCGTCGCTGATTCGCTGGCCATAAATCTCGTATTCGTTATTAACCAGCGACCCGGTGTCGTCATCCCCATACCAAACCACAAGGAATTCATCGTCCGTGCTGTTATAGGCGACGGCCGGATCGTTGGCGTCATAGTCCGGTTCCCCGTCGGGCCCCATGGCGCTGATGCGGAAATCGTTGGTTCCCGTCTCGGTGCCGGCCGCCGTCAGGAGTTGACCGAAAATTTCGTACTCATTGTCAACAAGCGGTGCCGTGTCGTCGTCGCCCTCCCAAACCACCAGGTATAGATTGTTGGTGGCGTTGTAGGCGACGGCCTGCCTGGTCAACAGACCCTCCAACGCATCTCACTGGGGGAAAACGCACTTCTTCGAACGGACACGAGGTAAAGCTTAAAACCGAATAACGCACAGGTGTATACCATGCCGAAAAATCGGTGGCAAGACTTTTTTGAAAATTCCACGGGCGATATATCGACGCGTAAGCTCTTTACTTTCAACTGATTCCATTGAGGTGGGGAAGAATAACCAAAAAAACGGACGCTCGTTTGGCGGATCGGGAACGGGTTCCCCCGAGGGGGTGACGTGGGCTCCCAGCGCCTGTCCGGACCCACAGCCGAATGCGGGGTCCTCCGGGTCCCCTCGCGCTCAGCCCTGCGTGGCCTCGGTCTGGGCGATCATCAGAAATTCCACGATGTTCTCGTTGTCGATATAGCCCACGAGCCGGTCGCCGTCAAAGACCAGTAGCGGCAGGCCCTTGGCCTCGCGCAGGGTTTGGATGGCGTTGGGGAGCGCCGCGTCGGGCGCGACGCGCGGGAAGTCGCGGCTCATCACCTCGGCCACGAAGCTGTCGCGGCCATGGACCGCGAGGCCCTGGATGAGCGCGTTGCGGGTCAGCACGCCGATGACCTCGGCGCCTCCCATGACGGGAAAATCGTGCTGGCTGGTTGCCTTGAGCATCTCGGCCGCGCGCCCCAGGCTGTCGCCGTGGCGTAGCGTCTCGAAGTGGCTGACCATCGCGTCGCTCACTTTCCTGCCGGCCATCAGCGCGGCGGAGCGCGTGGCCGCTTGCTCCTGCCCGGCCGCGAAGAATACAAAGACCCCGATGATGACCAACAGGATAAACGAGGGATTGAGCAGCCCGAAAATCATGAAGAATAGCGCGACGATCTTACCCAGCGTGGCGGCGATGGCCGTGGCCTTTTCCTTGGCCATCACCTGGCCCAGCAGCGAGCGCAGCACGCGTCCGCCATCCATCGGGAAAGCGGGTATCAGATTAAACAGTACCAGGATGATGTTGATCACCATCACGTGCTGGAGCAGGTTTGCGGGCCCCTGCGTGACCGGCTCGGCCTGAGCGGCGCGGCCCGCCGGCTTGTCCTCGCCCCGTTCTATAGTGACCGGGGTGCGTTCAGGACCGCGCAGGATCTCGCTCATCGGCGCCAGATGATTACCCGAGAGGCTCAGCCCCAACCACAGCAAGGCGGCGATGACCACGTTGACGGCGGGGCCGGCCAGGGCGATCCAAAACTCCTGGAGTCCCTCGCCCAGGCTCCGCAAGCGCGCCACCCCGCCGATCGGGTAGAGGACGATGTCGTCGGTCTTGATGCCGAACCGCCGCGCCGCCAGGGCATGGCCCAGTTCATGGAGCACGATGCTGGTGAACACCGCGATGATCAGCAGTAAGCCGCCCCAGGGTCTGCGGCCCTCCACGATTTGGATCCAGGCCACGAACACCAGAAGCAACGCCAGCGTGAAGTGGACATAGACCGGGATGCCCGCCGCGGTCAGCAGATAGAACGCGCCGGGCCGCCGCGGTGGGCACCGGGGCCGCGTGGACTTGGAGCGGCTCTGGGGCTCATTGCTCATGGACTAACCGGACCTTCCTCTCCGAAAAGCGCATGGTCGGAGCGGCCGTTGCGCCGTTGGCAGGCCGGGGCCCCGGTGGGTCGGCGGCCAGGCCCCGCCGCGCGTCACTGAAACCCGCAGTGGCCGCGAAGGCCTCAACGCCCCCGGTCAAGTGCGCCAAAACTTGAACTTGCGTCCCCCGCCGCCCCTGGCCGGCTGGGTTTGATGTTCGGCCAGTGCGCGCATAATCTCCTTGGGCCGATGGCGGGCCAGCAGCATGGCTTCCTCCTCCAGGCTGTTGCCCGCGATCGCCGCCAGGTCCGTCACGGGCTCAACCGCGCCGTCGAGCTTGGCCTGATTGTCGGGGGCCAGCTGCGGGGCCTTGAGCCAATTCAGCAGGTGCCGGGTCGTGGCCTCGTAACTGAAATCGTGCTCCATGATGCGCCGGGCGTTCTCGGCGAGCTGGCGTAGCCGGTCGCGGTGCTCGATCAGACGCGAGATCTTCTTGGCCAGCACCTGGGGCTCCCTCATCGGCGCCGAGATGATCGCCTGGCCGTCGTTGAGCCATTCGCTGATCTCGGTACCCAGCGTGCTGGCCACCGGCAGGTCTTCGGCCGCCATGGCGTTGATCCGGTTGCGCGCCCCGAACAGCGTCTCATAATTGATCGAGTCGACGTTGATCCCCAGGTCGGCCTCGCGATAGATGCTCGGCAGTTTCTCTGATTCGACCCAGCCCAAAAGGTGATAACGCTCCGTGTAGGGCGACTGCTCGACCAGTTCCTCGAAGGTCTGGTAGACCTGCGTGACGACGCCCTCGATGCGCCCCCCGGTCGAGACGAAATGGACCTCGGGGTGACGTTCCATCAGGGTGTCCATCGCTTTGACCAAGTTTGGGATGTCGCACCAGACGTTGAAACCCCCGCTCCAGAGGATGACGAAGGCCTCGGGCGGGACGAGCGGGCCGCGCAGGACCGGCCCTGGGGCGGCTTCCCCCTCGGTCGGCGGGGGCGCCTCCCAGCGATAGTGGGCGTTGGGCAGGTGATGACCGAACTGGTATTGGAACGTGTGTTGATTGAGTCGACCGATCGACGCCATCTCGCCCAGCACCGCGTGCAACTGAGGTCGCGAGACGGCGCTGAACTTATCGAGCCGCCGCGCGATGACTCTCTCGATGGCCCAGGCGTCGGCGAGCATCGAGTCGTCCTTCTCGACCGAGCAACGGCCCTGCATCTCGGCCATCCAGTAGCCGTTGAGGTCGGCCCACAGCGGGATGGTCGTGGGTATCATCGCCCCGATGTATGAGGGATACGTATTCACCCCGACCAGGGCGTCGGGCTCGAGCTGGCGCGCCTGCTCGGTCAGGGTCTGGATGGCGAATTCGGCACTGTGGTTGGTGAACCGCTGATAGGTAAAGCCCTCGTAATGGTCGGGCGTCATCGCGGCGACCTCACCCTCGGGCCCTTCGCTGCCCGGGATGGGCAGGGTATAAAGGTTGACGGTCAAGCCGGCCTCGACGAGCGGCTTGAACAGGTGACGGGTGCGCAAGACAACCGACGAGGTGTATTGAGTGCCCGGCCGCGGCAGGGGGCCGTAGCCGATGATCATGACGCGCGTCATGGCGCTCCGTGGGGTCCTTGGCTCTTCGCGAGGATCGGGGGGTAACGGATGGTCGGAGATCCCCTCCTGAGAAATCTGTCACGGGCCCCGATGATTCACAAGCCATTAGTGACCGGGAGGGGCCGGAGTGATGGATTGGACGAGCTCATCCAGGCTTTTCTCGAGCGGCTGGCCGCCGGCCATGGGTTTGATTTTGAATCTTCCGGCGCTCACCTCGTCGGGACCGAGGAAGATGGCTTGGCGGGTGCCGATCCGGTCGGCGCGACTGAAGAACTTGCGCGCCCGCTCGGCGCTCAGCGCCACGTCGCAGCCGCGCCCGGCCGCGCGCAACGCCACGGCGATGCGCAACGCCGACGCGCGCGAGGCGTCGTCCAGATAGCCGACGGCGTATTCGATCAAAGGGCCCGAGGCGGGTTTCTTGTCGCGCTCGGCGAGCAGTTCCATCACGACCACGTCGCCGAAACCCAGGCCCACGCTGGGCATCGTCTGGCCGCCCAGCGCGTGCAGCAGGTTGTCATAGCGGCCGCCGCCAAAGATCGCCCTCAGCTCGCGGTCGGTGTCGAAGGCCTCGAAAACGATTCCCGTGTAATAACCCAGCCCCCGTATCACCCCCAGATCGAACGTCAGGAAGTCGGCCATGTTCAGGTCGGCGGCCATCTCGAACAATTGGCTGAGCTCGTCCACGGCGGGCGTTCGGTCGCCGAGCCGGCCGGCGGCCTGTTCGAGCGTTTGGACGGCCAGCATCTCGAAGACCCGCTCGATCTCGCCGGCGCCCATCCCCTCGCCGGCCAGCAGATTGGCCACCGCCTCGTCGCTGATCTTCCCGCGTTTGTCGAGCGCCAGGCAGCAGGCCGTGAAGTGGTCGCGCCCCAGACCGCTGCGTTCAAACAGTTCCATAAGCAGGGCCCGGCTCCCCACGCGCACCTGAAACTCCCGCGAGGTCAGGCCCAGCGAGCGTAGGGACTCGACGGCCGCGCCGATCACCTCGGCCTCGGCCATCAGCGAGGCCTCGCCCACGACGTCCAGGTTCCACTGATAATGTTCGCGTTTGCGCCCCCGCGTCATTCGTTCGTAACGAAAACACTGGGCGATGGCCGACCATTTGAGGGGGAAAGCGAGTTGGCCCTGGCGGGCGACGATCATGCGCGCCAGCGAGGGGGTCAGTTCGGGCCGCAGGGCCAGGCCTCGCCCGCTTTTGTCCTTGAAGGCGTAAATCTGCTCGCCGATCTCCTCGCCCGACTTGCGTTCGAGCAACTCGAGCGTCTCGACCACGGGCGCGTCGAAAGACTCGAACCCCCAAAGCCCGGCCGCCCGGCGCCAGGCCGCGAACAGGGCATCGCGCGCGCGGCAGTCCTCGGGATAAAAGTCGCGCATGCCTCGGGGGGGAGCGAACGTCTCCATGAATTGGCCAAGGCTCCAAGCGTTGCGAGGTGTCAGCGGTCGGTGGCGATCCGCGCCGTTCTAATCATTAACAGGTTCTATGCCCGTACGCAATGAAGCGCCAGAGAGCCCGTATCAAACGCGCTCGCTTTCATTCCGATTCAGTCGATTCTTCCTCCATTGCTCTGGTCGTGTAGACGCGGATGAATTCATCTTGGTGCAGGAGGCGCGGTTGCCAGGCTTGCTCGATCCGCCGCAGGCGCTTGGGGAAGTCGGCCGCGATCTCGTCGATCTCGAGCAAGAAATCGACGAAGCGGCGATGGATGACGATCATGTCGACGTGCCTCAGTCGCATGTCCAACATGAATTCGTCGGACATGATGAACTCGACGACCTCTTCATCAAAAACCTCCTCCTTTTGATTGACGAAGAACCGCAGGTGGCGCCGCGTCCAGATGAAACTCACGTCCCATCTGCGAGGCGCGTCGTGGTAATGGGCCGACAGGATGATCGGGCGTTTGTGGTAGTACTGGTAGTAGCTATAATGGGGGAACCAGTAAAAACCGAGCGGCAGATCGAGGACGCCCCCATCGGAGTCCTGGTTTTTTATCACTTCGTAGTAGCTGGAGACCTGGGGACGGGGTGTGAGCGGAAACGGGGCCAACGTGCTGGACCAGCAAATGTTGACGGCGGTGATCGCAGGTAGAAAGACACTCCAGGCGAGCTTTTGCGAACGGCTCCAACCAATCCTGAAGCGGGAACAATGAGAGAGGATGAAGCCGCTCGCCAAGATACAAGTAAGCACGAACATCGGGTGAATGCGGCCCGGTGAGCGGATCACGCGGAACAGGCTGAATCGCTCGCAGAGATAATACAGGGGCAGTTTCAGCCCCTCGCCCGGCGGCAGGGCGCGCGTCACCTGGAGGTACGGCCCCAGCGTCACCAGCAGCGACGCCGCCAACGTCAGGCACAGGGTGAGGCGATAGGGCAAGCGTCGCGGCCAGCAAAAGTAGAGCAGCGCCAAGAGGATAAACACGATCGGCCCTCCGGCATAAGCCTCCCAAGCGGCGCCTACTTTCTCTTGCAGCGCGATGAGCCGTGCGGGCCGCGAGTGATCATAGAAGGGGTGGGGGTAGGGCAGCAGGTACTGGACCAGCGGCGTTGAAAACTCCGCCATGTGGTCGATCGTGATGGGTTCGCGCTCCTCGTAGTCGCGCAGCATCGGATAAGCGGGGATCAGCAACAGCAACAGGCCCAGACACCAGGCGACGCCCCCCAGGATAAACGTCTGCTTGCGCCGGCCGCGCGGCCGGCGGGCGGCCATGATCAGGTATTCGGGGACCGTGCACGCCTGAAAGATGAGGCCCATCACCAGGACGTACCATGAACAGAGCGCGAGCAGGGGAAAGGTGAATGCCCACGCCGCGCCACGCTTCAGCGTCGGTTTATCGTAAAACTTGAAATACAGATGCATCGTCAGCGGGATGCTCCAGACGTACATCAGGTTGGGCTGCACGCTTGCGCGCTGGAGGAGATAGGGTAGGAACAAGGCGCTGGTCCCGATCGCCAACGCCAACCCGCCCCTTCCCCAGCGCCGCGCGGCGAATCGGTAACAGAGATAGCCGGTCAAGAAGAACCCCAATAAAATGCAGAAACCGTAGGCCGTCGATAGCGGCATCACGGACCCCAACAGCGCCGTCAGCGAACTAATCATCAAGCCGTCATGGGAGCGAGCGTGCGAACTCCCCATCGGATACATCAGATACTTGCTCTTCGCCAATGGCCACTGATGAAGGTCGAACAGCGAGAGACGGATCCATGCCGCGAACGACAACGGTAGCATGATATCGGGGCTGATCATCTCGTGGTTGGGGTCGTAGGCCCCGGGCAGGTGGGTACGGGTATGAAAGATCCAGGGGCGGGTGATGAACAGCGTGAGCAGCAGGAACAGGATCGCCACGCAGAGATCGAACGCCGCCTTTGGCATTCGGGGCCCCTGATCCAATCTCCGTCCTCCGGCGTTCATCGATGAGTGCTGATGCGTGGTCGCCCCTCGATGGGCATGATTAAGCGCGGGCGGAACGTCCACGGCGGTTTAAGCCGCGCCTCGTCGCTTTCGATCTACGTGCTTTGCGCGGATTCGGCGTCCTCGACCTCCAGCTTCTCGAAAAACTCACGCCGCCGACGCTTGTTCTCGATTGGGCAGGGGCGGCCGTTGAGCATCTCGCGCAGGGCATCGACTTCGTATTTCGAAAATCGCCGCGCGTGCAGGATATGCTCCTCGAACGCCTCATACGCCATCGGTGCCACGGCCTTGGCGCAGACGGCCAGCGCGTCGGCGAAGGCGCGGATTTCGTATTGCGCGTGCCAGTCCATCCGCAGCCGCAGGAAGTGGAACAGGTTGTGCAGGTCCATCTGCCAGTACATCTCGGTGTAGAGCGACAGGGGTAGGTTGACGCGCGCCAGCTCGCGCGCGATGTCGTCCTCGAGCATCGTCTCGTAATTCTTATACGTCTCGCGTTGATCGCGCCCGAGCAGCTCGATGACCTTGGCGGCCAGTTCGGGCGGGACCGACCCTTCCTCCCGCCCCTGGCGATTGGTCTTGCTCTGAGGGCGGATCACGTTGGGCTGGGGGAGGTAAAACTCATCCTTCAATACCGAGTAGCGGCCCGAGATCTCGTTCATCCGGGCGGTGCGGTGCCGGATCCATTGGCGGGCGACGAAGATCGGCATCTTGACGTGGAAAGAGAGGATCACCTGCTCGAAGGGCGAGGTGTGCAGGTGGCGCATGAGATAGCTGATCAGCCCCTGGTCCTCGCGGACCGTTTTGGTGCCCTCGCCGTACGAGACGCGGGCGGACTGAACAATCCGCGCATCCCCGCCCAGGTAATCGACCAGCCGGACAAACCCGCGGTCCAGGACCTTGAGTTGCTTATCGAGCAGGGCTTCGGCTTCGGGGTTGGTGATGTGGGCCATCTGGGCTCGCCTCTACTTGATCTTCCAATCGTGCTCGTGCTCGTAAATCGTAATCGAGCTGATCATTATAGTTAGCAGCCCAGTATTTTCGATTACGATTTACGAGCACGAGCACGAAATTCGATTCCCGTTGCGGCGCCGGCCAATCGGCTGAAACCCTACGACGAACCCATCGAAGCCGCAAGCGTCGGCCGGATGGGCGCGCCGATCAGGCCCCGGCGCAACATGTCCAGGGCGGTCTGGACCGTTTGGAGTCGCACCTCGGCGCGGTTGCCCACGAATTGACGCCGCTGGGCGTGTGCGACCCCGTCGGGTCCGGCCAGGCCGATGAAGACCAGGCCGACCGGCTTGTCCGCGCTCCCGCCGCCGGGGCCGGCGATGCCGCTGACGCTGACGGCCCAATCGGTCCCCGCGATCTCCCTGGTGCCGGTCGCCATCGCCCCGGCAACCTCGATGCTGACCGCCCCGTGGCGGGCCAGCAGGTCGGGATTGACCCCGATGCGCGCCAGCTTGGCCCGATTGGCGTAGGTGATGAAGCCCTCGATGAAATATTCCGAGGAGCCCGCCACGTCGGTGATACGGCCGGCGATTTGCCCGCCCGTGCATGATTCAGCCGTGGCGACGGTCTGACCCCGCTCGCGCAGGAGCCTCCCGATCACCGTCTCCAGCCCCTCGTCGCCCTCGGTGATGATGTTCTCCGCCCCCAGTCGCCCATGGATGCGCTCGCGCCAATCGTGCTCGAGCCGGTCGTTCTCCTCGCCGGTCTCGCCCATCAGCGTCAGGCGGACCTCGACCCGCCCCTGCGCCGCCAGCAAGGCCACGCCCACCCGCGTGTCGGCCTCGAACAGGTCCTCGATCCGCTCGTTGACCAGTGCCTCGGGGATGTCGTGGGTGAGCATTTTGAGCGTGCGGAACCGCGACGGTCGGCCGCCGAACTGCTCGAGGATCAGCGGCAGGGCCCCCTCCTCGAACATCGGCCGCATCTCGCGCGGCGGTCCCGGCAGCGCCAGCAGCGTCGCGCGCGGTCCTTCGGGGCCGGGCCGCAAATAGAACCCGGGCGCGGTGCCGTGGTCGTTTTGGAGGACGACCGAGCCGCGCGGCGCGAAGGCCTGCTTGCGGTTGGATTCGGGCATCGCCAGCTCGCGCCGCCGGTAGCGCTCGCGGATGCGCTCCAGTGCTTCGGCATTCTCGACCAGGTCGACGCCCCACGCCTCGGCCATTGCGGGGCGGTTCATGTCGTCGACGGTCGGACCCAAGCCGCCGGTGGTGATCACCAGGTGGGCCCGAGCCGCAGCCTCGCTCAGGGCCTCGCGCAGGGCGTCGGCGTTGTCGGGGATCGCCACGTGGCGGGCGGTCTGGAGGCCGAGCTCGTGTAGCCGGGCACTGATTTCCGGACTGTTGCGATCGGTATGGTGACCTTGCAGGATCTCGGTCCCAGTCGAGAAGATCCAGATCACCGGCGATGGGCTTGGAGAGGTGGGGGTCATGATCGGGGGGTCAACCCTCTAATGGCACTCAGTAGTTCCCGCTCTCATCCAGCGAGATCGTCAGCGGCCGCGAGGGGACCCGATCAGCCCCGCCGGCATCGGCGGTGACGGTCGCGCCCCCCGATTCCTCGCGCCGGGCCTCCTCGACGGCTTTGGCCTTGATCAGCTCGCTGATCGTCGTGAATTCATAGCCGCGTTCGCGCAGCTCCTTGATTATACCCGGTAGGGCCGTGACGGTCTTCGCCTTGGTGTCGTGCATGCACACGATCGCTCCCCCATGAGCACCATCGAGCACCTTGCGCCGGATCGACTCGGGCGTGGAGTTTCGCGCCCAATCGCGCGGATCCACCGACCACATGCAGAGAACCAGTCCATCTTCCTTGCACACCTTGCGCACGGTTTTGTTGACCGAGCCGCCGGGTGGACGGAACAGGCGCGGCCGTTGGCCGGTCACTTGCTCGATCAGGTCCTGGGTCCCGACGATCTCCTTGCGCACGGTCGCTTCACCGCGTTTGGTCAGGTTGGGATGGTTCCACGTATGCGATCCGATCTCGAAACCCGACTCAACCACCAGGCGGGCCTGCTCGGGGTACTCCTCGACCATCTCGCCCACCAAGAAGAAGTTGGCGGGAATCCCCTCGCGTTTCAGAATCTCGACGACCTGCGCCGTGCGGCTGGGATGCGGGCCGTCGTCGAAGGTCAGGACAATCTTCTTCTCGCCCGACGGGCCGCGTGAGAACTTCTGGCCGGCCGCCGCCGTCAGGGCGTCCGGCTCGGTGGCGCCGGCTCTTACTGCCGCATCAGGATTGGCGACGTCGGGCCCGGCCGGGCCCGACGTCTTGACTTGCGCCTGACCGGATGCGCCCGGTTCGGCGGCGGGACTCAGCGCTTGACCGAGAATCAGCGGCACGAGACTCAGCGTCAGCAGCAACGGGTACGATTTGTTCACGGGATGCTCCTTCCGTCGGCGGGTATGGGGCTCAGTGATGCAGCACGCCTTTCATCGTACAGTGATTGATGATGCAGTAGTCGGCGAAACGGCCGTTGATCAGCCGATCTCGAAAATCCTTGTATGCCTTGTCCTTCCAGATCTCGCCGAATGACTGCTCGCGCAGGTTGCCCATGGGTTCGTCGCTGAAGCAGCAGGGCCGCACCTCGCCGTCGGCGGTGATGAACGCCTGGTCGAACCCGACCGAACAGTGCCGCGCCGGCGTCCACGGCCGGCCGTTCTCGGCGCGGGCTTGCTCGACGCGCAATTGAGGCACGATCTCGTCCAGGTTGCAAGGGACGCTGGATCGGCCCGCGCATTGGGTCAGTTGCTCCACGGCCCGGCGAAGTTCCGCGGCGCCGAGGATCATCTCGTCGTGATAGGGGATCACCTTTTCAAAGACGATGCGGTCGGCCCCCACGTCCTCGGCGAAGGCGAACAGTCGGTCGATGCGGCCAATGTTCTCGCGCTGCAGGACGTTGAGGATCAGGAGTTGGCATTGACGCCGGGCGCCGGCCTCGCGCCGCAGCCGGACGAAGTTTTGCAAGTTGCGACGCAACGTCTCGAACTTAGCCTTCACCCCGTGGATCTGGTTATGGGTCTCTTCGTCGGCGGCGTGGACCGACGCGCGGGTCACGTCCCAACCCATCTCAACCATGTCACGCGCGATGTCCTCTTTCAATAGCGTTCCGTTCGTGATCAGGAACCCCCGCTTGCCGCGCCGTTTGACCTCGCGCATGATGCCGACGATGTCGGGATGGATGAGCGGCTCGCCCCCGCCGACGATGTTGACCTCCTCGAACCCCAGCGGCATGGCATCGAGCAGCCGCACGTACTCGTCCAGCCGCATCCCCTCGCGCCGGTCGCGCTTCTTTTCCTCCTTGAGCTCGGCGGGCTTCAGGTGCTGGAGCCAGCACATCGGGCAGGCGTGATTACAGACGTAGCCCATGGGATTGATGCGCAGCAGGTAGGGCCCCACCAGGGCCCTGTTCGAGAACGCCCCGGCGCGCCGCACCCCATGCGTCACCGCCCCCGCCAACCCGCGTTCGCGGATTCCGTGGAGCATCTTGCCCGGTCGGATGAAGTTAAAAAGCCTAAACCGGCTCATCCGGCGTTTCCTCCACCCATTTATCCATGGATGATCATCGAAATCCCTCGGCCCCCCATTCAACTCGCGGAAAGGTCGACTTCTTAGTCTACTCTAACAAATCCGCCAGGAATTGGCCGCATCTTTCGGGAACCGTCTCGCCCCTCGGGCGCATCTCCATGAATCCGTTTGAGCTTTTGTCGCCATCGCGGAGGAACTCAATTCCAGAAAATCCTTTCTCAGTCTCGCGTGGGCGAGTTTAATGGGAATTCCCCCGGACGGGACCGCCCAGGGGAGCTAAGTAGGTGTGCGGGAGATGCGCCATCATCCTTTTCCGATCGTCATTGCGCTGGGGAGCAACCTGGGTCCCGGGCCGGAGACGTTGACGATGGCCTGCCGGCTGCTCGAACGGGCGGGGGTGGGCGTCAAGGCTCGCTCGAGAATCTACCGCTCCCGACCCTGGGGCGTGACGGACCAGCCCGTCTTTTACAACGCCGCCATAAGCGTCAAGTCGGGGCTCCACCCGCGCGCGTTGCTGGACCGCTGCCTGAACGTGGAGGGGCAGTTGGGCCGCCGCCGCCGCGAGTGCTGGGGACCGCGCCGTCTCGACCTGGACTTGATCCTTTACGGCAACGCACGCATCGAGCAGCCGGGGCTCCAGCTTCCGCATCCCCACGTCGCGAAGCGAGATTTCGTCCTGGTGCCGATGATCGACCTCGGGATTCCGCCCCTGGCCGCGATCGCGCCAAGGGGCTGGGGCGCGTTGCTCCACGCGCTTCCCGCCGCCGAACGTACATTAGTCCACGCGATGCCCTGGAGTCTGCCATGATTCGGATTCCCCTCGTTCGGATCGCCCCGAGCCTGATCCCTCTGACGCTGATGGGCCTCGCCCTGGCGGGGGTGCCCGACGGATCTCGCGAACGGCGTCTGTTGCTCATTTCGAACCCGCCGGTCTGGCCCGGCCCCGGAGCCGAACCGACCGATGCCACGCTCCCCTGGAAGGCCGGCCTGGCGTTGGAGGTGAACGGTCGCCAGAAGGTTGCGGATCAAGCCGACGCGACCTCGGAGAGCTGGTATCGAGTCACCCACGAAACCCGCGAGGCCTGGTTGCCCGACGCCTATCTGTCCCTCCCACCGGTGCGGTTGGACGAACAATCGCTCGATCGCATCGGGTCCGAGCCGGTGGATCGTCGCCAGGGGTTGCCTCCCAACTATGCGCCTGAAGACCTGGCACCCGTCGGCCCCGGTTATGATGACGAGGTGAATTACCGCCTCAGGCGCGAGGCCGCCGAGGCCCTGGAGTCGCTCGTGCGGGCCGCCCGCTTCGACGGCATCGAGCTTTACGTCGTTTCGGCCTATCGCCCCTGGAGCAAACAGCAGCGGCTCTACGAGCGGCGAGTGCGGCGGTCGGGACGCCGCCAGCGGACCGTCGCCAAACCCGGCCATAGCGAACACCAGCTCGGCACCGCAGTTGATTTCACCGACGGAAATGCCGAAACGTTGGTCAAGGAGAGCTTCGGCGAGACGGCGGCCGGCGCGTGGCTGCGCGAGAACGCGTGGTCCTTCGGCTTCGCCGTCAGTTATACTCGCCACAACATGGACCAGACCGGTTATGCCCCCGAACCGTGGCATTACCGGTACTGGTGCCTGGACCGGGCGCGCTCCAAGCACTTCGCGGCGCTGGGGAAGTGACAACCCTTCAGAACCAGCCCGCACACCCGATACCTCAATCAATCCGCCCCGCGACCGCTGAAAAACAGGTTCCCGACCGTTTGAATGTCCCGCTGCCCACCGTCTCGGTCATTACGCTGACGCGCGACCGCTTCGATAAACTTAGCCTGTGCCTCGACCGGCTGCTCCCGCAATTGCGCGACGGCGACGAGATGCTCGTCATCGATACCGGCTCGACCGACCAGACGCGTTCATTTTACGCCCAGTGGTTCCATCCCCACGTCCGGTTCCTGACCCATGACCAGGAGGGAAGCTGGGCCGAGGCCCGCAATTTCGGCGTCCGCGCAGCGCGCGGGGACTTGATTGCCTTTCTCGATGATGATTGTTACGCGGACGAGGACTGGGTGGCGCGCGGCCGCGAGGCGCTGGGCGAGGCCGACGCGGTCGGCGGCCTGGTCCGCCCCCACGGGATTGATCATTGGCCCGCCTGGTGGCATCCCGAGATGGGCTGGATCGCGGGCCTGTCGGTGCCGGGCCACCTGGGGCCCGACGCGGGGCGGGTGCATTATCCGTTCACGGCCAACCTGTGGGCGCGGGCGGCCGTCTGCCGGGCGATCCCCTTCCAAGAGGTAGGCGGCCGCCTGGGGAGCCACGAGAGCGAGCACTATGCGGCGGGTCGCGAGGATGCCCAATGGTGGCGGCGGTTGCGCGTCGAGGGTTACCGGACGCGGTTTGATCTGGACCTGGGGGTCGAGCACGCCATCGACCCCGCGCGGCTCGACCTCGCCTATCTGCGTCGGCGGGCGCAACTCGACGGGCAGTCCTGGGCGCGGCGCGAGGGGGCCGAAGACGACATCGGTCCGCTTGCCTATCAATGGTGGCGCCAGATTTGGCTGGCGGAGGGGGCGCCCTTCTGGGCGGGCAGGAATTGGATCGCTGACCACCATCTTCATCACTTGACTCGCCGCCGCCACGGGGGAGCGTTGCGGTTCCTGACGGTCAAGCTGAGAGGTGATCGGTTATCGGCCAAGTTTTGGCTCGCGCGTCGGATGCTGGCGGGAGGGGTTAGACTCATCGCCGACCGAGCCAAGAACCTGGGCAGGGTCGTCCTGGGTCCCTATTGGACATCCCGACCCCGGGGGCGAGGCCGGCGCGAAGCCGAGCGGTTGGCCGTCGTCGCCTTCGGCTTCATCGGGGACCTGGTCATTCTACAATCGGTGCTGAGAGGGCTGATCCAGGCCCATCCAGGGGCACAGATTCACGTGCTGGTCCCCGAATCGGGCAAGGTGTTATTCGGAGACCTTCCAGGCGTGAATCTGACCGTCTTGCCCAGCCTCAAGCCCGCTTCACGCCAGGCTATCCGTTGGCTGCGCGATTGGTTGGAGGGGGTGTCACCCGACGTCATCGCCGCGCCGTATCTCCACGAGCCGTGGGGTCCGACGCTGACCGCGATCCGCAGGCCGCCGTGCCCGATATTTGGCTTTGATCGCGATCATGGCCTGCCCCGCATGCGCCAGGTCCAGCGGCTGACCGTGCAAGTCCACAAGAACCTCGAATTGCACGAGTCGGAAAACCTCTGTCAGCTTTTCGCGGAAGTCGGCCTGCCCTGCGAGGCCGTGCCCGCGCAGCTCGCGCCCGATCCTCGAACCCAGGAGCGGATCGAGGCTGATGGGTGGCTCGCCGGGGGATCTCCCGAGAAAGCCGGCTCCCTGATCATGCTCAATCCCGACGCGGGCCATCCGCAAAAGGAATGGACCGACGCGGCGTGGACCGAGCTGATTGGGACCATCCTGGACTGGACCGACGCGCGAATAGTCGTCAACTCCTTCAAACCGCGACCCCATTTGGAATCGAACGTGACCGAATCGGGGGACCGCGTGCATTGGCTTCGGGCCGCGCCGTTGGAAGAACTCGCGGCCTGGCTCTCCCGCTGCCGGCTGATCGTGACCGTCGACGCCGGCCCGCAGCATCTTGCCCACGCCCTGGGCGTCCCGAGCCTGACGCTCTACGGCCCCATGGACGAACGGCGCTGGACCGACCGCTGGCAACGGCCCATCCACCACGCGATCCGCGCCTGCGCGTTCGACCTGACCGACGAAGAACGCCGCGGCCTGCCGCCCAACTCAATGGTGGAGCTGATCCGGGTGGGGGACGTGTTTGATAGGGTCAAGGTGTTGATAGAGCAGACTGGAGGAATAGAACACTGATTTTACGGATTTTATGGATTAACACTGATAAAGCGACAGGCAGATAGTTCTATCGAGCATCTGACTAATCGGGTGGAAGTCAGCCAATCATCCTTATTCTCTTATCCGTAAAATCCCTTGATCCTTCATAAAGTTGGATAAACAGCTCGACAGAAAGGGTGGTACCATCGGGAGTGTTGTGGTGCTTTGAGTTAGCCTATTTCCCGCAGTTCAGAGCTTAGAAGTGCCCGTTTTCGATGAAATTTGCATTTTTCGGGTAAAAGTCTGCACTACATTTTGAATTCTTTTGGGTCGGTTCGGCAGTGGAA
>Ga0310121_10002884_pt1 | contig 16066 bp, 13 predicted proteins | sample CB27_Tmax_986_MG_FD_203504 | JGI IMG/M metagenome (GOLD analysis project Ga0310121, IMG submission 203504) | Marine microbial communities from Western Arctic Ocean, Canada - CB27_Tmax_986 | ecosystem: Environmental > Aquatic > Marine > Oceanic | place: Canada: Western Arctic Ocean | collected...
GCGCCTCCGACATGGCCGGCGAACATCTGCGATTATGCCCTACGCAAAATGGGATTCCCGACTCCTTTACCACCTCCTGGATCTGGTACGCCTCTTCAAGGGTCGCCGCCAACGGCTTCTCCGAGAACAGTGGTTTCCCGGCGGCGGCGGCGGCGCGAATGACCGGCAGACGCAATGTCTCAGTCGTGGCAAGACAGATCGCATCCACATCGGGATCCGCGACCGCCTCTTTAAAATCAGAGCTCAGCTTCTCCGGCGAAAACCTCTCCCTGCAAATCTCGAGGTTGTGTTCGGAAATATCGCAGCAGGTATGCAGCGTCGCTTTGGGGGATTTTACCAGATTGGGCAGATGCTGCCCCTGGGCCAACATCCCGCATCCCACAACGGCGAATCGTATCGGATCTGCGGGGCCGGTATCGGAGCTTGTTTGTTTGTTCATATGCAGTCGTAGCGGTTTCAGGGTTCAGCGCGGCCTCCGGCCGCGATTTTCGGTTGTCGGGGTTCGGGGTTGGCGGTTCGAGTCAGCTTACCCCAACTAGCGAACTCACTCGCGAGCCTAATCGGCATATAGATTTGATGAAAAACCGGCACTACTTAGTCTATCGTGGTTCGAAGTTCCATTTGGCTTGCGAGTAAGCTTACCTCAACTCGCGAGCTTAATCGGCACACGGATTTTCTGAGAACCCGGCGGTACTTAAACGATAGGGATTATTACCCCCCCAGCCACCGATTCCGATTCTCTTCGACAAAAACGTCATCATGCAAGTGCGGGTAGGCGCGGTACACCCGGTCAATTTCCTCGCTCTGACTCGGGCTCAATGTCTCTTCCGGATCCAGGCACAAAATATTCTCAAGCAATCCCTGCCGACGCAGGACTTCGTGAATCCCGGCAATGCAGCCGGCGAACCCGTTAGCGGCATCGAAGAATGCGGCATTGCTGTCCGTCACCTCGTTGCTTCGGCGGAGAAGCTCTTGTCGAATGGGAGCGTCGTTGGTGATCGCCGCGTGACACTCGGCCAGCAATTCTACCGCCTTGCTGGTCCATACAGCCCAGTGGCCCAGGAGGCCGCCTGCGATTCGGCGCTCCACAGGTCCATCCGGGGTTTGGAATTTGAAGGAGGCAAGTAGATCCAGAAGGATGTTGTCGTCATTTCCCGTGTAGAGCGCGATGTCCTCCCGGCCCGACTCCGTCACCGCCCGTACGACATCCAGGGTCTGGTACCGGTTGAACGGGGCCATCTTTATCGCAACGACATTTTCGATCTCCACAAATTCCCGCCAGAACGAATAGTCGAGGATCCGGCCGCCCACTGCGGGTTGGAGATAGAATCCAAAGATTGGAATTTCGCCGGCCACTTGCCGGCAGTGATCGAGGATAGAATCGTCGTTGTCATCTTTCCAGGCCGCAAGACTCAGGAGGCCGGTGTGGTATCCGAGATTGCGCGCAAGTTCAGCTTCCTGAATTGCCTGCCGCGTTTTGCCGATCAGTCCGGCGACACGGATGAGCGCTCCCCTTCCGTTTTCGGCCGCCCGGTTCATTTCTTCGGCGGCCAGCATCAAAACCGGCTCATAGAGACCGATCGAGGGATCACGAATCTGAAACTGAGTCGTGTGAACGCCGACTGCCAGCCCGCCTGATCCGGCATCGATGTAATATCGACTCAATGCCCGTTGCCTGCGCTCATCCAGCTTACGATCCAAAGTCAACGCGAGAGGGTGGGCAGGAATGACCGCGCCCGCGCGAAGGGCAGAGGCAACTGCAGTCGGCAACGTTGGCGTGGCCATCAGAAATTGCCGTCCCGCGTTTCAAAGTGTGTCGGCTTTCCATGACTGATCCCGTCCCGCATCACCCACTGCGCGACAAGATCAATCATATCCTCGAGTTTCGTTGACGGTTCGCCGAACAGCTTGAACGCCTTCCCGCTGTCGTTGAGAAAGGCGTGATCGGACTCCGTCCCGGTTAACCGGACTTCCCGGTTCATGATTTCTCCGAACCGTGCGCAGACCTCGCGAACGCGGGTGATATCCGGCCCCGTGACATTGAGGATTTCGGCTGGAGAGGCGGCATGGGCAAGAGACTGAAGCGCCATTGCATTCGCATCGGGCTGCCAGATCACGTTGAAGTACCCCGTCGTCAAATCCACGGGCTCCCGATTCCAGACCGCTGCGGCGAGGTCAACGAGCACTCCGTACCTGAACTCCACCGCATAATTCAGCCGGAACAGAAGGACGGGAACGGAGAGCGATTCACTGAAATGCTGGAAAACCCGCTCGCGGCCCAGGCAGCTCATGGCGTAGTCGCCGACCGGATCCGGTCGATCCGTCTCGCGAGATCCACCGGCGGAAATTGGCCTCATGCAGTACACATTGCCCGTCGAAAAAGCGACGATGCGACTCTTTGGAAACCGCTCACAAACCATTCCGGGCAAGTAGCAGTTCATGGCCCAGGTCAATCCTTCGTTTCCCGTGCTTCCGAACTTCATGCCCGCCATATAGATAATATTCGGCACGTCAGGAAGGCTTCTTAGAAAATCGTGATCCAGGAGGTCCCCTTGGATTGTCTCAATCCCGGCAGAATGCAAACGCGAGGCCACGGCCGGATCCGAAAACCGGGAGACACCGATGATTCTCTTGCAGACACCGGCCGCAGCGCCGGCCTTTTGGGCCATCATCGCCAGGGTCGGTCCCATCTTGCCGCCAACTCCCAGCACCAGAATATCCCCCTCGACGCGTGACATCGTTTCGACTACGCCCGGAGAGGGGTTGCTCAGGGCGAGCTCAATATCGAGTTCCGTTTTGAGGTCGCCGAGATTTGTCTCCGAGGCATTCATCGGGTGAGTCTAGTTTCTGGGAACGCGAATGGCCAGAAATTCGTTGCGGCGCTGCAGGTGTCGGACTTGTCGGACCAGTCGGATACGTCGGACGGGTTCGAATTTTGCTGACTTGAAATCTTTGGAGATTACAGTGTCCGTTGATTTACGCGAAGCGAGGGGTAGATTCCGTGGAAAAGATTGTTCGAGTTGGAATTGCGGGACTGGGCCGTAGCGGATGGAGCATCCATGCGGAAGGCCTTGCCGGAGTTGAAAGCCGATACCGGATCGAGGCGGTATCCGATCCCCGGGAGGAGCGGCGACGGGAGGCCGTGGATCGGTTTGGGTGCCGCGAATATGCGGAATTCAACGGGTTGCTCGCGGATAAAGAGCTGGATCTCGTTGTGGTTGCCACTCCGAGCCACCTTCACGCGCAGCATGCGGAAGCGATTCTTACCTCGGGGCGGCATGTTGTCTGCGAGAAACCCCTGGCAACGTCTCTCGAAGAGCTGGACCGAATCATCAGCGTTGCGGAAAAAGCGGGACGACATCTGGCGCCATTCCAAAACCGTCGCTATGAGTCCGCTTTTCAAAAGGTCAAGGAAGTCATCGCGTCCGGAAAACTTGGGCGGATCGTTCAAATCCGGATGACAGGGAACGGCTTCAGTCGTCGCTGGGACTGGCAGACGCTCAAGGAATACGGTGGCGGCAGCTTGAATAATACCGGGCCCCATTTTCTGGACCAGGCGCTCGAGCTTTTCGGGCCGGGCGATCCCGAAATTTTCTGCCACCTGGACAATGCCCTGAGCTCGGGTGATGCCGACGATCACGTCAAATTGATCTTTCGTGGACCGGGAAAGCCTCTCATCGATATCGAAATCACCTCGGCCTGCCCCTATCCGCAAAATGGGTGGTTGGTCATGGGCACGCGGGGCGGACTGACAGGAACGGCGGCCCGGCTCGACTGGAAGTACGTGGACTTTTCGGCAATGCCGCCTCGTCCCGTCGACCATTCTCCCCCGGCCGGCCGCCAATACAACCGCGAAGAATTGGAATTCCAGGAGGAAAGCTGGGATGACGATCCGTCCGTCAAGGGGTTCCACGCCTTGACGCATTCCTTTTACAACGATCTCTATGAACCTCTATTCAGCGGATCCCCGTTGGCGATTACTCCGCAAAGCGTGCGAAGACAGATCCAGATTCTGGACACCTGCCACGATCGCTGCCCCCTCTAATGCCGTCATGACAATCTCCGCAACCATTGAGAATCCGACCCGGGACGGAAAAGTTCTGACCCTGGACCAACTCAGACACTATCACGATCAGGGCTATTTGATCGTCGAAGGTCTTTTTGACGCGAATCAAATCGAGCGCATCAACGCGCTGCGTTTTCGCGCTGAAAAAAAAGCAATGGCGCAGGGGGGGAGCTTTCGGGATGGCAAGGTGGAGTACCAGGCCGAGCCCGTACAATCAGACCCCACAGGAAAAGTGTTCGCGCTTCGCAAAGTGCAGGAGGCATTTCTCGGGGAGCCTGATTTCGCGGAGGTCACCGCTTCCGAGAGAGTGCTCGATATCGTTGAGGATCTGATCGGGCCGGAGATTTACTACTTTTCGAGCAAGCTCATGTTCAAGCCCGCGCACGGAGGAAGCCGAAAACCGTGGCATCAGGATTTCGCATACTGGGCGGAAACCGGGACCAGGCAGGTAACCGTATGGGGAGCGATCGATTCGGCAACGCAGAAGAATGGATGTATCCAGGTCATTCCCGAATCGCACAAAAAGGGGCTGCTCAAGCATCACCAATGGGAAGACTACATGATCGACGAGGATACCGTGAAAGACGACAAGGTGGTGTATGCGGAAATGAATTCCGGGGACGTTCTTTTCTTCAATGTGCTGACCCTTCACGCCTCTGATCCGAATCGTTCGGATCAGCCTCGCCTGTCCACGATCGTGGATTTCGATTCCGAACCCGGCCCGCCGGACAAACCCTTCGGCAGCCAGGTTCCGCTGCGAACAGCGAAAACCTGAACAGCGCCGCAAGGCATTCGATCCGGCGCCTGAGCATCCACCGTAGAGCACGGGTATCCGATCCGTGTAGCGGAGCCCAGCCAGAGCCTCAAGCTCCAGACCCCGGCGAAGCACGGAGCACAATACGCTGTCGGTAGCGCGGAATTCATTCCGTAGTGAGCAGGAATCGCCACCATCGGCTCCACAGGATGAGCCCACGGATGGCAAAGCCGACCCGCGGGCAACTCACGTAGAGGCACCGCACTGTGGTTATCTAGTGGTGATCACGAGTACGATGGGGAGCAGGGATTCTGGACGCATGGAACAACTTCACTTCCCCAAGTTCCGCTGGAGAAGGCAGAATCATTGAAGGCAGAATGATTTTCTCTTGGCTCCGTGGACTCCGTGGTTAATTTCGTTTGGCTGTGGAGCCGCGGCTTCGTGTATTTCGTGGTTCAATTTTTTCGGTTGGGTCTGGATGCTCTGGGCGAATATTCTCTGTCCGGCTTGTGCGTCGCCGACCGGAAGTCTTGGCGATTTCCGCTACTTTAAAATTGGGCAGTGCGAATCCTTGTTGACGCTACCGCGGTGAACACCGAACATCCCGCACATTCTACCGGAGGTGTTTTATGGCAGATCGAATGAAAGGAAAGAGGGTCCTGGTGACGGGCGCGGGGACCGGGATTGGGCGAGGCACGGCGCTGACCTTTGCGGAGGAAGGCGCCGACGTGGCGCTTCACTATTCCCACAGCGACCAGGGCGCAAAGGATGCCGTCGCACAGATTCAAGCAGGCGGAGGAAAAGCCGGGGCTTTCCAGGCGGACTTCACCAGGCTTGACGAAGTGAGGCAACTCAGCAAAGACGCGATTTCGTTTCTAGGCGGAATGGATGTGCTGATCAATAATTCGGGTATTACGACAAACGCGCCATTCGAAGAAATCCAACCAGAGCAATTCGACACCCTCTACACGGTCAACGTGAAGGCAGCTCTCTTTCTCACCCAGTACTGCCTGCCTGCCCTCGTTGAGAGCGCGCCCAGCGCGGTGATCAACCTCTCGTCCGTTCACGCGAGCCACGGGATGACCGAGCATTCCATCTATGCCGGGACCAAGGGAGCGATTGTCTCCTACTCACGGGAATTGGCCATTGAGCTCGCTCCGAAGGGAGTTCGCGTGAACGTGATCTCGCCCGGCTGGATCGTGGTGGAAAATCACTACAAGAGCATGGAAGTAGTGGATCTCGAGGGAGCGGCGAAGCAAATACCCGCCGGTTTTGTCGGAGTACCGGAAGATGTCGGACACCTTGCCGTTTTTCTGGCTTCAGACGAAGCAAGGTATATTGTAGGTCAATCCTACACCATTGATGGCGGACAAATGAGCATTATGCAGGGCAATGGAGACATTCACGAACGGCGGACAGACACTTTCGGAAAAGGGTACGTGCCGGGGATTTAGGACTTATTCGGATGGACGAACTTAAATCAAAGTATGTAGATCTTTTGCTTCAAACCGGGCTGAACCTTCAGGCGGGTCAGAAACTGTATCTTACGTCCGAGGCCATTCACCACTCGTTCCTGGCGGACATCGCCGATGCCGCGTACCGTGCCGGCGCATCGTACGTTGAAGTGGACGCGGGCAATCCCAACGTCGGCAAATCGCGTATTCTCCATGCGGCGGAGGAGACTCTTGGTTTCATACCGGAGTATAAGCGCGCGATGTACGAGGAAATGTCCAATGACGATTGGACCCGGATGGCCCTGGTGGGACCGGAAGATCCGGATCTCCTGAAAGATGTCGATCAGCAGCGGAATGCGGCACTCCAGCGCTCGGCGAGGAATGCCGTCAAACCGCTGCTGGATTCCTGCAGCGCCGCCAGGATTTCATGGTGCCTGGCCGCCCTCCCAACCCCCCGGTGGGGCGCAAAGGTCTTTGATGTTCCGCCCGACGCCGACGCGGAGGAAAAGTTGTGGAATGCGATGGTTCCCATCCTTCGCCTCGATCACGACTCACCCGCGGATACCTGGAAACAACTCGCGGCAACCCTGGGAGCGCGCTGCGACGCTCTCAATGCGGCATCCATATCCACCCTGCACTTCGAAGGCCCGGGAACAGACCTCCGGGTTGCCTTGACACCAAAGGCCCAGTGGCGCGGCGGTTCGGTACAAGGAGAGAAAGAGATACCCTTCATCCCGAATCTCCCCACGGAAGAGGTGTTTACTACGCCCGACTGTACGAAAACAGAGGGTCGCGCCTCCGTGACCCGGCCGGTTCACGTCATGGGCGACTCGGTGGAAGGTGCCTGGTTCGAATTCAAAGAGGGGCGCGTCGTGGATTTTGGGGCGGACAAAGGGGCGGAACAACTGGAAGCCTGGCTCGGCATGGACGATCGGGGACGGTATCTCGGGGAGATCGCCCTGGTCGACGGAAACTCCCCCGTCTTCCAGAGCGGACTCATATTCCACAACATTCTCTACGACGAGAACGCGGCCTGTCATTTCGCGCTTGGCAATGGATATACTTTTGGGATCCGGGGGGGCGATAAAATGTCCGAAGAGCAACTACGCGATCTTGGCGTGAATATTTCGATTCTTCACACCGATTTCATGATAGGATCGGCGGCCATCAACGTGACCGGACATCCCACCGATGGAGATCCTGTCCCGATTTTGAGAGAGGGCAAGTTCGTCAGGGCATTTGTATAATGTGCAATGACGAAAAATTTTCGCTGGGGGAAGCCGGCCGCGATGAGCAAGGCGCGCCTCAGCTTGCGCACTATCGAATGTTCATCCAGCTGCAATCGTTCGGAAATTGCACCGATATCTCGCAGGTTCGATCCGCGTTACAGGAACGCTCTAAAGAAGATCCGGAATTCGAAGCCGTTCTGTACGAGGACCTGAATGATCCCCGGGGTTTTGCCGTCGCGATTGCACACCGGGACGAAAATTACTTCGTTACCCGGTTGCGTGAATTCCTCCAGACCCGGGTCTTTCAGGATCTGACCCCCAAGCCCGAATATACGATGTTCGGCCGAACCTACTCGATCGGCTACGAAACTGATCTTGAGGAGGTTCTCCTCCATCGTCCGCGAAGACGGCTGTTCAATCCGGCCCTGCCGTGGGCGGTCTGGTACCCATTGAGGCGATCCGGAGAATTTGCCCGCCTGCCGAAAGAGGAACAGAGGGCCATTCTCATGGAGCACGCGACTCTTGGAATTTCATTCAGCAAGACCGGCTTCGGGAGCGACATCCGACTGGCCTGCCACGGCATGGACAAGAAGGACAACGACTACGTGATCGGCCTGCTGGGCCCCGAACTCTATCCGCTCAGCGCCCTGATAGAAGCAATGCGCCGGACACGCCAGACGTCCATGTACCTGGAAAGTCTCGGGCCCTTCTTTGTCGGGAAAGCCTGTTGGCAAAGCGCCCCGCCGGCTCCCGCGGAAACGGACGACGGGTACGCGGAGGAGCCATCCGCGCATGCCTCAAAATGACCGCTTCCTGAACGCCTGCAAAGGCCAACCGGTTGACAGGATGCCGGTGTGGCTGATGCGCCAGGCGGGAAGGTACATGCCTGAGTACCGCGCTGTCCGTAAACGCCACAGCTTCCTGGAAATGATCGGTTCGCCCCAACTCGCATCCGAGATCACCTTGCAGCCCATCCACGCTTTCGATCTCGATGCCGCCATTATCTTTTCCGATATTCTGCCGACCCTTTGCGAGCTTGGGTTCGAAATTGACTACGTGGACAGTGTTGGACCGGTGATTGGAAACCCAGTGCAGTCACCGGACGATATCGGCCGATTGCATGCACCGGGAAATCACGCACAGGCACACGCCACGTGCGAAGCCATCCGTATGACCTGCACCGCACTTGGCGGAAGAATACCTCTCATTGGCTTCGCCGGCGCCCCCTTCACGCTGGCCGCTTATGCGATTGAAGGCGGGTCATCCAGTAGTTTCCTGGCGGCAAAACGATTTTTACGAGAACACCCGAAGCTATTTCACGTCCTTCTGGGCCGCATCGCGGAGGCGGTGTCGGAATACCTGCTCGGCCAGATTGATGCCGGCGCATCCGCGGTACAACTTTTCGATAGCTGGGCGGGCGTACTGGGGCCCGCGGACTTCGCGGAATTCGCCTTGCCCTACGCGCGTCAGGTCATCGACACCATTGAGCAGGCGGGCGTCCCGCGCATCTATTTTTCCACCAGCACCAGCGGCCTCCTGCCGCAGCTACGGGATACCGGTGCGGACGTCGTTGGGATTGACTGGCGCGTGTCCATCGCTCATGCAAGATCAATTCTTGGTCACGACGTCACCATCCAGGGAAATCTGGATCCCACGGTTCTACTTTCTTCCGAACGCGAAGTGAAGCGGCAGGCTCGCATGGTGCTGGACGAGATGAATGCTGCCCCGCGATACATATTCAACCTGGGACACGGCGTACTGAAAGAAACACCGGTCGACCGGGTGCAGGAATTGGTCGACTTTGTGCATTCGTATGAGCCGGGCAAAAACCCTTGAACAAACCGGGCGCCAGGCATGTAGTCGTTGCGGGAGGAGGCTTCGCGGGAGTCTCCCCATGTACCTTGAGCATTGTCGAGTGAACGCAAAGGAGCGAATATACTAAAAAACGACAGGACAGTTTTTCAGAAACGAGGGTTCGACAAATCCCTCGAAAAGTAAAAAGTCTGCTCGCGTCTTGGCCCCTGACCTACTCCTACTTCACCGTGTACAATCTGGCTCAACATTCCACCACATCAAACCGAACACGAACCTCAACCCCTTCGGACTGGTCATCGCGTGGCGAAATCATCTCAATGCTACCCCTCACGGGCCTCGACTGCCAACTTGCAAAATGTGAGTCCGAGGCCCGTAGAACTGAGTGAATCACTTCGGGTTTTCGAGTTTCCTGTAAAAAACGGCGCAAAGAGTTTCTCCTGCTCCGGCGGCGGTATTGTCCTTCCGTCGTTGGATACAGAGCAGGAAACTCGTCCATTTCGTTCGCTTTGTGTGCCCAGCACGATGGTGCTGGAAGCACGGGAGTACTTCACCGCGTTCCACATCAAGTTTCCCACCGCGCGGTCAAATACCGAAGAATCGACAGAGACGCACGGGTCGTCCGGCGCTTCGCAACGAACTTCCAGAGCCAGATCGCTCTGCTCCATGACGACAACGAAATCTTTTCCGATTGAGGTGACCAACGAGGAAAGAGACTCAGGACGGCGATCGAGCGGCAACTCCTGGTCAACGATGAATCCGCGGCAACGCCCGGATCCTCGTGAACAAACACCGTGGTGAGAATGCCCTTCTGCGAATCACGCACGCTGTCGACGAACGGTGTATCTCCCGGGCCGCCGGTCCAGAGTTTCCACTGCCGCTCCGAAAAGAGAACGTCGAACCCGACCGTTATCGCCTGATCGCAGTACTGCACCAGCATCCCGTGAAGGAATCGCGGCCAGAGCCACCCCCCCTACGGCGGGTTCCATACGCTCGAGACTCTCATCATCGATCCCGATCACCACGACGTCTCGGGATGTCGCGGGAATCGGCAGCAGTTTTTGCACGCGCCAATCGTATATGGAATACTCGAATGAGCGAATGAGCGGCTCGCCGGCGATCAGCAAAGAAACCGCAAGCATCGCCGCGGCCATGAGCAGCCGTCCGCGAAGCGTGGGCCGCACCGGCATCTCCCCGTGAGCGTGGGAGCCGGCGGCTGATTCATTCCGATTCACAGGTCTTTCTCACCGACCTTGCTCATTGCTCGGGCTGGATATCTGTCTCACGCACCGTGAGACGCGACACGCGCTGAAGCGAGATGCACTCTACCGGGCAGACATCGACGCAGGCGCCACACCGGATGCATTCGTTCTGGTCGATAAAGAGCCCGTTGTAGTCGCGGTTTCCCGTGGATTCCTTAACCCCCTGAATTCTCCCGTCCTCTTCAAATTCCAGGGCACTGATCTTCACGATGCAATTCTCGACCGGCTTCACCTTCAGACACCGGTCGCAATAGATACAGAGGTCATTGTCGATTTCAAATTTGTAATCGCACAAGTAGCAACGGCTCGCTTCGGCACGGGAAACGTCCTTGTCCAATCCGGTCTCCACCTCCGCCTGCGCGTCGCGCTCCCCGAGCTCGAGCGTAGGCATGGGATGACGGGGAATCGTGTCCATTTCCCGGGTTCGACCGGTGGAAACTGCGTCGCGGATATGCACCACATCCCGCAAACGGTCAGCACCCATCAACGTGCGATCGATTTCCCGGGCACATCCCTTGGCATGGCCGATCGCATCGATCAGGGATATCGCACCGGTCGCAAAATCACCGGCAAAGTAAAGACTTTCGACCATCGAACCGTACTTGTCTTTTCGAATGGGCCGGCCGTCATCCCCGAAGATCTTTTCGCGAAGGACTTCATCGATCCAGGATGCGTCCTGGGTCTGCCCTGTGGCCAGCAGGACGGTGTCGGCTTCCACAATAAACGATGTGCCCGGCACCGGCTCTGGACAACGGCGCCCTGATTCGTCCGGGTCTCCAAGTTCAACCCGTGAAAACTCGGCGCCGGTTACGCGACCTGTTTCGCCGTGAAACGCAACCGGCATGGCCAGGGAATAGAACGTGACGCCCTCCGCTTCCATCTCCTCCACCTCTTCCGGGGTGATGTACATCTCATCCCGAGATCTCCTGTAGAGCATGGTGACTGACTTCGCTCCCAACCGTTTCGCGGTTCGCGCACAGTCCACGGCCGTGTATCCGCCACCGATGACCACCACTTCGCCGTCGACCAAATGGGACTCGCTCGTGTTGGCATCGAAAAGAAATGGAAGGCCATGCTGAATCCCATCGAGGTCGATGCCGGGCAGGTCCGGCACGAAGGGGCGCAGTGTTCCGGGCGAAACCGAGACCACGTCAAAGTCTTGAAGTAATTGTTCCAGTGAAACGTTGCGCCCCAGTTCCTGGTTGCAGCGAATCTCCACGCCTGTTTGGCGGATCTGTTCGACCTCCCGCGCGACCAACTCCCTCGGCAGGCGAAACGCGGGAATCCCCTGCACCATCATCCCGCCGGCCACCGAATGTTTTTCAAATACAATCGCGGTATGCCCAAGCAGCGTGAGCTCACGGGCAACCGTCAGGCCTGCCACGCCGCCGCCAATTACGGCAATTCGGAATGGAGTGGGTTCGAACAGCGGCGGGAGTACCACCGGTTTTTGCCCCCGCATGAATTCTTCAGCAGACCGCTTAGAGAAACAGATCGCAACCGGATCGCCCAGCCCCTCCCATCCGTGGCGGCAGGCGGGCTCGCAGGGTCGGCTGCAGACTCTACCCAGCACTGCGGGGAAGACATTATCGCGTAGATTGATCCGGTACGCCCCCTCGAAATCACCGTGCGCGATCGCATCGAGATATCCCGGGATGTCCGTCCCGGCCGGGCACGCTGCCTGGCAGGGAATGTTGGTTTCCACCCATTCAAAGTCCTTCGGGTCCGACGCGACGCCGATCCGCCTGGAAAGCACGAACTCCCGCGGCAGTTCGTCCGAAGAATATGTAAAGGAATGCCCCATATCGCAGTCTTGACCCATCGGCCAATAGTAGTGGATCGACGTGAAATTGGCATCAGGAAACGATGAATTGGCTTCCCAAATCTGGGATATGCTTTCGGTATTCGAGAAGCCGAAGAGGCTTGAGGATGCGTGTTCTACCCAATCGCGCTGGTACCCTTTTCACCCGTGCGAATCCGAATGCAATCCTGGAGGTCGAGCACAAAAACTGCTCCAAGAGCGATCCAATGACCGAATATTTTCATAACTGGGAAGTTCTCCTCTCCTCCATCGCGGCGGCTCCATTAACGCCAGCCCATTTCGATTTCGTAGCTCGCCTGAGCACCCTATGAACAAGGGCACAGAACCATCAAGCACAGATTTCGGGCACCATGCCGAGGCACCCCATTTTTGAGAGTTCAGATTTCGGGTTTCAGAACCGTTGGTCAAAGAATGTCGAATATCGAATGTAGTGATTTTCTACCCTTTAACATTCGATATTGAGCATTCGACATTCGACATTTTCCTTGACACCTGAAAGCGGTGAAACCGATATCGCCTTGCCCTGTACCTGCTTCTTGCCAACCTCGGAGATCCCGAGAGGGTTAACTTTCTTCCTATAAACTTGAGGACATACCCTTCCGCGGGATCTCCAGTTCTCCCCTCCCTCTTTCGTTCCTGGCTCACATCATTCCAATCATCACCCGGAGCGTGATGACTACACTTCAAGAGTCGTGTTGGCAGGTCGCGGACAATCGATTATTCTCCGTGGAATATGAGCTTTATTCACGACGATTTTCTTCTCCATACTCCAATGGCCGAAAGGCTCTACCACGAGGTAGCAAAAGACCTTCCGATCATCGATTACCACTGCCATTTGCCACCCCTGGACCTGGCCGACAACCGGAGGTTCGACAATCTGTTCGAAATCTGGCTGGAAGGCGACCACTACAAGTGGCGGGCGATGCGTGCCAACGGCGTTTCTGAAACCTTTTGCACGGGAACAGCGGATCCCTACGACAAGTTTCTTGCCTGGGCGCGTACTGTTCCCCACACGCTCCGCAATCCGCTTTACCATTGGACACACCTGGAGCTGAAACGATACTTCGGCATCGATGAGTTGCTGAACGAACAATCCGCGCCCAGGATCTGGGAGCGGGCAAATGATCGCCTTGCGGAACCGGACCGGGATGTCGCCGGCATCATAAAAGGATTTCAAGTAGAAGTTATTTGCACCACGGATGATCCTGCGGACGACCTTGCTCCCCACCAGGCGATCGCCGCATCCGACTTCCCCGCCGCGGTTTATCCCGCATTTCGTCCCGACAAATTACTGACCATTCGCGACACGGAGTTTTTTAATGCATACGTGGACAAGCTGTCCGCGGCGGCGGATTCGGAGATCGTCGTTTTCCGGAATCTTCTGGACGTGGTGCGGGCACGGCACGACTACTTTCATGAGCACGGGTGCCGCCTTTCCGATCATGGCATTACTTGCGCGTTTGCGGATTTTTGCACTGAATTGGAGGCCGCCGCCATTTTCGACCGCGCTCGCGCAGGCGGTGATGTTTCCCCGGAAGACGCCGACCGTTTCGCGACGTTCATCATGGAATTTTCAGGGCGGCTGGACGCCGAAAAGGGATGGGTGAAACAGATGCACTTGGGGGCGATGCGAAATACAAACTCGAGGCAATTCGCCGCCCTGGGGCCTGACACGGGCTTTGATTCCATCGGGGATGCCCCGCAGGCGCGGGCTCTCGCCGCCTACTTTGATCGACTGGACCGGGACGATATGCTGCCGAAGACCATCCTGTACAACCTGAATCCGGCGGACAATTACCTGTTCGCGTCCATGATCGGCAACTACCAGGACGGCTCGGTCCCCGGGAAACTGCAGTACGGATCGGCCTGGTGGTTCCTGGACCAGATCGACGGGATGACCTCGCAGATGAACGCACTCTCCAACAACGGGCTATTGTCCCGGTTCGTCGGCATGCTCACTGATTCGCGATCCTTCATGTCGTATCCGCGACATGAATATTTCCGGCGATTGCTCTGCCGGCTTCTGGGCAAGGACGTGGAGAAGGGCGAGATTCCTGACGATTTTGATCTGCTGGCCCCCATGGTTCGAAATATCTGCCACGACAATGCCGGGAGCTATTTTCAATTTCTGCCGCGTTGAATCGGGTCCGGCAACCTGATACAACACCCGACATGAACCAGAAATTGAACCTCCAGAAACCTGTAACGCTGGGTCTGCTTCCCAGTTTCGGATTCGGGGACCGAATCGGCCTTGCGACACCCGGGCACGTGAAAGCGATGCGGAAATCCGGCGCCGGAATCGCCCCCATTTTCCCACAGCAGTCCATCCGCGAAATGGGACGCACCGAGCGCAGCCCCGAGGGCGTTATGGAGGACGCCCTCAGGGGCGCACATCTGACCGGCTGGGATGGGCTGACCGGAGCCGACGCCGACCACCTGAAGACACCGGAAGACGTGGACCGAACCGCAACGGCCGGATTCACGTTCTTTACGATCGATCCTTCCGAGCATGTCGATCAGCAAGCCGATCAGTACAACGACAAGGAGTTGGCCGGGAAGTTCGCGGACATCGCCGGAGAGATTGACTGGGTTGATGCATACATCGGCCGGGAAGAGACTTTGCCCTCCGGGACCCTCATCACTTTCGACGAGCGGGCAGTGCAACGCGCAGCGGTAAAATATGGGCGAGCACTCCAGGAAGCGATAGAGCTGGCTGCCTATATCCGCAAGAAGTGCGGATCCCTGGGGCAGGCGTACGAATTGGAAATCAGCGTCGACGAAACTGATCAGCCGACGACCCTGGTTGAGCACTACATCGTCGCCGACCAATGCCGGGTCAATGAGGTACAGCTGGTTTCCCTCGCGCCCCGCTTCATCGGAGAATTGGAAAAAGGCGTGGACTACATCGGGGACGTCGCGGCGTATGAGCGGTCCGTCGCGGATCACGCCGGCGTCGCTGAAATGCTCGGCCCCTACAAACTCAGTCTTCATTCCGGGTCAGACAAGATTTCGATCTACACCGCATTTGCGCGGGCCACATTGGGCCGATTTCACGTCAAAACCGCGGGCACCTCTTACCTGGAGGCGCTTCGTGTCGCGGCGCAGGAAGATGCAGGACTTTTTCAGCGAATCTGCGAGTTCGCGCGCAACCGCTACGACACGGACCGCGCGACGTACCACGTACACGCGACGCTGGACTCGGTCCCGCCGCCGGCCGAGTGCAATGGCGCGAAAGACATGGAAAAGGTTTACCTTGAATGTTGGGAGGATGTTCCGAAAGGAAAAGGATTCACCGAGGCGGGCCGGCAGGTCCTTCACTGCACATTCGGATCGGTATTGACCGACGACGAATTGGGCCCGGCCGTGCGCCAATGCCTGGAAGAGCACCCGTCGACCTATGCCGATCTGCTGTGCGAACATTTTTGCCGGCACCTGGACGCATTACGTGCCGGTATGCCGGACTCGTGAAAAACGGCGGGATGGGTAGAGGAATGGAAGACGTGGGCGAGACCATGACTCCCGCCCAGTTATCCAAACCCACACAATCAACAGCGTAAAGGAATCACAAATATGGAACTCATCCTGACCGTCACTGCGGTCTTCGTCGTTCTGGGCGTGGTCATCGCGGGCATGTATAACGGCCTGGTTCAATTGCGGAACCAGGTTC
>Ga0310121_10002885_pt1 | contig 16065 bp, 14 predicted proteins | sample CB27_Tmax_986_MG_FD_203504 | JGI IMG/M metagenome (GOLD analysis project Ga0310121, IMG submission 203504) | Marine microbial communities from Western Arctic Ocean, Canada - CB27_Tmax_986 | ecosystem: Environmental > Aquatic > Marine > Oceanic | place: Canada: Western Arctic Ocean | collected...
TCTCCCTTAGCTCCACATGCCTCCGCGGCCAACAAGACCAGCAACGGCCGAAGGCGTTTCCCGGGCGCTAATAGACTGTGCCGCATCGCCGACGATAGCCGCTCGGGACAACCGTCGGAAAAGTTGATGTAGGCCTCCAGCGCCGCGTTAATGCCCTCAACGTGAGATTGAATGAGTTCAGACAAGCTGCCGGATAGGGAAGATACCACCGTATGCCTCGGATAGCCGAATCGCGGATCCATTCAGGATAGCGCTTGCTTGCGCTCACCTCTCACCCAAAACTCAAACCGCGAAGTTCTCGAAACGATAACCCGCTATTCTAGAAGAGGCCGCCCGGTAAGTCTATGTTATCCTGGGCCTTTGTACCGGAAGAAGGGGTGGCCTTGCGTGATCTGCGCTGGCTTCTGGCACCAGCTTTGGCCTGCAAGTCGTCTTCGCCGGACTCATCCGCCAGCGGGGTGGCGATCGGATTTCCATCCGCATCCACGCCGCTGAGCAATTCAATCTTACGCTCGGCCTGCCCCAAAAGCTCGTAGCAACGTTGCAACGACGCTACGCCAATTTCATAACGCTCCAGCGCATCGGTGAGACCCAATTGGCCCGTCTCCAACGCCGAGACGGTGTCTTCCAGCTGCCCGATTGCTTCCTCAAAAGACAGTTTCTTGCCATCGGTGTCGTCCGTCGGTTTCTTCTTCTTTGCCATCTTCTAGTCCTTCAAACTAAGCATTGGATCGTGTTGTTGAAATGGATCATTCAATCCGGCTGTGTTCAATCGAGCTGTGTTCAATCGAGCTGTGTTCAATCGAGCTGTGTTCAATCGGGCTGTGTTCAATCGGGCTGTGTTCAATCCGGCTGTGTTCAATCCGGCTGTGTTCAATCGAGCTGTGTCGATTCGATTCGCGAGACCACCGCGCCTCTGGCCAACCGTGTGGTCAGCTGGTCGCCAACCTCCACCTGGCTCGCGTCGGTGACCACCACGCCATCCTGGGCATCATGATGAGTCACGCTATAGCCGCGCGCGAGCACGGCCAGCGGACTGAGAGTTTCCAGTCGCGCGGTGATCTGACGAAGATTCTCCGCGAGGCGCCGGAAGTCACGCCACATCGCCCTGGAGGCACGCACTTGAAGTTCATCCACGCGACGCGCCAAATCACGAAATGGCTCATGCGGTGTCCGAAATACCCGGCGTTCCGCTAATCGGTCCAATTTCGCGCGTGCCGCGCTCGCCGCTAGGCTCAACGCGCCGATCATCCGTTGTTGGAAGTGATTCAAACTCGATCGCACCTCAATCGCTGACGGAAAAACCAGTTCGGCCGCTTCGCTGGGAGTTAACGCCCGTTGGTCGGCGACCAGGTCACAGAGGGTTACGTCGATCTCATGGCCAATGGCCGAAACGACAGGTATCGGCACGTCGAAGACCGCCCTCACCACGGGTTCCTCATTAAACGACCACAGATCTTCCATGCTCCCACCACCGCGAGTCACAACTAACACATCCGGCGCTGGACGTATTCGCCCGGCGATCTGGATCGCCTTGACGATCTCTTGCGAAGCGCCGTCGCCTTGGACCCGCGTGGGGATTACCAAGACCTCGCTACCCTGCCAACGTCGCCGTGACACCTCGAGAAAATCGCGTAACGCAGCACCCGTGGGACTGGTCACCACTGCGATGCGCCGAGGAAAGCTCGGCAAGGGCCGTTTATTCTGCTCTTCAAACATCCCCTCCGCGCGGAGCTTGGCTTGCAATCGTCTGAGCGCTTGTTGCAGAGCGCCCTCGCCGCGTGGTTCGATCTGACGAATCACCAACTGGTAGCTACCTCGCGGTGCATAAACGTCGATATCACCGCGGCAGAGCACTTCGCTGCCGTCCTCGAGAGGAAAGTTGATACGGGCAGCCGTATTCCGCCAAATCACGCCACGCAACAAGGCGGAATCGTCCTTGAGCGACAGGTAAACGTGCCCCGATTGAGGTCTGGCCAAGTCACTCACCTCTCCGGTCACCCACACTGACGTAAACCCGGTCTGCAACGAGGACTTAATCTGGGCGGTCAAGTCCGAGACAGACCAGACTGGCCCGGTAGTAGCGGAATCAACAGTTTCGGAGAATTGGCTCATTTGAATTCCCAATATATCTCTCATTCGCTAGGTGCGAAACAAGTGCACCGAGCGGTCCGATATGGGGGCGAAGACGCATGAGAGATTCCAAGCGGTCTCGCGACAGCCCGAGATCATCGCTAGATCACGCCTTCTTCGAAATCAACTGAGCCGGAAGAGGACACTACTTCGCTATCTGGCTCAACCCGGAACGCCGCGGATGTCCTCAATTCAGCGAGAATCACGTCCTCAATCGATGCCCCCTGAAGAAAACGCGACATAGGAAGACGGACGCCAAAGTCGGTCTCAATCCGTAGAGCCAACCGCGCGATGTCCAATGAGTGCGCTGATAACTCATCCCAGGCGGCGCCCGATGGGAGATCATCCAAGAATAATTCCTCGCGGACAACCTCACGAATTCGCTGTCGTAACTCGACGTCCGCCGAGGCAGTCACCGTCGACGAGGGCAAATACTTTGGCAGCGCGTTGCCCGGAGTTGAGAACGTTTTCTCTTGGGCTAATCGCTTGCGGTCGATCTTGCCAGACGGATTGAGATGCATTTTTTCCAAGACGACATTTCGCGCCGGCACCATGTACCCCGGCAGCCGATCACGAAGGTACGTCAACAGACTGGTCGGATCGCTTCGAGCCATCCCGCGACCACAGATGAACGCCACCAACTGCTTGAAGGTGGATTCTCCCTGGAGTACCACGGCGGCCTGTTGGACGTCGACGTGTCCGACAATTGCCGCTTCGACATCCCCCAGCTCAAAGCGGTGCCCGTGCAGTTTGACCTGGTGATCCCGACGGCCCAAAAAGACGCATTCGCCGTCCGCACGCAGTCGGACTATGTCACCCGTTCGGAACAGCCGGCCCCATTCGGGGTGGTCCACAAACCTGGCAGCCGTCTCCGCGGCGTTGGCATGGTAACCGTTCGCCACGCCAAGACCCCCAATGTAGAGCTCGCCAGGCACACCTATCGGTGATCGTTGCAGATGGACATCCAAGACGTAGATCCGTGTATTCGCCAGCGGCCGACCAATACAGACATCCTCGGAACCGTCCAGCCGCCATGAAGTTGACCAAATCGTCGTCTCGGTGGGGCCATACATGTTGTCAACGGTGCCAGTTGCCAACTCGCCTAATTCTTTGGCCAATGGCCCTGGTAAGGTGTCGCCGCCGACGAATATCCTGTTGATCTTCTCTAAACCCTGGCGACATTCGTGGTCACGCATCAGCAACTGCATCATCGCGGGGGTGCATTGAAAGTGGGTCACGCCAAAGGATTCAACCTGGTCCCGGAATGATCGGCCGTTGTCTCCGACCATGCCTAGGGGATTGTCTTCGATGACGACGTGGTAACCGCGAGACAAGGTCCACAGGAGCTCGTAGACCGAGATATCGAAGGCCACGTTGGTGACTGACAACCAACATCCGGGCTCGCGTCCCTCCTGTAGCTGGTCCATCCCAACAAAAAAGTTCGCCAAATTACGGTGCGTGACCTCCACACCCTTGGGCTGTCCCGTGGATCCAGAAGTGTAGAGCACGTAGGCGACGTCGAACGCCTCACGTTTCGGGCCGTTCGTATCCCCGGTCATCGATGGGCCATGGCAGTCGGAGTCATCCGTCGTTTCAACTCTGTCAAGCTCGTCCAGGTTAAGCGTCGACATGGACGCGGGAATCCGATCCTTATACTTTGACGAAGTCACAACACACCGGACGTCGGCATGGTCGAGGACCAGTTGCTGGCGCTGCGCGGGACTGTGTGGATCAATGGGTACATAGGCGGTACCGGTACGGAGAACTCCCAACATGGATGCGACCACACTCGCAGTAAGATGGCAACGCGGTCATCGCCTGCCATGCCGCGACGCCGCAACGTGGCAGCGATCTGATGAGATAACCAGCTGACCTGTGCGTACGAGTGCGAATGACCATGAACCGTGACGGCTGGCGCGTTCGGCTCTCGTTCAACCCGTCGATCGAACAGCTCATCCACGAGGTTGGTTTGGTCAAACTCGACCTCCGTCGCGTTGATCCGCTCCAGCATCTTCAATTCTTCGTCGATTGCCAACGGGATCGTCGACAACGGAATGTCAGGAGCCTTGATGACCTGTGAAACCAGTTGCCGAAAATGCTCAAGGAATCGAGCCGCCATCTCGTTGGAGAATAGATCGCAGTCGAATTTGATATGTCCGTGAAACCCCGCGCGGGTTCGACGGACGCCTAAACAGAACGCGGCAATGGCAGCACCGTTGTCAAATTCCGCCGGGATCACCAATACGTCGTCATCGACACTCATGGGCTCTATACCGGTTTGATAATCCAACAGTATCAATGGACGTCTTCCGGTCGACTGGGAGCGAGTGCCGGCGGTGCGGCTCCGCTCGACAGAGGCCCGAACCCGCTGGTGATTGGCCACCAGCAGATTGGCGAACGTGGCGGCGGGCTCGGCTGAAATCTCCAAGGGGTTGGTCTGCAGGAAGGGACCCACAAGTCGCCGAGATTCGCTGGTCCGACCCGACTCGGCAATGTCAATGACCATTTGATCCGTCTGGGTATAGCGGAGCATGACCGATTCGAGTAGCGACAACCAGGTCACGAATGGTGACACGGAATGTTGGCGGCTCAGGTCGCTTATTTGCTTTGACTGGTCCGCGGTGATCTGGAATTCCAGCTGCCGACCCCGATAGGTAACCGTAGGCGGGGGCACGCGGTCAGGAGGGAGTCGGCAATCGGAGACATGACCGTTCAGCTGGCGACCGTTTTCAACTGGCAGCGGTACCATCCGAATGGGAGTCCCGGCTGGGTGGACACGCCATTTCAGGCGATGGCCTCCTCGAATTGACTGATACGCTTGAACCAGCTCACGACAAAGAATTCCCATCGACACTCCGTCGCAGACCAAGTGGCTCACCGCAAAGACGACCTCGGTGACATCCGCGGAAACGCGTATCGCGGTCGCGCGCAGCCAGGGGAATTGATCCGCGGCAATGGGAGTGGCGGCCGCGGCGGAAAGTCGCCGTGGTAATTCGGATTGCAGCTCGCTTCCACTGAGTTCCCGCAGGTCGACCAATTGGATCGAAACGGCACGCGGAGCCAACGTGACTTGCGTCAAACCAGCGGGGGTGGATTCAATGATCGTGCGAAGAAATGCGTGTCGCCGGACTAACTCCAGCAGCGATTCTTGCAATACGTAAATATCCAAAGGTCCTTGCCACCGGAGCTTGGCAGCGATGTTGGCCACGCCGACATCGGGTGCCATCTGCTACATAAGCCACAGCTGTTGTTGCATCGGGGAAGCTGGGTGGCGATCTGTTTCGGCAGCGCTATATCTAGAAGCACTGGGGCCGGGCGTGCGGGAGCCAGAGGTAGAGGAATGAACAATCAACGGTGTGACTCAACTCAGCATGGGTGACATCATGGTCCGGGTCTCACGGGAGGAGCGGACCGACAAACTGCCGTCACTTCTTCTTGCACGGGGCGTCCTAGTTTCCCCAAGCCCCAGTCTAGCCAGTGGACAAGCGGTTTTCACGAAAAAATCGGCACAATCGGGCGACCAACTGGCTCGATCAAACACCATCCGCGTGAAAACATTGTTGTCGATCGAACCTCGCAAATAGCCTGAAATCTAGACGAATGCTTAATCGCATCACGCCTGGCGTGTTCCCTATTGTTCGCGATCCGGTCGTCAGGACAACGTCACGTCGGCGTACCGCCAACCGTCCGTGAGACCTCTGTCAGCATAGTTCAGCCCGCGTGACCGCACAACCTAAGACGTGGCACGGGACGAACCATGAATCGACTCAGAGGGACCACCAAGGTTGGTTTTTTTCCTCATGCCATTCCGCACGAACAAGCGACGTCGCGCCAAGTGGGTTGAGTCCCGCGGAATGGCAAATCCCCTCCAACATCAGGCTTAAAGAAACATGATTTCACCCTCTGTAACCGGACCCCACGACTACCTCGATTGGTGTGGCCTCACACTACGTCTGGATGGAAACCGTTCCGCTATCCATACCTGGGCGTGTCGGCTAGGATACGGCCTTTCTATCGCCGCCGGTCTGCTGATCCCTCCATGCCCTACGTCGTCTTTCTCTCGATCTGCGTGATTTGGGGTTCCAACTTCATCCTGATGAGCCGGGCCGCCAGCGCGTTTGGTCCAGTGGACATTGCCTTTTGGCGGCTGTCGCTCGGGGGCGGCGTGATGATGATTGTGTGGCTGTTGGGCAGTCGCCAGAGGTTATCTGGTATTCTCTGGTTCCATGTCGCAGTGGCCGCATTGTTGGGGAACGCGGCGCCTTTCGTCTTGATTGCGTTACTCATCGCTCAGGGATTTGGGCACAGCTTCTTCGCCTTGATCGTTTCCTTTGTACCACTGATCACGATCCTGGCCTCGGGCATCCTGCTCCGTGAATGGCCAGGTTGGCGGCAATGGGTGGGCGTGTTAGGAGGCTTCGCGGCGATCTCCGTTCTTTTCTGGGAGGGCATTTCGCGTGGAATTACCCCTCAGCTTCTTGGTTTGGCCTTCTTGGTGCCACTGTTCTATTCGGTGACCAATACGTACATCCGCTGGAAACTGGCGGACGCGCCGACCGCGCCCTTGACGGCCGGCCTGTTCTTGCTGGGTGCACTCTTCCTGGCACCAATATGGCTATCGAAGGCGACGCAAGAAAGCTGGACCATCGGCGGCCCTGTCGCCCCACGGAATTGGAAGGTCGCTTGCGCCAGTGTGGCGTGGTTGGGCGTAATGGGAACGGGGATCACCGGTTTCTTGTTTGTGAGGATGATCCAGTCGCACGGTCCGTTGTTCGCCGGGATGGCCACCTACCTGATACCGCTGGTCGCACTCCTTTGGGGAGCCTATGACAACGAAACCATCACCGGTTTGCAGTTGGTGGGCATGGCCGCGGTGTTAGCCATGGTCTCGCTTGCTCAATGGAAACCCGCGAGCGAACGACCGGAGAGTCCATCTTCTAATTGATTCCAGTTTAGAACAGGACCCAACGGCAAAGAGTCGGCTTGCCGACCTTCGCGTGAAAATGGCCTACGGCTGGACGGCGACGAGACAAGCGAGCACACGTGGCGCATCCAATGGCGTTACTTCGTAGAACACGAGGCCATCGCGTTGTTCGCGAAATACGCGCAGTTCAAGTTCTCGATCCATTTTCGGCTGGATTTGATCAGCGCTCTCGCGGTCGACGAACACCATCACCGGTTCGTCGTCCACTTCACAAAGAATGGCGGTCGTGTCGCGGCTGAGTCCACCAGGGTAGGAGAGTCCTAACATACGGCTTCCTTCCGCCATGGCGGTCAATCGCAACGGTCGTCCTTGCCGACGAATGAAAGTATCCGCGAATCGCTCCGGTTCATGGCAGTCGTAATACGGGCGAAAGCCGTTGGTGACGGCCTCGTCGTAAAGGTTAACGAGCGGTCGCGTTTCAAAGAACGGAACTCTCGCGTCCACATGCCGCCACTGCCAGGCCACGATTGCGCAAACCAACGACGCGGCGACCGCCACCGCGACGATGCGGAGACCCTGGATCAGACGTCGGCCATCCCGTGTCAACAGGGGGTCTTGGAACGAGGAGGCAGGAGACAAATCCTCTTGCAACATCGACTCCACGTCGTCGAGTGACGGGATGGCCGGCGCGTGCAACCGGCGGAGTGATTCTTGTAGGCGTTCTTGCCGCGTCAACTCTTCAGCCAACTCCGGAGACTGGTCCAGTCGGTTTTCGAGCGACTCTCGTTCCAGCGGAGACATACGACCGTCTAAGTAAGCTTCGATTGTGTCGATGATTTCTTGCGGATCGTCTATCGGCATGGTATTTACAGATCTTGGTCAGCGGGCGTTGCGAAGTCCTCGTGCAGTAATCGGCGCAGCCGCGCTTTACTCCGTGACACGTGACTCATCGCGGTTCCTTCCGGGATTTGCATGCAGGCGGATATCTCGACGTACGAGAGCTCCGCGACCGTGCGTAACAACAAACAACTTCTCGGGACATCTCCGAGACTCTCCAACGCTCGGACGACATGATCGTCGAATTCTGTCTGTGCCTCGTGCAGTTGGCCCTCCGCGGTCACCGCAACTGCCTCGCCGCGGCGAGGCGAGGCGAGGCGAGGCGACCCGGCGTCCAGCCGATCGATGGAGGCTGGATCCGCTGGATTGGTTTTGCGGCGTATTGATTTACGGGTGTAGTTCAACGCACACAATCTGACGATTTCTGACATCCATGCCGGAAAGCTATTACGTGGTTTGAACTGGTTGCGTTTCTGCCAAGCGACAATCGCGGCCTCCTGAACAATATCCTCCGCCATTGACTGGTCACCTGTAACGCCAAGCGCTACCAGCCAAAGGCGATGGTAGGCGTCCCGATACCGCGCAGCAAACACGCTCCGATCACGGATGTCGTCTCCGGCGGAGTCACCTGGCGGAGGATTGGCGTCTGGATTTCCCATTTCGAAGTGGCGTGCCGGCTCTCTATTCTTAGTCTAAATGTCATGGAACGGGTCACTGCTTGCAAGTCACCAGCTAAAAGTGAAACGACCGGCGACGGCAGGCGGATCCACTTCAACTCGCCCACATCCAATGCAGACGTCGTGGCGAATGACTTCCCGGGATAGATTCTCGTGCTATCACGATAGTCAGTAGGCGAATGCGCGTCTTGACCATTTCCGTGGAGTGTCGAGTTATGATGAGGCCTCCCGCACCCGGCTGGAAGAATCACGGTTTTACGCTGGTCGAGTTGTTGGTATCGGTCGCGGTGATTGGTGTTCTGGTAGGTTTACTTCTGCCGGCCGTTCACTCGGCGCGTGAAGCCTCACGTCGGGTGCATTGCCTGAACAACCAAAAGCAACTGGGCTTGGCCATGCTCACCTATGAGAGCGCACTCGAACGCTTTCCAGCAGGTCGTACCGGCTGTGACGACACTGGCAACTTGATGCCTCATCCAATTTGCAGGCCTGATCTGGCACCAGAGGAGAAACATGCGGCGAGCGGATTCGTAACCATTCTCCCGCATCTGGAATTGCAACCTCTGTTCGACTCGTTGGACGTTGCCCACGGTGGATTGTGGAATCGCAACGTCGACGATTTAGGGTGGTACGAAGATCCAGATAAGTGTCAATGGATCAAGGCGCGTCCCAGCGTTTTTGTATGCCCCAGCGACCTTGCGGAGCCCATCAGTGATGTTTACTTCCCGGTACGCGCGGCGACAACCAGTTACGCGCTCGTGCAGGGATCACTGGGTCCGGACAGCCCAGCGGAAGTTACCAAGTTTAAAAATGACGGTATGTTTCTCTACGTCGTCTCGCGCAAGGCAAAGCAGATTCGCGATGGTCTATCTCACACCATGATGATCGGTGAAGTAGTCCTGGCCGATTCGTGGGAGTCGTCCAATACCTGGAGCTATGCATTGGCCAATGCCGATTGCCTGCGTAGCACCCGAAATCCACTCAATAGCCAGCCCGGTGCTGGTATCGTGCTGGAGAGACAGAACGGCGCCTTTGGCAGTCACCATTCGGGAGGCGCCTTCTTCTGCTTTGTGGATGGGCGCGTCGAATTCGTCGATGGCGATATTGACTTCTCGGTGTACCAATCGCAGTCCACCATTGACGGCGCGGAGCTCATCGTCTTGGCGCTACGCCGTTAAGACTTGTGCGAAGAGACGGCTGTAATTGTTGACCATCGCCTCGACGGAAAACGACTCCGCCACGCGCTGGCGGTTGGCCTCGCCCAGCAAACGCGATTGTTCAGTGTCCCGTACGCGACGAATGATGGCATCGCTCATCAGGCCAACGTCTTCCCTCGGCACCAACTGTTCGTCTCCAAGCGGCCCCAATACCTCGGCGACTCCCTCGACGTCAGTGCAGACCGTTGGACAGCCACAGGCCATCGCCTGTAACAGCACGTTCGGCATCCCTTCCCAGCGCGACGGAAGCACGAACAGTTCCGCCTGAGCCAACAGCGAATTTATTTCGGGTCGCCATCCCAGGAACCGAATTCGCTCGTGAAACGCGGATCCGTTGGCTTGATTCTCCAATTTCGTACGATCGGTGCCGTCACCAACAATCAACAACTCGTGATCAGGCAGAAGACCCATGAATTTTTCCGCCGAAGCAATTAACAGATCGATTCCTTTTTGATGATCCAATCGGGCGATGGCCAGAATGTAGGGGCGACCGGCAAAGGTGTTTTTCCAGTTCGCGAGGGAGTCCAAATCCGGCAAGCCAACGCCGTTGGGAATCACGGCCGTGTTTGTAGCGGCCGCGACCTTCAAAGTGGCCATCTGTCGTTGGACGCTTTGGCTGACACAGGCCGCGGGTCCAGCCATCTTCAACAGCCGCCGCAGTAAGAGTCGACGGTACCAGTACCGTTGAGCGACTCGAACACCCACGACGTGATGCGGTACCGGAGCATCTTGACGAGCCCATTCACTGACGACGTTCGCGTGGAATAGGAAAGAATGAACCAGGTCGATGGCGTCGCGGCGAAATGAGTCGCGCAATTGGGTCACGGCCCAGAGAAACTCCAGTTTGGAGGTTCGACTCAAGAATTGAACGACAATGCCCTCCCGTTCTAACTGCGTGACGAGTTTCGCGCGATCCGTCGGAGGCGGCTTGGCCAACGCGTAAACAAATGGCGTGAATCGGCTGCGATCTAGTCCACAGGCTAGATGCGTAAGGCAGGTCTCCGCGCCGGCATCAGCCAATTCGGTGATGACCATCGCGATATTCGCGGGACGGGTCGGCGTTGCACCAGATGACATGGTCAAGGCGATCGAATCCCTGTGGGCCTCAGTACGGTGGCTGGCCTATACTCGAACACTTTCGGAACCACCCCGCGCGCGAAGGCGTCGGGCCAAAGTCGTAAACGTACCTCCATGACTGACATTGGCCAATACGACTATCATCTACCCAGAGAGTTGATCGCTCAGGTGCCGCGTCAACATCGGTCCGATGCACGATTGATGCTGATCGATCGTGGCTCGGGCTCGATCGATCACCGTCACGTCCGAGACCTCCCGTCGCAGTTACGACCCGGAGATTGTCTGGTGCTGAACAACTCTCGGGTGATTCCAGCAAAATTGGTCGGATATCGCACCAACACGGGCGGCAAATGGCAGGGGCTCTTTTTGGAAGCCGATCGACAAGGCAGCTGGCGCGTGATGAGTCGTACCAGGGGAAAGCTCGAGGCGGGTGAGACGATCACTTTGGTCAACCGAGGGAAACAACCTGTCGTCACCCTGCGACTGGCCACGAAACTAGCAGACGGCTGTTGGGCGGCGCGACCCGAGTCGGAACTGCCCACCATGGAAATCTTGCAACAAGCCGGACGTGTGCCGCTGCCGCCTTACATTCGTGGCGGCGAGATGCGCGACGATGACCGCCGTTCGTATCAGACGGTTTATGCTCGGCAAGACGGGTCGATCGCCGCGCCAACGGCCGGGTTGCACTTCACCAACGATCTGCTGAAGGAGATCCGGCAAAAGAATGTGAGAATCGTGGAAGTCACCTTGCACGTCGGCACGGGTACATTTCGACCGATGGCGACCCAGCAAATCGAAGACCACGCGATGCACGCGGAATGGGGATGCATCGACCGTGAACAAGTCGACGAACTGAAGGCAGTGCGGCGGAGCGGTGGACGGATCATCGCCGTGGGAACGACCAGCGTCCGGCTACTCGAAACCGCTTCAAAGGGTGGCGAATTGTCGCCTTGGGAGGGACCAACCGATCTTTTCATTCGACCGCCTTACAAGTTTCACTCCGTCGATGCCTTGATGACGAATTTCCACTTACCCAAGTCCACGCTGTTGGTCTTGGTCCGAACGTTTGGTGGTCAGGATCTCCTGAAGCGGGCGTACGAGGAAGCCATCGATGATGCGTATCGCTTTTTCAGCTACGGCGATGCGATGCTCATCACTTAGGCGCTTCTAGAATACGTTCAGGGTGGCCATCAACACCAGGCTGGTGACAAAGTAGGCCCAGCGCATCGACATGCGACCTGGATCGCATTGAGCGATCCCCAACGACATAAACAGACACCCGAAACCGAGCACCGGTACGATCAGATACGTCGTCAGAGCAAAAAAGAGCAGACTCACATCGCGGAATCGTTGGCTCAAACGCATGGTGGGGAAGATAAAGAGAATCGCGAGGATCCCTTCGATGAATAGCGTCCACCAGGTCATCACCTGGGCCAACCAACTGACCGCTACCGGGAACTGCAGCGAAACGTGACTCAGGCCGCTGCCAGCATCTCTCAGCTCGCGTATTGCGGCTACGTTGGCCGCCGCCATCTCGGAAGCCAACCCCGCGAGAGGCATCGTGATCCCTTCCCGGAAGCGAAAGTCGAACAACAGTTTGTAGTGAAATAGCGAACCACCCACAAAATCCGGGCTGGTGCATTTCCAGATGCATGCCCAAGCAAAGGCTAGGCCAATCAACCAACGCGCGTTACGGGCCAGGATGTCTGGAGCGCTACCACCCAACATGGCCAAACCAATGGCTAAGCACCAATAGATCCCTAAATAGACGTGATCTTCATTGTGCTCCCAATAGAACACGAGCCGTGGTGTCCAGATAGCCGCCAAGGCGATCCAAAACCATCCAGACCGTCGTACCCGGCGCCACAGCCCCGCACAGACCGAAGCCACTAAAACGACGGCGAGGTAAAAGGCGTCATGCGCGATTTGGACTAGGTTGATCAAGGCGGTGATCGCCACCAGATCAAACGCGTCGAACCGCCAAGGCCCTGGACCCATCCCTTCGAACCGCACTGGTGGGTTGTCGCCAGTCGAATGGGTCACGATGAGCCTCCTACGTCCAAGGTAGCTGGCTTCACGATGTCAGTTTCACCGGCTGGTTCGTCACCGGCTGCGACATTACCATCGGTTGCGACCCTATGGGGTTGGTCGATAGTGCCAAGCTCGACCTTGGGGCCTGGCCAAGTGCGAACCTGCCGCCCGGATGCATCTAACTCGATGGTCCACATCTCTAGCTGAACGCCTTTAACGGCCAGCGGGCTGGAGATGGAATCCTGGCGCCGAATCGCTACCGGCGTAGGGGTGGCCGGCTGTTCCAGCGATAAAGACTCCGTAGAGACGACATCCAACGACAGCGTCCATGGGGCGTCCATCACCTGATTGGCCAATTCCAGCAGATTTCGCGAATTGGGCAGCGCACGGGCCTTAAGGGATTGATCGGCGAATTCACCTCTTAGCTCGGCTGGGAACGTCCCGTGGTCGGTGGTCAAGTAGCAGCGAAAGTATCTTGAACCGTGATAATCGACGGTGGAGAACATCCCAAATCCGCCGCCAGCTCCCCACGCGGAGCGACCTTGGACACGGTTTTGATAAAGGTGGTGTCCAGCAACCAACATCAGAATGGTCGGCACCAAAAAACTGCGTATTTGCCAATTGAGTGGCATTTAGATCAATCCATCTAACCGTTCAACAGAAATGGATAGTCGTATGATCAACCAGTGATTCACTGTCTAAACATAGGTTATAGGGAGATGGGTCGACTTTCGAACTCGCTCAGGGCCGAACTCGCTCAGGGCCGAACTCGCTCAGGGCCGAACTCGCTCAGGGCCGAACTCGCTCAGGGCCGAACTCGCTCAGGGCCGAACTCGCTCAGGGCTCGCTGGCGGGTCGTCGGCGATCTCACAAGAGCTTATATTGGTCTAATAACAGCGGTTGCAACGGTTGTAGCCCAGAGTGGGAGTTTTGATGTTGCGCTAGGTTGGATTTCCTCGGAAAATGGAAACCCGACGCGTAAGCGAGGGACGCAATGAACATGCGTATTTCCCTCGCTTACGCGTCGGGTTGCCAATAAGCGCAACTTCAAAACTTTCGCGTCGGGTTACCGAAAAGCGCAACTTCAAAGAGTGGGAGCGAGGCAGCCGTTCCGGTCACCCGCCAATTTACCAATACCCAGTAGAAAGGATTCGCCATGTCGATCGTGGAAACAGAACATGTCTTGGTAGTCCCCACGACGGTTTTTCACCAGCTCGGCCAATTCCAAGGAGTATCCAAGAACGTCGAGCACTACCTTGAGAAGCTACTCAGCCCCGAACATGTGAGCTATCGTCCTCGCAGTGAAATGGAAGAAGACCCGAATTTTAAACAGTTAATCCCCTATGTTATTTTCCGGCACGTCGACGAGCAGAAGGTGGTTCGTATTTTCAAATACACTCGTGGCGGTGGTCAGGGAGAAAAGCGGCTCCATAATAAAGTCAGTATTGGCATCGGAGGACACATTTCTTCGATCGACCAGGACTCCGAGAGCCTTTCTTCATATGACGAGGGGATGCGACGCGAGCTCGAGGAAGAGGTTTCGATCGAAACCAGCTATGAACAAAATGTGGTTGGTCTCATCAATGACGACGAAACCGAAGTCGGTCGAGTGCACCTTGGGGTGATTCACCTGTTTGACGTTGAACAACCGCTCGTCAAACCACGTGAAGATGATATCAACGATGCCGGCTTCGAACCCGTCAATCGGCTCAAGCATCAAGTGGACCACATGGAGAGCTGGTCACGGTTTTGCTTGGAGGCGCTTTTCGTGTAGGGAAGGTGTTCACGCCCGTTTCCTAACGGCTTCACATACCTCGACCAGGTCCGATGCGACCTTTCACGTTGTATGTAGAAGTCACCGAGTTTCTCATTCAGGCGAGTCATTGAGTCACACCTCGCTCCTCAGCTCATGCTCCAGACCCCAATTTACATGGACAATCACGCAACGACTCGCGTCGATCCGCGGGTCGTGGAGTGCATGATGCCCTGGTTTTCCGAGCACTACGGTAACGCCGGCAGCGTCAGCCATCTGTTCGGTTGGCAGGCGCGAGACGCTGTCGACGAATCTCGAAAGTCGATCGCGGCGGCCATCGGTGCCCGCCCGCGAGAGATCATATTCACCGGCGGCGCAACGGAGAGCAACAACCTCGCCATTCGTGGCGTCGCCGAGCGGAGGCGCCGCAAAGGCAACCATCTGGTCTCCGTTTCGACCGAGCATCCGGCCGTTTTGGATCCCCTCGCTCGGCTGGCCCGCGGTGAGTATGAGGTGACCCGATTGATCCCTGCTCAACAGAGCGCCGACGATGCGGGGCGATTGGATCCCGCGCGGGTGGCGGACGCGATTCGCGACGACACGGTGTTAGTCAGCATCATGTTGGCGAACAATGAGATCGGCGTCATCCAGCCGATCGCGGAGATCGGATCGCTCTGTCGACAGCGTGGGATTCCTCTACACACGGATGCCACGCAGGCGGTGGGTAAGATCCCGGTTGATGTCGACCAACTCCAGGTGGATCTGCTCAGCTTTACAGCCCATAAGATCCATGGTCCCAAAGGCGTGGGCGCTTTGTATGTGCGTCGAGGCGCTTCGGGAGTGCGAATCAGTCCGCTTATCGAGGGAGGTGGCCAGGAGTCGGGACTGCGCAGCGGAACGCTGAATGTGCCGGGCATTGTGGGATTCGCCAAGTCGCTGCAGTTGTGTCTCGACAATATGGACGAACAGAGCGCGGGTTTGGCCGTACTACGGCTGCAGCTGTACACCGGATTGTCCGCGCGGATCACGGATTGCCAACTCAACGGACCGATCTTGGACCAACCTGACCTGCGACTGGCCGGCAACCTAAACGTCCGGATCGAGGGAGTCGACGGTGAAGCGCTCATGATGAGCATGCCGGATCTAGCTGTTTCTAGCGGTAGTGCGTGTACTTCGGCCAATCCGGAGCCCAGTCACGTGTTGCGAGCGATCGGACTGAGCGATGACCAGACACGTAGCAGCCTCCGCTTCGGGCTGGGCCGGTTCAACACGGCCGAAGAGGTCGAGTTTGCGATTGGATTGGTGGCTGAGGCGGTTCAGAGACTGCGCCGGCTTGGTGCTAGTTGATCGTCATTATTTCGGGTAAACCGCGGCCGATTTCGTGACTGGCCTAAATAGGCTTCCCCTAAGGGGCCGATT
>Ga0310121_10002886_pt1 | contig 16063 bp, 15 predicted proteins | sample CB27_Tmax_986_MG_FD_203504 | JGI IMG/M metagenome (GOLD analysis project Ga0310121, IMG submission 203504) | Marine microbial communities from Western Arctic Ocean, Canada - CB27_Tmax_986 | ecosystem: Environmental > Aquatic > Marine > Oceanic | place: Canada: Western Arctic Ocean | collected...
CGTCGGGCATCTGAAAGCTCCTGTGTTTGTGGGGTCCGGCCTTTATCCAAAGCCATTCTCCACCCAGGGGCTTTCTTTTTGGGTCCTACCGACGAATTATTCGGGCTAGGGAAGCGAGCGCTCGAACTCCGCGATCGCCTTCGCGTCCGGGAGTGATCCGATCTCGAGGCGCAGGTCCACCGAGGCGCCGGTCGGCAGCTCCCGGGGCAGGCCCTGCTCACGGAGCTCGCGGCGGGTGGGGGCCATCACGTGTGTCGAGGGCTCGAGGCCGCACACGTACTCGCCCGGTCCCATCATCTTCCAATGGGCGAGAACGGGCAGCTCCGCCGCTCGCCAGCGGGCGAAGGCCCCGAGCTCGAGCGGGCGGTTGACGACGGCGGCCGCCGCAAGACCGCTTGCGTCGGGCCGCGGATCGTGGAAGAACACCTGCTCGGCGTAGCCGTCTCGCGGGGCCTCGAACCTTCGATGGGCGCCCATCCCGGCCCGCGCCTCCTCATCCCGGGGCCGGACGTCGCGATCGCTCACCAGCAGCTCGGAATCCGCGCTGACGACGGGGAAGCCCAGGTTGCAGTGGTAGAGCACGGCGAGCGGCGTCGGCCGGAAGCCCTCGTTGACGACGCGATCTTCGATGAGCAGGCTGTGGGCTCCCAGGCGCGTGGAGATTCGGCGATGGAGGCGCAGGTTCTCGCCGAAGAGGCGGCCCTGCCAGGTCTCGCCCTCGATCTCGAGAACGTACTCGTCTTCGCGCCACTCCTGTCGAATGCTCAGGTTCTCTGCGGGCAGATGCGACGCGCGCCCGTGGAGGCCGAAACCCTCGGGCCCCTCGTCGTCCGGCTGCCCGTAGTGTGTGAAGCCGCACGTGGTGACCAGCCCGCCTCCAAAGGTGCGCAGCCAGCCGATCCCCGACCGCTCGTGCAGGGCGGGGGAGCCCAGCGCGGGGTGCACCCAGGCCAGGGGGCGACCTCGGTCCTCGGCGGCGCCCACGTCGAGACCCCGGTCGATCAGGACCAGGAAGCGGAACCCGCTGCCCGTGTAGACCTCGGCAGCGCGCACGCCCCGAGCCCGTCCGTCGGTGAGCTCGACGAGGCGGATGCCCGCGAGCTGGGCCTCGGTGCCCACGAGGCGCCTGAGCTCCGAAGGCTCGAAATCGCGTCCGAAAAGGCGGATGGCCATGTCAGCTCTCGGCGGTGTGCGGGAGCGGCCTCACGCCCACGGCGAATGCGTGGGCAGGGTTCTCGACGAGGAGGGTGTTCACGTCATCCTCGCTCAGCCCGCCCGCGCGGAGGGCCGGTACGAACTCGTCGCACAGCACGGTGTGGGGGCGGTAGGTCCCGCCTTCAGGTTCGCCGACGTGGTACCAACCGGCATCCTGCGATACGAGGAGCCTCTTCAGGTGCCCGCGGCCCGCCATATCGATCACGGCTTCGACGTGGGCGCCCAGTGGCCCCCAGCCCACGCCGTCGAACTCCACCCACGCTCCTGCCCTGGCGGCACGGTCGTGGACCTCCCGGTCCTTCTCGTTCTGGGCGTGCACCCAGACGTAGGCCGAGGGAGCCACTCCGTGGCGTCTCAGGGTCTCGAGGATCTCGAGGGCGGCCTCCCCGTCCCCGGTGTGGACGGCGATCGTCAGCCCGGTCTCGAGGTGGCAGAGAGCTCCGGCCTCGACCAGCTTGCGGTCGATCTCGGACAGCTCGCCCGAGTCGACTCCGACTTTGAGAAAGCCCGGTCGGATGCCGGTCCCGTCGATTCCCTCGCGAAACGCACGGGTCCATCGCCGGGCCAGCTCGAACGCCGTCTCTCCATAGGCGTGGGCCGGCACGTGCTTGTCGTCGGCCGCGCCGTAGTAGCCGGTGTTCGTAACGATCCGTAGCCCGCTTCCCTCGGACAGCCGACGGAGGAGCGCCGGATCCCGACCCAGATAGGCCGGTGTGGCCTCGACGAGCGTCCGACACCCGCGCTCCCGCAGGTCGACTAGATGAGGGAGCGTCGTGTCGAACACCTCGTCGGCGTCGTACCGGCTGGCACTCACTCGATCGGCACCCACGAAGTCCACGAGGACGTGCTCGTGGACGAGTGTGATTCCCAGCGCGTCAGGCTCCACGGGGCCCCGGACCGTCAGGATGCGGCCGACGTCCTGCGCGCCCGCTGCAGCCGCTGCGTGGCGGCGTGCGGCGGGCAACGCGGTGGCGAGACCGGCGATGAAGGCTCGACGTTCCACGTGCGTGAGGAGATCAGCCCTTCTTCGTGGTGTCTCTGTCCCAGTCCCAGTAGACCGGCATCTCGCTGCGGATCGACTGGTTCACCATGTGCGCGACTGCGGCGGCGTGGTGGCCCGCACTTCCATCCTCGACGGAGGGCTTGCCCGTACGTATCGAGTCGAAGAACCGTCCCATGTGGATGCTGGTCGAGTCGGGCCCCACCTGGCTCCAGGTCTCGCTGGCGCTCTGCATCTGGGGCGCCCAGGTCCGGGGCATCTCCCGCTCCTGGATCCTGGGGTCGGACCAGTAGGCCGCCTCGAGCTCCGAGGGCCACGAGGCCACGATCCACGCATTGCCCTCCACGGTGTTCTCAGGACGGAAGATCAGCTTGCGACCCTGGAAAACCAGCGCGCCCTCCGTCCCGAGGATCATGAAGCCGCTCTCCGAAGCCGAGGAGTTGTTGAAGGTCGCGCTCAAAGAGACCGTGAAGCCTTCCTTGGGATAGGTGACGGCCGCGTTCAGCGTGTCCGGGACCTCGTGGGTCTCCTTGTGAAGGTAGTTCTGCCCGCTGGCCATCACCATGTCCGCCATACCCGCGTCCATGACGTAGTGGATCGTGGTCATCAGGTGGACGAAGAGGTCCGTGGCGATGCCTCCGGAGTAGTCCCAGAAGGCCCGCCACCGGAAGAATCGCTCGAGGCTGAACGGCCGTTCCGGAGCGGGGCCCAGAAAGGCCTCCCAGTTCACGGTTTTTTCGTTCGCGTCGGGAGGAATGGGATAGAGCCAGGCGCCGGATTCCGTGTTTCGGTCGAAGGTCGCACGGATGAGCGTGATCTTCCCGAGCTTGCCCGACCTTACGATGTCCCGGGCCGTCTGCTGGAGCTTGGAGCTGATGCCGTTGCTGCCGATCTGCAGAACCTGTCCCGACTTGTCGGCGGCCGCAATCATCTCGGGACCTTCGTCCGGGTTCAGGGTCATCGGCTTCTCGAGATAGATGTCCTTGCCCGCGGCGAGGGCCTCGAGTGTCTGCTCCCTGTGCCAGTGATCGGGCGTCGCGATGACGACAGCGTCAATCGACTTGTCGGCGAGGATCGAACGGAAATCGCCGTAATCCCTGGCCGTGCCCCCAGTGCGCTCGATGGCTCGAGCCACCCGGCCCTTGTAGGCGTCACAGACGCCGACGATCTCGACTCCGGGCGCCGCAGAGATGGCCCTCATCAGCTGATGGGCGCGGCCGCCCACCCCGATGATCCCGACCTGGAGTCGGTCGTTGGCGGAGACCGGCTCTTTATCCTCGCCCTGCGCGGCCGCCGCCCGAGCGACGAGCGGCGCCGCGGCGGCTCCGACGAGGCTCTTCTCCATGAATTGACGTCGATCGATGCCTGGCTTCATGACTCACCTCGCGTGGGGGGACCGCCCCGGGGCGGCTCGTGCGGAGAGTACGTCTCGGCCGGAGGGCCCGTCAAGAGACGAGGAAGCCCGGCTGGCGTTGTCGTCGTCGCTCGGGTCGAGCACGCAGCGACCAGTGCGCCTCCCAGGACCAGGCCGAGCGCAGCCTTCCAGAGCAGTGTCATGACGACGTCCTCCCTAATATGGTGAGACATTCATCGTAGCCCCGCGTCCACCGGCGCTCCCGGATACCACCCCGGCAAGTTCGTCTGGCACGACCTCGTGACGCGTGACCCGGCCTCGTGCCGTCGCTTCTACGGGGCACTCCTGGGTTGGGAGTTCCAGGACACGAAGCGTTCGGGCCGCGCCTATGCGGTGGCGCGCCTGGAGGGGACCCCCGTGGCCGGAATCGTGGTTCACCCCGAGCCGGGTGACGATCCCGCCCTGTGGCTGAGCTACCTCTCGGTGCCGGACGTGGATGATGCCGTCGAGAAGGTGTCAGCCGCCGGAGGGAAGGGGCCGTGGAGTTCTACCGGGGTGTCTTCGACTACGACATCAGCGTCGACGAGAAGGCGAAGGGCGTCGAGTACCACGTCTTCAGACGAGATGGGCGGTCGAGGGCCGGCCTGTTCCAGCTGCCGAAGGAGAACGAGAAGGTGGATCCCAACTGGCTGCCCTACGTTCTCGTGGACGACCCCGCCGCTCTGGCCGGCCGGGTGGAATCCCTCGGCGAGACCGTGATCCTGGCGCCGAGCTCCGAGATCAGGGGTGGGACGCTGGCAATTGTCGCCGACCCGACAGGCGGAGCGCTGGCCCTGCAGAAGTGGCCGTTGTGAAGGGGAAGAGAGGAGCTCGAATGAGCAAGCGACGGACGGTTCGATTCCTGGCGCTGGCGCTCGTGGCAGCTTTCGCCCTGGGCACGGCTGGCTGCAACGCGACCGTCGGAGTCGGCGTGAGCGTGGGGTATCCCGGCTCCTACTACGGACCCTGGGGTGGAGGCGTGTACGGGGGCTATCCCCTCTGGCCCTGACCCTGTCCGTTACGTGATCGCGCCGCCGCAGCTCGAACCGGCGCCGGCGGTGCAGCCGAAACAGTGCTCCGCGGTCTGGATCAGCCGGTTGGCGAGAGCCTTCGTGTCGAGCCCGTGCACCGTCAGCGGCGCGGTGCCCTCGCCTGTCTCCATGTCCAGCATCTGGTTGAAGTCGCAGTCGAAGACTCGTCCGTCCCAGCTGATGCTGACGAGGGTCCGGCACATGAGGGCCGGCACCGTCGCCGGGTTGTAGGCCTGCTCGATCCGGTCCATGTACTGGTCGTAAAGGCCCGCCCGGTCGAGCCACTGGGCGAACCGGGAGATCGGCATGTTGGTGATCGTGAACAGGTGGTCGAACACGACCCCGTGCCGGCTCTCGAGGTAGTCGCGCGTGTCGCGCTCCAGGTCCTCCTGTGCCGGGGGAAGAAACGCTCCGACCGGGTTGGCCACCAGGTCCAGCACGAGGCCCTCGCCCCGCCCGTAACCCACGGCGTTCAGCGCTCGCAGGCCCGCGATACTCGCTTCGTAGACTCCGCGTCCCCGCTGTCGGTCCGTGGCTTCCGCGGTGTAGTGGGGAAGCGAGCAGACGACCTCGCAGCCGTGCTCAACAAAGAACTGCGGCAGATCTCCGTGCCCCTCCTCGGCCTGGATCGTGAGGTTGTGGCGGACCAGCACGCGGCGGCCCAGCTCGCGGGCCCGGGTCACCAGGTGGCGGAAGCGGGGGTGCATCTCCGGCGCTCCGCCCGTGATGTCCAGCGTCTCGATGTCCGGGTCCCGAGCGAGCACGTCGAGGCAGGCCTCGACCACGTCGTCGGGCATGACCTCGGTGCGGGTCGGGGACGCGTCCACGTGGCAGTGGCGGCAGGCCTGGTTGCAGCGCTTGCCGACGTTCACCTGGAGCGTGTTGACCACGTCCGCCCGCAGCTCCCCGGGTCCTTCCGCGAGACGCGCGGCGAAACGATTGGGGGCCTGGCCGCCGGGAACAACGCGCAGCGCGGCCGGGCCGCTCACATCGACACCTTCTTGTCGATGTTGTGGGCCGGCAGCGCGTGGGCCAGGGCGATCCCCGCCTTGAGAGACGCCGTGGCGTGCATGGCCTCGCCCAGGTGCTTCATTGTGAGGCCCTGCTCGAGCGCCTGCTGCGTGTAGCTGTCGATGCAGTAGGGGCACTGGGAGGACTGGGACACCGCGAAGCCGATCAGGACCTTCTCCCGCTTCGTGAGGAGCCCGGGCTGGAAGGCCTCCCCGTAGTACTTCTCGAACATCTCCCACAGCTCCGGGGCGTGCTCCTTGAGGTCCCCGAAGTGGGCCAAGTCCTTGTCGTCGAAATAGGCGCCCATCGCGTCGTCTCCTCGAGCTGCTTCTGTCTGCCAGAAAGAACGGCCGGAAGAGCGATTGGCTTCCCGATTTCTCCTTTGAAATGGGGCAGATCAGAGAACCAGAGCTCCTGGATCCCCCAGAATCCGCCTCGCAAGCTCGCTCTCCGGCGGGTGTCAAAAGTCTACCACCCCGCGGACCTCACCCTGGCGGCGGACCAGCGCGGGGCCCGTCTGGTAGGATCGGGCTTCTTCGGGCCGGCCAGTGAGGGGAGCGAGCAGGATGAATCGAGCAGGAGCAGCCCGGTGGGCGATCGCGGCGGTCCTTGTCATGTCGGCCACACCGGCAGCCGCGGAGGTTCACGCCTTCGTGGGGGCCGAGCTCATTCCCATCACGGGTGAGGTCATCTCCGACGGCGTCCTCGTGATCGACGGGACGACCATCTCGGCGATCGGCCCCGCCTCGAGCGTGAGCGTCCCGTCGGAGGCGACCCTGCACGACGTGTCGGGCAAGGTCATCATGCCCGGCCTCGTGGACACCCACAGCCACATCGGAGGGCCCCGGGCCGCCGACGGCTCGGCGCCCATTCAGCCCGATGTCCGGGTGCTCGACTCGATCGACGCACGGGACCCGGGCTTCCAGCGGGCGCGATCCGGGGGACTGACTGCCTTGAACGTGATGCCGGGCTCCGGCCATCTGATGAGCGGGCAGACCGTGTATCTGAAGCTGCGTCCGGCCGAGACCATCGACGACCTGCTGATCCACACCGAGGACGGCCGAATCGCCGGTGGAATGAAGATGGCCAACGGGACGAACTCCCGGCGCGACCCGCCGTTCCCGGGCACCCGCGGCAAGTCGGCGGCCCTCGTGCGCGCATCGTTCGTCGAGGCCCAGGAGTACCGCCGCAAGCTCGAGGCCGCCGGGGACGACGCGGGCAAGAGACCCGATCGGGACCTGGCCATGGAGGCCCTCCTCGAGGTCCTCGACGGCGAGCGCGTGGTTCACCACCACACCCACCGCCACGACGACATCCTGACCGTGCTGCGCCTTCGAGAGGAGTTCGGCTTCAAGGTCGTCCTCCAGCACGTGAGCGACGCCTGGAAGGTCGCAGACGAGATCGCGGCCGCGGGCGTGCCGTCGTCGATCATCGTGATCGATTCCCCGGGGGGAAAGCTGGAGACGGTGCACGTCTCCTACGAGAACGGCCGGGCTCTCGAGGAGGCCGGCGCCCTCGTGGGCTTTCACACCGACGACTCGATCACCGACTCCCGGCTCTTCCTGCGCTCCGCCGCGCTGGCCGTGCGCGCGGGGATGAGTCGCGAGGGTGCGCTCTACGGGATGACCATGGCCGGGGCGCGAATGATGGAGCTGGACGAGCGGATCGGGTCGCTCGAGGTCGGAAAGGACGCGGACATCGTCATCCTGTCCGGGGATCCCCTCAGCGTCTATTCTCGGGTGCTCGAGACCTGGGTGGAGGGCGAGAAGGTCTTCGACCTGGAGCGGGAGGACGACCGGTTGATCGCCAATGGCGGCTGGGGTGCCGGCAATCCGCGCCACCAGGCGCTCGACTGTCTCGAGGAGCTGGAGGTCGGCCGATGAGCGGCGCCACACGCACACTCATGGGCCTGGTGCTCACGGCTCTCCTTTCTTTCCCGGTGGCGTCGCCGCTCCAGGCGGACGTGCTGGTCGTCAAGGGTCAGACCGTCTATACCATGGCCGGCGAGCCCATAAAGGATGGCGTCGTCGTCATCGAGGATGGCACCATCGCGGCAGTGGGAGCCGAGAGTCGGACCGAGGTGCCGGCAGGAGCGAAGGTGCTCGAGGCGGCGGTGGTGACGCCGGGCCTCGTCGACGCCCATTCGGTGGTCGGCCTGGCCGGATACCTCAACCAGCGACAGGATCAAGACCAGCTCGAGCGATCGAGCCCGATTCAGCCGGAGCTGCGCGCCATCGACGCCTACAACGCCCGGGAGCGCCTCATCGAATGGGTGCGCGGTTTCGGCGTCACGACGATCCACACGGGGCACGCCCCCGGGGCACTCGTCTCGGGGGAGACCCTGATCGCCAAGACCCGGGGCGACACGGTGGCCGAGGCTGTCTTCGTGCCTGCGGCCATGATCGCGGCCACCCTTGGCGAGAGCGCGGTGAGCAGCGAGCCCAAGAAGGCCCCCGGAACCCGGGGGAAGCTGGCCGCCATGCTGCGGGCCGAGCTGGTGAAGGCCCAGGAGCACGCCGCCAAGCGGGAGCGGGCCGAGGAGGACGAGCCCCCGGCTCGAGACCTCAGGCTCGAGTCCCTCGAGCGCGTCCTGAGCGGAGAGCTGCCGCTGCTGGTGACGGTGGACCGCCAGCAGGACATCACGACCGCGCTGCGGCTGCAGCGGGAGTTCGGCTTCCGCCTCGTTCTCGACAGCGCCGCCGACGCCCATCTGCTGATCGACGAGATCCGGGCCGCCGGCGTTCCCGTCATCGTTCACCCGACCATGGCCCGCGCAAGGGGCGAGCGAGAGAACCTCTCCATGGAGACCGCTGCCCTTCTGGCCGACGCCGGGATACCCATCGCCTTGCAGAGCGGCTACGAGTCCTACGTTCCCAAGACCCGGGTCGTGCTCTACGAAGCGGCGATCGCTGCCTCCCGAGGCCTGGGCAGGGAGCGGGCCCTGGGGGCGATCACCATCGACGCCGCGCGCCTCCTGGGCGTCGACGACCGCGTGGGCTCACTCGAGGTGGGCAAGGACGGCGACCTGGCCCTCTACGACGGAGACCCCTTCGAGTACACGAGCCACTGCGAAGCCGTGGTGATCGACGGTGAGGTGTACGCCGGAGAGCAGACGTGGCGGATCGTGGCGGAGTAGACGAAGCCGGCGCTTCGCTCACCAGCTCTCGATGCCCATCTGCTTCCGCCCGAGCTTGCTCAGGTCGTCGACCGTGGCGCGGCCCTCGAACCCGACCTCGTAGTTCTCCGGAGCGAAGTCCGGCGCGCTCTCGCCCTGGAGGAAGGCGGCCTTTTGTCGTTCGAGATAGGCCGTGTTCTTGGCGCACGCCGGGGCCGAGCCGATGTAGATCACGTTGCTGTAGCCGGTGCCGGAGTTCACGTCCTCCACGGCGTGGCCGATGTCCGGGTGCCACCAGACCGTGTCTCCCGGCTCCACCAGGGGAATGGGACAAAGGCCCGGCATCAGTGTGGAGTGCCACTCGGGGGTGACGGAGAGCGCCCGCCCGGGCTCGGCGTCGCACAGCTTGTCTTCCGGCACGTCGTCGAGGAGCGCTCTCAGGAGCAGGTAGACGACCCCCCGGGCGATGGGAAGCACCTGGAGCGTTCCATCACCCGCTCCCTGCGGGGTGAGCGCCGTCCAGCCCTGGTACGTGCGGAACATGCTGCAGACGGCCGGCGAGGGGATCTCCTCGGTCACTGGCCGCCAGGCCCCGTCGAAGGGGTCGTATGCCCGCCAATCGCCGGAGAAGACATGACGGTAGACCTTTCTATAGGCCGGATCGATCCAGCGCTCCACCGACCCCGCGTCCATGTGCGGCGAGAGACCGAGGGTGCGGTCTCCGGGCTCTCGGCGGCGAATGCGATCCGCATACGTGCACTCCTGGTCAGGGTTGAAGTGCACCGTGCCCTGGCTCTCGTGCTGCCACAGCGAGTTCAGCCAGGACCGGGTCCGGATCAGCGCCGGATGCTGGCGGGCCTCCATCTGGGGCTTCGCCCAGTAGATCCCGAAGATCTGCGGCCGGCTTGCGTCCAGCTTGCTGAAGTACTGATCGAGCGAGGGATCGTCCGGCTTCTCCGCATACCGGTTCCGGGCGAGGTACTCGCCGATCGACTCATCCCACTCGGTGGCCTGCTCTCGGGAGACGACCCCGCGGACGATGGCCACGCCGCGGCGCCTGATGGCCTGAGCCAGCGCCTCTGGAACCGCGCCCCGGGACACATCCGCGAAGTCGAGCTCGGGGATCACCGGCTGCCGGCGCGCCCGGGCGTCCTGGATCTCCTCCACCTCCCGACGCATGAGCTCCTCGACCTCGACAAAAGCCCCTTCGAGATCCGAGATCTGTGCCTTGATCTCCTGCTTCGTCGCTCGAATCGTCGCCGGGAGATCATCGACGGTCAGGCTCATACGCGAATGGTAGCGGCAACGAGGAAGAGAGTCTATTCTTGCGCCAGACGTCCACGAGGTCTGACGGATGGAGTTCAGCGTTCCCGAAGCCGTAGCCGTTCTGTCGCGGACGCCGGGGACCCTGCGCGCGCTGTTGGAGGGTCTGCCTGAAGACTGGCTCGAAGCCAACGAGAGGCCCGACACGTTCAGTCCCCGGGACGTGCTGGGACACCTGATCCATGGCGAAAAGACGGACTGGGTGCCCCGCATCAAGCTCATCCTCTCCACCGGTGAGCCGAAGACCTTCGTTGCCTTCGATCGGTTCGGCTTCCAGGCTGCCATTCAGGGCAAGTCCACCAGCACCGTCCTGGCCGAGCTCGCAACGCTCCGCACCTCCAACCTCGCCTACCTGCAGGGGCTCTCCCTGACGACCGCTCAGCTGTCGCTCACGGGCCGCCACCCCGAGCTCGGCATGACGACACTCGAGCAACTCCTGGCAACCTGGGCTGTGCACGATCTCAATCACATCGGCCAGGTAGTCCGGGTCATGAGCAAGAGGTACGCCGATACGGTCGGACCCTGGAAGGCCTTCCTCCGCATCCTGAACGACTAGAGAGAGTTCGGCCGTAGGACAGCCCCCGTCATTCTGAGGAGCTGTCCTTGGACGCGCGACGAAGAATCTCCCGATACCGCTATCAGGAGCTCCGTCGTTGGTATGATCACGCCAACCGTATTCCGCACCTTGCCCACGGCGCACCCCCCCATTCAAGCAGGAGCGCAACATGACCAAGCCCTCTCCGCTCGCCTCGCCACTGACACGCCGCCAGATGCTCCAGCAGGCGGCTGTGGCGCCGGTGTTGCCGGTGCTGCGGTCGCCTCGGCAACGTGCGGGCGCCCCCCAGCCGCACCGAAGCTCAGCGAGGGCGACACGATTCTCTTCCAGGGCGACTCGATCACCGACGCCGGGCGGGATCGGACCGAGCAGGCCGACGCCAACGATGCCCGTGCCATGGGCCTGGGTTACCCCTTGCTCATCGGCTGCGAGTTGCTGCGCGATCATCCTCGAACCGGCCTTGAGATCTACAACCGGGGCATCAGCGGCCACAAGGTTCCCGACCTGGACGGGCGCTGGCAGGAAGACAAGATCGACCTGCAGCCTGCCGTCATCAGCATCCTGGTCGGCGTCAACGACATCTGGCACAAGCTGAACGGAGACTACGACGGCTCGGTCGCCACCTATGAAACCGGCTATCGAGCGCTCCTCGAGAGAACGCGGGAGGCGCTGCCCCACGCGACCCTCGTCGTCTGCGAGCCGTTCGTGCTGCGCTGCGGCGCCGTGACCGACGACTGGTTTCCCGAGTTCGACGATCGGAGAGCGGCTGCGGCCCGGGTGGCCCAGGATGCGGGCACACTGTGGGTGCCCTTTCAGAGGATGTTCGACGACGCAGTCGCTGCCGGCATCGAGCCTGGCTTCTGGGCCCGAGACGGCGTCCATCCGTCGATGGCCGGCCACGCCCTGATGGCTCAGACGTGGCGAAAGGTCGTGGAGATCTGATCTGATCCGACCCAGGCAAAACCCCTTGCCCCGCCGGGTTGCGGGGTGGAAAGAGAATCCATGACACGTCTCACCTGTGCTGCTCTTCTGGCGACTTGCCTCGTGACCTCGCCGTCGTTCGTCAGAAGGGCAGGCTCCGAATCCGAACCGAGCGACCTCGCTGGCGTCCTCGCTGCCATCAGCGGCTCCACCTTCCGCGCCCACGTCGAGTTCCTGGCCGACGACCTGCTGAAGGGTCGCGAGCCTGGCACCGAGGGCTTCGACATCGCGGCGCTCTACGTCGCGACCGAGCTCGAATCGATGGGCATCCAGCCGGCCGGAGAAGGCGGAGGGTACTTCCAGCCGGTACCCCTGCGCGAGAGCCGGCTCCTGGACGGCGAGGTCGCCTTCGCCCCGGACGAGGGAGGAGCGGCGGTCATCCTCGAGCCCGTGGCCGACTACGTCCAGCGGGGCGACGCCCGGCGCACGGAGTCGCGGGTCTCGGCGCCTGTGATCTTCGCAGGTTTCGGCGTGACTGCTCCCGGTCTTGAATACGACGACTACGCTGGCATCGACGCCACCGGGAAGATCGTGGCCCTCCTCTCCAACGCTCCGGCGCGCTTCCCGAGTGAGCACCGGGCCCACTTCGCCTCGTCTCGGTTGAAAGCGGAGAACGCCGCTCGCCACGGAGCCGTGGGGGCCCTGTTCATCCTGAGCCCGGAAGACGTCAAGCGCTTCCCGTGGGAGAGGGTCAAGCAGGCCATCGACGGGAAGGCGGTCAGGTGGCTGCGTTCCGACGGCACTCCCGAGGGAGACGTCGCCGAGCTGAAGGGGAGTGCCCTGCTCAGCCCGGCGGGGGCCCGTCGGCTGTTCGCGTGGTCTCCGGTGCCGCTGGAGGACGTCTTCGCCCGGGCCGCGAAGGGCGAGGGCGAGGGCTTCGCGTTGCCGGTCACCGCCACGATCGCGTCTCGGAGCGAGCACCGCCCGTTCTCCAGCTCGAACGTGGTTGGAGTTCTGAAGGGCTCCGACCCCTCGCTCCGGGACACCTCCGTGGTGTACTCGGCGCACCTCGACCACGTGGGCGTCGGCGAGCCGGTGGACGGTGACCGCATCTACAACGGGGCCTACGACAACGCGAGCGGGTCCGCCATCGTCCTCGAGATTGCCCGGGCCTTCACCCGGCTGCCGAGCCCGCCTCGGCGGTCGGTCGTCTTCGTGTTCGTCACGGCGGAGGAGAGGGGGCTGCTGGGTTCGGACTACTTTGCGAAGCACCCCACGACGGCCGCCGGCAGGATCGTGGCGAACGTCAATATCGACATGCCCATTTTTCTCCACCCGATCACCACCGTGGTCGCCCTGGGGATCGAGAGCTCGACTCTGAAGGCGGCGGTGAGCCGGGGGCTCTCCGAGGCCGGTCTCACCCTCATCCCCGACCCCACGCCCGAGGAAAAATCCTTCGTCCGGAGCGACCAGTACTCGTTCGTGCTTCAGGGCGTGCCCTCGATCAACCTCAGCCCGGGCGTCGAGCCCTCGGATGCGGAGACCACCGGGGGGCGTCTCTTCAAGGAGTTCCTCAAGCAGCACTACCACCGCCCGTCGGACGACCTGAGCCGTCCCATGGACCTGGACTCCGTCGAGCGCTTCATCCGCGCGAACTTCATGATCGGCTACGCCGTTGCCTCGAACCCGGAGCCGCCCCGCTGGAACCCCGGGGACTTCTTTGGCGAGACGTTCGGCGGGGCCTCGGGAGCGCACTGAGCCTGACATCGAGGCGTTGCTATACTCCGGCGCGTGGAGACGCTGCGGCTACGATGGTGGGCCATCTTCCTCGTCGTGATCCTCCTTGCCGCGGTCCTGCGCCTTTCCGGTCTTGCCTCGCGCCCGATGCACGCCGACGAGGCCATTCACGCGGACAAGTTCGGGGCTCTGCTGGAGGGCGGGCGCTACGTCTACGATCCCTCGGAGTACCACGGGCCCACCCTCTACTACATGACCCTGCCTGCCGCCTGGCTCCAGGGCGCACGGCGCTACGTCGAGATCGACGAGGTCACCGTGCGTGCCGTGGTGGCCTTTCTCGGGGTGGCTCTGGTTGCCGCCCACCTCGGGGCGAGGGCCTTTCTGGGTGGGGCCGGCGCCGCCCTCGCCGCCCTGCTGGCCGCGATCTCCCCGGCCATGGTCTTCTACAGCCGCTACTACATCCACGAGATCCCGCTCGTTCTCTTCACCTTCGGCGCACTGCTCGGGGCGTGCCGGTACCTGCGGAGACCGGGCCCCGTCCCCGCGCTCGTGACGGGTGCGTGCGTGGGACTGATGCACGGCACCAAGGAGACTGCCCCTCTGGCACTGGGCTCCATGCTTGTGGCGCTGGCGCTGACCCGGCTCGGCGAACGTTGGCGCGGGCAGCCCCTCGCACCGATCCGGAGCGTCGTGCGTGGCCGGGACGCGCTCCTGGCGCTTCTCGCGGCAGTGGTGGTGTCTGGTGCGCTGTTCTCCTCGTTCCTGAGCAACCCCGGCGGCATCGTGGACTCGGCGCAGGCCTACGGGCTCTACCTGGAGCGGCCCGGCGCGGCCTCCTGGCATTTCCATCCCTGGGACTACTACCTGAGCCTGTTGATCCACTTTCCCTCCCGCGGCACCCCGGTGTGGACCGAGGCCCTCATCCTCGTGCTGGCATTTGCCGGTGCCGCGGCCGGCTGGAGCGGGAGGGACGTCCCGGGCGCGGACCCGAGGGTCCTCCGCTTCCTGGCTTTCTACACCCTGGTCATGGTCGTCGTGTACGCGGCGATCCCCTACAAGACTCCCTGGTGCCTCCTGGGATTCCTCCACGGGATGATCCTCCTGGCGGGTGTCGGCGCCGTCTGGCTGGTGCAGGGTGTCCGGGGCACCGCGGCCCGGGCCGTTTTGTCGATCGTGCTGATCTCCGCCGGAGCGCACCTGGCGTGGCAGGCCTTCTCCGGGAGCTTCCGCTTCGCCGCCGATCCCCGCAACCCGTACGTCTATGCGCACACCGGAACCGACGTGTTCCCGATCGTCGAGCGCCTGAAGGCCCTGGCCCGGGTCCACCCCGACGGCTCGGCCATGCCGCTGCAGATCATCAGCCGGGAGAATCTCTGGCCCCTGCCCTGGTACCTGCGCGGGCTCTCCGGAGTCCGCTGGTGGAACGGGATCTCCGACGAAGCCGAGAGCGCTCCCGTCATCATCGTGACTCCGGAGATGGAGCCGGCTCTGGTGCGGCGGCTCTACGATCTGCCGCCTCCCGGGGAGCGGGAGCTGTACGTGGGCATCTTCGAAAAGCCCGTCGAGCTGCGTCCGCAGGTCGAGCTGCGCGGGTACGCGGCGAAGAGCTTGTGGGACGATTTCCTCCGATGAAGCAGGAGGAGCGCGCCGGCGTGGCTCTCGGCGCCGCCGCAGGGCTCGACGCGCATCGGTTCGCTCACGCGGCGATGGCCACGGTGTTCGAGGTCCTGTGCATCCACGACGACGCGGGCTACGCTCGCCAGGCGGCGCAGGCCACCTTTGATCTCGTGGACCGGCTGGAGCTCGAGCAGAGCCGATTCATCTCCAACAGCGACGTCTCCCGTGTCAACACCCTGGCCGCGGGGCAGGCCACTCGGGTGAGCCCGTCCACGATGGAGTGCCTCGAGATCGCGTGGCGCATGCACGCCCTGACCGGCGGGGCCTTCGACATCTCGATCGGCTCTGGACTGGAGCGTCTCGAGCTCGTCCCGGACGAGTTCGTCGTTCGCTCACACAGCGAAGGCGCCCGGCTGGACCTGGGCGGTATCGGCAAGGGCTACGCGGTCGATCGCATGGCGGAGCTGCTGGAGGAGTGGGAGATCGGGAGCGCTCTCATCCACGGGGGCTTCAGCTCGGTTCTCGCCCGGGATGCTCCCCCGGGACGCGACGGATGGCCTCTCACCCTGAGCGCCCCTGGCTCAGGAGACGGCGGCATCCTGGCCCGGATCTCGGCGCGACACCAGGCGCTCAGCGCGTCGGGCACTCGGAAGGGGACCCACATCCAGGATCCGATCGCCGGTCGCCCGGTTGAGGATCGAACGGCCTGGACGGCCCTTTCTTGGTCTGCGGGAACGGCCGAAGCTGCCAGGCGGGAGTGGCACGAGGCCGTCCGGTCGCCGGCGGCCGCTGCCGAGGCTCTCTCGACCGCGTTCATGATCCTGCCCGTTGAGGAGATCGCGGAGTTGTGCTCGAGATGCCCGGGACTGGAAGCCTGGCTCATCCGGGAGCCGCCGGAAGGCGCCGGGCCGGGGGCGGCCCCCGTCCATCTGCCTGCCTCGCCGGCTCGGCGTGGGCGTCCCGAGGAGAGTGCGCTTTTCTAGATCAGATAACTCAAACGTAGCAGATCCTCGATGAGTGATAATCACTGCGGCGAGGCCGAGGTCTTCGGTCGCCCGGCGAAGTAGGAGAAAGCCATGGCCAAAGACGACGAGAAGGACCAGGACGGCGGTCCCGGCAAGGGTCTCGGGAAGAAGCTCGATCG
>Ga0310121_10002888_pt1 | contig 16056 bp, 14 predicted proteins | sample CB27_Tmax_986_MG_FD_203504 | JGI IMG/M metagenome (GOLD analysis project Ga0310121, IMG submission 203504) | Marine microbial communities from Western Arctic Ocean, Canada - CB27_Tmax_986 | ecosystem: Environmental > Aquatic > Marine > Oceanic | place: Canada: Western Arctic Ocean | collected...
AGCGCGATGCGTGGCCCGTAGCCCCGGCTACTCCGGCTACTCCGGCTACTCCGTTGGTAAACCGGCGAATAATGGCGCATGTTCTGCGCGCGGTGATGCACAGCGTGGCGTCGGCAGGAACTTCCGTGCCGCAGGGGAAGGCGCGCGTAGTGGAAGAGCGGGCGGCGGTAGCGATCGTATCCGCGGAAGTAGCGCTGGGTGTAAGTGGGGCAACCGCAGGATGAAAAGCCGCTGCGGTAGGTAATGGAGAGACTGCTGTGGCCGGCGTCAGCCACGGGGGCGGCGACGATGCCTGCGAGGGCCACGGCGGCGATGGTGAGAGCGTTTTTGGTCATTTTGTTTCGGGGTTGGTTACGCTTGTTTTGACCGGCGTGGCGGCAGGAATATTCAAGGAAATCGGTCCGGAGCCCCCGGGGAAGGCGGCGAGCCGATGGTGAAGGCCTGGAGTTACAATCGGATTGTGCAATTATAATGAGTAAATCCGCGAATCCGGTGTCTACTACTGCTGAGCGGAAGCTGAACCCAAATCAAGAACTATGGAACATCACGAACCACAGAACGAGCCCCAACCGGAACAAGGGCAGGAGCCCGAAGCCGAGAAGCGGCACTTCGATTCCTTCGGCGAGGCCTTTCGTGCTGCGAAGGACGACGCCGCCAGCAAGGCCAAGGAGGCCGCCCCAAAAATGAAGTCGGTCATCGCCGAGGCGATTTATGACGTTGCTTATGGAGGAGCGTTCGGCGCGGTGTTCCTGGGAGCCTTTGCAGCCGAGCTGTTGCCCGGATCGATCTGGGAGGGCGTGGTCAAGGGAGCCCAGACCGGCCGCGACAAGGCCCGCCAGGCGCGCGACAAGGTTCGCAATGCGATGGCCCCGAAAAAGGGAGATCAGGCGGAACAGGAAGTCGTGATCGACATCGATGGCGAGCAGCCGGCCGGGGCGTGAGCGACAATTCACGAGACTGCTGTTGCGCGTGTCCTTGGAAACGCGGTCCTGGCGAATGGCCCGGGGACCGCTGCCCGTTTCCCGGGTCAGGCCTGCATGTGTAGGCGATGGAAGTAGTTGATGACCGTGCAGATTTGGTAGGCGCAGATCATGGCGGCCACCAGAGTGGCAAGACTGGCGAGGTGGGCGAGGCTTGCAAGCACGAGGGAGCCGGTCGCAAGGCTCATCAGCAAGAGGAGAACACGGACCGGGAGGAGCACGCACAGGACCTGGAAGACGACGGACGTGACGGGCGGAGCAGCCTGAAAGTTCGGGTCGCTGGCGACGATCCGATGGTAATGGTGCGCCCAGCCCCGGAGTGACCGGAAGCACCAGTAGAAGCCGAAGACCGGAATGAACAGATAGCCGACCGCGATGCCGGGCGTGAGGGGGGCGCCGAAGGGTTGGATCGCGAACCAGGCCCGATAGAGGTAGACGCAGCTGAATACCAATGCCGCGAGGCCGAGGCCGCATCCGGCGATCGTGATGAGGAGACCGAGGAGCGCCAGCAACTCGGGGATGGCGTGAAGAGAGCGGTGGGGCTCGAGGCTGAGGGCAAATCCATAGGCCATGAGCGCCGCGCCCCCGATGGTGGCCGGCACGGCGCCCAGGGTGAGGCCCAGGAGCACTCCGAACCGCGCGGGTTTTACAAAGGGAAGGGCGGGGCCGGCGGGCCGCGCCGGGCCCCCATCCACGACGGCGTGGGCACTGCGGGAGACGAGGCGGGCGATGCGGGAGGCGGGCTTCCAGTCTTCCTGCCCCTCGGCCCACACCAGGTCGGTATCGCGGTGGACGTGTCCCTGTTGCAGCAGGCCTTGCAGTTGGCGGAGCGTCACCGGTCCGTAGCGCTGACCGCCCCGCGCGTAGAACCAGGACTCGGAGGGAAGGCTCATGCCGCGCGGGACCTGAGGCCGGGTCCTAACCTCTCCGGCGCTCGAGGAGATTGAGCATCAGGAAGGAGAGAATGAGGTTCATCTCTTCACGGGGAGACAACTCGGCGAGTTTCTCGACGCGGAATTTCCCCTCCCAGAAGGCCGGTTCCTTGGTGAGCCGGATTGCCGGGGTGCCGTCGCTCCGGCTGGCGAGATAGCGAGGATGCACGAAATAGCCGGTAAAAGCGCCGAGGACGGGGATCCCCCCGAGGGTGGAGTCCAGCACCTTGGCCCAGGGGTTCTCTTCGTGAATCGAGAAGTCCGGTGTGTTGTCACCGGGATTGAAGACCTCGTAGTGGGCCCGCCAGATCGACCGCATCCCCTTACGCCCCACGGAGCCGATCTCTGCTCCCTGCGCATCGGTGAAATTGTAGCGCGCCGACCAGTCGAGGATCTTGTTGGCCTGAATGTGGGCCAGTTTCTGTGAACGCGACTTGTCGGTGAAGACCTCGACCTGTTCCCTCAGTTTTAATATCTTCTGGCGAACATAGCAAATCGGTTGTCCGTTTGCGTCATCGACGAAGATTTGCGGTGCGATGGAAACGATCTTGAAGCGGAGTGTAAGCGGATACTGCATGAGTGCGATTAGTAGAGGCGGAGGCCGCCCGCGGCTTGCTGCATCAGGGCGAGATGTAGATTGCCCATGAATTTGATTCCCCTGCAAATGCCGTGGAAGAAGATGAGCTCGACCACCAACTTCGAGATCATGGTGCCGAACACGATCATGCCGATCACGGTGGCGCCATCTCTCGTGAAGAGGACCTTGAAATTTATCTGCGAAAACACAAAGCCGACCACGGCGAGAGTGCAGTAGGAAATCGCCAGGCCAAAGCTGAGGCGCGGACCGTATCCGAGGTTCGGATGGGACTTCAACACGCGATTCCAATCGGTGGCGAGTCCGACAATGACGTTGAAGATCCAGTAGAAATTGAAGAGCGGAATAAACAGGAAACCCACCGCCCTGCCCGGGGTGGTGCGCACCCTTCCGCACTGCAGGGACTTCCAGATCCGGTGCAGATAAATCAGGGTCAGGATCCGGTAGACGATGGCGAAGACCGCCCACAGGAGGATTGCGATCCCGACGACGAGAGCGCTTTTTCCAAGGCGCTGCGAGAGGGCATCCATGGAAGGTTCGCGGCCAGAGGCCACCGACGCGATTTCGGACCAACCCACCGCGATGGCCAGAATGACACATGCGAGGCTGAGACCGGAGAAGAGGAGGAGCATGCCGAAGGACGCCTTCAGGGGGCCGGGGGGCGGATAGATCTCACCCGGTTGGACCGGCTGCTGCGGCATGGCGGGAATGGGAGCCGCTCCCGCGGCCCCGGGCGCTCCCGGGGCGGGGGGCACCGCGCCCGGAGCAGAGGGAAGGCTGCCCGGTGGAACCTGCTGCTGCGGAAGCGACCCTGCGGCCTGGAGGGGCGGCTGGAGGGGCTGCTGGAGGGGTTGTTGGAGGGGCTGCTGGGGCGCAGGCGCGACGGGGATGGCCGTCCCGAGGGGGCGGGCGCTCTGGGCCGCGGAGCCGGTGAGAAGCTTGGGACGGGTGGGGGCGGCCTGCTGGGCGGGAAAGAGACCCTCCACGTTGGTGGCCGGAATCCACTGATCGTCGAGCGCGTCGGTCCAGAGCAAGGTTTCGCGGGTCACCGTCCCGTCCATGGCGAATTGCTGGAGCTGCTCGGCGGAGTAGGGGCCGTATTGCTGCTCATCGACGACGCTGATGAGGTGCCACTCTTGTTCTTCCGACATTTTCGAGCGGATTCTTAGTTTCGGAATTCCGAGGCGGCAAGGAAGGAAGTGGGGCCCTCGAGGCAAATCACCGGAGCACGGGTTTGCGGCGGGAACCGGATCCCGCATCGCGGTGGAAATTCGTGGATACTTCCTTGAATACGTGAGGGGTTCCCGATCTCCATGCCGCGATGTTGCATCAAAAATGAATGGCGTGACCCTCCGCGTCGAGAGCGGCTTCGTGGACCCCTTCGGGGAGGGTGGGGTGGGCGTGGATGGTGGCATGAAAGTCCTCGAGAGTGGCCTCGAGGGTAAGCGCCAGGCCCATTTCGGCGATGAGGTCGGTGGCGTTGGTTCCGATGATGTGGGCCCCGAGAAGTTCGCCGTGCTCCGCACCGAAAAGCATCTTGATAAAGCCTTCCGTCTCGCCGGCCGCCTGGGCCTTGCCGAGGGCCTGGTAGGGGAATTTGCCGACCTTGTACTTCACCCCTTCCTCCACGAGGGCGCGCTCCGTCTTGCCGATCGAAGCGATTTCGGGATGGCAGTAGGTGCATCCCGGGAAGGCCTCAACCCGCCTTGGGGTGAAGCCCTCGACGAAGATCCCCTCCACGCACTGGACCGCTTCGAACATGGCGGTGTGAGCCAGCCAGGGAGGACCCGCGATGTCCCCGAGGGCGTAGATCCCCTCGATAGAGGTTTCGTAGCGGCCCCCGATCTGAATCCACCCCCGATCGGTGAATTCGGGAAGTTGCCCTCCCGGCAGGACGGGCACCACGCCGATCGCCACCAGGCAGACGTCGGCCTCGATGGTCTCGCTGCCATTGGCATCCTCGACCGCCACGGTGACCGAGTCGCCGTGATCCTCGGATGAGGTCACCTTGGTGTCGGTCAGGCACTTGATGCCGGCGCGAGTGTAGGACTTTTTAAGGGCGTCACCCACCTCGTCGTCCTCCACCGGAACGAGGCGCGGCAACATTTCGATGATCGTGACCTCGGTGCCGAAGGCGTTGTAGATATAGGCGAACTCCACTCCAATCGCGCCGCCCCCAATGATGACCATGCTCTTGGGCTGTGCGGGAAGAACCATCGCCTCGCGGGAACCGATCACGCTCTTCTCGTTGAAGGGAAGGCCCGGCAGCTCGCGCGCCTTCGCGCCGGTAGCCACGATGATGTTCGCGGTCTCGAGCACCTGGGTGGCACCGTCCTCGCCGCGCACCTCCACCTTGCCGGGTGCGAGGACGGATCCGAAGCCCCTGACGTAATCGACTTTGTTCTTTTTGAAGAGGAATTCGACCCCGCTCGCGAGCCGGTCGGACACCTGCCGCGAGCGCCTGATGACCGTGCTCCAGTCGTAGGTAAGATTGTCGAAGCTGATCCCGAACTCCTTGGCCTGGTGCTGGATCGAGTGAAAGAAATGGGCGTTCTTGAGGAGGGCCTTGGTCGGGATACAGCCCCAGTTCAGGCAGGTGCCCCCGGCCCGCTCGACCTCGACGCAGGCCACCTTTTTGCCCAACTGCCCGGCCCGGATTGCAGCGACGTAGCCGCCGGGACCGCCACCAATCACAACGAGATCGTATGACATGAGAAAATGCGAAGTTCAGACGCGGATCGGAACCGGCCCGCCGGGGGGCGAAGCTGGGACGAGGCGTCCGAAATCTCAACCCCCAAGTTAGGGATTTCCCCCGCTCCGAAAAGGGATGGGAACCCGCCCGAGCCAGCCCGGCGTGGAAATCGGGGCAAACGCTAGGAGTCCAACATGAACTTCAGGTGCGCTTCGGTCAGGTCGCCCATGGTGTGGCAATCCGCAAAGATCCTGGTGCTGTAGCGCTCATTGAGGGCGTCGCGCAGTGCCACCACGTGCTCGTCGGGAGCGAGGTGATCCTTCCGCATGGTCTTGAGGGCGGCGGTGAGGCGCATGCGCGAAGCCCGTGAGCGGCGTGCCATCTGGCTGCGCTCTTCGCTGCGGTACTGCAGGATGGTGGTGGGATTGAGATGGACGCGGACCAGCTCATCGACCGGTTTGTTGTCGGGGAAGTGGTGTGCGCGGTAGACGCTCAGGGCGTCTTCGTAGCTCTGCTGGTCAAAGTCGATGGGGCGCACGCGGTACTGCACTTCCTCAAAATCGGGGGTGATATCTAGCACGTAATTCACGCTGCGCATGTCTCCCAGGAGGCGCAGGAAGCAGCGTTCACCGAACTTCACGAACTCCTTCGCGACCCGGACGTGGTTGAGACTCTTCTCGGGAAGGTAGTCCTTGATGAAGATGTTGCCGGGCACCCCGGCGATGTGTTCCTCGATGAGGGTGTTGCCATTGACGAGGTAGTTGATGCGGTTGGGGGAGAGGATGTGTTCCAGTTCCAGCCCGTAGATTCGTGAAGAGTCCGCGGTCTTGACGTAGTAGTAGTCCGAATTTCCATTGAATCGGTTGATGATACGGATGCGGAAGGGACGGGAGTTGCCGAACTCGCCGAAATCGATGCGTTCCACCGAGAGGTGTTCGGCAAGAGAAAGATCGCCGCCGATTTTCAGGACTGCATAGATTTCGGTGAGCTTGGGCCGCAGTTCCTCCATGACTATCTGCGGATAAAACACGGTGAGCCAGAGGGTTTCCTCGCCGCTGGGATTCTCATAGGGGATCGCTTCCGTGTAGCGGGCGAGGTCGTCGTAGACGAGCGGGATTTCAGAGCGTCGTCCGAAGTGGTGGAGGTACTGCAGGAGAAAGGGCGACACCGGGTAGTGTTGCTTGCGCCGAGTGATGAGCCGCTTGGAATCCATCCTTGAATTACCCCGGAACTCAAATAGCCGAAGACCCGATCCCTGGCGAACGGCAAATCGAAGAAGCAGCCCGCATCAGCCCGTTTCGAAGCGGGCGATGAGGTGGAGGGTATCGATGCCGCGCTTGGTGAATTCTTCCCAATAGCTCTTCTCGATCGGTTCGGTGTGGGCGCGGCGGGCATCATCGTCGAGGGCATTCCATGCCGGCAGGCCGATTTTGCGGATTACGTCCCGTTCCGCGAGGCGCAGGGTGAGTTCTTCCCAGAAGATCTCGTTGCGCATTTCGTCCAGGCACTCCTGCACGTAGGAATTCGTGAGGTACTCGCTGGTAACGCGGTAGCGTTGGCGTTCCTCATCGAATTCAATGAGGTTGGCGAATCCGAGGTTGGTCACCTTTTCGAGGAGGGTGCTCTCGAGTTCCTCGATGCGGGCGTATTTTTGTTCTGCGCCGGGCCGCCGGTTGAGGGACGCCACTTCCGCGGCCAGGCTGACCATGTCGATCAGGACCCCGAGTTCCTCCTCTGTGAAGCGCAAATGCATTGCTAGGTATGGGCGCGAACCAAACCATCCCGCCGCCCGGGCCGCAAGCCCGCAACCGCGAATTCCCCTCGACCCGCGTCGGGACAGATGATTAGATTCCCGCGGTGAGATTCGTCCTCATCCTCTCCGCCTTCCTTCTTTTGCCCGATTGCGTCCTCCTCAAGAAACGGAGGGCTCCTGATCCCTATCCGGTCGTATCGTTTGAATTGGTCCACGGCCGGGCCGGGGGCCTGCACCCGCCGGACCACGTTGCCCTCACGCGATGGGATGAGCAGTATTATTACTTCGAGTGGCGGCGGATCGTGGAACCGGCCACCATGAAGACGCGGGATGGGAGCGGACGGGTCCCCGTCAAGGAATTCGACGCGAAGAACGGCAAGCCGCTGGAACGCCAGGGCGGCATCATCGGCAAAGAAGATTTGAACGGGCAGCTGTATAACGCGGGGGTGAATTGAGGGAGGGGCCGGGTGGGCGAGGCGCCGGTTGGAACCTCCGGCGGCACGGAAACGGGGCCCCGCTTCGAAATGCGTTGCTAATGGTCCCGGACGTCATAGCATGAGCATGTTCGCCGGAATTTTCCGAATCCTCCCGGCGACGCGTTTATTCTGCGGCCGTCCCATTTTTTTGGGTGATCCTCGGTAGTGAGCGGCGTCTTTGCGCATTGAAATCTTCCGGGGATTCGGAGGCATGTTATGACGATCTATCTTGGAAATATTTCCTACGATTCGACGGAAGCGCAATTGTTCGACCTTCTTTCACCTTTTGGCTCGATCTTCGATCTCAACTACCCGACCGACTCGGTGACGGGCAAACATCGGGGGTTCGCCTTTGTGATGATTAAGGACCAGGCCGATGCGGAGGACGCGATTAAAAGCCTTAATGGGTCCCCGTTTGGGGGGAGGACTCTCCGTGCCAGCGAAGCGAGCGCGCGAGATCGCAGTCCGGCCCGCGGGATTCCGGTGGGATTCCGAAAGATGGGCTCGAATCCCTTCCAGCCTGGCGGGAATTTCCGGCGGCGGTAGGCCGGCTCCCGGAGCAGGGGCCCGTGCAGCGACCCGGGGGCCGATGGAGCGCCATTTCCGGCGCAGTTGCCAACGAAACTACCCCCGGGTAATTTTTTTCAACTGTCGAAAGCCGACAAGTTTCCCGGAATTCTCGTCCCACAGGCGGAAGGAGAGAGATTTGAAACTGCTCCAGAGGGTCAGGGGCTCAACCTTCTCGAACATGGGATCGGACCGATGACAGCGCTCCAGGTTGTAGTTGGAGATCCGCGGGCTGAGGTGATGAATGTGGTGGTAGCCGATATTTCCCGAGAACCACTGCAAGACCCTGGGCAACTTGTAAAACGAACTGCCCTGCAGCGCGACAGCGGTGAAGTCCCAGTCCTCGCCCCGCTCCCAGTAGGCGTCTTCGAACTGATGTTGCACGTAGAAGAGCCACACTCCGCAGGATCCGGCCACGGCCACCGTGGTCAATTGGATGATGAGCCAGGGAAGGAGGCCGAAGATTGAGATCAAGGTGACGGACATGGCGAGGAGCGCGAGATTCATGGTCCAGACCGAGCGGCGTTCGCGCGGGTTGGCCTTCGGCAAGGGGAATCTCTGGCGAATCAGGAAGATGGTAACCGGAGCGATGACAAAGAGGACGAACGGATTCCTCGCCAGCCGGTAGGAAAATTTTTTCCACCTCGAGGATTCGAGATACTCCGTGACGGTGAGGGTCCAGATATCGCCCACCCCGCGGCGGTCGAGGTGGCCGGCCGTGGCGTGATGAACGGAGTGTTCCCATCGCCAGTGGTAGTAGGGCGTAAAGCAGAGAACACCGGTGAGGAAGCCCCAGAAGTTGTTTGCCCGGCTCGAATGACAAAAGGAACCGTGGCCGCAGTCGTGGAAGATGATGAAAATGCGGACCAGCAGGCCCCCCGCGAGAATCGCGAGGGGAATCGTGAGCCACCACGAGACAGAGAGGCTCAGGTACATCAGGAACCAGAGCGCGGCATAACCTCCGATCGAGTTGAGGACCTGCCAACCGGCTCGCCAGCGGCTGGGTTTCTGGTACTCGGCCACGATGGCCTTCCACTTGGCAACGGATTCGGCGCGGTTCGCTTTTCCTGGGGATTGATTGATATCAGTCATTCGTTCAGATTCTGAGAATTTTATCATCGAAGCCCGGCGGTTCCGGTCGCGGCGCCGCTAGCCATTCTGCGGGGCCGGCTTGCGCGGCCTCCTGCGGCGGGTGGCGGGACGATTTTTTTGGGAGGTGGGCGCCGGTTGGCGCTTGGCGGTGGTCTTTGGGGCCCCGCTTCGCCTGGGAGGGGTCCCCTTGCGCTTTGGTTTGCCGTTTCCCCGTCGGGGGCCTGTCTTTTGCCCGCCCTGCTTTTCGCGCCCCGGCAATGGGACGAGGAGGAAATCCACCTGCCTTTTGACCGGGTCGACCCTGGCGACTTCCACCTCGAGGCGGTCTCCCAACTGGATCACGCGTCGATGGCGGCGGCCCCGCACCTGAAGGCGGGCGGCGTCGAAATCGTAGAAATCGTCCGCGAGAAGGGAAAGGGGGACCAATCCGCTCATCCCCAGCTCCTCGACCTCGACGAAAATGCCGAAGTTCCGGATCTCGGTGACATGCGCCTCGTATCGTTGCGCGGTTCCGGAATTCAGCTGCGCTTCGAGGAAGGCGTGCAGCTTGACGATCCGGCTGTCCCGTTCGGCGTCGGCGGAATTGCGCTCGGTGGCGGAGACGTGTTCGGCGGTCTGGGCCAGGGGCGACTTCGTGACCCTCTCGCTCTCGAACAAGCTGCGGTGAACCACGAGGTCGGCATAGCGGCGGATGGGGGAGGTGAAATGGGCGTAGCGCTGCTTTGCCAGCCCGTAGTGCCCGAGGGATTCCACCGCGTAGCGCGCTCTCATGAGGGATTTGAGGAAGCCGATCTTGAGGGCCGGGCCGATCGCCAGGTCACCGAGCCGTTGGAGGAGTTTGCGGACTTCGGCGGGGTTCTCGAGATTGCCGCAGGGGACGTTGTGACTGAGAACTTCCTCGCGATACTCCCGCAGCCTGAAGGGGTCGGGCTTTTCGTGGGCCCGGTGGAGGGTGGGCCGCTTCAGTTTTATCAGGCGGGTCGCGACGGCCTCGTTCGCCAGCAGCATGAACTCCTCGATCAGGTGGTGGGACGCATCGTTCGCGACTTTCTCGATGCTCCTGACTCGGCCCCGCTCGTCGAGACGGATTCTGGACTCCGGGAAATCCAGCTCGAGGGAACCGGATTCGAACCGCCGCTTGCGAATAATCTGCGCGAGGCGGCCGGCCTCCTGCAGCATTTCCTCCAGCTCGTCGGTGGGGCTGCCCACCAGCACGGCCAGGGCCTCCTCGTAGCTGTAGCGCCGCTGGGAGTGAATCACGGCCGGGTAACACCGGGAGCTCAGGACCTTGCCGTCATGCGAGATCAGGAATTCGACGCACTTCGTCAGGCGGTCGACCCGCGGCTTGAGAGAGCAGAGCTCGTTGCTGAGGGCTTCCGGCAGCATGGGAATGACCCGGTCCACCAGGTAGGTGGAGTTGCCGCGCTTGAGAGCCTCCCGGTCGAGGGCGGACCCCGGCTTCACGTAGTGCGAGACATCCGCGATGTGAACCCAGAGCTTCCAGCGCTTCGCACTGACGCGCTGCAGGCAAATCGCGTCGTCGAAGTCCCGGGCCTCTTCCGGGTCGATCGTGATGACCGGGTGGCTGCGGCAATCGGTCCGGCCGGTCAGGTCCCCACCGGTGACCTCGCGGCCGAAGTTGCGAACCTCGTGCAGGACCTGGGGCGGAAATTTCAGAGGCAGGCCGTAGTGCCTCAGCACCCCGAGCATATCCACGCCTTCGGCGTTGGGCGGACCGAGGACCTCGGTCACGACGCCTTCGGGGTGGGAATCGCGCGAGTTCCACTTCCGGAGTTCAACTACCACCTTGTCACCGGCCCGGGCCGGACGCCCCACATCGCGCGGGGGAGGAACGTGGATCTCGTGATGCATGCGGGGATCGTCCGGAACGACGGAACGACGCTCCTTGCTGCACCGGTAGGTCCCTACGAATTGCGTGCGGCGGCGTTCGAGCACGCGCACCACCGTCCCGCTTTGGGAGCATCCGCCACTTGGTGGCGGGCTGCTTGGGGTCGCCTGGCGGCGGACCAACACGAGATCGTCATGGAGGGCCGTTCCGGTTTCACCAGCCGGGATCGCGATTTCACCGGTGCCCGGGTCTTCCGGATTCAGGAAACCACGGCCCTGGCGGGTGATTTGAATCCGCCCCGCAATCAGGCCCGCCTCTGCGGGCAGAACATAGCGGTCGCCATCGACCCGCGCGATCCGGCCGGCCTGCTCGAGGAGGCGCACGGTCTGCTGGAATCTCGCTTTCTGCGCTGAAGGCGGTTGCAGTTTTTCAAGGAGTTGGGGAAGCCGGGAGGGCACGTAGTCCTTGCGGCCCAGCAGTTTCAGGATGTTGTCTTCCATTGTAAAAGTGATCGAGTTGGGAAGCGGCCGGCCCCTTTGGCGATGGCACGGGTGGAGCTTCGGGTAAAAGTAAGATCAGGTTGTCGCAGTTAGCCATGCTATGGCGGACGGATTCAGTTTCGATGACCACCGCCAGCAACCTCACGTTTCCAACGAGGTCGGTTCCTGGCTCACTCCCCCGGAGGAGGGAATGGCGACCGGTTGTCTTGCGGCCGCTGTTACGTCTTTAACCAGGGAATCAGAGGAATAACCCGTGAGTGAGGGTCAGAAACGTCCGTCTTCCTTGCGCAGGACGCGGAGACTTTCGCAGGCTTTGGGGCGAACGCAAGCACTATACCGGCAGGGCGTATGGGCCATTCAGGTTGGCTCGATGAGGGGAGGCGGGGGTCCGGGAGCGCGGGCCGGCCGGTGTTTCGGCCGGAGAAATCATCCCCGCGTCTATCCGTTCTGCTGTCCACGCACCGAAACCCTCCCCGGTGACCGTGAGCGCCGGATTGCCGAATCATGTCCTGTCATCGAAAAGCCTTGTATTATTCCGCTGAGTCATGATGGTTGAAGCGGTCGTCAGCAACTTCTGAGATCTGGCGTCCATTCGTTTCTCCTGCGGCCCTTCCCATGCTTCGGCAGTCCTCGGTCGCGGTGCGGTGTTCAGGGTGTTGGACACTAGCGGGTTTCGCTACAGCCCGTTCGTCTTAAGATCTCTTATTCCTGACCCGGTGTCGGCTCGGAATAAGGTCAGCGGCCGGGGCAAGACCCTGGTTGTAATCACTATCCCCGCTTCACCGTGTCCCCCGAAAACAAGCTCGATGCCAAGATCATCAATAGCCAGGAAGCAGTCCGCGCTCACATGGAATGTGCCATGCCCCACCGACGTGCCGAGTGGGCCAAGGAATTGAAACGCCGCCGGAGGCAGCTGAAGGCAGCGGTCAAGGCGGCGCCGCCCCCGCCCCCGCCCGTCCTCGGGCTCGAAAAGAGCATCCTGGAGTCGGGCCCTGGCGGCCATCCTCCGGAGCCAGGCGTGAGGGGGACTGCGAATCGCACCGCTGAGGAAGAGGGAATCGAGAGCTATTGGAGCGGATGGAAATGATGATTCGGAACCGGTAGCAGGCAGGCACTCTTCCGCGAAAGTCCAGGAGCGCGGCAGGCCCTGCACGATCCGGCCCCACCGGTCGAAAGCAGGCTTGCACTCACCGCCGAAATCCGCATCCTTCCCGGCCCGAACCCGGACGCGGGGTTAGCTCAGTTGGTAGAGCAACTCGTTTACACCGAGTGGGTCGGCGGTTCAAGTCCGTCACTCCGCACCAGACTGTTTTTAGAGGGTTTGAACGATGCGGCCTCAGTTTTGCTAGCAATGTGCTAGCAGTCAGTGACGTTCAGCCCCCCTCCCGCTCCACCAGACCGCCACACAGCCCTCCCATCCCTCCGGGGCACCCAAGGACCCCCACCGGCCACCCGGCCCCTCTCCTGCTCCCTATCGCTTCCCGGCCACCCAAGGCCCTCCACCCCACTCCAAGCCTCTCCTGCTGGCCACCACCCGTCCCACCCCACCGGCCCATTCGGGCGCCCGGCCTTCAGCGTGGGAAGAGGAGGTTCTCGGCGTGTGCCGGGGAAATCCTGGAGCCGCGGCGGGAAAAAAATAAAATTGAGGGCGGGGGCTACCCCTTGAAGACCTGCTCCTGGTGCCACTCCAAAAACTCCCGAGCCGGAGCCTCGCCTTCACCCGGAACGTGAATCTGCTTCCCATTCAGCGGGTAGTAGGTGCGGCCATTGTCGTAGTCCTCCCGCAGCCTCGAACTGACATTCAGGTGCAGGTCATTTGAGAAGGTCAGGTAACCCCGTTCGAAGAGGCGGTGAAGGTCCGCCCTGAGCAATACCCCGTTGCTGACAGCGTGAGGCCCTGCTGCTGCGTAGGGCCTGATGTGGGCCGCTTCAAGGGCCGGGAGGGAGTGCTCCTCGGTTACGGCCAGCTCGGCACGGTGGTGTCACCTGCATGTATTGCCGAATGTGGTGCATATTTTCCAGCAATTAAGTATCCGTCTCGACTCAGCCCAGTATCCACTTTACGGCTAATATTTTATTTTCTTGGTGACGAGTGACTGGATAGCGTTCCTGCATCGCCTCGGCGGATTCATGGCCTCGCGGCGCCCCGTCGAATCGGGGCGGCCCAGCGCCGTGCTTACTCTGCCCTGCCTGGACTACGCCTCGACTCTGATCGCCTCGGGAGTGGTGGCGGAGTCTTTCCGCGACCAAACCTCAGCAGCGCTGGAACCTGGCGAGTTCAGGAATAGAATCGGCGAGGCGGTGGGCTTTCCTTACCGCCATACTAGCAAGTCCTCCTTGAAAAGGCTGCGCGGAGTTATCGCAGAAATCGATGATTTCGGAGGAAGCGAACGGCTCCTGGTCCGGTTCGTAGATAACGAGCGAAAGAAGTTCACTCGTGCTGTCGACCGACGATGGCTTTCCCTAATTAGGCCGCTCGCTGAGATGCCAGATCTGCACAACGCTGCGGGTGGAAGCCTCCTGGCAAAGAATATAGCGGGACTCGAGGCAGTTGTCGGCCAGGGCGGAGCAATTCGATTGCTTGAGGAAAGTCATCAAGGCTGCTGCATCCTAGATACGAAGAAGAGGGTCAGGGCTGAAGCCAAGCAGTCGGTTATCGCGGAACGGCTTGGCGTAAACGCAGGGGGGGAAGAGGTAGTCTTGCGGGATGTGGTCCGTCTGGCCTCAGAGGGCCCCGAGGCCATGGCGGCTACGCATTGCTGCCAGGTGTTCGGGGAACCTCCTCCTGGTTGGCCCGCCACGGTGATCGCAGGATCGATGAAGTTCCTCAGAGGCTGGGACGATTGTGATTCGGCCGTCCGGGTCGCCTTGGTCAGCCCCGTGGAGAATGCCTACCGCGACGCCCTTGCGGAGGCTAACCAACTGTTTCTCCAGCGGGATGGCCCTGAGCTTGAACTGCCAGGCGAGATCTTGGCGATCAAGCCGGAGGGGATCGACTTCCAACTCTTCTATTCCGACTAGCATGAGAGAATTGCCAGTAATCGAAAGGGCGTACGCGACTCTCGGCAGGGCGGCACGCTCCGGGTGGAACATCTATGAAGTCGATTGGCCGGCGTATGCGGCATTTCACCGGGCTGTTAGGCAGCTCGATCAGAGCCTCCGTGAACACGACCTATTAGAGCAGTGGGCCGTCTTCTCTTCATTCTGCAAGCGATACCGCTATTTCCTGGGTACCCATCCACTTCCGGCTGCCGAACTGACAAAGCAAATGATGGGCTGGCGGACGGCGTCGAGTCCCGGGGTTGCGAGTTTGATGAAAGGCTCGCCTTCACCTGTGGCTGCTGCCTGCAAGGACGTCCAGGAGGTCTTTGGAGAGCTTCAGGCCGAAGCGGAGAACCCGTTGTGGCGAAGTGCGCTCGACGACATTCTGTGCCGCCAGCACGATGATTCCTGGATAGGCATCCTCTCAACTGAAACCAGGCTGGCGGGCGCTATTGCTTCGTTCTTGGGAGCGGAGGATGCTGGAAAAGCCTGGCTTTGGCCGCTGCGGCCAACCGATCTCAAAAGCGCCAGTGAGATTTACGCCCAGCTTGTCGTCTTTGGTCCCACCGGCCGTCACACGAGGGAAGGAACGGACTACATTTTCAAATGTCCTCGAGCGGAGGTGGTGACCTTGTTTACGCCTGATGTGTTCCGTGCTTCCGTGCCCTCGCCTTATGACTTGATCGGATCTCCGCATGCCGGTGGGCTGCGCGGCCGCAACTCAGAGCTTCGAACGTTTGCCGACCCGACTGTGATGAGGAGCGGCGCCGCGTCGGCGGCCGATGGCGAAGGTCAAGCGGCTGCAGATGGCGAGAAGGAAAAGGAGTGGCTGGATGCGCTGCCGAAGCTCAATTTCACTTACAGACAGTTTGTCGATCGTGCTGGCGATCATGGGGAGTTTGCGGAGGCTGTTCCAGCGAGGCAAGTTTTGCTTTCGTCAGACCATATTGTTTATCTTGCCAGTGCGGGCTCGGTGTCGCGGCTGACCATCGGCGATGGCGGCGAGCCCGGACGCCGGGTTTGTGATGACGTCCATCATGTGGATGTGGCCGAGCTGGGTGTCGAAGATGTCGTGGTCTTTTCCGCCGAAGGAGGGGGTGACATGATCGTTGAGGTTGCGAACAGCCTGCTTGGTGACGACGCAGTGCGATTTCGATCCCTGCAGACGGAGTGGAAGCTCGCTCTGAACATGATGGTAGCAATCAATGATTCGTCGGAAACCGCTAGGAGTCTGCGTGCGCTCGGGTCCAAGCTTGCCTCCGCGGGCAACGTCAGAAATTGGTGCTCAGCCTGGAACATCGGGCCCGGCACATGGCGCAGCTTCGATGCTGTACTCCGCTACTGCGGGTTGGATGGCAGGAAGGACGAGTTCTTCGAGGCTACCAAGAGATTGAGAACCGCACACAAGAGAGCCGGGTTTCAGCTGGCGGGACGACTCCGGGAAATGATGAAGGACCGCTACCTTGACGAGCTGTTCACAACCGGACGCCAAGAGTTCGGGGGCACTGCCGCGTTGCCAAATAGAAAAGTGGCCTTTCTCGTTCTCGAGATCTTCCCCGGGAACGTCGATGTATCCCC
>Ga0310121_10002891_pt1 | contig 16049 bp, 10 predicted proteins | sample CB27_Tmax_986_MG_FD_203504 | JGI IMG/M metagenome (GOLD analysis project Ga0310121, IMG submission 203504) | Marine microbial communities from Western Arctic Ocean, Canada - CB27_Tmax_986 | ecosystem: Environmental > Aquatic > Marine > Oceanic | place: Canada: Western Arctic Ocean | collected...
GACGCGAATATATAATGTTTGGGGTTCCTGCGAAGATTCTGTCCGAGCAGGATGAACGCACTCAAGATCCTCATGACTCCCCCCCAGGGGCCGGATCGAGTCGACCATCGCGTAAACGAAGAATCCGATGGGCACGATCAGCAACCACCTGATCATGGGTCACGAGCACAATTATGACGCCGAGCTGCTCATTCAGCTCTTCAAATAGTTCAAGAATTGAGGCGCCGGTCGCATCGTCGAGAGCCCCGGTGGGCTCGTCGCAAAGAATGATTCGGGGTTGGCTGAACAAAGCCCGCGCGATGGCCACCCGCTGACGCTCACCACCGGATAGATGGAGCGGTTTACGTTGCTGAAGGCCCTCAAGCCCGACCCGGGCGAGCAGATGGTTTGCCCGCTCCCTGATATCCGACCCGGCTAGCCGCCCGCGGCGTGAAAAATGGGCCGGAAGTGCCACGTTTTGTAATGCGCTCAGATGAGGCAGAAGATGAAAACTCTGATAGACAAAGCCAACCGTCCGATTCCGAAAACCGGCCAGTTCGTTTCGTTTCATAGTCTTCACTTCGGATTGGTTGAACTTGAGGCTCCCGCCGTAGTCCGTATCGAGTGCGCCAAGTAGATTCAGAACCGTGGTCTTTCCGCTCCCGGATGGCCCCATAATGGCCAGGTAATCGTTCTCGACGATGTCGAGATCCAGGCTGTGTAGCGCGGACACCGTACGTCCACCCTCCCGGTACTTCTTAGAGAGCGCCCGTGCCTGAATCAACGCCTGCGGAGAGGCCGTATCTGGGGAAGTGTCAGTGGACATGGTTACGTGAAACGTGGCTGGTTTGGACCGATGATTCGGCGCAGATCAATACATAAAATCGAAGCGAATGGTGTTCGGAGGGCCTTCTTCACCGGCCTCCGTGCGGACGGTCAGCTGATAAATAGATCCCAGCAGTTGGAGATGGAAAGTGGGTAGACCGGTGCGCTCCAGATCCCGTGTGAGTCGAACGAGCTGGCCGTAGCCGCAGATACTGCAGCCGCGTCCCTGGAGGGTATCCTGGGCACGGCTTGTCTGGGCCCGCCGACTCAAAGGGCTGCGCGTTCCACGCCGTACAGCCAGGAGGGAATCCAGATCCCGGGGGTGGGTCACGATATGAACAAATTGGTCATCCAGCATCAGCCCGATGGATCCACCACCAAACGGCACACGTACTAGAAGTACATCGTCCTGTTGCTGAACCTGAAGCCTGGGCAGCCAGATCCGAATCGGACGGGCAATGGACATCCAGGCTCGACGAAGCCCCGCCATATCCGACACCTGGAAAACGGCTCCCAGGCGAAGTCCCGATAGAAAAAACTCCCGCAGATCGGGCTGATGCATCAGTTGTGCTACGGCTGATCCCGGAACCAGGCCATAGCCGACAAGGGCGACGCGCCCCTCCAGAAACGGAAGCAAGAGGAGCGTCACATCTACTGGTAAACCAATGCCAGGCATACGATATACGTTTTGATTGGAGAGCTTGAGGAGGGCGCCGAGAGCCTTCGGCTGGATTCGCGTTTGTAGAGTGAGCATCGTGTCCAGGGGCAAAGTGGCTGCCAGCTTTTCATCGCCAGTCCCGGTCGCGACCTCGGAGAATAAGGGCTTTAACACCCCGCTTCCCCCACTGGAATCCAGACTACGGAGCTCCACATGATCGGCGGCCATCTCCACCGCATAGCTCGTCGAAACCAGTAGCTGTGCCACAGGGTTCGCGGCTCGGCGCCGACGGCCGGTCGAGAAGAGAATAGCATCCGATTTTCGGCTGGCCGGCAGGTCTTCCGATTCTGTCCTCCCATCCCATTGCTGCCACGCACGTTCAAGTCGGTCAGCCTGCGACCCGATGGGTTTCAACGGTACAAAAACGAGCGTCACCACGCCCCGATCGTCAATATGAAGCCGGCCTATGCGATTCCCAACGCGGAGTCGACCCGATGGGTCGGACTGCACACCAAAGCTGCGAAGTCTTCGCCGGAGAAAACGTTCAAATGGGGCGGCATCAACCCGGCCGAAGGACAAAATAAGATCGGTGCTCTGACGCACCAGTAGAATATCGCTATTGGCGGACCAGCCGTTGGCTTCATAGGCAGGCGGGCCGACTGGCCGTACGCCAAGCAACTGGCGCCAGGTTTTGGCCAGGCTATCCATCCCGGGCAGTATTTCACCATAGTGATCCAGACGATCGACCAGACGACCTACCGAAGGAACCACCATCCAGCCGCTGCTATCGGCGGGGATCCGGGTAGCGGCTGGGTCGCCGACAGAACGGCCGCCACAGGCAAAGGTCGACATAACGAGCACGACGGCCCAGATCCAATATGGAAGAACATGCATCGCCCTGGGAGGATTCATCGGCTGATTACGCCTCGAGGGAAGCCTTCTGAAGTATTTCAATCGCCTGGCGTCGGTCCGGCTGACCAAATACGGCGGATCCTGCCACGAGTATTCGAGCACCCGCCGCGACAACTGCAGGAGCAGTGCGTACATCAATGCCCCCATCAATCTGGATCAAGACGTTCTCGGCCCCGGGTGTACTCTGGCAAAGAGCACGGAGACGACGCACCTTTTCTACGGACGCGGCGATGAACTTCTGACCACCAAAGCCGGGATTCACACTCATGATCAGCACGTAATCACATTCGCTGATGATGTCGGTCAACGTCTCCACAGGCGTCGCAGGATTCAGAACGACGCCCGCCATGGCCCCTCCATCCCGGATCTGATTCAGGGTCCGGTGCAGATGGGTACATGCCTCCTGGTGTACGCTGATGGCGTGTACACCCGCGTCTAGAAAGGCAGGGACGAGCTCGTCCGGATTGGAGACCATCAGATGAGCATCCAGAAACAGTTCCGTGCAGCCGGCTATCCCTTTCACGACGGGCGGTCCAAAGGTCAGATTGGGTACGAAATGCCCATCCATAATATCCAGATGCAGCCAATCGGCCCCAGCGTTGGCCACGTCGGCGATCTCTTCGGAGAGACGAACAAAATCCGCCGACAATAAGGACGGCGCAATCAGAACACGGTCTCCCGAAGTCGGACGCTCTGGCGACATGAACAACTCCCCATCGAACGGTAGGTGCCCCCCCTTTTCTCGTACCGGGGAGCGCGGGTCAACCCCCGTTTCCAGAACCGAAGCCAGAAGGGCACTGCCGAACTCTAATCTTCAGATCTTTCTTCCGTCTTGCCAGCGGATAGCCAGGTGGTCGGGAAGATGATCGTACGCACTCGATCCAGAGTCCCTGGTTGAAGGATATAGCTGGCCGCAATCCAGGGTGCGCCAGTAGTCGCCGCCAGGGTCGCCAACTGGAGACCGCCAAGCCGCGATGATCCCACAAGACCTCCTACCGTGGACGTCGTATACGGAGATTGGCTGAACGCTAGAGTCTGGTCCTGGCCGGTTGTACAGCTGGGTTCCACCAGAGTGGCCGCCAGATGGTTGGAATTGCAGATATCACCGACACAGTCATCGGCGATCCAACCGATTACAAAGGAGCAGGAGGACGGTAGAAATTCGACCTGAAACTCGTCCACATTCCCTCCATTCAGAGGGATCTCCAGCCTATCCTCGTCGGAAATATGTTGATCAAAATTCGGTGGTGTGACCCTACGCACAATAAGCTGCGGATAGGGCAGACGGGCATAGCCGACCAGAACACAAAACTCTCCAGCTGGACTCGACGGGTCATTACAGGCCAGCTGTGGCCGTTCCGGAATCGGAATGGTCTGCTCGCTCTCCGGATCAACGTCGTCCGACCAGAGTATGTTCAAGCCTCCGAACACACTTATCTCCATAATTGTCCGCAGATTGTAGGGGATCTCCACCGGCGTAGCATCGGGCCCCTCGGTTCCGGGTTGCTCTACCGCCATCGTACTGCCGAATAACGCCCAACCTACCTGATCGTGATCCATCGATAGGCTCAGATACGACACAACTCCGGAATCGCCGGGTTCGACCAGACGGCCGGTGGCTCCATCCTCCACGGGCTCGAGAACACATTGTGCCTCCGGATCCGATTTCTCCCCACAGTCATAATAATAGCAACGGCCCATGACCACCGTCCCAATTTGCCCCAGTTCGTTGGTGCCCTTTACAATCCAGCCGACACAGACCTGCCCCTCCGACGACTCGTCTGGCCAATGGCTATTGTCGCGGATATCTACCGAAATATGGCTAAACTCGACGGTACCCGGGACCCCAGGGTCGAGGTCGTAAACATGTACCGCGTGCCAGAAAAACTGCACATCGTCTGCGTTGATGTCGGACACCAACAATCCAACATTCAAAATCTGACGATTCGGGTCGTCCGGGTCGCTTGGACCCATGGCTGCCACGGCAACCCTGTCTTTGCCGTTTGAGGCCACATCCCAGGCTCCCTCATTCAGCCTATGCAGCTGCGCGTCTTCAAAAACGCCCTGCGTCGCGCGGATCAAACCGCTTTGTGGATCGTGGCGCTTGAAAAGAAGGCTGTTGGTTTCCGTTGATGGATTCGCCCAGAAGACCCAGATCTCCGAGCCCACCGCCACACTATCGGCCCGGTCGCTAATGGCAGGATAGTTGGATTCGCTGTTGAAATTGGGCATACCAAACGCGCGCGGTTCACAGGACCGGCTACAGGATCCCGTAGCAATGACCGGATCACAGTACTCTCCGTGTTCCGGTTCTACCGTGCCATCGCCACAACATTGCTCCGTAACCGGCACACAGGTCGAGCCCGTGGGTTGGGCCACACATTGATAGCGTGGACTTCCATCATTACAGAGCCCATACACAGCACAATCCTTGGCACCACAAGCACACTCTCCTGGTGGATACAATCCGATGGGTTCTTTCAGCTCACATACGCCGGTAAAAGAGCAGGTTCCCTGGACACAGGGATGGCCTGGATTGCAGATTTGCCCCTCATCACTACATCCCGCTACGCCGCGCGCTTCGCAGGTGCCGGATTGGAGTAACTGGCAGACCCCGTTGATGCATTGCCCCTTTGCGCAATCGCCAACAAGCGGACAATCCACACCATTGGAAACAGCCTCGTTTACACATCGAAGATCATCACATTGGTCGCTGGTACAAGGGTTGCCATCGTTACAGGATCCCGACGTGCTTTCGCATACGCCAGCGCTGCATTGGGATAAGGTACAATCGTTTCCGTCGTCACAGATCATCCCATCGGGTAGAGCCGTCGTCTGACAGGTCGCAATATCGGCTGGGTCGAGGCATTGGGTCACGGCACATTGGGAGGTTGTCGTACATTCCTGGGTTTGAATCGCAGTCGGACGGCATGTAGAAATCCATACATCGCAAGCCCAGGAAGTGCAGGCGCTGTTTAGATGAGCACAGTCCGAATCCTGACTACAGCCGCATTGGTCGGGTTCGATTGCCTTATTCGACCAGCATTCACCATCTACACACTTACCTTCGGGGGTACATAGATCACCATCATCACAGCTGAATCCCCCCTCCTGCGTAGATACGTTCTCGATGATGCAGGGGACATCCAAATCACCACTACAACGCGCCGTCTTGCAGGGAAGTGACGTCTGGCAGCTCACCTTGGCTCCCGGCCGACACGACCCCTGCTCACAGGCATCACCCACCGTACAGATCTTCCCATCATCGCAGGTCATGCCGTCCATAAGGCCTTTCAGTTGCCAAGCCGCCTCACAGAACCCTGTCGAACTGCAGTAATAGGGAACACAGCTCGCCATTGTTAAGTCAGAGCAGGTGGTACCACATTTCAGACCGTCCGAGACCTTCTCGGGGATCGAAACCTCCGAGCGACAGGCAAGAATCCCGAACAGGACCACAAGAACTAGAATTGGATTACGACCACCAGGATTCATGCGACTCAGCATAGGATCACCGCTGGACCGGGGCAAGAACCAATGCACCTAATTCGTAACGCGAAAACTAGTACGGCCGACCAGGCGTCCATCGCCGGTCAAGACATCCACAATCCAACGGCCCGTGGGGTCCTCTCCGTGTTCCTTCACCTTGGCGATAGGGAGTTTGGATTGAACCCGGACCACGCCACGCTTCTCGGTCGCTAACACAACGGTTCCGGACCTGTAGGTGGCGCCGTTGGGACCCAACTGCCGCCAACGGTGCCGCAACGTTTCGCCCAGTCCCCCTGGCGCAACCACCTCGGTAATCGCGAACAGATCACGGTCCATAACCGTACGGTGCAGTGCCTTCACCTCCATCTCCAGGACCATTCCTTCCGAGTCCTCTTCCGTTTGTTCGGTGATCAAGGCCGGGCCCACCGCCGCGTGGGTGAGATACATCGGTACCGGTGGAATCCACTTGCGGACCAGATAGACGGAGGTCAACCACACCATAATGATGGCCACCAGCCAGCTGATATACACCTTCTCTCGCAGCAATCGGGCTGGAAAATGCATCAACAGAAACGCGCCCATGGAAAGAACCGCCGCCAGAAGCAGGGTCCAGATGCTGGCGATGTCCGGTAGTATCGACGGCAACGCTACGTTCAGACAGGCGAAGAGCGTAAAGATGTAGAACCCCGATGCGACGGTTTTCCATTTCATCAGATAGTTATCAAAGACGATGTCCAGGGTGGACACCAACGCACAACTGCCCAGAAAAATGACAAAGTAGAAGTTCGGAGTCCCAAAGGTCGCCGACTGCCAATAGTAGGGCAGAAGAAAAAACAACATCCCCTGGTAGAGGTTCTTCAAGACATAGGTCATCGCGTAGAAGCGGACCTTCTGCCCCTTGGTTTCCACCCGTCGTGCCTCTCCGCTACCCACGAAACGAAAGAGCAGGACGAGGACAATCCAGACAATATAGACGCTGATCAGAAGATAACGCGAATAGCCGTAGCCCTTTCCAGCCAGAACCATAAAGAGCATGCCCCAGGTAAGCGCCCAGGCGGAGTGAAACCACCACAGTTTTCGACCGTGTTTCTCCAGAAAATTCCCAATCCACCCCTTCTTCTTCGGTGCGGGAGCCGGAGAGGCCGGCGGAGGTTGGGGCAGCGACACCGGTGGGACTTGCTCAGACATACGCTACCTCAGTCCTCAAGACTTTGACCCGGGATCCCCATGATCGGGATCCTGGCGGCGTGAATCGTCTTCCCAGAGCTCCGAGATGGGATTTCCATGCACAACCATCCCCTGCTCTTTCATCTCGATCCGGGCCGAAAGATCGACAAGATCATCGCTGATAGTCAGATCCCTGGACGCCGCAATATAGGCCGCGCGTAAAACCGCATTGCGGATATGCCCACCGGCGAGATCGTATTCTTCGGCCAACGCGCCATAGTCGATATCGGTGTCGACCATACTTCGTTCCCCGAGCATCGACCGCCATAAACGTTCGCGCTCCTCCGTCTCGGGCTTGGGGAAAGAGACCCGCATGCTCAAGCGGCGTTTGAACGCGTCATCCATGGACGAGGAGAAGTTGGACGTCAACACAGCTACCCCCGAGAAGGTCTCCACCCGTTGGAGTAGATAGTTCACCTCTAGATTGGCGTATCGATCGTTGGAGCTCTGGACTTCCGTTCGCTTGGAAAACAGGCTGTCCGCCTCATCAAAGAGCAACATGGCGCGGGCTCGATCCGCCTCATCAAAGATACGACTCAGGTTCTTTTCGGTTTCGCCCACGTAGCGGCTGACCACCCGAGACAGATCGATTTTGTACAGATCCAGGCCCAACTCTTTGGCAACAATGCTCGCCGCCATGGTTTTACCTGTACCGGGCGGACCATCAAAGAGACATGTCAGTCCCATATTACTCCCAAAACGCGTCCCAAAGCCCCAAGCATCAAGAACCTTGCTTCGATTATGGAACCGACTACAAAACTCTCGTAGCTGCAATACAACGTCCTGGGAAAGAATCAGATCGGACCAGTCGTAGATGCAGCGGACAAGAGTCGCATTATCGCCCAGGCGATGGCGGACCTGCTCCTTGATCGTTTCCGATAACAATTCACTGGTTATCTTTGCTTTCGCGTCGGCCGACACCGCCAGGCGACCACGACAATGTTCGACAGCTAGCCGTATCTGGCCCGGCGTCAACCGGAAGTCTGCCGCAAGCTTTAGCGGCGTCACTCCAGATCCTCGAAGCGGCTTGGGCAGATATTCATTCCAGAGAGACTTGGACATAGCGTTATCGGGCATCTCGAGATCAAAGAATTCCATATCACGACGTAGGCTCGGCAGAAGAATGTCCATATCCTCCACCAAAAACGCCATAACGGCTCGATCCCCACGAAAGGCCTTCTCGAAAATCTGACCTAAGCTTACTTCAGAACCACGTCCTCGTACTCGCGTCGTCTTCTCGTCGACGGGAATCAGATCCGGTCGTGCGAGTTCCTCCCAATGTTCAAAACAAGTAACGGCCGACTGCAATCGGGCTTCCCGAAGGATTATGGCCAACCCGTCCTGCGGATCCTCATGGGCCCGAAGAAGCGCCACCAGATCCACCAGAAGCGTCTGCATACGAAGCTTTGTCGACATATCCTGGGCCCAACGGTGTTTTCCCACTCCATCGGGACCCCGAAAAATGAAGATGGGAAGTTCCCAGGGGGTTTCCACGGCTCCATCAACGATGCGCCATAGCCGATCCCAATCCGACTTATTCGTGGGTGGGATCCGCGTTTTCCCCTCCTGGGAACCAGCTGGCCATAGTCGGCACCAACTCTCCAGATCCGCATCCAATTCCATCGCACCCTGCACGTACCGAACGATTCGGGGTGCCGCCAATAAGGGACGATGAAGTACGGCGGTCTCGGGACGGCCGGCTGCCACACGCAGGAGCGCAAAATGACGTAGCGTTCCGGTCTCGTCGAGGAGACCGCGCACGCTGGCAGCCTCCCCCGGAGGTATCAGACAATCCGAAAAGAGGGCAAGGGTGGCATACTGGCGTTCAAAGTGGTTTTGCAGATAGGCGTAGAGCCGCGGAAACGTAGGGTCGAATTCCGGAGCCAGGGTCAGTAACAGGAGCAGATATTCGGTCGACTGCAGACGAAAGACCTCGCGGATCCGGACCAGAGGTAGCTCCGCGATGGGATCGTCGACTGTCTTCAGAAGCTCTGCCCTTGCCTTATCCGCGGCTTCCAGAGCCGCGAGGCCGGCGGCTTCGAAATGCGAACCATCCGTCTGTAGATCCCCGGTACCACGGGCCAGACGGCCTTCCACCTCGGCGGGCGACACCGATGTGCCGGGAAAGGGATCCTCTGGTGGAGGCAATAAACCCTGCGACTGCATACGGCGCAGATGAAGTTGGAGCATCGCCGATAGCCACTGTAGCTCCACCGCGAGGTGGCGCTGTATGAGGCTCTGTTCGGTCGTATTGGACATATTGTTGCTCCTTGATTTCAGACCTTAGAACGAAACGGTCTGTATGCTGTATTTCATCCGCGAAATATCCTTCGTCGAAGGAAAGGCCAGCTACATAAGAGAACCAGGAGCAGAAGAACCGGCAGAGAACAGAGCGGACAGGAGGAACCGGCGATCGCGCTACAACCGCCCCCCGATGGCGAAGGATCCACAGTGATCGGATTATCGACGGGAGTCGTAGGCACACCGGCGTGGTCGGGATCCGCCACGCGTTTGTCGAGTTGTTTGTCCATATCCTCTACCTCGTCCGGGTCGATGGAAATCGGGGGGCCGCTTTCCTCAAGTACCTGGATTTCGGCAATGGGTTCCTGATCGGCGAATACCAGTGGATCGTCCGGCACAAAGCCACCGCATTCTTCAAACTGACCCGCGACTTCGAGTGTCGATCCATCGCTGAAGGTGAGCGTGACCGATCCCGGCCCCGCTCCATCCCCACAGTTTGCGCGGGCCTGCGCGGTATGAACCAGGGCTACATCCTCCAGATCGGCGTTGAAGGAGAAGATGGGATCCTTGGTCATATCGTCGGGCGATACCGTTGTCGTCAGCCGGGTCATATAGGTATGCTTTCCCACCAATTCCTGGGCGTCCATCAAGGGCTGCACAATACGTGCAAGAAGGGCGTCGGTCATACCTTCGGGATCGAAACTCCAATCGTCCGGCATATAGAGGAGACAGTTCTCGATATTCCAGATGCGATAAAAGTTTGAGTCCCCTTTGCAGTCCTCCGGCAGGAGGGAATCATCGGGTTTGGGGATGAACTCTTTGATGATCTCCCGGACAACACCTGTGGCAGGAAAGCCCTGATTCATCATCGCCTGCATATAGGCACCCGGATCAGCCTGGTTACGAAGGCTATCGAGATCATACATCTCCTCCGTATAGAACTTGTCGTCGAGCAGGTCCGAGTTCCCCGCATATTCGGTCACAAAGCCATGACCATTGGCCCCATCAATGGCGCTGGTCAGCAGGCTCATATAGGACTCCTGGCATCCGGGGTCATTCCACCACCACCAGCCAAAACAGCCTTCTGACTCCGGGGCAGGGGCCGCACAGCGAAGCCAATCGAAGGCCTTTTCGTTGAGCACTACGTGAAAATAGTTGATAGGGATGGCCCGCGCCCCAGACAGGATCCAGGTGTAGATGGGCATATCGGCTACGGCTGCAATGCGCGTCAAGCGCAGGGGAACACAGGCGAGGCTGGGGGCATCATATTTGACGATCAGCGGTTGGATATCGCCCGCATCCTTGTCCTTTTGAAGTTTCAACGCCACGAAGACGAAGTCCATATCCACATAATGGTCTATCTCCGGCTGGGCGGCCTCGGGTTGATCATAGCCATTGTCGTTCAGCCAGGTGAATAAGGCGTCACCACTGATGGCTCCCAGAATCTCGTAGTTGAAGGGGCCCACCGAACCGGATTCCAGTACCTCCACCCCGGGGGATGGGCTGGGCGGCCGTTCGGGGCCTCCAGTAGTCGCGTTATCAAACATACAGCCACAAAATTCGTCGAGATTGCAGCCATCAGCCGCCGACCATTCGATCTCGAAGCGGGGATCTGTGTTCTGATGGAGCACATTGAACACCAGATCGGTTCCGACGGAGATCTCGGGGGATGAGGGGAGCGGAAGAACCCAGGAAAAATCGGCAGCCGTTCCCTGGTAGAGGATCTGAATGATCGCAGTGACCAGCGTTCCTTCGACCGCAAAGAGAATCCGTTCGCCGGCCTGGTCCACGGGATCCTGCTGCGAGCAGAAGAAACCGCCGCAAGCGCGCGCTTCGGTAACGTTCACCAGACCCGAGGCAAGGAGCCCGATCCCAACCATCAACGCCACCGCTACTCGACGCCATCCTTGATCCTGTACTTGTATCCGCATTTTCATGCCTCCCCATAATCCGACCCGATTGTAGCTCCGAAGAAGCGTCCGGTTCAACCACCGAATCAAAACGGGTCATCATCGATCGACACTTGGCGAATCATCAGGGGACTGGTAGCTTGGCACCACAACCGTTTTCAAGGGACAGGGGAAGGATGATGGAGAACAAAACCCGGGGTGCTGCGATGAAGATCGGAACGACTCTTCTATCCATAGTCCTGGTAATGGGCACGCTCCACGGATGTGGCTCGACCACGGCTCCTGCCACGGATACGGGCACGGACACACAGGTTCCAGATACAGGCACCGATACGGCCCCCGATGTCTCCGCAGATACGGCAATCGATGCGGCGGTCGATACGACTGATAGCTCCGAGCCGGACACCAACACCGAGGACAACATCGCTACCGATACAGCCGAAGATACCCAGACGGATACGGGCAGCGATGATGGTTGCCCCAATCCCCCTTGTGACTGTGAAACAGGAACCCTATGCGGCAATGAATGCGTCGACCTGCTTTCAAGCCTCAGCCATTGCGGCGATTGTTTTGTCGTCTGCCCGGATGAAGGTAGTTGCGACCAGGGAAGCTGTATCTGCCCAGGCGATAAAGTTGCCTGTGGCATCGCCTGTATTGATATCAATACGGATCCCAATCATTGCGGCGCCTGCGCCAACCCATGCAGTGCCATCCAGGTCTGTGAGAACGGAAGCTGTATCTGTCCAGACGGTCTAGTTGGCTGCGGTGACGAATGCCTCGACACCAGCCACGATCCCAACCACTGTGGTGACTGTTCCACCGTATGCGCGGCAGCGGACAGCTGCATCGAAGGCATTTGCGTCTCCCCCGCTCCACGATCCATCGCCCCCTTATCCACCGCGTTGGTGACAAGCCAGACGCCTACCTTTTATTTTGCACCCGCCGCCAATAGCATTGGAACGCGCGTGGAAATCTGCGCCGACCGGGCCTGTACCGAGATCCTTTCGAGTCAGGATACGATGGCCTCGGAATTGACCGTTCCCAATCCCCTCGACCCCGGCACGCTGTATTGGAGGCTTCGGGCCTTATCGGATGGAGACGAATCCGACGAAACAAGCGCCATCTGGCAGGTACGTATCGGTCATGGAAACGCACCGGTCTCCACCTCGTTTGGAAACCTCATCGATCCCTATAACGATGGTGTCCCGGATATCATCACCGGTAATTGCGCGTTCGGAGAAGGCGGTTGTGACCACACCTTCTTTGTATACAACGGTACAGGCACCGGGCTGTCCCATACCGCCGACACATCCATCAGCGGGCCCGAAGGCAGCTTTTTCGGATTGTCAGCGGCCAGTGCCGGTGACGTCAACGGTGATGGATACACCGATGTGATTGTGGGAGCATTCTACGCCGATCAGAGCTTCCTCTATCTGGGGAGCTCCGAGGGCCTTATTACAGAACCGGCAACGATCATAGAATACGAAGCCAGCGCCATCCCCGGACTGGGATCATGGTTTGGCCTCAGTGTCGACGGAGCCGGAGACGTCAACGGCGACGGCTATGGCGATATTGTCATCGGAGCTACTCTTGCTGGTGCAGTCATCATCTACCATGGAAGCGCCGATGGAATTGATCCGGGCCAATTCACCACACTCCTTGCTACCGAGCTTGGACTCGGAGCGTCCGTGTCCGGCGCTGGGGATGTGAACGGTGACGGCTATGCTGATATCGTCGCCGGGGACAGCAGCCACGGAGCCTACGTATACCTGGGAAGTGAGAATGGCCTACCCATGGAGCCCGCCCACTCACTCGTGGGCCCGGAGGGCTCGCAGTTCGGCACGTCCGTAGGCGGTAAAGTGGATGTGAACGGCGATGGCTATTCCGAGGTGCTCGTCGGCGCACCCAATGGCGACCTGGCCTATATCTACTATGGTGGCCCCAATGGACTGACGGATATCCCCGACGTTCTGGCCGGCGGCCCTGGCTTCGGCCTGAGCGTGGATAACGCCGGTGATGTCAACGGTGATGGCTACGGCGACGTGGTGATCGGGGGCAATGGCTATTTCAGGGTCTATCTCGGTAGCGTCGATGGGTTGGATGTAAATTCACCCATCCATATCACGGGAAACAGCGCTGTCTTTGGCAATATAAGCCACGGCATGGGCGATCTCAACCAGGATGGCTTTGATGACATCGTCACCAATGAATATACCGCGTACTCGGTATATGTCTTCCAGGGTGGCCCGTCGGGTACCCAGGATCCGGCGACCTACCAGATCATCGGCCCAACCGATGTCCAGGGGTTCGCCTGGACTCTGGCCGAAGCGACCTGTTCCCCGACACGTCCCTGAATCAGCCGCTGGACTTGATGATGGCCGGGATCAACGTTGGGTCCTGATTGGACAAATGCTCGTAGGATAGGCCCAACGCGGATAATATCGTGGCATGTACGTCGGGTGGCCGGATCACAAGATCGCCGCCCACTGCACCGGTCGCCGGATCGATAAGCTCCCGGGTGTAGGTTTCATCCGTTCCACCGATGACTTGGTTTCCTTCGATGCCGGCCCCCGCAAGGATGCAGCTGGACGAAAGATGATGGTCCCGTCCGCCACGACTATTTCGCTTGGGGGTCCGTGCAAAATCCGAGGACACCACCAATACGGTTCGATCCCAGAACGGGGCTCCATTATGATCGAGCGTCTCTTTAAGATGACTGATCAGGATCGCCAAGCCGTCCATACCCTCACGGACGGCAGGTCCATGATCCGATTCCCAATCGTCGTCATGATGATCTATGCCGTTAGCCATTCGCACCGATACACATTGGGCCACCCCGTTGGTTATGGCCTGGGCGGCCAGAAAGGCCTGGCCCGATGGTGCGGCCATCGCAGATACGGCCGCTCCCCCCCGTGCGGTGATCCCAAATTTGGTCAGGGCCAGATCCACAGCCGAGCCCGACTCTGGATTCACAAAATTGAAGTACTCCGCATAGCAGCCGGAGGTAAGGTCCTCGGCCTTGAGCGCGCTGTCGTAGTAGTTGGTCACGACCCCGTCACCGTTCAGCCGGTGATCCATACAGCTCCACTCGGACAGATACCCGGCTACCGTCGCGCCCGTTAGGCCACTCAACGGTTCGGATAGAGGTGCCAATACCCCCAGAATATCCGACGGGTTTGCAATGACCATCCCACTGGACCAGGCCGGCAGATCTTCATTATAGCTTTCCATCCCTACCACCAGATTTGGCAGAGGGCTGGCATTGGTGAGCTGCGCCGCCGTGGCTGTCGTCATAGAACTGCCGTTGGCCTGTAATCCACGTGGGAATTTGCCCGTCAGAAAGTACCGTTTCCCCACGGCGTGGGTCAGAGTACCCATATCCAGGCCACGAACAATACATAGATCCTGCCAATGCTCCCGGGCCAGGGTATACATGGCGGGGCCAACGGTAATATTGGAGCCCTCGGGTTGATACAGGCCGGTCCCATTGGTGAGGGTCATGGTCGCATCGATGCTCCCCTCGCCCTGATCGCTGACTCGAATGACGTCATAGGCCGGATCAATGGTCTGCGATGGACCGTAGGCCGGATCCGTGGCATCGCGTGGATCGGTAGTGAGAAGCTGATCCCAGCCCCCATCAAAGGTCGCGTAAATTACAAATTTCCCCTCGTAGGGCTCCTCGCCGCAATCGGTTTCCTCCGCGAAGGCCGGCAGGACATCGGAAACCATCAGGGTCGCTCCGCCGAAGCCGATCAGCTTCAACATCGCACGTCGCTCAATTCCTTGTTTCGGTGTCATTGGAGCCTCCATACCGCTCAATACAAATGGAAGGACGGAGAGGACACCAGGGCGACACAGACGGCATACCAGCCGGATGCCGCTTTCTGGTTGGTGGTGGCCTCCGCCGCTCCCGTATCAAAGATGGCCTTAAGCGCGGCCACCGATTCGTCATCATCGTCCGCTATCCGGTCCGCCAGAAAGCGTAATTTCAAATATCGTAGATTGTCATTGATCTGTTGGGCATCTTCGGTCTCGCTCCAATCCGCAAAGCGCACGATAACCCGGTCGTCGGGGTTATCTTTCGAATTATCGCTTTTCAGAGCCTCTTCACAAACCGTGCGCGCCATATCACCCATGAATTTCACGTAAAGGGCCGACGGCTCACGATTTTCTTCGGTGATTTCGAGATAGTCGGGCTTACCCAGGGACCGACTCAGAAGAACAAAGGCATCGAAGGTCCCTTCGTACTGCGACATCGTCCATCCCATCGGATCTCCATTCGGCTCGTTTCCCAATACGATTGGTAACGAACTCTCGATCTGGTCGGCCGTGAGGCGCTTGGTAGCTGCGCTGGTCGGAGGGATGACAAACTCTGGATGGTCCACCTCCTCTACGGCCTGGCTATCACCCACATGGGCCTGCAACGTCTCCGCTTGTTCGTCGGCACAGCCCATCAGCCACGCGACCCCCAGGACGAGAACCATCAACCGTTTCATTGGACCCTCCGATATTGCTCAAGGAGAACGATGCGTTTCACCATCGCCCGGAAGTCATCGTGGTTCTTGAACTCGCCCGCCAAGGTCGTCAGCAGAGCGATCTCGTTATTGGGTTGCGCCGGATTCAGAATCATCTCGCGCCCCATCAAATAGGCGAAAATGTTTTGCACCATCGCACTATGGAATTGACCCCCATCAATCACCTTCTGGGCCAGACCTCTGACGCCCTCGTCCAGGTTCAGGCTGATCTCCAGATGGAGCGCATCCAGAATCGTGGCGGGATCCTGCCCATCCGGGACATACGCATATTGATGG
>Ga0310121_10002892_pt1 | contig 16046 bp, 14 predicted proteins | sample CB27_Tmax_986_MG_FD_203504 | JGI IMG/M metagenome (GOLD analysis project Ga0310121, IMG submission 203504) | Marine microbial communities from Western Arctic Ocean, Canada - CB27_Tmax_986 | ecosystem: Environmental > Aquatic > Marine > Oceanic | place: Canada: Western Arctic Ocean | collected...
CTGGTGTCGGCGTCGACGGTCACGGCCACGCCGACCATCGGCTCGGGCACACTGGTCAACAACTTGACGTCGCCACCCATGTAGAACCTGTGATTGTCCTTGCAGCCCAACGCCAGCAGCGACTCGGCGACGGTAGGCGTGTCGAACTCACGCAGTTGCTCGATCAGTGCCAGTTCCACCGCCATTGTGCGATCCCTGTGTTCACCCGGCCGGTTTGGCAACGGGGCTTGCCCGTACGGCCCGTATCAACGGGCTTGAGTGTAGGGGAAATTCTCGTCGCGCGCAAGTGATCCTCGCCGGCCCGTACAATGCTCGAATGACAGGTACACATCGCATCACCAGCCGGTCCAATGAGCGGATCAAGCGCGTGCTCGAGCTTCGACGCCAGGCGCATCGCAGGCGCACCGGCATGTTCATCGCCGAGGGTGTGCGCGAGGTGACAAGGGCGCTGGATTGCGGGTTGGCACTGCACGAGTTTTTTATCTGTCCCACGCGCGCCGACGACGCATGCCGATCGTTGCAAAGCCGGGTCGATTCGACGGTACAGGTTTGCGAGGTGGCCGACCCGGTGCTGGGCAAGCTCTCGTACCGCCGGGACCCGCAGGGCGTGCTGGCGGTGTTCGATCAACCACGTTGGCGACTGGCGGATTTCGAAGCGTCGCCGAGCACAGATGACCTGTGGCTGGTGGCCGTCGGGTCCATCAAGCCGGGTAATGTCGGCGCCATGGCGCGCACGGCTTCGGCGGCGGCCGCATCGGGCCTGTTGCAGGCCGACGCCGTGGTCGACGCTTTCAATCCCAACGCCATCTGTTCCAGCACCGGCGCCGTGTTCAGCCTGCCGATCATCGGCGGTACGGGTGACGAGATGCTTGCTTTTGTCCGCCGCCGCGAATTGACGGTCCTGGCGGCCGACCCGAAGGCGGATGAAACCTACCGCGACGCCGATATGACCGGGCCGGTGGCAATCGTGATCGGCGCCGAGGACCGCGGTCTCGGCGGCCACTGGCACGAGGTCGAGCAGGCCCGGCGGGTATCGATCCCGATCGCACCCGGTCCGGTCGATTCGCTCAACGCCTCGGTCGCCGCGGCGATCCTGCTCTACGAAGCCGCCCGCCAGCGAGCCGAGCATCGGACCTGTTGACCGTCACGCCAACCCGCCACCGGCTGGAATACGCCCGATACTGCTACAATTACAATAACTTGGGACGACAGGAGTTTGGGCCATGATCTGCAACGAATGCCAGGTACTTTTTGAGGAGGTGGCTGATCAGGTACGCGCGGCAGGCGTGTTTGAGACGGTTCGCCGCACGGACGACGCGCTTAAGTGCCGAGCCCGCGACGTGGCGTCCGAAACGATGTACGCCGCCGAGGTTCCCGACCAGCGCGATCTGGTCTGGGTGGGTCTGATCACGCCCGATCGCTGGCTCAGCGAATCGATCGAGGCCGACCTGATGCACCAGGGCGACAAGATCGAGGACCTGCTCGAAGAAGAACTGTTCGACAAGGGGTTCGAGGCACGCCTGCCGATCGAACATTTCCGAGACGAACAGAAGTTGTACGTGTTCCGATCGCCCGTGTTCCTTCCCAAGGGCGAGAATATCAAGGGCGAACCGATGATCGAGCGGGTCACCCGGGTGCTGTTGGCGTACGAAGCCTGCTTCCGCCAACTGGGCGACATGTCCCCGAAGGGTCAGACAACTTGAAAAATGTGCAAAAAAGTCAATGAAATTATCTTCCATCGGGTTGACCTGCCGGCCTGATACGATAGCCTAGAAGGCAATAAGAGCGCGGCACTGCTCTTGCGCCGCGTCCGGCACCACAAGGCGGACGAACTGTTGCCCGCTTGGTCAGGGCTCACCGATCGGAATCGCAAACGTTCCCACCGCCGGCTTGCGCCCGATCGAGGCGGCGCGAGATTCCACGCGTGTGCACACGGAAGTTGGCGGGTCAGGTAGGACCCATGCGTGTCTTCATGTTAGGTTGGGAATTCCCGCCGTTTATCAGCGGCGGCCTCGGTACGGCCTGCCATGGGCTGACCAAGGCGCTCAGCGCCCAGCAGATCGACGTCACGTTTGTGTTGCCCAAGGCGATCGGGCCAGATTACACGTCACACGTTCGCCTGCTCAGCCCGCAGTCACCACGCGCCGTGGAGGGCGTCAAGTCGCCCCAAAGTGTGGCAAGCAGGCATGAGCTCGACCCCGTCGAGTTTGCCAATGTCCGGTTCAAGGCGGTGCCGTCGCGGATGGTCAGCCCGTACCAGTCGGCGGGCGGCAAGTTGCACGACGCCGCCATCGTCACCGGCGCGCGGAATGACACCGTTCTCGAAGATGCCCAGCCGCCCGAATACGACGGAGATTTGCTCGTCGAAGCGCAGCGGTTTGCCGGCCTGTGCGTTGATATGGCGCGTGGCGAATCGATCGATGTCATCCACGCACACGACTGGATGACCTTTCCCGCCGGGCTCGCCGTGGCCCGCGCAACCGGCAAGCCTCTGGTCGTACACGTCCACTCGACCGAGTTCGACCGTTCGGGCAACAACGTCTACCAGCCCGTGTACGACATCGAGCGGCGAGGCATGCACGGCGCCGTGCGTGTCATCGCCGTCTCATATCTGACAAAGTCAATCATCCAGCACCGCTACGGTATCCATACCGGCAAGATCGACGTGATCTACAACGGCATCGAAAACGGTCACGTGCCCAGCGCCCGCCGCGCCACGATCAAGCGCGGCGACAAGATCGTCCTGTTCCTCGGGCGCATCACCATGCAGAAGGGTCCGGAGTACTTCGTCTACGCCGCCAAGAAAGTGCTCGAGAAGTATGATCGCGTCAAGTTCGTCATGGCTGGCAGCGGCGACAAGGTTCGAGACGTGATTGATCTGGCCGCCGCCGAGGGCATCGGGCACAAAGTGCTATTCACCGGGTTCCTGCGCGGCGACGATGTCGAGCGCGTGTTCAATATGGCGGACGTGTACGTCATGCCCTCGATCAGTGAACCATTTGGCATCGCGCCGCTCGAGGCGATCCGCTGCGACGTGCCCGTGATCATCTCGAAAACCTCCGGTGTCGCCGAGGTGCTCACCCACGTGCTGAAAGTCGATTTCTGGGACATCGATGAAATGGCCAACAAGATCATCGCCATACTACGCCACCCGCCGCTCAGTTCGACGCTGCGCGAGCAGGCCGACATCGAAGTCAGCCGACTCACCTGGCACGACGCCGCCGCCAAGTGCCATCGCGTTTATCAGGATGTTGCCGCGGTCATGCCGGCGTAGAGCCGGCATCATCCGTACGCGCTCCAGTTCTTGTCCTGCGCAATTTCACTGATCGCCATCGCCTCTTCTTTCGTCAGTACGTGATTCAAGGCGTGTTGCCCAGGCTGTTCGGGTTGCAGCCATTCATTGATTGGTCTGCGCAACCATCGCTGCCTCGAGCGCCTCTCAAGCCGAAAGCCGTAATCATTGCCTCTTGAATTGGTTTTACCATCAGGCGACAGCTACACTTGCCCCGCCATGGAACAAGGCCAGCGAGACACTTTACGCGTCGCCAAGGAGCCAGCGGTGTTGGTGGCCTGCCTGCTGCCGGGCCACACGAACGATCCGCACGATCCGCTGGGCGAACTGGCGGCCCTGGCCGACACCGCCGGCGCGATCGTGGTCGACCAGCTCATACAGCACCGCCACAAGCCAACTCCGGCGACCTATCTCGGCTCGGGCAAGGCCGAGCAGTTGGCCGAGATGGTGCGCGTCCACGATGCGGAGGTCGTCATCTTTGATAACGACCTGAGTCCGTCGCAGGTCGCCAACCTCGAAAAGCTGACCGAGTGCAAGGTGCTCGATCGCAGCGAGCTGATCCTCGACATCTTCGCCTCCCGGGCACGCAGCTATGAGGCGAAGCTGCAGGTCGAGCTGGCGCAGCTCGAGTACACCTATCCGCGGCTGCGCGCCATGTGGTCACACCTCGAGCGCATCGCCGGCGGCGCGCCGACCGGCATCGGCACACGCGGCCCCGGTGAGCAGCAGCTCGAGGTCGACAGGCGGATCGTGCAACGCCGCAAGAGCGAGCTGAAGCGGAAAATCTCCTTGATCCAGAGCCGAAAGCGGCGGGAGGTAAGCCAGCGTAACGAGGACTTTTTCACCGTCGGGCTGGTCGGTTACACCAACGCGGGCAAGAGCACTCTCTTCAACACCGCCACCTCACATTCAGGAGGCGGTGGTGCTTACGCGGACGACAAGCTGTTCGCCACGCTCTCGACGCGAACACGGCGGTGGGAATTGGGGGGGGGCGACACGGTCATGCTCTCCGATACCGTCGGGTTTGTTCGCGACCTGCCGCACCACCTGGTCGCCAGCTTCCGCGCCACGCTCGAGGAAGCGGTACACAGCAATCTGCTGATGATCGTGCTCGACGTAGCGCATCCACGTACCGAGCGGCAGTTCGAAACTGTCATGAAGGTGCTCGACGAAATCGGCGCAACTGACCAGCAGCGGTTTCTGCTGCTGAACAAGACCGACCTGCTCGAGCACAACGCCGACCTGTTGGTCATGCAGCAGCACCACCGCGATGCCCTTGCGATCAGCGCTAAAACCGGCGCCGGGCTCGATCAGTTGACCGAGCGGGTGCGCGACGCGATGCGCGGCGGCGAACTGAAGCTGCGGATCGAGCTGCCAATCGGTGAAGGCAAAGCGATTCACTTCCTCGAAAGCAGGGCCGACGTGCTCGACCGTCAATACATCGACGATCACGCGATCCTGACCGTGCGCATCGGCAACCGCCAATTCGATCAACTCAAGGCCATGGGTGCGCCCGTGCGCGTGATCGATCCGGCGCCCTCCGACGCACTGATGTAGTAACAGGCGACTTCACCGCGATTTTCTGAAAGACACAGCACACATGCCGCCCGAAGCGCTGGCCATCGTCATTGCATCAACGTTCATGCACGCCGGCTGGAACCTGCTGGTCCGACGGGGGCGGTCGGAGCTGGAGTTCACACGCCGGATGCTCATCTGGGCCGCGCTCATCGGGCTGGCGCCTGCGGTGCTGTTCGACTTGTTCGCGACGCCGCTGGGGCTGCAGGCCTGGGCGCTGGCGGCACTGGCCGGTGCGTTCTGTGGCGTGTATTTCCTCGGCCTGGCCAAGGGGTACAGCTCGTCGGACTTCACAGTCGTGTATCCGGTGGTACGCGCCCTGCCCGTCATACTCATTGCAGCCGTGGACGTGCTGCTGGGCAGGTGGCCGACCGCGCTGGGCTGGTTGGGCATGATGATGGTCGTCGGCGGCTGCTTCCTGGCGCCGCTGCCGTCGTTTCGAGCGTTGCACGTGCGACTTTATTTCAATCGCGCGGTGGGCTGGATGGTGCTCGCGGCGCTGAGCACGGTCGGGTACACACTGACGGACAAAGTCCTCGCCGATCATCTCGAATTGCGCTTCGGCCAGGGGCCGGCGGCGCCGCTGCGATACGTCTGCTATTTTTTTCTTGTCTGCACGGGCACGTACCTGCTTATGCTGCGCGTCCTGCGCATCAGGTCGGATGACAACGGGAGCAACGGCCCGTGGTGGGCCCCCCCGCTCGCGGCCGCGCTCAGTTTCTCCGCCTATGCCTGTATTGTCTGGGTCTACCAGTTCGTCGACCAGGTCAGTTATGTCGCCGCCGTACGCCAGTTCAGCATCGTGCTCGGCGTCGTCGTCGCGTTCGTCATCTTCCACGAGCCGGGCAAACTCGTCCGCTGCACCGCCGCCGTGATGATCACCGCCGGCCTTGTCATCATCGGTCTTTGGGGAAACTGACAACCCCCGCGAAATCATCAACAGAATATCGCAAGGCCCATGGATCTACCTGGTTGCTTGCCCGGTGACATGTTTTGGCGAGCTGCTCCTCATCACCCGGTAACCGATGTCGTGGCGGAACCAGGCGCCTTCGAAATGGATCTTGTCACAGGCGGTATTGGCTTTCTGCCGGGCTTCGGCCAGATCGGTGCCCGTGGCGCAGACGTTGAGGACGCGGCCGCCGGTAGTGACGAGTTGCCCGTCGCGCGTGCGCGTCGTGCCGGCGTGAAAAACCTTGACGCCTCCGTCGGTCTCGGCGTCTTCAATGCCGGTGATCGGCTTGCCCGTTTCGTAGTCGCCGGGGTAGCCGCCGCTGGCCATCACCACGCAGCAGCAGCAGTGCGGATCCCAGTTCAGGTCGACCTTGTCCAACCCACGGTTGGCGGTGGCGCCCAGCAACTCGACCAGATCACCCCGCAACCTCATCATCAGCGGTTGCACCTCGGGGTCGCCGAACCGGCAGTTAAACTCGATGACTTTCGGGCCGCCCGCGGTGAGCATCAACCCGGCATACAGCACGCCGCGATACTCGACGCTGTCGCGGCGCAGCGCATCGATTGTCGGCACGAGAATCTCACGCTCGATCTGCGACATCAGGTCGTCATCAACCAGCGGTGTCGGGCAGTACGCGCCCATGCCGCCGGTGTTGGGCCCGCTGTCGCCCTCATGCGCCTGCTTGTGATCCTGCGTGGGGTCGAGCACGAAGATGTTGTGCCCATCGACCAGCGCGAGCACGGAGATCTCCTGGCCAACGAGGCGCTCCTCGATGACCACCGTGTCGCCCGCCTCGCCAAAGGCGCGGTCGGTCATGACGGTCTTGACGGCCTCGACGGCCTGGTCGGCGTCGTCGCAGACGATCACGCCCTTGCCCTTGGCCAGCCCGGCGGCCTTGACGACCAGGGGCGTCTCGTGAGCCCGAGCAAAACTGGCCGCCGCTTCGGCATTGTCGAAGATACGGGCCTCAGCCGTCGGGATCGACGCGGCGCGCATCAGTTGCTTGCTGTAGGCCTTATCCGCCTCGATCCGGGCCGCGTCGGCCGACGGCCCGAACACCGTCCGGCCCGGCCGGGCCAGTCGATCGGCCAAACCCTGTGCCAGCGGGCCCTCCGGGCCGATCACAATCAGTTTGATATCGTGGTCGCGGCAGAAAAAGCTGATCTCGTCAGCGGTTTTCGTGTCGACATGGTCCGGGTTGATCATCACGTTCTCACCCAAGTCGGATGTCCCGCCATTGCCGGGCGCGAAATACAGCCGATCGCACCGTGGCGATTGCCTGATCTTCCATCCCAGCGCGTGCTCGCGCCCGCCGTTGCCGATCACCATCACGTTCATAGCGCGGCCATGTTATGGACGATCAGGCCCATGAACAACCCTCACGCAACCACCATGGCCTGGCTTCTGGCTCCCTGATTTTGACTTTTGCACTTTCACGCGGCCGTGATACTTTTAGGATGCCCAGCCCTGACAAAAGGATGTCGCCCATGTCTGGAGACTTGCTCGCCGTCGATTTTGTGCCGCACAATCCGATGGCGCTTGAAAAACACGAGATTACCAGGCCCTGCTGCCCGGTGATCAACGTGCATTCGCACACGAGCATGGTCATCGCCAAGCCGAAGGATTTGGCCGACCACATGATGGAGCGTTTCGTTGCGGCGATCGGCGGCGACAACCCCACCTCGCGCGATTTTCGACGCACCATGCGCGCCGGCCAGAAGACGATCGAGGACGTCGTGCGTGACATGGACGAAGCAGGGGTCGAGCAATACGTCGATCTCGACGGCGTGCTGGACACGCCGCAGCACCTCGATCTCTACAAGGGCTATCGCGATCGCTTCGTGCTGTTTCACCTGCTCAGCCTCGAAGGCTGGGAAGAGCCCGGCTACGGCGCGAAGCGGGCCCGGGAATTGCAGCAGGCGGTCGAGCAGGGGGCGCGTGGACTCAAGGCGCACAAGACGATCGGCATGACCGCGCGCGACTCGAAAGGGTACATCGTGCCCATCGACGACGAGCGGTTCGATCCGATCTGGGACAAGGCCGGCGAACTGGGCGTGCCCCTCCTCATGCACGTCAGTGACCCGGCCACGTTCTTCATGCCAGTCGACGGGCATAACATCGCCTACCGCAAGCTGTGCAACCATCCGTCGCGGTGGTATCACCCGCCGGACTATCCGCCGAAACAGGAGATTCTCGACGGGCGCAACCGCATGATAGCCCGCCACCCGAAAACAAAGTTCATCGGTCCGCATCACGGCAATCAGGGCGAGAACCTCGGCGCGGTCGGCGACCTGTTCGACCGACACCCCAACTTCTACGTCGACATGTCCTACGCGTTGATCCCGCTGGGTTTGCAGCCGCACACCTGCCGCAAGCACTTTATCAAGTACCAGGATCGGATCATGTTCGGCACTGACGGCCTGCCGGGATCCGATCGATACTTTATGCACTACCGCTGGCTCGAAACCGACGACGATTACTTCGAGTGCGGCACCGGCGCCTGGCCCGACAGAATCTGCGGCCTGAATCTTCCGGTTGATGTGCTCGAAAAAATCTATTACCGCAACGCCCGGCGCATCATCCCGCCAAACTAATTTAAGGCGCACCCCGATACCCCGACGTCGCAGCAAATAACACGATGAGGCGGTTCAGGATTGCCCTTCGATACTTTTGCGGTTTGCCAGTGCGACGGCAGGACATCCAAATCATCTCGCTGCACCTGGGCCAGATCCCGGGTTTTCGATATTCGCGTCCATGGGACGCTCGCCCCGTGAACGAGGCCCGATGATTCAAGCGGCCCTTGCAAGGCGTACTGCCGGCACGGGGCGTGCCGGCTCGCGGCTCAACAGTGGCGCCGGTATGCTGGCGGTCGTCATGGGTCGATCACAGGCTGAGCGGGTGCTTCGTCAACACGTGCAGACGGATGGGCTGCTGGGTGCCGAGGCGTTGCCGCGCGCGGCGGCGAAGGTGGACCTCGCGAAACCGCAGGCGGTGTTGAAAATCGACCGCGCGACACGGATACAACTGCTTGAGCAGTTGGACCGCGACGAAGTGCGCGGATGCACGAAGTGCGAGCTGTGTCATAGCAGGACGCAGACAGTCTTCGGCGAGGGTGACGCCGAGGCGCGGGTCCTGTTCATCGGTGAGGGTCCGGGCCAGAACGAGGACGAGCAGGGCAGGCCGTTCGTCGGTCGCGCCGGCGAGTTGCTGAACAAGCAGATCGCGGCGATGGGCCTGCAGCGCGAGCAGGTGTTCATCGCCAACGTGGTCAAGTGCCGCCCGCCAAACAACCGGGCGCCGACACCAGCCGAGGTCGACGCATGCAGTGGCTTCCTGGCGCGCCAGATCCAGATCATCCAGCCGGAGGCAATCATCACGCTGGGCGCTCCGGCGGCGAAGTTGGTGCTCAAGACGCGCGAGGGCATCACGCGACTGCGCGGCACGTGGTGCGAGTACGACGGGCTGGTGCCCGACGGGCCGGTGATCCCCGTGATGCCCACGTTCCACCCGGCGTACCTGCTGCGGGCCTATACGCCGGACAACCGCCAGCGCGTGTGGTCCGACCTGCAACAGGTGATGCAACGGCTGGGCCTGGACGGTAATTGACGCCTCCCGCGACACCCGTCCAGGGGGCCGGGGTGCAGCCATACGAGATCGTTGAGCATTCGGCGTGATAGGGCGCCGAATTTGCGGCAGATAATCTTGATATGCACGGTGCCGTGGTGAATCGAGCGTTCCGGATACAACGCATGAGAAGCCCGAAACCAGCCCTGCCTGTTGGCGAAAACGCATCGAAGTGATGCGGCATCTGCAATACCGACCCGGAGCATGGACAGCCCGCGGCACCCATGTCAACGGGTGGTTATGGGCATGTATCGTCACGCGACAGCACTGGCGGGCGTCACCTTTTGGCGCCGGCAAAGAACTTTTTCGCCTCCGGGGGTGCAAGCGGGTTCACCGGCATCCTCGAAGGTGGTTCGGACGCCTGTTGATAAGCATGGAAACAACGCCATCGCCAGCTGACGGTTTCAAGCCCCAGCCGGTGAACCGACGATAAGCCGTACAGGCCGGGCCGATAATCCAAGGCTGGAAAACGCCTGGGATATCGTTGCTGGACTGGAACTTGGCATGCGAACAGACGGCGATGAACATGGCAGCAGGCATCACAAATCGTTGCGGACGATGTACCAGCAGATGCTCGCCGGTTGGGCCGGCGACCTGCTAGCGGTGCGTTCAATAGCGCAGTGGCGTGAACCTGATCCGGCCGACGATTACCGCAACCGCAACTGGCAACTGCTTTACACGGGCGGCGTTCTCGACGACTAGCGGAGTGGGCCATGGGGCAGATAACCTCCGGCGTGGGCCTGGTCAGTGGGCTTCCCATCGCCGAAATCGTGGACCAGTTAATCGCGATCGAGTCACGGCCGAAGCAGTTCATCCAATCTCGGGTCGCCGTCCTTCAATCGCAGCAAGTGGCATTCCAGGACATCAACGCCAAACTGCTGGCGCTGAAACTGTCGGTCACCAACCTTGCGTCATCCACGACGTTCAGCGGCACGACGACGTCGAGCACCAACGAGAACGTGCTAGCTGCGACGAGCAGCACCAGCGCCACGCCCGGGTCGTACAATTTCATCGTCGATCGGCTGGTAAGCACGCAGCAGATGATCACGCAGGGATTTGCCGACAGCAACACGACAGCCATCGGCGCCGCCACACTGACGTTCGAGTTCGGCAACGGCCGGCTTGATACGGACACTGACCTGGGCCTGCTCAATGGTGGGGCCGGCACGACACGCGGAAAGATTCGGATCACCGATCGCTCCGGTGCATCGCAGGTCGTCGATCTGAGCAAGGCGCTGACCGCCAACGACGTGCTCACCGCAATCAACAACGCCTCGACCATCAGCGTGACCGCCTCGATCAGCGGCGACAAGTTCGTGATCCACGATACTTCCGGGTCGACGACGACCAGCCTGGGCGTCGCGGACGCAGGCGCCAGCGGCACGACCGCGTCCCTGGGCCTCGATGCCGCGACCGTCGGCGACACGCTGACAGGCAATCAGATAAACCTCATCACGGCGGATACGCCACTGTCGATTCTCAACGATGGCCGGGGCGTCGATATCAATCATGCCATCCCCGACCATCTTCGACTTCGCCTGCGCACGGGCGATTTTTTCAACGTCGACCTGACCGGCGCAACGACGGTCGGCGACGTACTCGATGCGATCAACACGCAATTGGCGGGCAAGGTCAACGCCGCGATCGATGCCGGCAATACCGGGATCAGCATCCAACACACCGGTCCGGACCTGGGCTTTATGTTCGAGGTCTTCACAACCAACAACTCGAGCGCGGCGATCGACCTGGGCATCGTCGGGCCTGGCGACGACGGCAGCAGCAGCGGCGGCCGGCTGATCGCGGCGATCAATTCGAAGCTGGTCAAGAACCTCAACGGCGGCGCGGGTGCAACACTCGGCGAGATCAGCATCACCAATCGCTCCGGCGTTACGACCAGCGTCATGCTCGACTCGGCCGGCAGCGTCTCCGAGGTGATCGGCCTGATCAACGCTGCCGACGCCGACGTCACGGCATCGATCAACCAGGCGGGCAACGGCATCCTGCTGACCGACCAGACGGGCGACACGGCATCGGACCTGATCGTCGCCGATATCAGCGGCACCGCGGCAACGGATCTGAAAATCGTCGGCTCATTCACCGCTGACCGGGTCGATAGCGGCAACCTCCAGTACCAGTACATCTTCGCCAGCACGCTTCTCGCATCGCTCAACGGCGGGCAGGGCATCTCGAGGGGCCAGTTCACGATCACCGACTCGAGCGGCGTGACCGCGACGGTGGACCTTAGCCAGGGCAACGAGACGACGGTTCAGGACGTGCTCGACGAGATCAACAGCAGGGGCCTGCTGATCAACGCGGAGATCAACAACACGGGCGACGGCATCCTGATCGAGGACCTGGGGCCGGGCACGATCAAGCTGGCGGTCAACGAATCGGGATCATCGACGGCGGCCGACCTGGGCCTGCTCGGCGAGGCTGCCAACTTCAGCGACAACTTGGACGGCCGATTCGAGAAGACCGTGGCCGTCGACGCGGCCGACACGCTCAACGACATCGCACAGAAAATTAATGACGCCGGCATCGGTGTAACAGCAACGATTATCAACGACGGCTCGGCGTCGAGCCCATTTCGGCTGAGCCTGACCGCGAAAGAGTCTGGCAGCGCCGGCGCGTTCGTGTTTGACGACGGTACGAGCAATTTCAACGCCATCTCCCTCTCCCAAGCCCGCGATGCAGCGGTCTTTTTCGGATCGACTGACCCTGCGACCGGCATCGCCATCCAGACCTCAAGCAACACGCTCAGCAACATCGTGCCGGGCACGACGATTGATCTGAAAGACACCAGCGACAGCCCCGTGCAGATCACCATCACCCGTGACGACTCGGCGATCACCGGCGCGATCCAGCATTTCGTCGATGATTTCAACAACGTCGTTGATACGCTCGATAATCTCGATGGTTACGATTCGGAAACAGAGCAACGCGGTCTGCTGCTGGGAGACTCGACAATTTCGGTCGTACGGACCTCGCTGTTTCGGTTGGCCAACACGAGAATCTCCGACCTGACCGGGCAATTCAACAACCTCGCACAGCTGGGCATCACGATCGGCGCGGGGGCGCGCATGCGGTTCGACAGCGACCGGTTCGAGCAGGCAATGGCCGCCGATCGTGACGCCGTCGAGGAGGTCTTTACTTTCAAGGAAACCGAAAAGGATCAGGCCACCGGCGACATCATGCTTATTGCCGGCGGAATCGGCGCCCGGTTCGATCAGCTGCTCGCCTCTCTTACCGACTCGGTGGCCGGCACGCTCCAGTCGCGGATCAACGCGATCGATCGGCAAGTGCAGATGAGCAATCGCCGAATCGAACAGCTCAACGATAAATTGGCCGACAAGCGCGCCAGGCTTGAAGCTCAGTTCGCGGCCATGGAGCAGGCGATTGCGCGCATTCAAGGGCAGAGCAGCGCCCTCGCCAGCCTCCAGGCCTTGGCGTTGTCAACGCCCGGTATGTCCTGATGTCCGGTTGATGCATGGCCCGTCGTTACCGGACGCCGCCCGCCCATATCGGCTAAGGAAGCCGACATCGGCTGGTCGATACTCCCCTTGACGTCATGAACTCGAATCCTGCCGCCAACTCGTACCTCAAGACCAAGATCTTGACTGCCAGCCCGCAGGAACTGCGCCTCATGCTCTACGAAGGCGCGATCAAGTTCTGCCACCAGGCGCGCAAGGCCATCGAAGACAGCAATATCGAGGAAAGCTTCAATCACCTCATGCAAGCGCAGAAGATAGTCCTTGAGCTTTCCAGCAGCTTAAATCATGACGTGGCACCAGAACTATGCGAGAAACTCAACGCGTTGTACACGTTCATCTACCGGCTCCTCGTTGACGCCAACATCGAGAAAAGGGTCGATCCGATCGACGAGGCGTTGAAGCTGCTTGAATATGAGAAGCAAACATGGCATATGCTCATGAACAAGGCTGCCGGTGAAGACCACGCCAGACCCGGCGGAGACCAGGTACACGTCGCCAATGCGCAGCAAACCGCCATCAGTTCCCTGTCAGTCAACGGCTGACCCCATACGCCTTATTGCAGTATCGAGAGTCTCCCTTGACTGCTTGGCGTTTGCCCGCCGACCGACGTCCCACTACAACATAACGGCATGACAGAATCACACCCACGCATCCTCACGGGCGATCAGCCGACCGGCAGGCTGCACTTGGGGCACTTCGTCGGGTCGCTCGAAAACCGCGTGGCGATGCAGCGGACGCACGACTGCTATTTCATCATCGCCAACCTGCATGCGCTCAACTCGCGCACCAACGACACGGCCGGCCTGCGCGACGACGTGATCCAGATCGCGATCGACTACCTGTCGGCCGGCATCGACCCGAATCAATCGGTGATATTCCTCCAAAGCGAGGTGCCTGCCATCGCCGAGATGACCTGGTACTTCGCGTCCCTGCTCGGGTACGGCCGGCTGATGCGCAACCCGACGGTCAAGGACGAGATCCGCATCAAGAACCTGGGCGACAATTACCCGTTCGCTTTCCTGATGTACCCCGTAGGCCAGATCGCTGACATCCTGGCGTTTCGCCCCGACAATGTGCCGGTAGGCGAGGATCAGCTTCCGCACATCGAGATGACCCGTGAAATCGCCCGGCGGTTCAACATCACTTTCTGCGGGGTCGATCCGCAGGCCGGTGACGATGCCCACTGCCGTGATGGCCTGTTCCCCATACCCAACGCATCGGTCGGGCGGGTGGCGCGGCTGGTGGGGATCGACGGTAAGCACAAGATGAGCAAATCACTCAACAACGCCATCTTCCTAAGCGACACGTCCAAGCAGGTCCGCAAGAAGTGCGGCAAGATTTACACGGGCAGGCAAGCGGCGGACTCGCCTGGCGTAGTCGAGGGCAACGCGTTGTGGGAGTTGCATGACGCTTTCAATCCCGACCAATCCGAACTGGCTGACCTCAAGCATCGTTACCGCGAGGGCACCATTGGCGACGGTGATTGCAAGCAGCGGTTGGCCGAGCATATCGACGTGCTGCTCGACCCGATCCGCCAGCGGCGGGCCCAGCTTGAGTCAAAGCCCGACGAGGTGTTCGAAATCCTGCGCGACGGGACGACACGCGCCAACAAGTTGGCCGAGCAAACCCTCGCAATGGCCAAGGATGCCATGAAAATGGACTTTTTCTCACGCCGAGTCGAGTTTGCTCCCATGTGATAACCTCAGCATCCACCTACTGGAGTATCCGCACCACGCGGTTCGATTCGTTGTACGACAGCCCCATGTGCATTAGTTGGAGGCCACCACGATGAGCGACAATGAAACCCCGTCCACCAGCAACAACGCCGAGTTTTACCGGCGCCGGCACATGATCTTCGGATGGTGGGTGTTGCTGACCTTTCTGACGCTGGGCCTCGTGCTTGAGACGCTGCACGCGTACAAACTGCAGTGGTACGTGAACGTTGGAAACGAAACCCGCCGCTTGATGATGACGCTTGCGCACACGCACGGCACGTTGCTGGGGGTGTTGCACATTGTTTTTGCCCTGACCGTGACCCATTTACCCGAGTCTGCCGCTGGGCTGCGCCGCTTCGCGTCGCCATTGCTGATGGCCGCCGCCATCCTGATGCCGTTCGGGTTCCTGATAGGGGGAATCTGGATCTACAGCGGCGACCCCGGACTGGGCGCCTGGCTCGTGGCGCCCGGCGGTCTGCTGCTTTTCCTTGCCGTGCTGCTGATCGCTGTTGCCATGACGCGGCCGCCGACAAGCGACGGGTCGTAACCGCACATCCCGCCGTGCTGCCGAGACGGCGCAGCAGGACAGCGCAAGCCGTATCATCTGTCGCGTGACCAAACTCAGCGTCAATGTCAACAAGATTGCCTTGCTGCGCAACACGCGCGATTACGGTGTGCCCGACGTTGTGCGCGCAGCGCGCACCTGCATCGACGCCGGGGCACACGGCATCACCGTCCACCCCCGCCCGGACCAGCGCCACGTCAAACCGGGGGATGTCTTCGACCTGGCCGAACTGCTCGATAGCCATCGGCACATTGAATACAACCTCGAGGGCAACCCGTTCGAGGGCGGTTATCTCGATCTGGTTGAACAGATTCGCCCGACGCAGGCGACGCTCGTGCCCGACTCGCCCGATCAGCGTACTTCCGATCACGGCTGGGACATGGCGCGCGACGGCGGCCGGCTCAGGCCGATCGTCGAGCGGCTTCGCGCCCTGGACGTACGCGTCAGCCTTTTCATGGATCCGGACGCCGACGCGATCACGGGGGTCGCCCGGGCCGGCGCCGACCGTGTCGAGCTTTACACGGAAAGCTACGCCGCCGCATTTCGGCGTGGCGAGCACGCCGCCGTGCTCGATCGCTACACCGCCGCTGCCACTGCCGCTGCGCAACAGGGCCTCGGGATCAATGCCGGTCACGACCTCAACCAGGCCAACCTCGGCCCGTTTCGGGGGTGTATCCCCGAGTTGCTGGAAGTATCGATCGGCCACGAGCTGACCGCAGACGCTCTTTGGATGGGACTTGGCGAAGCCGTCAAAGCCTACTTGCACGCCCTCGCCGATTGAACACGGACCCTACGGCGACCCCAACAATTCGAGCAGGTCCGTCATTTCGCT
>Ga0310121_10002893_pt1 | contig 16042 bp, 13 predicted proteins | sample CB27_Tmax_986_MG_FD_203504 | JGI IMG/M metagenome (GOLD analysis project Ga0310121, IMG submission 203504) | Marine microbial communities from Western Arctic Ocean, Canada - CB27_Tmax_986 | ecosystem: Environmental > Aquatic > Marine > Oceanic | place: Canada: Western Arctic Ocean | collected...
AATGACATCGTTTGATCCAAGCGTAGTTGAGCGGATTCACATAATCACATTCTTGTTATGGGTCAATTTCAAAAGGGCAAGACGGGCAATTGCCCGTCTTGACTAGAGTTAGCGTCAGCCGTGGGTCTGTCCCAGGATCGCCTGGCCAATCGTATTGATTTGCTCGGCGGCAACGTCCATCCGCTGCTGTTGCTTGTCGACACCCAACAACACCTTCGGGCCAACGACCATGAAGCCGGCAGCGATTCTTTGACGATCTCGCTGCTCGATCGAGTCAAAGGGGAGCAGATCACCGGCGATCTGCTCGGTCACAAACCGATCGAACGGCATGTCGGTGTTGACCGCATCGATCACCCAGTTGCGGTACCGCCAAGCTTCACGGAACAAGAAGTTTTCGTCCAGTCCGTTGGAGTCGGCGTAGCGGGCCAGGTCGAGCCAATGCCGCCCCCAGCGCTCGCCGAAGTGACGAGACGCAGTTAGCTGATCAACCAAACGCCCAACCGCATCAGGCCGCGTGTCGGCCAGGAATTCTGCGACTTGCGGCGGCGTGGGCGGCAAACCAATGAGTTGAAAGTAAAGGCGTCTAACAAGCGTGCGACGATCGGCGTCCGGTGCTGGCCGCAGGCCGGCAGCTTCCAGCTTTGCCAAGACGAAGGCATCGATCGGTGACCTGGGCCAATCGGTGGCCTGCACAGCTGGCGGTTGCTGTGGTGCGAGCGATCGAAACGCCCAGTGGCCGTGGTCGCCGTGGCCCCTGTCGCCGTGGCCGCCCCTGTCGCCGTGGCCGCCCCTGTCGGCAGGGAGTTCAGCGTCGGCAGGGAGTTCAGCGTCGGCAGGGAGATCAGCGTCGGCAGGGAGATCAGCGTCGGCAGGGAGATCAGCGCCCAAAACATGCGTCGCCGCCGCCAGGACGCAGACCAAACAGATCACCCAGGGTTTCTGCCGGTGAGCAGCCATGCTTCTACTAATAGTCGATGGGGGCCAGCATGTCGATCCTCCCATTGCAGCGACCTCCTTATTCTCGTTGATAGAAGGAACGATGGCGACGAGAATTCGAAATCAATCCGCTATTGATTCAATCTGCCATCCACTATAACGGCAGTTTCCCCGCGAATCCAATTTTCAATACGGAGATTCCCATGCCCGGCTTACTTCCCGGTATCGACCCCGACGGCCTGCTCGAATACTCGGTCGTCTACACTGACCGCGCGCTCAACCACATGTCGCAGTCGTTCCAGAGCGTAATGAATGATATCTCAGCGACGCTCAAGCAGGTTTATCACGCCGAGGCGGTGGTAGTGGTCCCTGGGAGCGGGACGTTCGCGATGGAGGCGGTGGCCCGCCAGTTTGCCACAGGGAAGAAGTGTCTGGTGATTCGCAACGGCTGGTTTAGCTTTCGCTGGACTCAGATACTTGAAACCGGCAGTATTCCTGCTTCGTCGACCGTGTTGAAAGCGCGGCAAGTCGAAGCTGGCCCGCAGGCGCCCTTCGCCCCGGCGCCGATTGACGAGGTCGTGGCAACGATCAAGGCGGAGCAACCTGACGTCGTCTTCGCCCCGCACGTCGAAACAGCCTCGGGGATGATCTTGCCGGATGACTACGTTCGCGCTGTGGCCGATGCGGTGCACTCGGTTGGCGGCCTGTTCGTTTTGGACTGCATTGCCTCCGGCGCGATCTGGGTCGATATGGAGCAGAGTGGCGTCGACGTGCTGATCAGTGCCCCGCAAAAGGGATGGAGTGGTTCGCCTTGCGCCGGGTTGGTGATGTTGAGCGGACTTGGCCTGGAAAGACTTGGCTCGACCACGAGTACCAGCTTCGCCTGCGACCTTGGCAAGTGGCATCAGATTATGCAAGCCTACGAAAACGGGGGACACGCCTATCATGCCACGATGCCAACCGACGGGCTCTCGGTGTTCTGTAAAGTCATGAACGAAACCAAGGCATTCGGAATCGACAATGCGTGTGCGATGCAGCAGCAGTTGGGTGATAAAGTTCGTGCTTTGCTGGCAGGCAAGGGTTTCAAGAGTGTGGCTGCCGAAGGCTTCCAAGCACCGGGCGTGGTAGTGAGCTACACCGATGACAAGGAGATTCACACCGGCAAGAAGTTTATGCGACTCGGGATGCAGATCGCCGCTGGTGTGCCGCTACAGTGTGACGAGCCAGAGGGTTATCAATCGTTCCGATTGGGGCTGTTCGGGCTGGATAAACTACAGCATGTTGACCAAACCGTTGCGAAGTTACAGGAAGCACTCGCTCAAATCGTGTAGGCGAAACTGTGACGTTTTTCTGACCTCGTCTTGCGCTGCGCGGTCCCGCAGCCGATGCCTTAGCTCTTGCCCGGATATTTCATCCGTTTCTGCTGCGGCGGCCTAACCCGCATATTTCATCCGTTCGGGCACCGAAGCGCAGCTTTGGTCGGCGGCAGCCTAAGTCCGTCCATGGCTGCATTGTTAATGAACGCGTCACCCTCGAATCCGTGTCACGATCTCGTCCCAGATGAAAAAAAAGCGGGCGAGGACCTCTGTGACCGCTCGACCAAAATAACCGCCGCCGTTCGCAGAAACCGATTTCTTAACCTTTTACGTGCGACCGTTGGTGACCGTCGTTGCAACACGTACGAAACAAATAGTCGTGGTTAAGGTAGTGCGAGTGGTAGCGGTTGTTGTGCAACAGGCAGTCTTGTTCAGATTGATCAAAACTGATGACGAAAAAGCTAAGGGGCAGCAGACATCGATGCCCGCCAGTGGCCGACGGGTAGGATCGACTCACTTAGGCTGTGATTTTGTCACAACCCGCACAAAGCGACAGGTCATGGAATATTCCGACAACGAACAACTCCCGAGCGATTTGCAAGCCGCGTCCGTGCGCCGTGATGTCGTCGCCAATGCGAAGTCGGTGAGCTTCGAGAGCCCAACTCCGCATCGCCCGACGCGTCGTGGCTTTCCCGAATTGAGCGAGTTAGTCCTCGCCTGTCGTCACCGTCTCATTCACGCGACACTTCTCGGTGCTGTCGCTTCAGTTGGCCTGGCGGCACTGTCGTGGCAGTTGATCGACGCGCCGTACGAGGCCGAGAGCCTGGTGCGGGTGCGTCAGCATCAAGATGTTGTTTTCACTCCACAATCGTCGAGAGCAGAGGATGCCTCCTTCGTTCGTGCACAAGAGCAACTGGTACTTTCTCCGCAAGTACTTGCCTCAGCGTTAAGTCATGAACAAGTCAAGCCTCTGTCACAGGAAATCCCCGCGTATGATGCCATCGATTGGCTGAGAAACTTGCTGCGCGTCGATATGAAATCCGGCGCGGAGGTTTTGAGCATTTCTGTGCTGCATCCTTCGCCACAAGTTTCCCAAATCCTCTGTACTGCGGTCACACATGCCTATTTGGAAGAGATTACGAACCGTTCCAATTCGGATCGGCAGCGGAAATCTGCGGAACTTAAGCGGGCGGCTGACGAAGCTGATCGTCGGCTCGACGAGTCATGGGCAGAGTTGAATCGTGTTGCGCGTGAGGTCGGTTCGGACAACTCGCAGTCGTTGACTATTCGAGACGAGATAAAACTTCAGGCATATCGTGAATACGCACACCAGTTGCGTGTCGCACAATTGCGAGGCAACGAACTGCAGAGCCTGCTGACGGAAGAACAACTGCGAATAGCGAACGCGGAAAAGAGGCTCGACGATTCAACAGTCACACCTTTGGAAAACCATCGTGACGTTATCGCTGCTCGAGAGCGTATTGCCGCGATCGATTCACAGATTCAGCAGATGCGAGAAGTTATCGCTCACGATGATTCCCCCAGGCTCACGCGACTTTACGAGGATCGCAAGGTCATTGCGGCAGACCTTGAAAAGCTCATCAGCGATCTCAGGCCGCAAATGCTCGATCAACATCGAATCCAATTGGATAGCAGCCTGGCGCAGCTGCGAAAACGAATCGAGCTCAATCAGGCAGAAAAAGAATTCCTGCATGGCAGGATGGAAGAGATTGATGTGACGATAGTAAGGACCGACGATAACAACGGCGTCCAACTGGAAATGTCGCGGCACGCTGTCGACCGTCAGACGCGACTAGCCGATGCGCTTTCGCGATCGCTTGAAGAGTTTAAGATTGAGAGCCAATCTCAACCCCGCGTTACACTGATTGAGCTGGCAACGCTCCCGAGTCATGCAAACCACCGCCGGCAATTGAGGGCGACTGCCGCCGCGGCTGGAGTCGGTTGGTTGGTCGCGATCATCAGTGTCGGTTTCATCGAATGGCAAAGTTGTCGAGTACGGCAGGGGGACGAGCTGAGATCCCATACTGCACGTCCTGTTTTTGGCGCGAATAGCGTTTCGGGTAGGCTGCTTCGAAAAAGTCGGAATTGCTCTGCAAGTGGAGCTCAGGAGGCAGCAGCGAGATTGATGTTGTCCAATAAAGATAGTGCAACGATTCCAACCGTGATCGTCTCTAGCGCAGCAGCCAGTGAACCTCGCCATCTCGTCTCACTCGATCTTGCACGAGCCTTTCGTGCTTTTCGGCGCCGCACATTGCTCATTGATTGTGATACGAGCCGACCGAACCTGAGCCATCAGTTGGGCGCCAACCATCTTCCTGGACTGATCCAAGTCTGCCCCGATCAAATCGATCCCCGCCAATACATCGTCCCCTCTTTCGAGGAAGGTCTCGACTTTTTGCCATTGGGCCTGAGCGAGGGGGACGCGTCATGGGTCGATCCTCAAGTCTTTCAGCTGACGTTGAGATCCTTGCGAGCCGACTACCACTCGATCGTAGTCAATGGACCGGCGATGATGTCATCGGCTGAGACTCTGTTATTGGCGTCGCATGTCGACCAGACCCTGCTTGCAGTGTTCAACGGAACGAGCCGTTGGAATCAATTGGTCGCCAGTGAACAAGTTGCGGTTCAGGCTGGAATCGGGGTGTTTGGATCCGTTCTGCATTCGGAAAAAGGTTCAGCACCCTTGGAATTGAACTCTGAATGTCAAGGTGTGTTGCGCCCATCACTCGAAGCAGAGGAAGTGACCGAAGAAAGTTTGCGGGGGAGCGTGGCAGAGATGCAGCAGGAGCTAAACCAAAGCACGTCTCCCGGAAGTCGATTTGCGAATGAGCCCGCACCGAACAGAGAGTCTACAACATGAGCGATTTGCCCGAAATACTTAATACGTTTGAACTGCACTCGGTCGCAATACCGATGAGTCGGCGCAATGACCACGTACCGTCAATATCGAGTGATCAGGTTGTCGAGAATGGTGCGAATGGTGCGGACGATGATACAGTGTCACAGAAGAGTGAATGTGCCCGTTACTTCGAGGTGAAATTCGCGGTCGATCGAGTGATCACGGCCGTACTTATGGTCGTAGCATTACCGCTCATGCTATTGATAGGATTAACGATTCTCATACTTGATGGTCGGCCGGTTTTCTATCGTCAAACACGAGTTGGCAGGAACAGGCGAACCTTTCGGATATGGAAATTTCGTACGATGTGCCGTAACGCCGAGAGTGACACCGGGGCCGTTTGGAGCGGTGCAGCCGACCCGCGAGTCACGGTACTCGGACATTGGCTAAGATGCTCGCACCTCGATGAACTCCCGCAATTCTTCAACGTATTAATTGGCGATATGAATCTCATTGGTCCTCGCCCCGAACGTCCTGAGATTGTGCGTGATCTGGCCCTGGAATTGCCTAATTACTAATTACTGCGAACGAATGATTGTTCGCCCCGGCATCACGGGCCTGGCACAATTGCATTTCGGTTACGATCAGTCGTTGGGGGATGTGCAGCGCAAAATCGTACTGGACTTGGAATACATAAGAACCATTGGTTTTTTCCAAGACGTAAAAATCCTACTGGTTACGGTTCCCCGTATAGCAGCCAAGCTGATGCAAAAGCGAAAGGCTGACTCAGAGCCACTCAACAACGACGGCAACAACGACGGAGATCTTGAGGTCGTCCGTCCCTTCGCAAGCGAACGGGCGGCTCGCGATCGTCGAACCGACACGACAGGTTCTGGCGAGTTGGAACTCCACGTCCCTCACCTCGTGATTGATCCAGAGGAGCCGTTTGGCCTCGCCGTAGAACAGATGCCGCATGGCGTCCCAGGGTTAGCAGACTGACGCCGTGCAGCACGTCTCGATGCAGCCCGCGAAGCGGGCGAGCGAGAATCGCCCAGCGCCAGTGCCGCGTCAATGACTTAGACGATGTGGATTTCGTGCCGAATTCGTGCGACACCATCAGCAGCCGGGGCACCGCAGCGAAGACTAGTCCCAACCAAGTCGATCGAAATCGGGAGCGGAGAACTCGTTTTCGGCTTGAGCAACCAATTGCGCCATTTCTCGCGCAGTGACGTAAAAGAATTGAAAACCGTGATCCGCCGACGCCTCGCCCAATGATTGGTGCAACTGACTCATTTCTTGTCCCAACAGGACGGCGGCATTATTTTCCTGGGCACCGTGCGTGTGGAGCTTGATAAACAACCATTTGTCCTGACCTGTAACCGATACACCAGCTCGCAACCAATCGGACAGACGCTGTGCTGTCGGCGGCTGCGAAGCACTGAGATTGCCGTTCTCTACACAAGGTCTCGTCCAGGGACGCGACTGCGTGACGAGCAACGGGCCTTGAATCATCAGTAGTCGACTGGCGGCAGGTCTTATCCCGACCGCTGCGGGGGTTCCGGTGTCGTGAGATTTGGGATGTTCGGGATCATCCGCCGCGTAGTAGATACTATTGATCGTTCGGGTTTGCGAAGGATCAGGGGCGGCTGGCATCGTGAAGTCCGCATAGCACCCTGTCTCACGCAAAATGGTCAGCTCATTGTTAACGCCGCACCAGCGTCCATCCGGATGCGAATTGTCAAGCGCCCAGTTGCCGTGAACGAATCCGTAGCGAATCTTACTGGAGGAGTCTGTGCTGAGTAAACCGTGGCGGCTGTGCAGCCGCTCCACTGAAGCGAGCAGAAACTCCCGCAATCTTTCCCCGTTGTCGTCATCATGATGCAGGTGGACTTCAATATCTCCATATCCAGACCGGACGAGCTGCGTTAGGTGTTCGATCAACTCCGTATGATAGCACTCTATCGGGAAGAAAAACGTGTGCTGCGGGGGACGACCACGCGAATCGCTGAATGATTCCACCGAGGGACCATAATCGCTCACCCATCGAGAAACGCGCTCCCGCTGCTTCGCAAGAGACGCAGATTGCCAATCTGGTTCGAAGTGATCGGCCACGCAGACAAAGATGTGCGTAGGGGTGGGAACGCTTCGCCAACCAGTGATGGTTGCGCGTGCAAACGTGCCCAGTTCCATTCCTCGTAGTCGCAGCATGCAGACAGTGATTCCATCAGTTGAGTTTCAGCAACTAGTCTGTCACCCGTTGTTCAGCCGACACCCGCTTACTACAGGACTCGTAGAATGGACGGAGTTGCTTTACGGATCGGCCGGTGGGAACCCAGACCACATTTCGGGGATTGAAAACCCAGCGGAAAAATCCCATCAGGAGTGCAATATTCATAACCAAGAAAGCGGCAGCAATGCGTGCGACACGTGCAACGTGCCCGCGCCCCGGTGCAATCAACCCGAAGACCGCGAGCAGATAGGCGGCCACCTGCATCGAAAAGAACAGTCTGTAGCCCGGAAAAGATAACAAAGCCAGGTTCGTAGCGATGAGTGCGACTAGCAAGAAGGGACAGATCCAACGCAGTAGTTTGTGCGAACAAAAAGCAACAGCCTGTTTCGCATGTGGCCACTGTAGCAACTCACGCAAAACCGGCAAACACTGATATGCGCCAGCCCCAATGCGGCAACGGCGTCGAAACTCGCCGGCCAGTCCACCGGTGCTCAGCGCGTAGGCTTTTGCCGTTTCGTCGAAGATAAACTCGCCCCCGTGCCGTAGGTGCGACAATAAGGGAAAAACAAGATCATCATTGATCACCGAACGTGCAGGTTCAACGAATAGCCGCCGCCGAATGGCGTAGATGGCCCCGCTCGCACCCAGCATGATTCCCAATTGCGCCTCCGATTGCCTTACCATCATCTCGGTTCGCCAATAGAGCGACTCGGAAGGAACTCCCTGTTCGTCGACGATCGCTACCTTGCCTGCCACTATTCCAACTTGTGGATCAACAAAATGCCGGGCGAGTTGTCGCACCGAGTCTCGGTCGAAACGACTCGACGCATCGGTAAACACGAGAACTTCGCTGTGAAGTTGACGGACAGCGTCAACAAGCGTCATCGACTTGCCTCGTCGTTGCGGAAAGGCAATCGCCTCGATGTGAGCCTGGTCGAATCTTTTGACGACTTGAACCGTCGCGTCGGTGCTACCGTCGGACGCCACAACGATGTTGAGCCGATCTTGTGGATAGTCGCACGCGAGAATGTTGGCAATTCTCTCACCAATATGGTGCTCGGCATTGTGAGCCGCAATCAATACGGTCACCTGCGGCAGATCTTCGTCCGCCGGATCGACCTGCCGTTGACGCTTCTTTGGGTTAAGCCGAGATGCCAAGAGTACCAGTAGGGGGTAGCCGAAATAGCTGAAGCAGAGGCTAGCAAAAGATGACCAGAATATGATGACGAATACGGTATGCACCGTAGGCCTCCCGTAAGTTGAGCCAACAGTCCACGTCAGGCACGAAGTCGTGGTTGCAGAGGGCTCACAGTCGTGTAAATAGCTAGCCCGCATATTTCATCCGCTTCTGCTGCGGCAGCCTAAGTCCTTCCCTGGCTGCGTTATGCTTCGGCCCGCGATCCTCAACGTGTAAAAACACGCCTGCGGTCGCAAGCCTCACATGCCTTGCCAGGAAAGCACTTAGACCGCCTCGCGACGAACCGGATGAAATATCCGGGCTAGCTACACCGTCTCAATCGGCTGGCGGACAGTGATATCGACATTTTGACTTGCAGAGCCCGAGCGAAACGGCAGAGCGGCGTACGGATATTGATGGTTTTGGCGAACGGATGAAATATGCGGGTTAGCTCTCTATGAAGAACCTAATCAGATGCGACGCAATGCTGAAACAGGTCGGCCAGTTCGCTCGCGAGGATTGGTCGAGAAAACTGAGTGAGGAGTGTTCGGGGAGCCGATCTGCTGGAGGTGACGACCGGCGAAGTCGTGTATCCCGACCGCTGGCCGAGTTGGGTTTCCAGCCAACGGGCGATTCGGTCAATCTCCGCAGGTTGAAATATTTGGGCTTGTCCGTGCTGGCGTAGTAGTCTGTTGGTCTCGCCTTCGGGGCCAATTGCGAGGATCGGTTTTTGCAATGCCAGGTATTCAAACAGTTTGGCCGGCACGACCCTCTCCACCCCTGGTTGGTCAGCCAACAATAAGAGTAATAGGTCGGCAGAGGCAGCGAGCTTCAGTGCCTGACTGTGTGGTAAGTAGTCGAGGCGCACCACAGACACAGCCGTGCCACGCAGTCTTGCGAGAACAGAATCTTGCTGAGGAGTTCGCCGTCCGGCAACTGTCAACTCGACTCTTGCCGCTCGATCCGCTGCAGTCTGCGCGAGTGATTCGAGTGCCGATACGAGAGGGCTAATATCGGTCAGTTTCCAAAGCGTGCCGGTGTACGCGATTCTCAGTTTGGACGATGTGGCAGGCGTGTTGGGTAGATCACCCAGATCGTCTGGGTCGAAGCCATTGTAGATACAGGAGACCGTTGCCGCGCTGGCTGCCTTACGGCACTGACTCGCTAACTCCGCGGCGCTAGCCTGTGTCGTCGCCACAACTGCGTTCGCGGCCTGGAGTGTCTTTTGCATCATGGCATACTGACGCCAATAAGCGAGTCCGCGAAGCTGATGATTTTCCATGTACTGGCTAACGAGGAGCCACTCGTCACGAAAATCAAGAACAAGTGGAATGCCAAATCGTTGCTTCAACTTGCTGCCAAGCAGAAACGAAGAGAACGGCGGACCGGTGACAAAGATTACATCGTGAGGCTGCGCGCGCAGTATGCGAATAGCCTCCCGCATTGCGGACCGATTCCAGAGGATTTGAGGATCAGGCTGCAACAACTGCATGCCGACTTGTCGGACCATGTTTCGAATCATGGCTGGTCCACGACGACCAGTGTCTGTCAATTGCTGTTTCACACCATAACCAGGTTCCCAGGACCCGGCTCGCACGATCTTTGTTCCTGGATCCAGCTCTCCTGCGAGGTCGTGATCTCGGAGAGGGACGGAGGGGTTTGCGGCGGTAAGAACCGTCGGTTGCCATCCGTAGCTGGGAAGGTACTTGGCGAACTTCACAGCACGCTGCACGCCCCCTCCGCCGGTCGGAGGAAAGGCGTAGCTGATCAACAGCACGCGCCGCTTGGGGAAGCTCGCCGAGCGAACTACACTCCGGCCGGCCTGCGGCTGCCCTGACGGGCCCAAAACAACGTCCGCAGGCAATGTGTCCGTGGATGATATTCCGCTGGAATTCATCGAGCCGGCTCCTGGAAATCTTGATGGAAAGTAGGAATGTGTAGCGCCCGATTGAGGCCACCGGTGGCTTGCGGCGCGGGAACGCTTGGATTCCCTGCTGCGCGCGCGATGGCGACGTCAAACTGATCTGCCATTCCACCAAGATCGGTTGGGATAAAGGCGCGGCGGCCCGTTGGAGCAGTCCGCATTTGCTCGATGACCGCATCGGCCAAAGCGTTGAGGTCGCCGGCGGGGACGAGCCGATCGATTCCGGGCGCAGCGATCTCCGCGACACCACCAACATCGGTTGCCACGAACGGAGTTCCGCAAGCGATCGATTCCAACAGGACGTTCGGGATACCCTCGCTACGGCTCGTTAGCACAGTAACGTCGGCCGCATTATAGCGTAGCGCAAGTTCGCAGTGCGTTAGATTGCCGGCAAATAGGAGCGCGCTTTCCAAGTGGAGTTTTCTGCCAAGCCGACGAAGTTGATTTCGCAATGGTCCCGTTCCGGCCAAGATCACACGCAGACGATCGCCCCAATGGCGCTTCCAGCGTACCGCGGCATGCAGCAGCATCTCAGGATTCTTGACGTTGCAGAATCGGCCAGCCCAGAAAATTATCACGCAATCACGTGGGAGCCCGCACGCTGACCGCGACTCGGCTTTGTCTACAGGTTGGAAACACTGACGGTCGACGCCGCGACTGACGACATCGACATCGCGGGGTGTGATGCCCAAACGGTACGATTGGCGGGCTAGCTCCCGACTGAAGACGATCAGTCGGTCGGCATTCTTAAGGACCTGTTTGATTGCCAGGCGTCGACGTTTGTGCTGCGGCAGTAATCGAAGATCGGTGCCCCCGGACATCACGATCGAAGGTACTCGATAACGCTTCGCGGCGCGAATTGCTGCCGCCCCGTCGGGGTGCAGCCAATAGCCCATCACAACGTCAGGAATGAACTCTTGTTCTAACCGCTTGAGCGACGAGTAAATGGAATGCCAATAGAAACTGTGGTAGTGCGCTCGTAGCAGTTTCGGCGGATAATAATAGGTGGGATGCAGCGTGCTCGCACAGCCACGGCCACTAACCGTGCCGCTTACAGACTGTATCCATGGAATCGGAGCGATGACGCGGACATCATGCCTGGTACGCATCGCGTCGACAAGGACCCGATTGAACGCTCCCTGCTGAGGACGCGCCGGCGTGGGATAGGTTGTCGTTATTAGTAGGACCTTCATGGCTTCCTGCTGTCTATCGCTCGGCTTGAGTATTCGGTGTCGAGGATTTTCCTGTCGTTGTTTACGGGTTCAGGGATAGTTCGACGAGAACGGGGCGATGATCGCCTCCGAAGCCGGCTGCAACGGTTGCTGAAGCGACATTCCAGCTGCTATCGGCAAGGACATGATCAATCCGAACTCCATGGAATCGTGTGTACTTGGTGTGCCCAAAGCCGGTACCCACCTGTGAGAATGCGTTCTGATACTCACACCAGTAGTTGCGGTAGTAAACACTTTCCACGGGCACGTTGAAGTCACCGGCAATCACCACTGGCGCGTCGATCTTGTGAATTTGTTGGCGTACCTGTTCGACAGCATCTGTGTACTGCGATCCAATGCTGCCGAACTCGATTGCCGCATCCCGCTCAAGTCTCAGCGCTTTTGAGAATGCCCCGCGGAACGTGGGAAAGTGCACGTTCACCATCTGCACCGTTCTTGATCCTGGCGAGGCGCTTACTTCGGTCATGAAAGCAGGAGGTTCGGTGGGAATGTAGATTTCGCAAGATATGGCGGCAACGGCTTTGTACTGCGATTGTTTCTGCGTCGCGAGGACTCGTAGTTCTCCCAACTCGAACGAACTGCCAATGGCGATGTTCGCCTCTTGTCGACGAACCCAACCGAGTTGCTGGAATAGAGGTTTGGAAACAGATGAATCGCACTCCTGTAGCATGAGCACGTGAACGTTGCGAGACGCCACCAGGTCAGCCAGTTGGTCTGTGCTGATCGCACCTCCGCCAAGATTGCAGGTTAGGACTTTAAGCACCTGTTGCTCGTGCGACTCTTCCTGACGCTCCCAAGAAACGCGGTACCCAAGAATACAGAACGCAATTAGAATGCCGTGCAGCGCATACATAGCAGTCAATCGAAACTGGGTGGCCAGCGTCAGCGGAACGAGGACAAGCAGCGGAACGGCAATTGTCCAGCGCGGAGAGAACAGAAACAGCGTTACCGGCCACCACGATCGCGAATGGAAGTGGATAACAGTCCAAATAGCGACTAATGTGATCAAATAGAGAATCGCCAGACTTCGAACGAGCCGTTTCCAAAAAGTGCTTTTCCGATCCACTCCATTCCCAACAACATGGTTCATGCCGAGTGCCTCAAGGGACATCCCCAGGTGCTGAAATAACAAGTGCCTCCCGGTTTGAGCAGCGAATACGCTTGATCCAACATGGCAGCGGGACTTCGAACATGCTCAAGGGAATCAACCAACAGTGCAACATCGAATTGCATGCTGTTGCTGTTCGTTTCGTTTTCGTTCACCTTTTCAAAGCCGACTGCTTGGCGGGTCTCGCTATCGCCAAGCTGTTCAGCCAGTTGAATGGCTCGGTCGATCTCAACGTGATTGGTGTCCGTGCCGACAATGCGACGAACGCCCTGCTTCGCCAGATAACAGGTGCGCGCTTCCAAGCCGCAGCCGATGTCGATCACCTCCGCGTCACCGAGGCGGCCTTCAAGATCAAAGAACTTGGCGAAGTAATCGCGAGACGACTCGTACTGCCATCTCCAATACGCACCGTCATCCTTCTGTCTGGCGTGTCCCTGCTCCGGCTCACGCAGCGCGCGGAGTCGATGAATTTGATCTGCGATCAGATAGCATAAGTTCATCGGCGCGCTTCCCTGTCTGGCAGGCACTCTTTCTTGCCCTGCTGCGGACTTGTGTGTCCAACGACAACTCGCAATTTTCCCATGGCTGTAAGCGGAATTGTGTCGACCTCGTTGATCAGCAAACGCGTCGCCTTCCCCACCGACTTCTGAACTTCTCGGCGCAGAGATTCTCGTGCGTCGTCTCTCCAGCTGCTGTCGACGACCAGTTTCAATTCAACGAGGTCGCTTTGGAGCTGGACCACTTGGAACTGACGTATGGCGGCATAGTCTTTCAGCAGGTGCGGGAAGAACTCTCCGGCCAAACGGTGGCCGTCGGCGGTAACGAGCACGTCTAGTTGCCGCCCAACTACCTTTTTCAATAGAGGCAGGCCGCGACCGCAGGAGCACGACTCGACGCCTGAGATTGCGCGATCGCCCGTCGCATAACGGACGAAAGGCATCGCAACATTAAACAGATCCGTGATGACGACGTCGCCTTCTTCACCAACGGGTGTTGGGCATCCGTCCTCATCCACTACCTCGACGAGGAGATTCTCCATCGTGAGATGCAGCCCGGTATGCCGTTCACATTCCGCGCCTATCAGGGTGAACTCGCGAGAGCCGTACGTTTCGAATACCGGCGCTGCAAACACGCGTTCGAGCAATTCGCGTTGGAAGTCATGGAGCTTTTCTGCGCCAACGACAATCGCCTTGGGGCGATAGGCACTCAGGCCGTGCTGCTCGATAGTACGAGCGAACAGGTACAGCGGATTGGTGTAGGCAACCAGGACGTCTGGTTGGAACCGACAAATGCGCTCATGAAACTGCGGAATGCAGTCGTCGCTCAAGTCGAAACTGTTTAGCATATCTCGGCGAAACAGGTACCGTGAATAGAGATGTTCTTTTAAGCGGCGCAAATGCGACGGATTCCGAAGAGTGACGCCCCAGAGGTGCGTTTGCCTAGTGCCGGGCGCCGCGCCTGCCCACGCGTACCCACGATAAGCGGCGCCCATCCGGCGGTCATTTGCTTCGCGATCAATTACGAATCGCAGCGGGGCACCGCTCGACCCGCCCGTCGATTTGGAAACGACTTTGACACCAGGTGCTGTCGAACGAATGCGATCTGAATGATCGCGCATCACTTGCCGAGAAGTCACGGGCCATTTGCCAAACTCTGCCAGCGATTGCAGAACCCGAAGACTCAAGCCGTGCGAGTTCCACAACTGCCGGTAGTAGGGTGAATGCTCGAAGCAGTGTTCGATCAGCTTTTGCAGTCGCTGAATTTGTAAGGCTTCCAGTTGCTCGCGTGACCACCACTGGCTCTGATCGAGTTCCTTCCAGAACCGAAACGTCTTGCGCCGTTTGAGTACGGACTCAAAGCCAGGGATGATGAATCGTCGATAGGCTTGCTCGATCATGGCTGGTCCTCAGCAGCGCGCACAGGTTTGTCTTTCATCGACTGAAAGGCAGTTGCTCGTGGGGACCGATCGCGCATGTTGATCTTGCAGCTCACGCGGATTGTGGAATGTCTTGAATCGAGCTTCTGATGAATCGAGCCGGATTGCCAGCGACGACGCTGTCGGCGGGTACGTCGCGAGCCACGACAGCGCGGGCGCCAATCACGGCTCGGTCGCCGATGTTGACCCCTTTGAGAACGACGGCTCCGTGGCCGATCCAAACATCGTCGCCAATGATCACCGGCAGAACGGTGTCCGCGGCCGGCGGCTCACCGGCGCGGCGGTCGCAGGCGTTCAACGGGTGTCCGTCAAAATCAGCGATCCGTACGCCACCAGCGATCAAGCAGTGGTTTCCAATCTTCACCTGTTTCGCGATCGTCAACGCGGAATCATGGCCCAAGAAGCAGCCATGCCCGATCGAGAGACTTGGCGTTTGCGAGTATCGAGCGCTGAATACGAACGAGGGTTTTCCAGAGAATTGTACGTCGTTGCCGACGATAATCTCTCCACACCCGATCATGTATGGCAGCTGCTCCATGCGAAATCGCACGCCTATCGTTTGGCACTGACTGCGCCATAGGGGTTCATACCAGAAGAATCGCAGAGACCAACCTGCCGCCGCTCGTGCCGCGATGTGCAATTGATAGAGTGCGGCGAACAGCGGGCGATTCAATTGTCCTACTGGTACGTGCCACTGGCGCACTGTTTTTGCGACTTGCCTGAGACGCGATCTGCCAATGCCGGCCCGTAATTTAGAATCCGTAGTACTCATGGTGTCGCCCTCATCGCACTGATGGGTTGCACGCCACTGACAAGCTGCTTGAGTAAGCAGACCAGCCGTCGCAAACGCCCCAAGATTGCATCGCTGGCCTGCGAATAAACCGAATCCATAAATCGCGGTCGTCAGTGGGTTCAAGTCCAGAAATACACCGTTCCTTCTCCAACAGGCTACATCTGACCATGACGGTTCCTGTGGTCTGCGCAAGTACGCTATCAATGGCACGCTGGATCGTGCTCGCGGCGCGAACTGCAGGAATGACGACACTGATCGACGGTTCAGCCATAGATTGCAGACAGGAGTTCGAGGTTTTGCATTTGCCAATACCCGGGCTAGCCCGCGACTCCTCTTTAATCGTCAAGAATGATGCATTCCAAGTGTGCAAAAATCGAAACCGACCGACAAACAGGGAATTATTGCTCAAATACAACTCACATTCCGCGGATCGCGGCGGTGTAGTTTTGGATTTTCCTGCGGTCACATCAGAGCTTAATTTAACAGTTGTGGTTCCGTTTTCAAATGGCCACGTTGTCGTGCTTCAAGTA
>Ga0310121_10002894_pt1 | contig 16041 bp, 12 predicted proteins | sample CB27_Tmax_986_MG_FD_203504 | JGI IMG/M metagenome (GOLD analysis project Ga0310121, IMG submission 203504) | Marine microbial communities from Western Arctic Ocean, Canada - CB27_Tmax_986 | ecosystem: Environmental > Aquatic > Marine > Oceanic | place: Canada: Western Arctic Ocean | collected...
AAGGGGACCTTGAAGAAGGGGACCTTGAAGAAGGGGACCTTGAAGAAGGGGACCTTGAACCGTTATCGGATGAAGGTGGCGAGGTAGTCAGTGACGAGCCAGTGGGTGACGATACGGCCGGCGACGAACTAGCCGGTGACGAATTAGCCGGTGACGAACCAGCCGGTGACACCGGGGCTAATGCCGATACAGCGGAGGCTGCTACCGCGGAAGTGGAGAATGATTCGGCGGTTGAGCAAGCCGGCGCGCCGGTGGGAGTCGACGGCGACACCGCGGCAGATGCCGATGGTGACACACCCTCGAACGTGGTCAACTTTTCCTACTTTTCGCAGTCGGAGTTAGAGTTCGACGAAAAGATCAGTCAAAAGACACTCGGGCAGATGATCGCCAGTGCCGCTGAGTCGATCGGCGTCGATCCTCCACGTGTTGAACTACACAATCCAGATCGGGAAACTGGCAGCGAAGCGGGATTTGCTAAGTGGACCGTGAAGTTTTCCACCACGCCAACCGCCACGACTGAAGTGCTCGAACAACTGGAAAATGACCTGAGCCACACACCGGCCTGGCTGTCATCCAATAAGATTGGCAGCAAGGTAGCCCGCAATATGCAGACGACGGCCGTCGCGGCCATCATTGTGGCGTTGCTGGGAATCGTGGCCTACATTTGGATTCGGTTCCAGCGAGTCGTCTTTGGCTTGGCAGCGGTCTTGGCGCTCGTTCATGACGTGGCGATTACGCTGGGAGCAATCGCGATTTCCATGTGGCTGGCCGAGCCGCTCGGTTTCTTGTTAATTGATCAATTCAAGATCAGCCTACCCATTGTGGCGGCTTTTTTGACGATCATCGGATATTCGCTCAACGATACGATTGTGGTGTTCGATCGCATCCGTGAGGTGAAGGGGAAGAGTCCCGAATTGACTCCGGAGATGATCAATACGAGTATCAACCAAACATTGAGCCGTACGTTGTTGACCTCCACGACAACCCTGTTGGTCGTATCGATCCTCTACATTTTTGGCGGTCAGGGGATCCATGGTTTTGCTTTCGCGTTATTGATTGGCGTGTTGGTTGGTACTTACAGTTCGATCTTCGTCGCCTCGCCAGCGTTGTTGTGGATGTCTGGAAGTTCCGCTCGGAAGCGGTCCCAGAAGAGACCAACCAAGGCAGTTTCCGCTGCGACATAAGGGATCGATGACCAGCACTCTCAATCGTCGCGGCTTTATTGAAACGACGGCCACTAAGACGGCCGTGGTCGGGCTCAGTCTTTCGGCAGCGAAGGCACTCGCTGAGTCATCACCGCACAACCGCATCGTGGTCGGGGTCATGGGCCTCGGTCGGGGTGCCGCGCTAGCGGACAGCTTCGCGGGAATGAAGAACGTGGACGTGAAGTACATCTGCGACGTCGACTCCACTCGCTTGGCGCCGTGCGCGAAAACGGTGGAAGAAGCCACCGGCAAGTCACCTGAACCGATTGGCGACTTTCGTCGCATCCTTGATGACCAGGACGTCGATGCGCTGGTCTGTGCCGCACCCAATCATTGGCACGGGCCGGCAACCATCCTGGGTTGTTCAGCGGGCAAACATGTCTACGTGGAGAAGCCATGTAGCCATAATCCCCACGAAGGTGAGCTGATGGTCGAGGCGGCGCGTCAGCACAAACGAGCGGTACAAGTTGGGACGCAGCGTCGCAGCAGTGACGGCTGGCTTCGGGCGATCGCCAAGCTGCGTGAAGGGGCAATTGGCAACGTCTATCATGTGCGAGCCTGGTTTGCGAGTACTCGTGGTTCGATTGGCACGGGGCAGCCGGCCGATATTCCGGACCATATCGACTACGACTTGTGACAAGGTCCCGCGCCTCGCCAGCCATACCGTAGCAATGTTTTGCATTACAACTGGCATTGGCGGTGGCATTGGGGCAACGGTGAGTTGGGCAACAACGGCGTTCATACACTGGACCTGTGTCGATGGGGCGCGAATGTCGATTTTCCGACAAGAGTGACCTCGACCGGAGGGCGTTACCATTGGGACGACGATCAACAAACACCCGACACTCAGACCGTTTGTTTCGAATTTGGTGACCAGTGCCAGATCACCTGGATCGGACTGAGTTGCAATCGCCATGCACCCGGATTCGTCACTTTTTTCGGTGACAACGGTACGTTGGATGTCGACGAAAATGGGAATTTCAAGCTCTACGACCGAGGCGACAAAGTTGTCGATGAAAGAGCCGATGCGACCAATAACGAACAGCATATCGCCAATTTCCTGGCCGCTATCCGCCATGATAAACCGCTTGATCTAGCGGCCGAGATCGGAGAGGGACACAAGAGCACGTTGCTGTGCTATCTGGGCAACATCGCCCAGCGGGTAGGTCGGTCACTGGACTGCGATCCCCAGAATGGCCACATCCTGGCGGATCAAACAGCGATGGAGCTGTGGGGCCGCGAGTACGAGCCTGGCTGGGAGCCCCTCTTGTCCAGCTAGGCACGCGCATTTCTCCCACGCCTTCGGCGACACGGTGGCCCCGTCCATTTTTGGGAGCGTCACGCTTCCTAACTGGATCCTCGACGTATGGACAATCAGCTTCCTGTCAAATGGTAGTTATTCGCCGAGCGCGTAGGCACCCATTTGAGTGTCGAATGGTGAAAGTTGAAAGGGGCAACGCGAGCCCTCGAAGATTTGGCCGCTGTTTTTCGATCGATCGGCGGCTCGAAGAAATCGCGACGGGTTCGGCGAATATTTACCCTCGCGACGAACTGTGTGAAAAATCCGAGCTAGAAAGACGCGCAAACCTTTCTCAGTCGGTGCAATTCGGAAAGTCACCCGGAACAGTTTGCGCAACTGGCAAACTTCGCCCGATGTTTTTCGCCTATTTTCAGTCAGGTGCGTAGAATTGTTGCAGAATTGCATGGCACGGAGATCTGTCCAAAGCCGACTTCTTGCCAACGTCGCTTTACCAGCGACTGCGTACCACTGGGCTGATGAAAACCTCATACCTCGTAGAGTCATATTGTAGCGCGATAGCATTGAAAAATGAGAAATGAGAACTGCAAAATGGAAAATCATTCCTGCAAAATTTGCACTTTGAAATTCTCATTTTGTATTTTCCAATTCCCCTGCAGCGCAACAAACACGAAGCACACCATTTGCTCTAAATAGTCCATATTCCGGCCTTTTCATCAGCCCAGCGTACCACCGCCCTTAGGCATTTCGAACCCGAAAGAAACCCGTGCAAAAGTTTGTAGCGGAAATCGCCAGAATTCCAGCGCCCAAATCAATGAAGTTCGCCTTGATGATTCGGCGCGTGGCCTAGTTTGGGGCAGGCCCGATCTGACCGGTTGGACTTGGAATCCCACGACAGACGTTTTTCCACATGATTTTGTCCCTCGCCTAACATGCCCTCAACCAACGCGAAACATTTTGCCCTGGGAGCCGTAGTCGTTGCCATCTTCGCGGCGATGTTCTGTCGCGGAGTGCCACCGAGAGGCGCCACCGATCCGATCAACCTGGAGATGGAGAGATTGGTGCTGCGGCGGACGGTCGTGCCCGTGCTGGCGGTATCCTCGGGAAGTGATGGAGCGGATCCTGCGTTGGTGCAAGCCGTTTTTGCCGCGCGAACGGCGGACTTGTCGCTGGGTGAGGACGTCGCGCATCCCGATCTTCCGGCGTTGGACCAGGCCTACCGCCCGCTGACTTGGACCAATGGCGAGTCGATGCCGGTGATCCAAGAGACGAAGCTTCCTCATTCCAGTGGCCGTCATCAGATCGTGGATGGGGACACGTTACAACGCATTTCACGACGGCACTATGGTCGCCCTGATTTTGCGGAGCTTATTTTCGAAGCGAATCGAGACGTCTTGGATCATCCGGACCTCTTGCCCTTGGGGGTCACGATTGAGGTTCCACCGCTTAGTCGTCTTGGATCGGGCTCCTTCGCTCTGCCCATGGAAAGTCATCCGCCTTCCTGACCAAACGCAGGTCAATGAACAGCGCGATTTCTTGGGCCACGTTGAGCCCAGGCGCTGTGAGAAGTTTGGTCCCCTGCAGGGTCGTTGGTAGTCCTCGCTCAAACAAGTCGCGATTCTCCAACATTTCCTGTTTGTTGTCGAATTCAATTCGATGCATCTTTTTCAGCGGCGCATAAACCGCTCGACCAGCCTGTTTGGCTTTGCGATCCTGTGCGCCATAAAAGATCATGGCGGAAAGTCGCTCCCGCACGATGGGATGGCGGAGCGCATTCTTGGCCGAAAAGCCACGAAACGAAGTGACCGGAGAAACCAACACGAACGCTTTGACGTCTCGGCCCTGCTTGAACCCCGCCAACCGGCGCCAGCTCCAATCCTGGACGCACCAATTCAATGCCACGAGAGAGGATTCGCCTATCGCGACAATACAGAGCTGTTCAATATTGAGTTTGCCTGCGTTGTTTTCCTTGACGAGAAACGACTTGATGGCCTCCATGTCGTATTGGACCATCGCAACCAAGTCTGGACCCTTCATTTTGTCCGGGTCCAATTTCCCGGCGACATCGGGATTCGTCGGCGACGCAATCGAGGTGCTACGGCCGTGTCCCCGCAGATCGGGAACGATCACGGCGTGACCACCGAAATCAGGTGCGTCGTCGCCGCCGAGGTTGGGATCCTGGAGGTACTTGGCCAATGGTTCGAGGTCGCTCCCTCGTTGGCCCCAGCCATGTAAGAGAATGATAGGAACTGGTTTTTGATCCTCTTCACCTTTGGTCCCGGGGTAGTACCGGAAGTAGATTTTGACACCATCTTTCGTCACGCGCGTGTGGTCTTCCGCTTTAGGTGTCTTTTCTTGTCTCCCGTTGTTTTGAGCCGATGAATCTCCACAAGTGAATACGATCAGCGCCAGGCCCAACAGGAATCTCGGCCGCCTGGAGCCGTAGCTTTCACGGATAGGAGCATCGAACGACGAACGATTTCTTCTTCTTCGAATGATTGAAATCATGAGTAGACGAAAGCCTCTGAAGGATTAGTTTGCCTAGATCAAATTTTGCAAGGCCCTACTTGTCAATAGTAGATGGCCGAACCTGGGCAGTCAATGAACCACGTGTCAACGGACAATGAACCACGTGTCAACGGACCATGTGTCCAGGATCCGGCTTTTTGTTCCGAGGAAATCTGGGTTTATTTGGACGTAGGATTAGAATAAATCGATTCTCGCGTGTCGATTGAGTCCAGCTCGTTCATCGCGGCATTTTACGATACGTCCCTATCTGGACGCATACCTACAGCTCAACCGAGGCTGACTTTAACTGGAACCGACCCGGAAGGTTGGCGTTGCGAACGTTGATGTCGATAAAACACAGGCTTGACAGCCCGCCACGGCTGACTAGGGCCTTGGTTTCTTCTAGTTTCTGGTTTTTTGCTGACGGCGACAATGATAAAATAGCGGTGGCAGCCGGATGAGGAAAATCCACTAATGCAATTCATACACAAACTTCGCCAATGGTGGCAACTGAAGACTGGGGAAGATGAGCATCCGTTTGATGCTGATTCTTCCGCGTGGCTGATTAGTTTCGTCATCCATGTGGTTTTAATTTGCACGGTGAGTGCGTTGACCATCTACGCCGAACCTCATGAACGCATCTTGGAGCTGGTTTCGCAACCAGAACCGGACGAGCCGGAGTTGGTCACCGAAGAGTTTCGATTCGACCAGCAGGCGCACGAAGAGGTGGGCGCGCTCAGTCGTCACGGCACGCAAATGGCAGCATCGCTGGCCCTGACCACCAGCGTGTTGGCTGACATTCCAGTGCCTGCTTTGCCTACCGCGGAAGTGGCCCAATATGACCAACGTGATCCGATCGAAATCGCGACTGCGTTGGACTTTAGCAACACCATTCAAGCCAAGGGGGATGTGGGCGCCGGTACGACCGGCGCGATGGGGGCCATCGATCGTTTGACGCATGAGATCATGGTGTCGATGGAACAGCGTCCCACCGTCGTGGCGTGGTTGTTTGATCAATCAGCAAGTTTAACTCGCCAGCGGGAGGGGATCCGCAAACGGATGGAGCGGGTCTATGACGAGTTGGGGGTTGTTCAAGCCAGCGACAAATATGGCTCGTCCCCGGACGACGAGCCTCGCCTACTGTCAACCGTAGTCGCCTACGGAGAGCAAGCCGCCTGGATGCTCCAGCGACCGACCACGGACGTGCAGGCGGTTATGCAGGCCATCGCCGATATTGAGCAAGACGAAAACGGGATTGAGAACACCTTATCCACGATACGGATGGTCGCGGAGGAATGCCGCCGCTACCGCCGCCCTAAATCGGGCGGTCGAGGGCCGAACCACAACGTCAAGATCATCGTGTTTTCCGATGAAGCTGGGAACGACTTGCACGAGTTGGAACCAGCGATTGATGTTTGCCGAAGAACGGGTATCGAGGTCTACGTAGTGGGAGTTCCCGCTCCATTTGGCCGCCGCGAAACGGAAATGAAGTGGGTGGACCCCGACCCTAATTATGACCAAACGCCAAGGATTGGAGTCGTCGAGCAGGGTCCAGAAAGTCTTTACATGGAACGTCTACGGCTCACTTCACTGGGAGCCAGCAAGCTCTCGGGAGCCATTGATTCGGGATTCGGTCCGTTTGCCCTGACCCGGCTATGTTATGAAACGGGCGGCATCTACTTTGCCGTGCATCCAAAATTGGAGACGCGACGCCGGATTCGTCGTGGAGAGACCGCTCCCTTTACATCTTTCTTCAGCTACTTTTTTGACCGCGAAACCATGCGGCGTTATCGCCCCAGTTACGTCTCGGAGCGTGAATACCAGCAAGAGGCGAAAGCACTTCGGCACCGAGAGGCACTGATCCAGGCGGCTCAGGCTTCCTGGATTTCCCCCATGAAAAGGCCTCGCACCAGGTTCGTCAAACGCGACGATGCCAGATTCGCGCAGGAATTGATTGAGGCACAAAAGGCGGCCGCTAAGCTGGAACCACGCTTGAACCAGCTCTACGAGATTCTCCAAACCGGCGAATCAACGCGACCACGGGAAACACGGCCACGTTGGCAAGCCGGTTATGATCTGGCCATGGGCCGACTGTTGGCCACCAAAGTACGCACCGAAGGTTACGATGCGATGTTGGCACAAGCCAAAAGTGGCATCGAGGTTCAGAACGAGCGCAACAACACATTTGAACTGGTGCCCGATGAAGCGATTCTCTCCGGTGGGCGTATCAAATCTCAAGCCGTGGCTGCGTCGAAGTATCTCACCAGTGTCGTGAAGGATCACCCCGAGACTCCCTGGGCCCTGCTGGCTCAACGTGAACTCAGTCAGCCTCTGGGGTGGCGATGGAAAGACTCTTATACCGAGCTCAACCCTCGCCCGTCACCTTCGGCGTCGAACCGACCGCCGCGGCCGCGCGACGATGAGGCTCGTCGTCTAGAGAAACCGAAACCCCAACGGCCACCACCGCGACTGTAGGGCAGGTGCGGCGCCGTTCGCGACTGGGCTCCGATGAAAAGGCCGGAATATGGACTATTTCGAGCAAATGGTGTGCTTCGTGTTTGTTGCGCTGCAAGGGAATTGGAAAATGCAAAATGAGAATTGCAAAATGCAAATTTTCCAGGAATGATTTTGCATTTTGCAGTTCTCATTTCTCAATGATATCGCGCTACAATAAGACTCTACGAGGTATGAGGTTTTCATCAGCCCAGTTCGCGACTGGGTGTTCGCGACTGGGTGTTCGCGACTGGGTGTTCGCGACTGGGGGGGGACGTTAGCGACCGGAAACGGTCAACATCTCGGCGTCGCGTCCATAGTCCTCTTCCAGTAAATAGGCGTAGAAATAGTGCGATAGCTCGCTCGCGACGACTTCGATAAATTTATTGCGGAATTCGCGTTCCCGGGTGTCAGTGACATGTTGTCCAGTGTTGATCGGAAACTGGACCTGCGTCGGGGTGGAGTCGTAGACAATATTTCCTTCGTTCAGTAGATCGTAGACGGTCATCTCGACATCGCAGCGCCCCTTGAATAGTGTCGGGCCGTCGTGAAGGCTGAAGGAGCCGAGATTTACGGCTAAGACGGTCTCAGCTGACACGCCGCGGCCCAACTCGAGATAGTCGATTTCATTCCATTCGTTACGGTCTCGCCAGTCGTCGATCTCCTGCTGGCTAATGACTTCGATCCCTTTGACATTCTTTTCAAGCCTTCGCTCCAACGATCTGGCGATCTCACCGGCCGCTTTGGTCGAACCAAACGACGACGAACCGGATAAGCACACGACGGCAACGCGTCGGTCCTTGAGTCCCTTGCACCGCGCCGGGACTCGGTTTCCCATGCCGACATGCAGAAGATTCGCCAGCATCCCGACGCATCCTGGGAAGGCCAGCAGAGCTAGGAGCACGACGGCCGTAACGAGGGCTGGCGAATGTTGACGGTGGCGTTGATTCATGGATGTACCGTAAAAATGGGAGGTGGGCGGAATCCGAGCAATCGAAATTCCGCCGGACGGTAGCATCTCGTTACAATTGCGGCAAGAGCGATTCAGAGGATGGTGCCGGTGATCCGCGATTACTGGAAAATCTTCCTCCCCTTCTACAGTCGATTGAAGGTCACTTCCGCCTACGAGTACCTGGGCATGCGGTTCGGCAACGGGACACGATCGTTCGCGAGCCTGCTGTACCACTCAGCCGGGCCGCGTCAGAATCGCTTCGTCTTCGACGTCGCTCTTATCCTATGGTCTCGATTTTGAGATCCGCCAATTGACCCATTGGCAGCGTTGACCTGTCAACATAGGTGACGCAGTCCGATCCCAGGCTTCAGTGAATAGTATGCCGATAGCCCCTGACGCCTACAGCGAAGAGGCCAACATACCCGGGGTTGGTAATATCCGAGGGGTTCGATGGTTTGAATGGCGTGGCCGGCGACGTGAATCAAGACGGAACCTTGGACCAATTGGACATCGACGATTTTATCCTCGGCTGGCGATCGACCACCGTGGGGCTCGATGCGGTCGCAAGAACCAGGCTTGGCGACCTCAACCTGGGCGGAGGGACCGACTTTAACGACTTCTGGATCCTTCGCGGGGCGTGGGGCGGTCCGATGCCGAGTCGCTTGCTCGACCTCATCGAGAGCGTGCCCGAACCAGGCTCGCTATCGCTAATGATAATGGCGGTGGTGGCTGGCGGCGTGGCTAGATGGTCGCGCCGCGCCTGGCCGAGACTCGCAGCCAAACAGTCGTCGACCAAGTGCGCGAGGGTCAACCGTCTCACCGTTCCTGCTTCATCATGTCGATGTGCTCCTGACGGAGCTGCTCCCGACTCTTATTCTTTTTCAAACAGGTTAACGAATTTGATCACATCGTCTAAAGAAACTTCGAGTAGTTCCGCTTCCAAATACCACGCGAATCGACGTCTGCCACTGGTGAGCGAATAGAGTCGATCGATAATCTGAGTTCGCTGGTCCGCCACACGTGAGACACGGTGTTCCTCGGTCGTCGCATCCGATCGCGGGACACTTTTGCCTTTCGGCTTCAAGGCTCCAGGTGGACGGAAGCTTATTGATCCATTGGAATCTTCATCAAATACGGCGTCGACCGTCAATTTCAGGTCATGCGAACTCGCTTCAAACACCATAGCTGACGTTCCAGCCGCTCGCGGTGTTCGGAGTTGTGACGGCGTGCCTGAACGGGCGCCAGTAGCATCCCACGTAACGTCGTTGACAGGATCAAGCGGCGCGGCCGTTGCCGTGCTGCGCAATTCCACCGCGGCCGATCCCCCGAGCGCGGATCCCAGATTGTTCCTCCACACAAGGTAGTCCGCGGCGTCAATAATTCCGCTATGATTTCCGTCGGCAGCCAGGTTCGTTGTCGATCCAAAATTGGATTCCCAGACGGCCAAGTCGGCCGCATCGGTGATGCCGTCGCCGTTGTAGTCGCCTGCAACGCCAATTACTTCGCTGGCACCCGGTGAGCCGCCAATGTCCGCACTGGGCATCCATCCAATCGCCTGCCCCCAAACGGACAGATCGGGATTGTTGGCGTTGACGATGTGCAAGGAGAACCCATCGCCGTCGGTCGTGGGATGCCAGCCGTCATCGTAGGTGAATTGCTGGATAACTCCGCTGGTCGTCGACAGCGTGATCATCTCGCTACTGTTTTTCAAACCTCCGCTCCATTGGCCCGCGACCGGGAAGCCTAGACCATAACGAAACTCGAAGGCGTCCAGATCCTCCACGACCAACACGCGTTCTCCCGGCGCCAGCGATGTAATCGCCCCCGATGCAAAATCAAAGCTGATTCCTTCCACCTCTTGCCCGACGGCAACTTGTACAAACTCCACGTCCGTCAAATCAAGCGTGACGGCGGCGATATTCTCCAACTCGATGAATTCGAAATCATCCTGATCGGCGTGCCCGGCTGCCAGCTCCGCCGGCGAGGGGTCCGCGGGATGGTAGTGGAGTTCGCTAATCCGCAACTGATTGAGAATCGGCATTGGGGCGGTGCTCGTGATGGTGATCGAATCGGTACCGATCAACTTACCTTGGAAATCGTAGGCTTCGACGATGACTTCCCCAGTCGAGTTGTCGACCGGTATCGTGGCTTGCCATCCGGTTTCGGTGTTCCAGGTAACCTCCAACGGCTGATCGCTTCCGGTCAGTCGAATCTCGCGAACATTGACCCAGCCGTTGCCGGCTATCGTGGCCGTGGAAGCCGCTCCGACGTCCAGTGGATCGGCCGTCGTTATCTCGAAAGCGGCGGGCGCAATGACCGTGTTGATCTGTCCGAGGGCGTAGCTGGAACGCTGGTCGATGTAGCTAAGCACGCCGCCGAAATCCTGGCCCGCCAGCGAGCCGTAATGGGCCGTCCAATCGCCCAAGTAGGCGGCGTTGTACGTAGTGGAAATGATGTCGTGTAGATGCCCATAGTAGGCACGCTGATATGCCGGTTGTGTAATCAGCCTCTGCAGATCAGCGTTTGCCGTCAGCGTCGAGTTGCTGGCGTTGAACCAGGCGGCGTCATTGTCCCACGGAAAGAGCAGCACCCGGGCGTCCTCGGGTCGTTTATATAAGAACGCGTTGTGGGGGAAGTCGCCTGCGGTACCTGCGATATACGAATCCCGGTCACCGCTGAGCGCGATGATCGCGAACGAGCGTAGCCATTGATCGACGTCGATCACCTCGTCGACGCGAGCAAAGAACGCCGCGTCGTCGAGACTGAATGTTCGGGCCAACTCCATGATGGGCTCGAAATCGTCGGCGGTCACAAGGTTGCGAATCAGGAAGTTCCAACGATAGGCCTCTTCATTGCTGCCCTGATCGGCAATAGGCATGCCGACGACGATGTCCGGTTGAGGATTCTTAAGCCCTTCCGGCGTGCCCGTGTTGGTCGTAGTCGGGTAGTAGATCAACTCGTACTTGTAGAGATCGCCATCGCTGCCGTTTTCGTACTGCGAGTCGAGATACTCATCGCCATAGCGGGCCATGAGCAGCATCGCCGAACCGCTGTTTACGCTCCTGGGCGCCAACACGCGAATTACGTCGTCGTACATGCCGGGTATGCCGCCGGCGTGTTGGATGGCGTGCTTCAAAACGATCTCGTTCTGCCTGCCACCCTTGCCGCCGTGGTCGCCCGATCGGTCGACTACGATGCTCGGGTGGACGCCGCGGAAAAGATGGTCCGGGGCGAACTTGACGTTGAATCCCAATAATTCATCGTGGTGCCGCATGCGTTGGCTCGCTCGCAGACGCACACCCACGTCGTAGTAGACGGTCTGTTCGTTGTAGACGACCGTCGCGCCCAGGCGGTCGTTGCTTTGCACGTTGGTAAAGGTATGCATCCAGTTAGAATCGGCGGCCGTCATGATAATGCGAACCGTGTGGGACGGGGCTCCGTCGGCGGCGCCGTCGTCGAACTTGACGAGCGCCCGGGAATCTTCGCCCTCGGCCGGATAGGTCGACATGGCGCCCAGGTTGTCCTGCCCAGCGACGTAGAACTGCACGACCTGGCCGCCCAACTGAGCGGGGATCGTGCCGGCGAAATTGCCGTCGCCCGTATCGGCCATCACGGTGCTGGTCCATGCGCCGCCAGCCACGGCATACCAGAGCTTCATGTCCGCCACGCCGTCGGGATCCGTCGCCATGACCGAAACAGTGACGTCCTCGCCCGGTTTGGGTACTGTCGGGCCGTGCGTCATGCCGGCGTACGTTGGGCCGATGTTCGCGACCGCTTGCGAGTTGGCGGCCCCCGGCGTGCCCGGTTGCTGCGGAACGTCGAGCACGGTAACCTGTGCGGCCCGATTGAAATACAACCGAGTGTGCAGTTGGTTGCTTCCGGAGAGCCACTTTGCGCGGAACGAGATTTCGTAGGTCTTGCCCGAGGTGACGACCGCTCCATTGGCCAGCGTCGTTTCGACGTGGTTGTGCATGTGTTCGGTCCGGCCGGTGGCGACCAGATGCAAGACATTGTTGAGCGGTTCGAGCGGATCGCCTATCACCTGCGTTCGCCCATGGCTGCCGTGGTTACCCAGCAGCCGCCAGGACGTATCTCCAGAGTCGAACGAGCCGTTTTGAAGTAGCTCAGTCGCCGTGCCGTCCGGATCCTCGACTACGCTGACGTCGTCGATCAATATCTCACCGGCTTCGAGCATTCCGAAGACGAACTCTTTCCATTGCGAGGGGGCGTTGTTGGGCAGATTGGCTGCGGTCGCGCGATAGGAATACGTCTGCCAGAGGGACTCGGCCGCCTCATCACTGGCGGCCCAGACCTCGGCCCTGTTGTTGTCAGCCTCCGCGTCGCGCAGCTCGAGGCTCGGCCCGTCGCCATCGGCCGTGCCCGGCCAGCGACCGCCGTCGTAATACTCCACCACGTCGGCCGGATTTCCGGCGGCGTCGGTGAGCACAATGCGATCGTTGCTATTGTTCAAACGTCCGCCAAAATCACCGATCATGACGTTTGCGATTGCCGGGTACTCTTGCTGCAAGGCCACGGCGTCCTTGGCCACCACCAAGTAGCCGCCGGCGGCGATCTGTGTGCCGGCCGGGAAGTCGAAATCCACCGCGTCCTCAAGTTTCCAGCCGGTCAGGTCGACGGCGTTTCCGGTTCGGTTGTGCAACTCGATCCATTCCTCGGGATCGTCCACAAGAGGTGTGCCGGGTGTGCCCGGGTCGATGATCGTACGGCCGGACAACTGCGCCGCAAACACCACGTCGCTGCTGTTGGTACTACCCTGATGGACCTCGACAGAGAGCCGGTTGACAGCCGGTGCGGCCAATAGAGCGTCTTTGGAAACTACGATCTCACTACTGAGCGCGGCGTTGCCCACAGCAAATGGGGTCGTCAACGTGTCAAAGTCGGGCGTGCCGGCTGGCATGCCAAAGCGGTGGATTTCCTGGCCGTTCAGATAGAACACGGCGCCATCGTCCACCATGTACTGCAACGTCAGTTCGTCCAACGCGTCGATCTGCTGTTGAGTGCGGACCAAGTCGGTCTCGAAATAATAGGTGGTGACGAACGAGTCGTTCGCCTGGGGGTTGCCAAACGTGGTGTTAATCGCAAGCGGCAGCGCCGAGGTCTCGAAACTCAAGGGCGCCGCGTGTTCAAACCAAGCGGCGTTGTCGACCACGTGCGATACGTCGTCCCAGTTCAGTCCGGGGTCCACCGGCGTCTCGGGATCGACGATCTCATCGTCTGTGTGGCGCCAATTCGCGCTAAACGGCACCCAGATCTCGGTGTCAACCAGGGGCGGCGTGCCCGACGTCGGTAAAATCGGCGCGTGGTGGTACATGATCTCGTTGATCACGATTTCCTCGTGCAGCGCAAAGCTGTTTACGGCCCCCGGCGTCTCTACGTCGGGCCGCAACCATGGCCCCGTCCCTTCCGGCAACCGCCCGCGCCCCGACAGCTTGACCTCGATTGCCGCCGCAACCAGCGAGCGGTCCGAGTTGTACAAGTACAGCCGATCGCCGTCGGCCACGTCGAAGCCGAACTGCGATTCGTCCAGCACAAGATAGTCTCCCGAGGGGAGTGTCTGCGCCGACAACACGTATTCAGCGTCCGTGCTCGAGGCCAGCACGTAGCCGTCCAGCACCAACTCAGTATCGCCGTAATTAACCAACTCGACCCAGAACGGGTCGGTGCTGGCAGCCGGCACTTCGTTGAAAGCCATATCAATCTGTTCAATAGACTGAAGAGGAATCTCGGTGGCGTGCAACTCGACACCCATCAGCATGTCCGTATCGGCCGGGCCGGAGGTATGCAATTCGACGGCCAGCAAGTTCGTACCGGTCACCAGGTGCTCGGTGGGAATCGGGATGTCCGTGGTGAGCGAAACCGGATTGGCCACTTCCCCCAAAGCCAACGTAGTGTGGACGACCGGGCCGGCTGGCATGTTCTGGAGGTAGACTTCCTCACCGTTGAGATAGAAAACGGCCCCGTCGTCGACCAGTGTGTTCAGAGACAATGCCGACATCGCCGCATCGCCGTCAAACAGGAACTCCGTGCGGAAGTAATAGGTCGTCGCCCCCAAAGTCAGTTCAGTCGAGATGGGAAGGTCGTCTTCGACTTCGGCGTCGCCGGTAAAGAAAGCGCCCGGCCCCGGCGGCGCCGAGAACTTTGACCAGTACCTACCCCAGCGTTATAATATGCGAAGCGAGCTGAGTAGTATTCGTGCTAATGACGGCAGATGGATGTTGTGGAAGTTTGTGCGTTCCGATACGAAGCATCAGGAGTTCTGAGCCTACGTTCTGACGCGGAAATGATCAGACAACTGGTGAATCATGAAATGCCCAGCGAAGATTTCAAACAGGAGTCAATCTGATACATCATTGCATCCGACAGATGGCCGATCACTCTCCGCACGTCAGCTTGCGGAATGCAATGAAGCCGCTCACAGCGAACCGCCGAATTGTGCAACAGTCCAGATGCGGTACCGTCGGGAGTCGAGATGTCAATTAGTGACTGATGAGCTTCATGAGTGTGGGACGTATTGCTCGTGATCGCGGCAATGATCGTCTCGTTAAGGCGGGCATTATTTTCGTCTGACTGGATGACCAGCGCCGGACGGACCTTTCCACCGGCACTACCTACGTTCTCGACATAATCCAAAATGACGTCACCTCGGCTTACCGGCATTGTTTGGCCATCTCATCGTCGTAGTTGTCATAAGCGTCCATCTCCGGTTCATTCCAGCCGTTTGCCTCTGCCGACTTGGCGAGCATGCGTCTCAGTTCCTCGTCCGTCCAGCTGCTATCGTCGTATAGCAGCTGTTTCACCCGGTCGTAGACATCCGCTCGCATGACAACGCACTCCAGGTCTTTGTCACGGGTGCGCACCGCCTCGCCGTTATGCAAAGCCGTCTTTTGTTGTTCGCTCAAATGCATTCTCTTTCTCCTTATTCCTATTATTCAACACATCCCTTGGGGAAACAAGATGGTGTTGGCCATCATTGGAACGACGTTGTATCTGACGTTCTCGATCGTATGCGGATGGGGAACAGTCGCCTAGTGGGCGGTGGCCGCGACCGCGGTCTTGGCGGCAGCCTACACGGCGTTGGGTGGATTGCGGAGTGTGGCGGTTACCGGTGCGCTGCAGTTCAGCGTTATGACCATCGCTGGACTAATCATCTGGGTCGTGATTTGGAATCAGGTCGAAGGCTTCCGCGGCATCGAGCGGCGTTTGGCCCAGCACGACGCGCAGTTGCCGGCCGAACTCCTTCACGTTGGTCACGATCGTCTCGATCGCGAGGACGTGAGTAACCTGATACCACAGCAAATCGAGCGAACAACGCTTCGAACAACCTATTCAGCACACGGGCCTTGATCATAACTCCGGCAAATGCTGGCAGTGCTACAGGTTGCCTCGCTGGGAAACACTAGCCCGACGCGCAAGCGAGGAGAACGCGGATCGCATTCTCGGCGCGGCATCGGTGCGGACTCGTTTGGCAGCGTTTCGTAATTTAGTGGGGCAACGGCGCCTCTCCTCGCTTGCGCGTCAGGCTAGGCGTGAGCCGCAGGTGTTGTTGGCTCAGTCACTAAACGGTGAGATTTTATCATGAAAGGAAATTCGATGAAATCGAATCC
>Ga0310121_10002895_pt1 | contig 16035 bp, 13 predicted proteins | sample CB27_Tmax_986_MG_FD_203504 | JGI IMG/M metagenome (GOLD analysis project Ga0310121, IMG submission 203504) | Marine microbial communities from Western Arctic Ocean, Canada - CB27_Tmax_986 | ecosystem: Environmental > Aquatic > Marine > Oceanic | place: Canada: Western Arctic Ocean | collected...
AGCGGTAGTTGTAGTAATTGTATCATTAGCTTGAAAGGTAGTAAAATTTATTAAGGTATCGGGATCAGCTATAGCACCAACATCATCAACATTAGAAATAAAAAGTTCTGAAATTGTTGTAGCACCCACTTGGTAAGTTTGAGTTCTTTCAACAAGTGCTGTGACATTTGAATATGAACCCCTAATAACCTTTCCTTCAAGAACAGAAAAATTGTTAGACTGAAGTTGATTTATTTTTAAAGTTTTATTTTTAGTCCATCTTCCATCAGACAATCTAAGCATGTCTGTACTAGGATAATAAAACGTAACATCTTCCTTCCCGAATAAAAGTCTAAAAATAAATTGGAAAGATGCTTCATTACCTTTTGCTCGGTAAAAGTCTTTAATGTTTTTGAGTAGTCCGGCCTTATCTCCAAGAGAACCTTTAGGAACTCCAGCTAGAAATTCTTTTCTGAAAAGTTCAACAAATCCGAGAGGAGCCTTATCTATGTCTTGGAAAGATTTTACATTTCTAGAAGCATTTAACGCCTGTCGTGCATATAGAGTAACATTAGCAGAAGCTCTAGAAGTGTCGCCGACAATTCTTTCTCCGATTCGGAAATTTCCATTGTTAGTTTCTTCAACATAAACCTGAGTATTAGCATACTTACCTCTTACAATTCCTTTTGCACCAGATTCATCACCTTCAATAGTTTCACCACTTAGAAATTGGCTACCTTGTCTATTAGGATTTTCAAAGTCAATATAATCAGTAGAAGAGTTTGCAGATTCAGTATTTCCATTTTCTTGAGAAATAAATGGTGTCGTGTTTGCAATAGAAACTACACCACCCATTCCAGAATGAGTATTACAATAATAATATAAAGAGGTGTTAGCTAAAGAAGTACTAATAAAAACTGAAGTTTGAGCTCCAGACTCACCGGGCGTACCAAAAGTTATAACATTGATACCATTTGAATATTCTTCGCCGCCAGGCGTATGTCTTCCATTTGGAGATTGAGATATTCTAAGGGGATGACCAGCATTGGTAGATGAACTTTGGTTAAATATATAAGTAGTTCCAGAAGATACATTTAAAGTTGGAGATGCCGCACCTCCAATGAAAAATTTGTTTACATTATTACTATAGGCATTATCTCCTGTTGCAACGGTTACTGTATACGTTACATCATCTACTTCTTGTATAGGTTTATCTTCATTAAGATCAAGATCATTGAACGTGAGAAGATTCAATTCCAAGAATTCATAATACTTCTCTACAAATTTAGAGAAACTACCATGATTATGCTGTACAAAATTTGGTAATTGTTGCTCTATTTGTGTGTATAGAGCTCCGCCATCTGATCTCATTAGTAACTACTACTTGAGGTTGAAGTTGTTGCTGTGGTTGTTGTCGAAGTTGTCGTATTTGATATTGAAGTGGCAGTTCCCGATCCACCAGTATCAAACATAGAAATTGTAATATCATTATTTGAAATAAGTAATATCTGCTCTCTTAATGGTGAAATATCATTCGACTCTAACGAAACTGTAACTTCAACATTTGCTGTACCATCTGCAATTACAATCGGTTTGAATGATGACAATGCCACATTTCCACTTGCATAAGTAACAGTTCCTACATTATTTGCTACGACAATTGTACTTGCACCCGAAGTTCTAAAAACTTGAAGAACTCCATTAGCATCTTGTAAAGAACAATCAGTTCTTAAAATATCATCATCATCATAATGAGTAAATAAAGTACTAGATATTTGGGATACTCCATTTACTGTTGGAATTTCATTTGAAAATTTAAGAGTATATGAAGAAGCCACATTTAATGAAGGAGCAAAAGTCCTTCTAAGTTTAATAGTAGTTAAACTACTCTCAATAGCCGATTCCGTTTCATCAATCTTTTTTATTAAAGGTGAATATCTAAACTGGTCTGCAAACAGGCCTAATTCAGATTGACCATATTGATATATGGTATTTGTCAATAAAGATTCAATACTTCCTGCTGTCAATGTAGTATTTGTAGAATTATATTTAACTGAAGTATCTATTGTGACATATAAATAATCTGGATCTGTAATCTCTGGAGAAACAGACACCACATTTCTCTTTGCCAAAACTGTATCTTTAATATAGTTCTTAGTTGAAGTAGATAATGTAAGTCCTGAAGTTGGTTTAATAGCCAAATAAACTTTACCATATACGGGCGGATCGTTTGTTTCTCCACCCCACACTACAACAGATTCTGCTGCTGGATAGTCTCGTTCTAGAATTCGTTTATAATCATTAATAGTTACTGCTCTGTTTTGAGCTTGATAACTTCGTGGAGCATTAAATTTAATTTTCTTAATTGAATCTCGTTCAGATCCACCAGAAGCCGAACCTAATGTACTAACACTAACAGTTGAATATCCTCCCACAGAACCAACAGGAGTAAAAGTTGTCGCTCCATTTGGGTTATCTGCATCTGCAATCAATGAAGATAACAATACTATATTTCCAGTTACAGGTTTTCTACCTATAACATCATCTCCAAATATACATTCAAATTTTCCATCCTCAGCCTCTTCAAGAAAATATACATTAGAAGTAGCATTAATAGTTGTTGTGTCATTCGCAATTGCATAAGTAAATGTTGTTGAATCTTCTGCGGAGGTTTGAATCTTAACTGTGAGGGTACTTGTATCTGTATTTGCATTTGGTAATACAAATTTTTGGTCTGGATCTTTAGTATTTGCTGTATACCTATGAGTTAATGGAATACCTTGATTCAATTCTACATTTGCTGTAGTATAAACTCCATTTGCATTTACATTAAGAGTGACAGAATTTGAAGTAGCAAAAAGATATGAAATACCATTCACAGCAGAAGAAAACTGTGTATCTTTTTCAATCACTATAGTAGCTGGGGTATCTGCTGGTGTGATTGTAAGATCAACGTAAGCTTTAGACCCCCGAACAGATTGTGGAGTATACCCTAAATGTTTCGCTCGTGATACAACAGAATTTCTGATTGATGCAGTATCAAGAAACATCTCATTAACAACCATATTCAAATAGAACGCGTTGTAATGAGTATTGTAGGCTAAAAGGTCTAGAAGGACAGACAGGGCGGATGCATCAAAATCATAATCAGCAAATTCGTTCTGATCCCCCATAAAATTTTTGAGGTTGGATTTTATTGCATCAAAGTCTAATTCTGCGACTTTTAATTTGGATGAAGTTGTGGCCATTAGTTATCTCTCCCTAGACAATAATACTTCTGTTTGCTGTTCTTTTGGATCGTTTACAATTCGGAAAATTACAGCTACTCTATATCGGTTATACTCTTCTTCTGGAAATACTTCAATGCTTATAACTTGTGCTCGATTTTCCCACGCATCTATTGCACTTCTGACTTCATCTTCTAATAACTGAGTAGTCAAATCCGTCATCGGTTCAAATAGAAGATTTTTTAATCCAGAACCAATTTCTGGTTGAAACAGTCTTTCACTATTTTCTGTCATTAATATATTGTGTATCCCTCGTTTTACAGAAGTAGTATTTTTAACTTTAGCCACATCACCAGTAATGGGATTTGCAGTAAAGTCGAAATCTAAATCTTGATATTCTGTAGCGTATGTGGGCATAAGTATCTCCTACTATATTTAGTTAAACAGACTGAAACTCTATTCCCAGCATTTCCCAAAGTTTTTTATTCATATCTGTTGTTTGCCCACCAGTAATAACGGGCCCAACCAATAATAGTCCACCAGAAAATACATAACTTGAATCTGGAGCATTAGAAGCATTCCTCAATCCAGAAGATAGTCCAGCATTTCCAGTTGAAGTGTTCATTCCCATAAACCATATTCCAGCATTTGGTATTCCTTGAGTTAATAATTCTATTAAAGCAATAATAGATTCTGCAAGTTCTTCAAAGAATTCAACAGCTTTATCTATAACATCTATAAGTCTTTGAATAGTTGCTAAAACTCCCTCCGCAAACGCTTTTAACTTTTCTGCCAAATTAATTAACTCATCAAAAAATGCACCATAGCCTGGAATCATTTGTGCAAGTTTTGCACTTGAAAAATTTGGTGCGGTTGAGGCTTCAGCCACAGCACTTTGAGCTTTAACGGTTGCCCATTTTGCAAGTATACCTTTTCCTTTATCTCCTGGCGCTAAATGTCTGTACCAACCTTCAACTGGAATTTTTTTAGAATAAGTAGTTGCATCTTGTCCACCCACATCTGTTTTTATTTCAACAGCTTCAAACACATTTTCACGAGGATTAAACTTGCCAAAGGGGTGTGACTTCCCTCGCGGTTCCCATTTTAATATAACATCTTCAAACCGACCATTTAAATTTCGGTCAATCGTTTTTTCTACAATTGCAATTGGCGGTTGTGTACCTCTTGATCTTTTATCTATAACTAATTGATTAGTTTCCACAACAACCGTAGTCATTACACTTTTTTCTTCACTAACTATTTCTGTAATTTGTCCTATACATCCACTTTTTTCTCCAATGATAAAATCACCCTCTTTAAACTTTCCATAATCTGTATCTACTGTAAGTGTTAAATTTTGATCTTTTAAAGTGAGACTATCAAGAAATGCATTAATAGACTTCAATAATTCTGAATGGTCTGGCATTAAAGTATTGATAAGAGATGATAGTGATTCTATAAATTTTAAGGGGTTTTGTGCAGCAATGACTATAGCCAGAGCTGACACTTGAAATCCTGTCCTACCAGTATCACCAGTATACTCTGGCCTACCAGTAGCTACTCTAGTAGTTACAATTCCTCTTTCAGATGTAGCAATTTTAGTATTAGCACTAGAATAAAGTTCTAATCGTAGTTCTTTAAGTTTATCTTGTGGACTATCAAATGATACTTCAGCTCCATCTACATCATAATATTTTTGAGATGATTTTTTTACTACTGATGCTTGTATTTTATATTTTGGAATATCCCCCTCATCTTCAAATGCAGCTGCCATCATTTCAATAGTTTGGTCTGCTGGTAATTCAGGAAAAGGAATGCCAGGAATTTCTACACCAAAGGCATTAACACCAGAAGATTGGGCTACAAAACCAGCATTTCCTGTCCATGTTTCGGGATTATAACCACCCTGAACAAACTTGTAAGGAAATACAAGTTTAGGAGTTGGTGGTATAAAACCAGCAGAACCTTTTTGTTTTCCATTTTTATCTCTCCAAGATAACTCTAAATCAGCAAGAGAAAGACTTTTTCTATATTCGTCATTCACATTATATGGGCCTGGGCCATAAGGGGATGGTGTGGGTGGTGGATGTGGTCTAGATATTTCAAATATTGTCAATCCATTAGGATCTTTGTCCATTTCTAAACCTAACTTATTTTCTTGTTTTCTTCCGTTGTCAGGATTAGTAGGATCAATAATCAATATTGATACACCAGATTCTTTATATTGACCCAAAACAGCTATCATCTCATCTGCAGCAATAACTATTGCAACAGCTACAGGATTTACAGCTGTCATCAAAAACAATTTTGCAATTTCTGCACCACCCTTTACAACATCAAGAGCAATATTAATTTTTTCTACAGCTTCAGTTCCATATTTTCCGAGAGCTTCAAGAGTGTCGCTATCAGCAAGTTCTATACTTTGCCAGTCAGCCATTTTGTTCCTTTTCTTTCATCTCTTGTTTTTTTTCTTCCATATCTTGAACTAGTTCCGCTCGTTTAATTTTTAATTCAGATAATTGTTGAAACACCAATCCTTTTAGATTAGTCAAGTCATCTATAAATTCTTGAGTTTTTTCTGGTCTACCTTCAGTCCACTTTCCCATATTAACTTTCTATCCTACCAAAACTGTTGCTGCAGTGCCTAAAATTTGAGCACCACAATCTCCAGTATCCATAAGTCTTGCAGCAGCCTTCCCACCAAAAAAAACTGTAGTAGAAGCATTTAATATTGTTCCAGCATGTGCTGAATTTCCTAATACATGAACTGCAATTGCATCCCCAGCAACATGAGGAATTGAACCCATTACAGTTACAGTTGTTGTAGTGGGAGTAATTGGACTTGGTGAAAACGCATGACCTATTGACATATCTCCCGCTATTGATGCTGGCATTCCCATAATTTTCTCCTATAGATTTTTAAAAGTTCCATTTGCATAACCTAATGCTAAATGTTCTTGATTTGTTATTGCAACCCGATCTTCACCTACTGTTTTTACAAATGATGTATCTGTATTTGCTACCACATATTTATTTGTTATATCTACATAATCTAATATTATTTCGTTCCTATCACTAGTATTATTTGTAAATACTTTAATACCAAATCTTCTATCAATATAATCTTCATTCTCTACAAATGTACTAGTTCTTCTATGACTAGGATTTTTAAATGCTCGTATAGTAAACCAACACATTTCATGAAATCCATCTTTAGGTAGTAATAATGTAGTTATAAGTCCATCAGCATCTACTATAGGAGAATCTATTAATTGATCCAGTGCAAATTTTCCAGAAGTATTTGCCTTTAACAATTCTGTTATATCTGCTCGTTCTAAGGCTTTCTGTTTGGCATGAGCATATTTCGGACACCACGAATCTATTTCTTTTACTCCCCCAGTTGAATTTGTAGATGCATCAAACCCACCTGGCATTCCATCAGTTCCAGATGGTTGAGTAGATGGTGCACCATCAGTATATACTCTACCACTTTCGGTGTCTAGTTTAAATCCTGCATCACTAAACATACTCGTATTTTGAGTTGTACCAGTAAACTGAATAGTAGAAACTTGAGCAGTTGATGAGTTTCCATGAAACGTATATTCAGAGCCAGGTACTACTGCTACACTACCAGCTAATATAACTTGATTATTTCCATTCACACCACCACCAATAATCTCAATATCATTTTCTGAGCTAAATACAGATGCAGATCCTGACCATATTGTAGTTGAAGAAGTTACATTTCCACTTCCATTTGCCAATGTTGCAGTTAAAACTGTTCCACTAGTTCTAGTTACACTACCAGTAAAATTACTGGCAGTACCTGAACTGGTACTATTAATATTTATTTCAACAGCACCACTTACACCAACTCCATGACTACCAGTATAATCGTGGTATATTTCATGATATGCAGCTACATATCCAGGCGAGCTTGGTGAGCCTGATGCTGCATGACCCACTTTTCTTTCAACAATCGAAGTTACAGTTCCAGTTTGGGCCAGTTGTTTAAGTACTCCCCCTGCCTTATCTATACCATCATATGTCTCTATAGTTACATCACTCGTTATTGCACTTGGCCCACAATGAGCTCCAAAAATCGTTGTCGTAAATACTGTACTATTTGTGACTGCTGCTACATTCCAAAGACCATTGATTGCATTGTTACTTGCTCCCGATATATAAACTCTATTATTCGCATCTGCCAAAAGATGGTCTGTATCGGTTTCAAATGTTACAGACCTACCCTGACCAGCTGCCCAAGATGCTGTTCCTGTTACTGATTTTTTCACATTACCACCATCAATAGTAGCCAAAGTATCATATCTCAATTCAAATAATATTGAACCAGTATGAATGTCTGCTGGTGAAGTTCCTCCATTATGATATGATCCTCCTACAGTATACATTTCAGATGTTTTATTCACAGATGCAATAGCATAACCAGTTGAAGCCGGCCCAGGATCTGGGTTAGCACCAACACCACCATTAGTTAAATAATAATAATTCACGGCCGGTGCAGAAGTAAGCCCAAACGCAGAAGTCCATACAGTTCCAGTTAAAGTTGCAGGATTGGATGTGGCTGGAGTTTCCCCCTCCGCAGGTGATCCATACCAAGCAGAAGCACCAGTTCCATATGTCGTACCTGTCGTAGAGATAATACTCATTGGACTTATACTATAAGTATGAGTAGATTCTACATTTGCCTTCGCACCACAAAGTAAAAGTCCAGCTTCCGATGGATTGGCACCTATTTGACTATAAGATACTGGATATGGACTATGACCAGTTCCAGCAAAATCAGTATATGTTACTGTAGTAGCTGGAGATACACCAGAAGAAAAGGGTAATAATTCCCAAACTCCCCCCTCTAAACTTATATGTCCTCTGTCTGCAAAGGTATAAACTGTATTAGCAGGAACATCAGCTACGCCTGGATTTGAAGAATTATCCACAAATGGATTAATCGTTCTATCTACATCATTAAATCTAGCATAATATTTCCCCGCTACGTAAGTTGATGGGGCTACTACTGGGGTTGCTGGTGCCTTTCTAGAAATAGTAACTAAATCATTTCTTAAAATATGACTATCAGCTACTGTAATAACAATAGCAGGAGTAGCAGGAGTCCCATCACCCGCGCCCGGAGAAGACTCCGGCGTAGCTGGTGTGCCTGGTGTGCCTGAATTTAATGGTTGACTCCATATAATATTTGGTATTGCCATTTCACTCCTAATTAATCATTACTAAACTACCTTTTACGGTATTAACCCCTGAGGCTTCAACATTCACAAGAGCTCCTTCCACTTTAGCCTGAATACTTCCTGCCACGGTTGCTGTTAATCCATCTATCTTAACTCCTGATGCATCTAGTTTTATACTAGAAAGACCCGATAAATATGATATCTCTATTCCAGAAGCTCCCAAAGTAATTTTTGCAACTGAACCGCCCGGCCCCATATTCAAAGAAATTTGTCCTAAAAAATCCATAGAGATTGAACCCAATAATCCAGCAAGTCCAGCATTAAAATTAAAAGCTCCCATAGCTGGACTAGGTAATATTGTTTCAAAATCAATATTTCCCATTGCTGCTTTGAAAGACCTAGCCGGAGCTCCTACGATACCTGCAATGTTCAAACAAGACTCTTGGACATTATCACTAATAACAGTCATTGAACCACCAGCAGAGATTGAAGCTCCACCAAGTGCCGCAAATCCTAACGAACCAGCCAATATATTATGAGTTCCACCTGTGTCGGCGGTGAAATTTCCTTTTGTCTTGACTGTGTTTTGAGCAGAAACTACTTCTTGGTGAAATGTTGACCCCCTCATAATAATTGGGCCACTACCAGCATCAATAGTCACACCACCCTTACCCCCTATGGTTGTTTGATCTGAACCTGCTATAGAAATTGCTCCAGAAGAATTCATATCAATAGTTCCAGTATTATGAAAATATCCTGTAGAAACTATATCAAGATCATTACTTACATTAAGTAAATAATCACCATGTACCTGTTCATAATAATTGGCCATAGAGATTTTAAAATCTTGATTCGCTATCTTTGTGATTCTTTGACCTAATGGGCCTATTTCTTCAAATGTTCCTGCTCTATGATAACGATGAAGTCTTTCAGCTCCTGGCGTGTCGTCTATTTCAAAAAGATGTCCACTCTCTGATTGATGAACATGATTATATGGATACCTTGCAGCATATGATGATGCTGGTTCTTCCCACGCTGATACATCTGAAGCTTTAGCTCTTCTGATATTTGAACTAAAAGCCAATCTCCATTTTTCCTTTTCTTGTAAAACTCCTCCACCAGTATATAATCCAAATCCTCCTGCAACACCATAACCTCCCCTTGCAGCTCTTGGAGTTGTAGCTTCTCCCAAATAATCCATATCGGGATATCTAGAACGATCAGCTTTCTCTTTAATTATTGCTGTAAGAGTGTGAGGAACAGTTAAATTACCAAAGCCTGCAGATAGTGGCGATTCAGAATAATTAAATTTGGGATTATTTTCTTCTAAATCTTTGATCGTTTGACCAGCCTTTAGTTCTGATTTTCTGTAATACTCAATTGAAGCTGGAGCTCTTGGTACATCAGTCTCTTTATCATCAAGAGTTAAGCTGGGCCGTGTGTCAGCTATTCCAGCAGCTATCATATCTGGATGAGGTTTTTCACGTTCTTCTGCTGAGCGTCTTGGATCACAAAACCCCTTAGAAGTAAGAGGACTAGGAGATGTATCGCCAGGTATGCCTCCCAAAGTTCCAAAGAAAACCCTTTCTTGAGCATCTTCACCATCACGATAAAAACCAACAACCCATGTACCTTCCACTACACCAGTAGGACTTATACCAACTCCTGTTTGAGCAGCTGATGTAATTGGTTGTACTGGATAAGCCCAAGGCAATTCACTTGTAGGCATTCGTGACTTATCCTCTGTATCCCAGCCAAGAATACGAACTCTACACCTTCCAAGAAATAGTGGATCAATTCGGTCTTCTACAACTCCTTGCCACCAAATAAATCCATCTTTCCCCATAAAATTAGCCATACTATAAACCTCCCACTATTTTTCCTGTATTTGGATTAATTTGTATTGTTCCACCAGCTCCTATAGCAGAAGATCCTGCTACACTTCCATCTGGTCTTTGAATTTCTGGAGGCTCTGCACCAAAACCAGTTGATGGTTTTGAAAGGTAAGAATCTTTTGAAGCTTCTATAACCATAGTATATTCATTATTAGTTATTTTGTGTCTTATAGCAGTAATTAAATATCTACCACTATAGTACTTATGTTCTTCCATCATTCCTGTATCTCTAACTTCTGCCCGATCTGTTGGATAACTAAAATATATAAGATCTCCCACTTCTCTTGTTGAATCGCCTGGTACTGTAAATGAAATTACTATACTTTTCATTTGAAGTTTTTGTGAGATTCTTTTTCCTAAAACTTCTTCTATATTCATCTCATCATCAGTAATCCCGATAGCGGGAGTACCAGTTGGAGTCTTATTAGTAGCTAATCCAGCCCCGGCTATAACTGATCCATTTGCTGTTGGTATAATATCCTTTACTGCACCACCCCTAAATTTACTTGTCACTCCCCTATTTGTAGGAAAAAGTGAAACGTGTGATTCTGGACTATCGAGAAAATCTGCACTATCTGAACACAATGCACCACCTTCAGCTGTGGTAGATTCATCAACCAAAGTTTCTACCTCTTCACCTAATTTTTTAGTATTTTTCTTTCTAGTTGGAACACCCCCCTCTTCCACAGTTATATTATCTTGTTGTGGTTTGTAAAAATAGTTTGCAGAATTTATAGTCATATCAATTAAATTATGAGTAATAACTCTATTGGCGTACATTCCAGAACCTAAACTGTCAAACGTATCAACTGATTTTATAACTTCAAATTCCTGAACTGCAAATCTCTTTTGATATTCATTTTGACCAGCAATATTTCCTGGCTGATAAACATAAGTTACAACGTGTACAGGTTTTGATGGGTCTGGTGGAATTGAGTCTTTCTTGAAATATGGAATAAATGCTCTTGATGAAACTTTATCTTTATGAGACATTAGAGGGGGAAATAGTTTTTCCGCTTCATCATTTGGCTCTACTAATTGTTGATAATTTTTAAATCCTCCTTGCATTAGAGTTTCCACAGAAATAAATCTATATCCCTTTAGAGTTTCATAAAATACAAAATTAGCACCCCTAGAATTAACATTAGAAGATTGAGCTCGTTTAGTAAGAAATCTTATTGCCTTAAAAGGAGTCCAGTTTGGAACATGAACAGAATACAATCCTTGAGTTGGTTCTACAAGAAATTCTTTATTTGTATTATTATCATCTACAAAACTTTCATAATATATTGTTCTAGCAATATCAGCAATAGTTTGTGGTTTATTGGTATTACCTTTAAAGGACTTTTGAACCTGAGTTTGTGTATTTTTAACTGCCAAGTCTGAAACAAAATGAAGAGTTACTTCTCTAAGAGTGTCCGAAATTTGTACTGGCGGATCAGCTTTATATATCCTAAATCTATTTGTTATAATAGGCCCAGAACTTGGAATTTCCCCAGTTGAACTAGTTGCAGAAATTGGAGTAGGGGTTACTCCAGCAGTTGAAAATTGCACTTCTAAAATTTCTTCACCTAAAATTGGTATACCTTCAATAAGTCCAACAGCATCCATAATAGTAACCATACCCTGAACAACAGCTCGTTCTATATTTTCAAAAAAATTTAGTTCAGCCCATGCAGTAGTATTGGGATCATCTAAAGATATTACATCAGTAGGTCTTTGAGATCTTCTAAGGGGAGATAATATACTAAGCTTTTCAATCTGATAAGACCCAATTTTTGCTAACTTAGTTTTGTCAAACGAAGTTACAGTCTCATTAGAAGCAAGTGCTCCACCTAGAGTTGTTTTTGTAGTATTTCCAGCCATTATCTAAACATCCCTCTTGATTCTGTAAGAACTTGAGATGCGTATAATGGTTGAATTAGTTGAATCTTTCTATGACTTTCATTTAAATCTAATTCATACTCATAAGCATAAATTATTCTTTTTAGGTCTTCATTAATTGTAAGATATGTAGCATAATCCACTTCTATAAATTGTTCTGGTATGGGGTCTGAAGTTCCTGTAACCTCTACTCTTTCAGACCAAATATATTCATAGTGATGTATAGTCGTTTTGGCAATTGCAATTGAACCATATTTGTTTTCTAAAAATTTACGGAAAAGTGTGGTAGTCAAAGGCCATTCCCAAATAGGATCAAGAATATTATTCACCAAATATATTGTCCAAGTAAATTTAGTATCACCATATATTTGATATGACAAAGTGTCTGCTCGTGTAATACTATCTGGAACAACATAAGGATAATATATTGAAATATCTTTCGTTACAGCATCTTTCAACTTTTGTCTAATCAATAAATTAGTTCCAACAGTATAATTGGGAGATGTGGAATTAGTTCCATGAATATCATATAGTATTTTTGGAAAATTAGAAAAATATTCTGACATTAGAATCCTTTTGCTATAGACTCTCTTGTTACAAGAACAGTCTCTTTAAATGTTAACCCCAAAGTTGTAGTCACAGGAACACCATCACCTGTACCTTGAAAAAATGCAGGCTGGCCTGAAGTTGTAAAATCTGTAGTAAGATTTTCAATAAAACATTTTTCAATTTTAAATAAGGCTGGTTTTTTAGCAGTAGTTGGAGTATCAACCTTCTTACGATTAGCATATAATGCTATATTGAATTCATTTGGATATGTAAATGTTGATGAACCCATAGTAGCTGGTTGTGTATCTTGGTGGGCATTTCCTATTACTGCATTAGAACCAGCAACTCCTTGCATGCCTGGGTGCATATAATACTTAAAAAAGTATACTATATCTGCAATTTCTTTGGCTTCAGCTGGTGATTCGGGTGTCATTACAAAAGTATATGAAAAAGACCTAAACCCACCAGGCCCAGAATACACTATAGCCTTATGCGGGTTTCTAACTTGTCCTAATACATTTTGTAATGCAGTCGTTGCTCCAGCAAACATTCCACCTGACATTTTATCTTTTACTGCTTTTGCTGTACTTTCTTTAAGAGCAGTTGTTACTCTATCTCCAACACCACCACCCAATGCACTATCCAAAGCGTCTTTAACACCAGACATACTTCCAGCCCTCAATTGAGCTTGTACAGCTTGTGCACCTTCTGTATTCATTCCACTAACCAAATTTCCCAAAGCTCCTAATTCTGCATCACCATAACTTTGACCATAAGTAGTCTTTAGAGCTTCGCCAGGCATATATAAAGTTACAGATCCACTTGAGGCGGGTATATCTGTTCCTTGACGATTTCTGAGTACAGTAAATGTAATTCGGTGTTTATATTCATTATCTGTAGAATCAATATTTAAGGGATATTTATAAGCTGTACTGAGGGCCATTATTCGTTCTCCAAGAGATTTATAGTTGATATAGATATTTATATGAGTTATAGAGGAAAGTTTAAGCCCAGAAACATATCAAAATATAAAGGTGATTACACTGCCATAACCTATCGTTCTTCATGGGAATTGAAGTTCATGAACTACCTTGACAAAAATCCAGATATATTAAGATGGTCTAGTGAAGAAATAGTTATTCCTTATCGTTCACCCATTGATGGAAAGAGACATCGTTACTTTCCTGACTTTTGGATTAAAGTCCAAAAAGCAAACGGAACTATTGAAGAAAGTCTTATAGAAATAAAACCAAAAAGTCAATGTTCTCCACCAAGAGGTGCTCCACCCAAAGATGGTAGAAAAAGAAGAAGATTCATACGAGAAGTAAAAACATGGGGAAGAAATGAAGCTAAATGGAAAGCTGCTAAATCCTATTGTGATGATAAAAACTGGAAATGGACAATATTAACTGAAGACAATTTGACTAAATATTGATATGGCTGAAGAAGAACAAAGTTATTTAGATAAACTAAAGAGTGCAATAGGTACAAGTACCGCGGGAGCGAAAGCTAGAGCAGCAGGGGATTGGTTTAAGGAAAAGGCGAAACAGGCAGGTGCGAGTGCTCGTATGAGAGTAGTTACACCTAAAGGACTTCTCAAAAAACAACCCGATAGTAACATCATGCTTGGAAATATGTTTTTCTATAAGTATGACCCAAAGTTTGCTAAAAAGTTACCCTATTGGGATATGTATCCTTTAGTGTTTCCATTTGAGAAAACTAAAGGTGGTTTCTATGGATTGAATTTACATTATATTCCTCCAAGACACAGAGCCGTATTGATGGATGAACTTAAATCAAATACGAATAATAATAAATTTGATGAAACTACAAGATTGAACCTTGATTATGGTTTATTGAAACGATATGGTAGAGCTATTCCTTGTGTAAAAAGGTATCTAGGTTCTCATGTGAGGTCTGCAACAGTTCGTATAGATGCGGATGAGTGGGAAATAGCAATCTTTCTACCAGTAGAGAGATTCCAGAAAGAAAGTAAAGACGTAGTTTGGAAAGATAGTAGGAGATTTTACTAATGTTTAACCCCTCAAGATTAAAATCCGAAGTAAGCGTACGCGGTGGATTTGCCTATGCAAACAAATATCAAGTATTATTTACAAGAGTACCAGCTGGTCTACAAAGTGATGCCACTAGATTGTTACAATATACTTGTGAAAATACTTCATTACCAACTAGGTCTATTCAAGCTTCAGAAAAATTGATATATGGAACTTCATATCAAATGCCATACAAACATGCGTATGGGGAAATATCAATGACCTTCTATCTAACAGAAGATATGCAATCCAAAGCATTTTTTGATGCATGGTTAAATAAAATAATAAATCCAATCACAGGAGATATTGGATACTATGAAGATTATACTTCTACTATTAAAATTGGAATGTATGCAAGGGGTGCAGGAAGTGTATCTGATTCACCAGTATATGAAGTTGAATTGGAAAATGCCTGGCCAAGTATTGTAGCCGAGGTTGCAATGTCACATTCTGCAGGGGGAGAGATAGCTAAACTTCCAATAACATTCCAGTATAAGAAATGGAGAGTAACGAATGCGCCTGCAGCTACAACTGCTGTTCAAGATGTACAGAATCTTACTGGTACAACAACAGGATTTTAAATTATAACTGATTTGAAAAGGAGAATATTATGGCTTTGCCAAAAGTTAAAGTAATGTATCATACCCTCACTCTTCCATCAACTGGAAAGAAAGTGAGATTTAGACCCTTCCTTGTTAAAGAGGAAAAAATATTAATGATGGCTATGCAAAGTGGAGAATCTAAGGATATGATTAGTTCTCTAAAAGACATCATTAATAATTGTATGGAAGAAGATATTAAGGTTAGTGAATTACCGATGTTTGATTTTGAGTATATATTCTTACAGCTCAGAGCAAGATCTGTAGGAGATACTATTGATATAGCGTATTCTGAACCAGAAAAAATATGTTCAAAAGATGATAGAGAATGTAAATTTGTATCTGTACTTAATATTGATGAGATTGAAGCACCAAAGATAACAACTCAGAAAGACCTTATTGATATTACAGATACTATCAAAGTAAAATTGAGATGGCCTAAAGTTGATGATGCAGCTTCATTGGGGGCTTTAGGTTTAGAGGGAACTACCCAATCAGATATGGTAGAATCTACATTTACAGTAATTGCTAATTGTATTGAGTACATTATGGATGGTGAAGAAATGTTTAAAGTAAAAGATCATACAAAGAAAGAGATTGATGATTTTCTTAACTCTTTGTCTAGTTCTCAATTTAAATCT
>Ga0310121_10002896_pt1 | contig 16034 bp, 13 predicted proteins | sample CB27_Tmax_986_MG_FD_203504 | JGI IMG/M metagenome (GOLD analysis project Ga0310121, IMG submission 203504) | Marine microbial communities from Western Arctic Ocean, Canada - CB27_Tmax_986 | ecosystem: Environmental > Aquatic > Marine > Oceanic | place: Canada: Western Arctic Ocean | collected...
AGTCTTTTTGAGATACGTTATGAACAGGGACGGTAGGTAGGGTTCAGCATTGGAAGCGACGACGGAACAACGGATCCGTTTTAGCGCCCTTCCTTGACACGGTGCAGAGCAGTTCCAACAATGGAAAGAAACCTGGGTAACAATCATCGGTTCGTGACAGGATAGAGGTTCCAATGAAACGTGTTCGATATGGTTTAATCGGTCTTGGGTTCTGTGCCTTTGTCGGGTGCGGAGGCGGCGGTGGGACAACAACACCGGCCGATACAAATGAACCCGACGACGGGGCAATGGAGGAGACGTCTCCGGATGTCCCCGATGTAGGACCCACGGACACCGATGGGGTCACGCCTCCGGATACGGACAAAGACATAATCAATCCTCCGGATGACGGTCCCGAAACGGTGGATCCCGATGCGCCCGATGTGCCGGTTGTCCCCGATGTTCCGGGTGATGCGCTCATACCGGATGGCCAAGTTCCCGATGGGGACTTGCCATGCGACGAACAAGAGAAGTGTGACAGCAAGATTATGTTCGCCGTGTGCGGGATCGATGGCGTCACGTACCCGAACGACTGCTATGCCTTGTGTTCCGGATTGGGATTTGATGACTACGAGCCCGGCCCTTGTGAAGAGTGCCCGCAATGCGATGAGGCGGACAAAGTGACGGGTGAAATGTGCGATCCCGTGGGACAGGTGACCTACGACAACTTGTACGAAGCGTGTTGTGCAGGCCTTACGGTGGAGCAGATCCAGCCGGGAGCCTGCATTACCGATCCCGGCTGCGCCCAATGTCCGGCGGATTACGAGCCCGTGTGTGCCAAGAAAGCCGACGGTACCAAGGTCACGTACGACAACATCTGCACGTTCGAGTTTTGCAATCCGGACAAAGACGTCTTTGAGTGTGGTGGTCCCTGCGGCGATACCAGCGGATGCCCAGCCTGCGCCTTGTCGTCGTGCAGTCCTGTGTGCGGCAAGGACGGCATGACCTACTTTAACGCCTGTTACGCCAACTGCGGACAGACGCAAGTCGACTATGCGCATCCCTGCTGCAATTGCCCACCGGCCTCCGACGAAACGTTGGTCTGTTCGACCGATGGAAACACCCACGGAAGCATGTGCGAGCTCATTTGCAAGCTGGAACAGTATAGCTACGACGGGGTCTGCATCCCCGGTTGTCAGCCTACGCCCGACGATCCGCTGGACGGCATTTGCGGCAACCTGGCCGGCACCTTCAAGATCTACTTCAATGAAGCCTGTGCTACAGCGGCCGGGGCAACCTGTATCCATGACGGTCCCTGCCAACTGGAGGTGTCGCCCTGTTTGGACACGAACACGTCGTACTCGCCGGTCTGTGCGACCATTCCGGGTGAGGACAAGATGCAAACGTATCCAAACACCTGCTATGCGGGGTGCGACGGCGCGACGGCTATTCAATCGGGCTTGTGTACGGATCCGGTGGATTCGGACAATTGTGAGTTCATTTGCGCTACGGCCGATGCGCAGCCCGATGCGAAGCCGCACTGTTCGAAAGAGGACTGTGTCCTGTATCCCAACTCATGCATTCCCGTGAAATGCATGGGCTACAAGATAGCGGACTTGATGAAGAACGACTGCGACGAACAGATCTGTCCAAGCCTATAGTCCGGGTGAAACCTCAAGGTTCGACGCCCTTGACTGCCCTGCAAAGGGAGTTTCTCGTTCAACTCTATGAGCTAGTGCGCCTGTACGAGGCAGGAGACTGGGATTTTGGAAAGAGTACGATCTGGAGCCGCCTGTTGTACGAATTGGCCCGGGCTCGGGGAAAGTTGAAGCCATCACCTGTCGCCGGTCGGTACAACACGACTCGGGGATTTGAACAACAGGTGAGCCGAGCGGCTGCGGCATTGGTCAAACGAAAACAGTGTGTGTGGAAGTCCATCCGAACCGCCGAGGACGCGGCGCGCAGTATGCAGGGCTACAAGCGACACCGTGCACGTGACAAGGACATCTTCTTGACCCAAGTGGGTATTGAACGGGTTCGTGATCTGTTGCGGGCCCAAGGGCGTTGGGCCCAAGACGGGGTCGTAACGTGTGACGATGTGGTCTCACCCAGTGCACCCACGGCTACGGGGCGCTCCGGATGCGATGACTAAGTGAGTGACGTCGTTCGAAGAGCGATGTGATGAGCTTGCCGTAATGGTCGTTCTGCCCTATATTTCCGCACGCTTTGTGGATTAGCCGGCATTCCGGCGAGGAGAGTACCCATGGCTTTTGGTTGGATTCGCAAGATCGTGCCAAGCCAAAATGAGCGTTTTCTCAAGCGCATCTGGTACATCGTGGACCGGGTCAGAAGCTATGAAGATGGGCTCAAGAAACTGGATGATTCGCAGCTCGTCGCGAAGACCGCCGAGTTCAAACAGCGCATCGAGAATGGCGAGAGCATCGATGATTTGGGCCCCGAAGCGTTCGCAGTGGTTCGTGAGGCGGGGATTCGCACACTCAATATGCGGCATTATGACTGCCAAGTGGTCGGTGGTTATGTGCTCCACAAGGGCATGATCGCTGAGATGAAAACCGGTGAAGGAAAGACCCTTGTGGCCACGTTGGCCCTGTATCTCAACGCCCTTCGCGGCTGTGGATCTCACCTGGTGACGGTCAACGACTACTTGGCCGCTCGGGACGCCGAATGGATGGGCGCGATTTATCGGTTCTTGGGTTTAACGGTGGGTACCATCGTACCGGATCTGTCGGATCAGGAGCGAAAAGCGGCGTATGGTTCGGACATCACGTACGGAACCAACAACGAATTTGGTTTCGATTACCTGCGTGACAACATGAAGTTCCGCTACGAGGATTATGTGCATCGTTACATGAACCCTCCCGCCAATGCGAAGACGGAAAAAGAGCGGGCGAAGATCCTGAATTACGCCATTGTGGACGAGGTGGATTCGGTGCTGATCGATGAAGCTCGAACTCCCCTGATCATCAGCGGACCGGCGGAAGAGTCCTCGGATCTGTATTACAAGATTAACGGCATCATTCCCTTCCTGCGACGCGAAGAAGATTTCGTGGTCGACGAGAAGGCGCGCAACGTCACCATGACCGAAACGGGCGTGGATAAGGTGGAAGAGCGCTTGGGCTTGGACAACCTATACGAGACCGAGAACATCTTGGTTCTGCACCATGTGAATCAGGCGCTTCGCGCTCATTTTCTCTACAAGCGAAACGACAATTACTTGGTGGAAAATGGCCAAGTCATCATCGTCGACGAGTTCACCGGTCGAAAGATGCCGGGTCGACGATGGTCCGACGGATTGCACCAAGCCATCGAGGCTAAAGAAGGGTTGACGGTTGCGCAAGAAAACCAAACCTTGGCGAGCATCACCTTCCAGAATTTCTTCCGCATGTATCAAAAGCTGTCGGGCATGACGGGTACTGCCGATACTGAGGCGGCCGAATTTGCGGATATTTACGATTTGGATGTGGTGGTCATTCCCACCAACAGGCCCCTAGTCCGTGCGGACCACGAAGACGTTATTTACAAGACGGAAGGGCAAAAATTGAAGGCCATCATCGACGACATTGAAGGGTGTCGATCGCGTGGCCAGCCGGTTTTGGTGGGTACAACCAGCGTGGACAACTCCGAGAAGATTCACAAAGTGCTGGAGAAAAAGGGGATCCCTCACTTCGTACTCAATGCCAAGAATCACATGAGTGAAGGTCAGTTGGTTTCCCAGGCCGGCCGGGCTGGCGCCGTGACCATTGCCACCAATATGGCCGGTCGTGGCACTGACATCATGTTGGGCGGCAACCCGGTGCTGCTGGCGCAACAGGCTGTCTCCGATTCCGAGGGTGCGCTCTACGAGGAGACACTTGAGGAGTTCAAAGAAACTTGTGCCGCCGGCCGACAGCAGGTGCTGAAGGCGGGTGGGCTGCACATCTTAGGAACCGAGCGGCATGAGTCCCGTCGCATTGACAACCAGCTGCGCGGGCGCGCGGGTCGTCAGGGGGATCCGGGTTCCAGTCGATTCTTCTTGTCACTCGACGATTCCTTGCTTCGGATTTTCGGGGCGGACCGCATCAAGAAGATCATGGAACGACTCCAGGTGCCGGATGATGAGCCCATCATGCACAAATGGGTCTCGAAAGCGGTTGAGAATGCGCAAGTTAAAGTGGAAGGCCACAACTTTGATATTCGCAAAAACGTCATTGAATACGACGATGTGATGAATTTGCAGCGGCGTACGATTTATGAGCTTCGTCGCAACGTCCTGGAAGGATCGCGCACCCATGAGATGGTCCTTGAGGCCATTGGTGACAATGTTCACATGGTGGTCGACCAGTATTGTCCCAACGAAATCGACCCGAGCGAATGGGACATCGAGCGATTGGAGCATGATTTGTCCACGCTCCTCAACGCCCGCGTGGATCTGTCGGAAGTTCCCCACGACTTTGATTCGTTGTGCGTGCACATCGAGCAGACCGCTAAGAGTCATTACCTGGATCGAGAAGGCCGTATCTTGTCGATGCTCGAAGCGGAGTACACCGGGGACGAGGATCCGGTCGAACACGCGATGGATCAGTGGCGATTTTTTGAACGCGAGCAATTTCTTCGGACCATCGATCGATTGTGGAAGGCCCACTTGGTGCAGATGGATCACTTGCGCACCGGCATTCATTTGGAATCCTATGCGCAGAAAGATCCAAAACTTGCCTACAAGAAACAAGGCTACGAGATCTTCGAAGAGCTGATGGACAAGATCCAGCAGAACGCGGCGAGCACGCTCTTTCGGGTGGAGATCCGAAGCGACGCCGAGATCGAGCGGTTGCGAGAACGTCGCCGCCAGCAAGTGGTCGAAGGTCGCGGTAGCTCTCAAGCCGGCGGTGGAGAGTCGTCCGGCGAGTCGGCTTCCCGCCAGACCGTGCGGCATGCCACGCCAAAGGTCGGACGCAACGATCCCTGTCCATGTGGTTCAGGCAAGAAATACAAGAAGTGCTGTTTGCTGGCTCAGGACTCAGAACCGTCCGCCTAAAGCACTTCAAACACGCAGGAGTTTCCATGGGTTATGAGTGGTACAACCAGGTCGATCAGCTCTCGTGGCGCGCCGAGGAGTTGATGGAGGCGCGTATCGCTCAAGACCACATGGGCATGTTGGGTACCGCGCCGTCTGCGATGGACCAAATACGAAGTCATCTGCGGGCGCAAGCCTCCCTACGACCACCGGCCGCGCTGGTTGAAGAGGCGGCCGATCTGGATGAGGCGGATGTCATGGAAACAATCGAAGCGCTGGCCTCGGCTGCCGTTGGCCACGCGGTGGATCGGAATTCGGAGCACGTCACTCGTCAGGATGTGATGGCGGTCGTGGATTCATTGGCATACCCATTTAACCCGCGCTAAACAAAACGACACCAAAAACCTGTCTATTCAAGAGCTTGCAGCCTCTATCATGAGGCGATGAGCTTCATTTCGTTCGTGTTTCCGTGGGGTTAAATATATGGCACAATATGTTGTCATTTCCTGTTGACGACGTGATCTCGATTCTCCTATTCTTTGCCCATCATTTTGTTTCACGTGGAACTTCGATCCGGGGTCCAACCACTGGTTGCTTAGGAGGAACAGACGATATGTCGCAAGTGATCGCGATTGCCAATCAAAAAGGGGGCGTTGGTAAGACAACGACAACAGTCAATTTGGCGGCGGTATTGGCCAGCCGAGGCTTCAAGACGCTCGTGGTGGATCTCGATCCCCAAGGAAACGCGACCACTGCGCTTGGGATCGATAAGTTAATCCTGGCTCGTCAGACCTACGATGTCCTCGTCCATGAGGTACCCGTCTTGGAGGTGATTCAAGAGTCGTTGATCGATCTCCTCCATGTCTGCCCTTCCAACAACGATCTGGCAGGGGCGGAGCTGGAGTTGGTGTCCGTGATGGCTCGGGAGATCCGACTGCATCGCGCCTTGGCAGTGTGTCGCAAAGAATATGATTTTATTCTATTGGATTGTCCGCCCAGCTTGGGTTTATTGACGCTCAATGCGCTCACGGCCGCTGACAGCGTCATGGTCCCGCTTCAATGTGAATACTACGCGCTGGAGGGCGTGAGCAGTCTTCTGAACACCATCGATTTGGTGCATGCGTCCCTGAATCCAAAACTGCGATTGCACGGGATCGTGCTGACCATGTTTGACCGACGCAATCGTCTGAGTTTTCAGGTCGAAGCCGATGCCCGCGAGCATTTCGGCGATCGCGTGTACAAGACCAATATTCCACGCAACGTACGACTCAGTGAGAGCCCAAGTTTCGGGAAGCCGGTGGCTCTGTATGATGCCAATTGTGCCGGCGCACGAGCGTACGAATCGTTGGCCAGCGAATTTCTTGCGCTGGAATCCAGGTGGGCACCCGCGAAACGGGTCGTGACGAGGAGCGTAAGTCGATGACGATGCAAACAAGCGTGTTGGGTCGAGGACTCAGCAGTTTAATCCCGGCGGCTCCCGAATCGACCGCCAATGGTACGCCGCTCTATGTCGCGGTGGAGCAGATCATCCCCCACCCCGAGCAGCCCAGACGTCATTTTGACGATGCTGCTTTGCTGCAATTGGCCCGTTCGATTCGAGAACAGGGGATCTTGCAACCCTTGTTGGTGTCGGCCGAGAGCGGCGGGACCTATCGACTCATTGCAGGCGAGCGTCGTTTGCGCGCCGCCAAAATGGTTCAATTGACCCAAGTGCCGGTGGTCGTTCGCGCTACGTCCTCGACCGAGGCTTTTGAGCTCGCGTTGATTGAGAACATTCAGCGAGAAGACCTGAACCCCATTGAAGAAGCCGAAGCGTTCCGCCGCTTGTTGAACGAATACAAGTACACGCAAGCGGAGCTCGCCGAGCGGGTGGGCAAGGATCGCACAACGGTCACCAACGCCCTTCGCTTGCTAAAGCTGCGAGCGCCCTTGCGTGAGCAACTGTTGGCGGGTCAGATGAGCGCGGGTCACGCGCGGGCTTTGTTGGGCACCGATGATGATGCTTTGCAGGATCACATCGCACAACGAATCGTTGCGGAAGGCCTCAGCGTTCGATGGGTTGAAAAACGGGTGGCCAATGCCCGCTCAAACACACGCTCCAAACAATCGATGACAGCGGGTCGTTCTGTCAAAGTACAGCGCACGCTGGCCAAGCGCTTTCAAGACCACTTGGGCCGAGCGGTACAGGTTCGCCCCTCCAAGCGGGGCGGCAAGTTGGTCTTGCCCTACGCGAGCACGGAGGATTTGCGCCGTCTGATGGCCGCGTTGGGTGGCTCTGAATAGGCGGACGATCTAGTTCGCGCTCTTTCCCAACCCGAATGACGACAAGAATCCGGGTACGTCGCGCAGATCGAAGCGTACGGTAGCGGTGCCAATGGACTCGTTTTCACGATAAACCGAGCCTCGCAATGTGGTCATGGTCTCTAGAGGCCGAAGCAGTGACACATTCTTCCTCGCCTCATACCGACACGGGCGCCCTTCGTCGTCGTTGAATGTGAAGTCGTACACCAACTCCCGGTTGGACAATCGCAACAATCGTACTGCGAGTGTACCGGTCAGATCGGCCGTGCGGGCGAGTCCACCAATGGTGACCGTTCCGTTCAACACAATCGGGGCCCCCGTAAGAAATGCCTTGGGTCCCGGTGCCCGTGCTGCGACCTCAAAGATCATGGGCGCCTGGTTGCCATCCGTTCCGACAAAGGTCCCGGCCATCGTTTCTGTGAAGGTGATGTTCATGACAGTGGAAGGATATCATCAACCGAACCGGGAAGGGTGAAAAACTGGCGACCGGTGCCTGAGCGCCCTACTCTCTATCGAGTGAGTGTAGTAGATATACCATCCCGTCCCGATCGCGAAGTCATCGATGGACGATACGAATTAGTCGACACCCTCGGCGAGGGAGGAATGGGCACGGTATACCGCGCAGTCCAGCTTCCAATCGAGCGCGAGGTCGCGGTTAAGATCCTGCGTGTGAGTCACTTGGACAAGGAGAGCGATCGAGCTGTTAAGCGCTTCTACAAAGAGGCGAGAGCCATCGCCAGTCTCCATCACCCCAACATTGTGCCCATGTATGATTTCGGACAGACCGAACGAGGAGATCTGTACCTGGTGATGGAATTGCTCCCCGGTCGGCCCTTGTCTGCGCTCATTCGAGCCGAAGAGAGCTTTTCAATCCAGCAGACCACAGTCATTCTCGATCAAGTGCTGGATGTGTTGCATCTCGCCCACGCAAAGAACATTGTGCACCGCGATCTTAAGCCCGAGAACATTCAAGTAGGGACACGGGGGATGCGCTCGGATTTTGTGACCGTGATGGACTTTGGCTTGGCCAGGGCGCCGGAGACTTCCCACAACGCCAAACAGCACACAACGATCGAGGTGGCCGGAACGCCCTCCTACATGTCGCCGGAACAAATCCTTGGGACGTCCGTGGATCCACGCTCCGATCTCTATTCGGTGGGTGTCCTCTTGTTTGAGATGATCACCGGCTCGTTGCCCTTCCAATCGGACCGAGCCATCGATGTCTACATGGGCCACCTCAAGGAGAGTGTACCCAGGCTCAGTGATGTGATGCCGGCGGCAAAAATTCCGCCCGGCTTGCAAGAGTTGTTGGACCGAGTGTTGGCAAAGGCAGCCTGCGAACGGATGCCAGACGCCGCTGGATTTCGACGCGCCTTGCGTGCAGTGGCAGGATTTCCTCTACTGGATTCAGAGACCGGAAGACCCAGCGCTTCGCGTCGGGTTGTGGCGTTGAACAACACGTCGTTGGGCTATGAGCTGGTCGCCGCCGTCGAGCCGGCACGCTCGCCCGGTGTGGAAGAGCTCATGTACCAGTGGTCGTTGGACATTACCCAGCACGGTGGAACGGTCCGCGAACGACGTCTCGGTGTGATGGTGGCCACATTTCCAGGGTTCGATCAGGCGACACGTGTGATTCGAGCGGCGATGGTGATGAAGCAGCGGACCCGCGCTCAGCGCTTATCCACATTGCGACCCTTGTACATCCGGGTTGGCATCCATCGAATACCTTCGGTTGCGGAGCGACTCAGCGAGGAAGCGCCTCGTGGCGGTGTCGTCATTGGCGCTGATTGTGTGGAAGACGGCATGGTGGATGTGTTTAGCAGCGGTCTTCGCTTTGAACGGGCCGGCGAGCTTCGGGTTCGAGGACACCGTGGGCCTGTTCGATTGTTGCACCTAATTTCCGGCCGATGACGTGACCAGGCCACGCCCCGTTTGACGAGGACATTCGAGCCGTGGCGGGGCAGGTCAAGACCGCCCGCCCAATAATTTCCTGATGGCACAATATTTACCGGCGGCCCCATCTGTGTGTATGATTCTGTTGTGGATACGGAACAGAAGCACAACATCCTGATCATTGGCGAACGGGTGGATTCGCTCGATACGCTCGTGAAAGGCCTGACGAGCGGACGCATCGATGCGTCCATTGTTTCCAGCATGAACGAAGCGGTTTCAGCCACTGGATCCAAACCAGTAGACCTATTTCTGGTCTACCTCCCCACGAAACAACTCACGCAATATGGGATCGTCGCTCGATTGCGCGAGTTGGGGACAGCCCAGTCCACACCGGTTGTTGTTGTGGTCGATCCACAAATCGAAGTGTTGGCGCGGGGAGCCGGCGACATGTTGGACATCGACCACTACGTCCAGGCACCGCCCGACATCGCCAATTTGAAGAAACTGATCCATCAGATTGTCGGTGAGCAAAAGCGCGCACTTGCTTCATCCACGACGGGTGAGAAGCTCAACCTGAGGAAGCTCAGGACCTATCACTTAGAGGTTGCACAACAGAATCACTTTGAGCGCCTGGGGGTGACGGCTAGCGATGGCGCGTTTGCAATTCGCGATGCATTTCGGTCGCTTGCAACCCAATACAGCCTAGACAATTTAGAAGAGACCACCCGTGAAACGAAACGATTGATTCGAGACATTCATCATTGTTTGGCTGAATCCTACAAAGTGCTGACCGATCCCACGCTGCGGAAGAAATATGACCGAAAGCTGCACGGACCATCCATCGTGTATTCGGAGACCACGCCACCGCTGGACGAGTTCGTGCCTGTGCAAGAGCCCGTGACGACCGACTACGACGAGGCGAGGGAAGCGGAAGAGGCCGAGTCAAAGAAGGAGGAGAGCCCAGAGGCTTGGGCAGCGTTGGCGGACCCAGCGGTGACTTCAGCGGGTGTGGGCATGGACGGGCCTCCCGCCACAGCCCCGGATGAATCCACGGATGACGACACGCCGGACGCGTATACCAGCGCGTTTGACCGTGTGACCAGTGGTTTGGGCGCCGAAGCCGAAGCCGCTCTCGATACCGTCTCTGTGCCCCCATCGGATCCCGCGACGGAGTCTGATGTCAAGGCTGGGGAAGTACCCGATTTCGATTTCGAGTCAGCGCCGGAGGAAGCCCCCAAGTCCGAGGAAGTACCCAAGTCCGAGGAAGTACCCGATTTCGATTTCGAGTCGGCGCCGGAGGAAGCCCCCAAGTCCGAGGAAGAACCCAATTTCGAGTCGGCGCCGGAGGAAGCCCCCAAGTCCGCAGATGAACCCAATTTCGAGTCGGCGGCGGAGGAGGACTCCGGGTACGACGACGAACCCAATTTCGAGTCGGCGATGGAGCCAAGTGAAAGCAAGGTTGACTTTGACTCCATGACGGCTGTTTTTCGAGAACGCGACAGCGATAATGCCCAAAAAGCGAAAGATCAGAAGGGCAAAGCCGGAGCCGATGCAAGTGAGAAAAAAGCGAAAAAAGAGGGCAAGGAGTCCCATGAGGAGTTGGCCGCCGCCGCTCACTTGCAGGCGGTGATCGGTGATTATGGCGGGGCTGTTGAGTTGTTGCAGCAGTGCGTTCGCATGAAGCCCGAGATCCTCGAATACAAGTACAATCTTGAGCTCAATTTGGGCAAAAAGTACAAGAAAGCGGGAAACAAGGGGCGGGCAGAGCAACACTTTCAAAATGCGGTTAAAATTGCTCCCAAGGGCAACAAGGCGGCAGCCAACGCGCTGGCGTCGCTCCAGGGCGGTTCCGGTCCGGAGAGTGGTGGCGACACTGGCATTGGCGGCGCATTCGGTCGTCTTTTTCGCGGAAAAAAATCGTAGAGACTCGCGTCTTTTTCTGGATCGATCAATGGATCGAAGGGTCGATTCTCTCATCCATCGCAATCCACCGGTTCCATCGCGCTGATCCATTCACGGATGAGTGCAACCCCAACCTCATCCACTTCCAAGTTGGGCAGCTCCGGCATCTTGATTTCGGGATCCAGGGTGGAGATGCGGTACACCATGATGCTGCCGTCCGGTTGACCGGGCAGGATGTCTACGGCGTTTCCGCCGGCTCCGCTGCCGGCGGCGACGGGGTTTTTGCAGACACCCAGTTTCGTTGGGTTCGTGACAGTGGACCGGAGATCAAGCCCTGTCGATCCTCCGCCCGATCCTGGACGATGGCAATGAGCACAGTTTGCGTCCAGCCAGCTGCGCGCACGCCACTCTAAATCGCCGGTTGGATCGCTTGGATCGATGAGCGTTGAGTAGGAGTCCGGCTCGGGAAGCGGTGCGGAAAACAACCCCATGTTTTCCCAGACCACCAGTTGGTTTGTCGGACCTGAGTCGGTGTTGATCACTTGACTCAGTTGTCGAGCGACGGGCCCCAGGGGCAACAACTCATCATCCCGTTCGTGGCAGTTTCCACACTCGTTCTTGTTGGGGACCAAGTACCATTGTTCGCGCGGGTTGCCTTCTGGATCGACATAATCGATCCAAACGTCCGCGCCGGCGACCTGACGGAACGCTTCCGTTTCGTCCTCATTCCATACGTAGATGTGAGCGCCCCATCCCGTCTCGTCCAGTACCAAGAGGCGGGTCTCGACAAGTCGGTAGGGTCCACCGTCTTGGGTGAGATCCAGATCAAAATAGAAGGTCTTGATGAGGGTTGTCCCGAGTGGAAACGACCAATCGTCTGTGTCCGAAAACGTGATCGTGCTTCCGGTAGGCAATACAATGAACCGGCCCTTGGCGGCGTTGTCCGCCCACAAGGGGGAGTTGACGGTGTATGGAATCACGCCCTCGGCTGGGTGGAGCTCACGCAGTGGACCCTCGAAGAACCCGTAGTCACTGAGGAGCTGCAACGCCGAATCGGCCCCATTCGTCCCCGGTGGCGACGACTGGGGTTGCGAACAGGCGACTGCGAGAATCAAGAACGCGCTTCCAACGAGCCAGGCAGGCGTGTTGACGGTGGACCTTGGTCCCATCAATCGCCTCCTAAATGCGTCCGGTTTGGCTGGGCAATGACTCGCCCGTGCACTCCAAGCCAGTGATGTCTGACGACTGGTTTTCAAATCCACCACACAGATCAAAATTCACAAAATCCACGTCGCCGTTGTTGGAGAAGCAATTGGTCAACGAGCCATCCGAGTTGTCCTTCTCTTCATCGGTGCACCCACCCCACGCCAAATGCGGCATTGGGTTGGGCAAAGGGAAGGCTTTGATGACGCCTTTGGGATCGGTGCCGTTGTTGTCCATCGTGTTGTCATGGATGTAGTTGCCTTCAGGGAAGCGATCAAATTCGTCGTCATCGTAGTTGCCGAAGAGATCCGTGTCGTATGCGAGCACCATGACACCGAATGAATCATTCCCTGTGATTTGGTTGTCGTGTACTTCGTTCCAATCCGACGACAAAATGATGATGCCCGAACCGGGGGGTACCTTCCCAACAATGGCGCCCGGTTCGGCAAAGCTGGACAGATTGTTGTTTTCGACGACGTTGTTGTGAACCTTGGTTTTTTGCCCGTGTTTGGTGGGCAGCTCGGGCAGATCGAAGACCAAAATACCCGCCACATTGTCGTGCGCGTAATTACCCACCACCTCGGCATGCCGTGAATTTTCAATCTCGATGCCGGCGACATTGCCGTAGACTTCGTTGTTTCGAACCAAGATGTGTTTGGACTGACCGACATAAATACCCGCGTCTCGCGATCCCACGACCACACTGTCCTCAATGAGGACCCCATCCGATTCCACGGGATACAAGCCGTAGGCCCCATTGTCTGTGGACGATTTAGCTTCCCAAATGATGGCTACGTTTCGAAAGGCAATGTTCTCGACCGCTGTGGCTCGGACACCGTCTCCCGGTGTGTTGAGAACCGTCAGGCTCTCTATGGTGACGTTGTCACCGGTGATAGACACCCCATTGGCACCAATAATTTGGTCGGTGAAATCCAGGATGGTCGCGTCTCTACCAGCACCTTTGACAATGACGTTGTTGGTGGACAGCGAGATCTCTTTGGCAAAGCGAAACGTCCCATTACCAAAACAAATCGTACTGCCATCCGGCGTCTCGATGAAGGCGGTCTGTACGTTAATCTGGTCGTCATCACTCGGGAACAAACTGACTTCGCACCCCTCGATTGGTTTGGGCGTCTCGTCGGAGCCGCAGGCTGTCAGCGTGAATAGAATCGTCAACACCACAATAAAATGCATCAGAACCCTCGATCGCATTGTTTTCCTCCATGTCTTCCGCGGCGGTACTATTGCAGATGCGTGTTTAAAACGCCAGTTCGGAATGGACTCTGTGGACAGGTTGTCACTACGCTGGGTTTTCCGTTTGGTCGGCGAGCGTTTGACCGGAGGAGAGGATCTCATAAAGAGGCTCCAGAAAATGAGCGTCTTGGCTGTCGCCTCGACCTCGCGCGGCTTGTTCGATGAGACCGGATGTGGCGATGTCCACCAACTCGCGGCACAGGTCGCTAGCAACCCCAGCGCCCACCGGAAGGCGGGTCTGGAGTCCGTCATAGGCCACGGCGGTGGCGAAGGTCCGCCGATCATCCAGAGACCATTTCTTCACCAGATCCCAGGCGGGATCCAACGAGTCGGTGCTGTAGATGAGACCCTTCCACAGGGCGGGACAGGCTGGAATGACGTCGGGGGGAACCACATCGGCGCTCCGAAACTCAAGGTGAGTTTTGGCCCGTACCTCCGGAAATACCGTGCTCAGATGTAGATCCCAGGCTTCCGGTGTGGCGTCATGATCCGGAACCCGACCTTCCATCAGGTCCCGAAAGGATGCGCTTCCACCCAGGTCCACGTACCCATCGGATCCCTGCACAAAGAACATGGGCACATCGATGACCCAATCCACATAATCGGCGTATCCACAATCGGTCTCAAAGACAAAAGGTTGGATGCCACACCGATCCGGATCGACCTGTGTCCACACCAGGGATCGATAGGACTGGTACCGTCGAGAGTCTCCGTGTTTCCAGGGTGAGTTCGCAAACAACGCCGTGACCAGGGCGCTGATCCCGGTGGCGGTCCGGAGCGCGTGGGAGAAATGTTCCTCGCTGGTGTAGTCCAAATTGGTCTGCACCGTGCACGTCAGTCCCATCATGGTGGTCGCCAGCGCTCCTCGAGTGGGCAAGTATCGACGCATGATTTGATACCGCTCTTTGGGTACCCACTGAATCTCGTCGACCGATTGGTATGGGTTTAATCCTCGCCACTCAATGGTGACGGGGAAGTGCGCTTCGATGGAACGAATTTCGGCAATGTGCTGCTGCAATTCGGCGTGGGCGTCCGCCAAGGTTTGTTTCGGACTCCCGCTGAGCTCAAATTGGCCCCCGGGTTCCAATGTGATGCTCTGACCATTTCGGGTCAGCGCGATGACGTTGCCGTCTTCTTCGATCGGCGACCAGTCAAAGTGGTCGGCCAGATGGGACATGATGGCTGCGATCCCCACGGAGCCTGCGTAGGGGACCGTGCGACGAGACTGACGATCGATGATGAGCACTTCATACTCGCAACCAATCACCATGCCATCCGTTGACTTTTCCCCGCTGGCTAGATGGTCAATAAGATCCCGTTCGCTACGAATCGTCGGCCTCCACAGGTTTGTGATCGCTTGGCTCGTCGCCGTCGGCTATCGCTTGCTCGGAAGAACAATCGTGCTCCTCTTCCGGGTACTCATCGCCGGACACTTCGTCTCGTTGCGTCTCGGACTCCTCGGTTTCACTGGCAGGGGCCTCCGCCTCAAGGGGTTCTGTGGCAGGGGTTTCCGACCACTCGTTGGCATCGTCTGTGGGTTCGTTGGCCGCGATGCCTCCCTGACGAATCAACTCCTGAAAGCGCGTCAAAATAGCATCGGAATCGGGCATGGATGCGTGCGCGTTCAAAAGTCCATTGGGAAAGTCGTTTTTCATCCGTCCTCCTAGAGCCCCTCGATGAGTGTCTTGAACGTCGCGATCAGGGTTGGGATCTTGTCGGGCTCCGAACCGCCCGCTTGGGCCATGTCCGGGCGCCCTCCACCCCGTCCACCCACGATCGGCGCAAGCTCAGCGATAAGCGTACCTGCCGCTGCTCGATTCTTCAAATCATCGGTGACCGCCACCAACAACGCCACTTTGGGGTTGTTGTCACTGACGATCAGCACCACGCCCGACCCAAGTCGTTGGCGAGCTTTGTCGCTCATGTCACGCAGATCGCCGCCTTTGACTCCTGTGACCGACAGGATCAGCACGTTGAGGCCGTTGATGATTTCGGGATCGGCAGCGCTAACGCCTTTTGAACGTTCTTTGGCCTGGAGCTTCTCCACATCGTTTCTCAGCGCGGCGTTGTCGTCTTTGAGTTTGCGGATCCGATCCATGACTTCCGTGATGCCCACTTTGAGCTCGCCGGCCAACAGGGACAGTGTGGCCTCTTGCTCTTGGACACGCTTGACCGCATCCATTCCTGTGGCGGCCTCTATGCGTCGCACCCCGGCAGCCAGTCCGCTTTCGCTGATGATCTTGAACAATCCGATGTCGCCGGTGGCGTGTACGTGCGTCCCACCGCACAGCTCCACGCTGTCGCCGGTGATGGTCAGCATCCGGACCGTGTCTCCGTACTTGTCTCCAAAGAACGCGACGGCTCCAGCCGCAACCGCTTCCTCTTTGGGCATCACGCTCGTTTGGACGTCCTCGTTGAGAACAATGTGCTGGTTGACCCACGTTTCGATGGCCACGTTCTCCTCTGCTGTGAGGGGACCGAAGTGACTGAA
>Ga0310121_10002899_pt1 | contig 16025 bp, 10 predicted proteins | sample CB27_Tmax_986_MG_FD_203504 | JGI IMG/M metagenome (GOLD analysis project Ga0310121, IMG submission 203504) | Marine microbial communities from Western Arctic Ocean, Canada - CB27_Tmax_986 | ecosystem: Environmental > Aquatic > Marine > Oceanic | place: Canada: Western Arctic Ocean | collected...
TACCCTCGACGCGCACATACACGACGCCCCAAGAGCACCAAATTCATGAGAGCGCAAAACAACAAAGAAAAGGAAAAAGAAAACTGTGAATCTCCCCCTCCATTGGTGCCAAAGTAGATGGCATTGGCCTAACGGCCCCCGTTCGCCTGCGCAAACACTGTGCCCCATACTATTGGGCTAAGTGTCCGAGGTTTGAGTGTCCAGCTGGAAATTGGAGGCAAAAAGGGGCGAATTTGCCGTTTTTCTACCTTTCTTTTCCTCTCAAGTGTACAGGTGCTATTGACTGTGTACGCGCGTATATTAAACTTTGATACATGACGGCCTCCGACCGTGAGGCCGACCAAAGCGTTTCCCTTAATTGAATGTACACGTGAAGGGGGCCGGTCAATCGGGCTACCAGTTAAATCGCGAGGGCCCGCTGGCGCACCTAATTGGCCAGGCGGATCAAAACCGTTGACGGCGTTACTGAGTTGTCGGTTCGCTGTGATGATCGTCTTGAAGTGTGTCCAACGGGTGGAAACGGCAGTGTGAGGGCCGGCGATGCAGCGAAATCGGCCAATACCAAGAATGTGTGCCCATTAGAAAGGACTGATTGTAAATGGTATCGCTTGATATTTTGACAAAACGGCAGAAGGCCGTGTATGAGTTCCTACGCGACCTGATACAGAATCGGGGTTACGGCCCCACAGTGCGAGAGATTGCCAAGAAGTTCAAGATCCGATCTCCTAACGGTGTGATGTGTCACCTGAAGGCTTTAGAGAAGAAAGGATTCATCAGTCGAGAGGAAAATCGTTCACGGGCAATTCAGTTGTTGGCCGAGCCTCTCGGGGACGCTGGTTTGCCTCTCGCTGGTCGAGTGGCAGCCGGTGTGATGCACGAAGCCATCGAGCAAGACGAGAGGATCAGTTTCGGCGACATGTTCTCGAAGAAGAACCAGTTCGTATTGGAGGTGAACGGTGATTCTATGATCGACGCGCAGATCGCTGACGGTGACTACGTGGTGATCAAGAAGCAACGCACGGCTACGAAGGGCCAGATGGTGGTCGCCCAGACTGAGGATGGCGAGGCCACACTAAAGTATTGGTTCCCCGAAAAGAACCGAATTCGTCTCCAACCCGCCAACGCGTCGATGAAGCCGATCTATAGCAAGAATGCCCGAGTAGTCGGCGTTGTGGTGGGCGTGGTGCGCCAGGTTGCATGAGCGGATGCCAGTTGAGTAGCGAATGAATTGGTGCTGGCGGCGATTGGGCAGGTCGCCCGGCACCAGTCGGTCGTTGCGGTCGTTGCGGTGGTGGCGATACGTCAAGTCCGCTGCCCACTGGTCGAATGGATGTTACCGGTGCAATACCTTCCGGAGCGGGTGGTCTACGCCTATCACACTCACTCCCCGCCGGTGTCCAGTCGCTGCGGGTGGCGCTGTCTGGGCCGGTTTGTTGTCGCATAGGCCAACTGTTTATCGACGGAGTTTCCGGATACCCGCACCGCACTCGCTCCCCGACGGAGTTTGCCGGTGGGTCGCTGACATGGTTTGCGGGCGTTCTGGCCGGCAAACTCCTCTGGGGAGCGGTTAAACGACGGTGTCCGGTCGCTGCGGGTGGCGATTTTTTGGGGCCAGAAAATTCGTACCCCCTTCCACCGTAACTCTAATTCGTTAGAATTACGTCAACCGGGCATTGAGTTCCACGAGATCGCAACTTTCCGTCCAGTGGTGAAAAAGAGTATGGCGAGACCAGCGAGCGACCATCCAACCGACGGCGAGTTGGAGATACTGCGAGTGCTCTGGGTAAAGGGCTCGTCGTCACTCAGTGATATCTGCACCGCCCTTCGAGTCCATCGCGCGGTGGCCACCACGACCGTCGCCACCATGTTACGGCTGATGCATGAAAAAGAGCTCGTCGCGCGAACGCAGGTTGGACGCGGAAATCTGTGGTCGGCTGCCGTTTCTCGCGAGAAAACGGCTGGCTCCATGGTCGGAAAACTGGTCGATCGTGTGTTCGACGGGTCCGCGCGGCGGTTGGTCGCGCATTTGGTTGACACGGGCGAGATATCCGACGACGACCTGGCGGAGCTGCAAGAGCTCGTTCGTAGTCAAAAATCGAAACCGAGGAAGAGGAGCCAGAAAAAATGAACGGGCCTGTTTTCTCCAGTTCAGATGCTTGGACTCTTGTGGGTTGGACGATGGTTCATTTCTTGTGGGTTGGACTGGTGATCCTACTGCTGGCCTGGACGCTGCGATTCGTCGTGCGCCGCGCGTCACCGACCCTTCGCTACCTTGTCGCCATGACCTCTTTGGGGCTTCTGAGTCTTGCGCCCGTCGTTCTCCTCGGCTGGCTGGCCGCCCCACGAACTGCGGCGAACCGGTTTCAACGTGCCGTCGCGGAATCAGTCTCCGATTTTTTCGAGGTTGACGGATCCTCGGTGATTGAAATGGCAGACTCGCCCCGTTTCTCCGCGGACTTTGAGAACTCCGCAGACTTTGAGACGGCCTCCAGTTGGGCTAGTAGACAACCCTCTCCGGTCGCCAGCGTCAGCCATGATCCCTTGCCACGGGTGGAGTTAAATGTCACTCGCCCCGACGTTCTCCAGTTTTCGGTGATCTTGCCACGCGTGGCCACTCGACTGGTGCCCTGGCTACCGTATGTGTGGGCCGTGGGAACGCCGCTGACGTTCCTGCTGTTGGCTATGGGATTGGTCGTGCTGAGCGCATCCGCCGCGACGGTCGTCCCGTCAGCGAGGGTCCTTTGCTGAACCAGTTGACGCGGCTCAATCGTGTATTGCGAGTTGGCCGCCGGGTCACCCTTACGGTCAGCGACCGGGTGACGTCGCCGATTTTGATCGGTTTGGTTCGTTCCACGATTGTGTTGCCATCGGCGGCGCTGGGTTGGCCCGCCGCGGAACTGGAAATGGTGCTGGTGCACGAGTTGGCCCACGTGCGAGGATATGACAATCTGGTCAATTTCGCACAACGAATCATTGAATCGCTACTCTTTTTTCATCCAGCCGTATGGCTGATCAGCCGCGGGGTCCGCGAGGAGCGAGAGCATTGTTGCGATGCGGTGGTCGTGCGTCACACGGACGAACCTCGTGCCTATGCGGAGTTGCTCTGCCAGCTGGCGACGCCGGTCGGTCGGGGATTGAGTGCCGCCATGGCGATGTCACGGACTCCGTTGACCGCTCGAGTACGTCGCATCTTACGTGTGGAAGACGAGTCCGTGCGGGTTACGTGGCAACCGGTATTATGGACGGGAATCATGGCGCTGGTCGCCGCCGTGGGGGTGTCGTGTCAGCAGGCGGACGGGCCGGTTGCGGCGCCGGGCGATGAAATGGCCGAGCCGGAGTTGGCAGTACCACGCGCTGCAGAATTGGTCGTCTCCGCCGTTGAGCACCCGCCAACGCCGAGTCGTGGCCGCAACGCGGAAGTAATTTCCAGCGATTCAGGGTTTGAGTCGGCCATGGGTTCGGGCATGGGTTATGGACCGATAAGTGCGACCGAATCATCACAGGCCACGCGGGTTCCGTTTCCTACATTGGACCAGCAGAAGACGGCAGACCGAATTTGGAAGGCGATCGAGATCGAGTTTGAATTGGTCTCTGAAAAAGAGCTGTCTCGTGTAACGAAGCTGGGTTTTGACGGAGCGCTGCGCGTGGCGGGCAATGACAGAGTTTTCGGTGGTGGTCGGGGTGGCCCTGGTTTCGATGGCGGAGGGCAAAACACGCGCGTCTTGCGCGCAGGGGACCTGTTGGTAGGGCCGCATTCATTCCCTATCTCGAGTTTTGAGGCGGTCGAGGTGATTCTAGCCCGTGATGACCTGGCGGAGTTGGAGCCGTTGAAGTTTTACGCAGTGCGCGCAGTCAGCGAAAATGGAATGGTGGATGTAAAAGATGCGGTGATCACCGGTCGATTGCCTTCCGGCTATCGGCGCGATGCGCGAGCGCGTCCGTCGAATCGAAATCCGATGCCAGACCCCGGTATGGGGATGGGCAGGAGTTTGGGAGGTGAGGAAGGAGGAATGGGAGGCCGAGGCGAGATGGGAATGGGGATGATGATGGGTGAATCCCCTGGTGCGAGGGAGTCGACGGCCGAGGTCGGGGATACGGTTGTGCTTTACGACGGTAAAACGTTTGAGCAATGGCAATCTCAATTGCGAACGGAATTGAAGTGGCAAAGTCGAGTGGAAGCGGTCGACGCCATGGCAGTTTTTGCCGAGGCAGGATACGGACCTGAGGCACTTGGAACCCTTCTTGACGTTGCGGTGGAGTTTAACTTTAGAGTGCCAGCCGGTTCCCCGCTGTCGCCGCCGATTCTCGCCATTGTTCGGACACTTGTCACTTCCGCATCGGCACACGGCTTCGCGAATTGGCCAATGATGGTAGCGGACCGGCTCAAGGTCGATCCCGATAAGTGGAGTGATCTCGCTACCGTATTGATCAAGGGTCAAAGCCCGATCACGGAAGCGGACTTTTCCTGGCTCATCGATTTCGCGCGATACGACCACCCGCTTAACGTTGCCGCGCTCGCAAAAATCTATGAGTACAACGGCAGCCAGTTTACCGCCGATGCAATTCCGATCGCGCGCGAGATACTTGCCGGCGACGATGTGGATTCTTACATCGGACTTCTGAAGGCGCTCAAGTTTCAAAACGACCCGCTGTTGCCCGGTCAGGTGGAGGCCTTCGTGCATCCAGATTCGAAGATTCGCGCTCGAGTTCGGGGTATATTATTGCATTTGGGTGAACGCAGAGTTAATCCTGATCTTGTGCGGCAGCTTTTGAGCATCCTCGACGACGAAGAGCGGCCAGAGCACCATCAAGCGGCCATTCGCGCGGTTTTCGCAGTTGGACCGGCGGCCAGCTCAGACGAAGTCTTGGATCGTTTGCTTACGACGTTAGGCCGTGGACGTGAGGATTTGTACGTTTCGGCGGTCCTTGCCGGGCAAAGCGTCCTTTCGCTAAATGCCGATCAAGCATTCGCTCAAATCCGACAGAAAATCCCGGCTACCGATGCAGATCATTGGTTTCATGACAATGGGAGTTTCGAAAAGCAATATGAGCTGCTGAGCGCGGAGGAAGAATTTGCCATTCGAGGTCCAGCTGTGCATGAACCAATTCAACCTGGAGAACGTGGATTTGGCCCTGGCGGATTTGGCGGTGGCGGCTTCTAACGAACTGGGTTTGTGCTGATGGCGATTTGACTGGATACCGGTCCGTAACATGCGTTCGGTAATGAATGTCGAGAAGACTGCGTCAATTGACAGGGCGTCCTTAGTTCTAGTTTTGCACTTTTTGCGTAACTGATATTGGAAACAAAGAGCGGCTTTCGTAAGAGATTTTGCGTGTGGTGTTTTGCGTGTGGCGTTTCGCGTGGCCTTAGACAACGCATGTGGGACGGATTGGCCCGGCAGCCAAACGACGCTGTGATGGCCAAAACGCGTTACCTGCTGGGTAATCCGTCCAGTGTGCACGTGACCTCAGGAAGATCTTTGTGCTTGAGCAGTTCACGACTTCACGTGTCCCATCGCAAGAACCCCACTGCGGCCATGCGTAAGCTGGACGGATTACCGATCGGTGGCATGAGTTTTGAATTACTGTGTTGACTCCCGATCGGCCAATCCATCCCACATGCTTTGCGTGTGGCGTAGAGTATGGCCTGACGTTGAGTGTGACCTTAGGCATGACGTTGAGTGTGGCCTTAGTCAAATCACGTGCTTTTCGTGTGGTGTTTCGCGTGGCCTTAGACAACGCATGTGGGACGGATTGGCCCAGCAGTCAAATGACGTTGCGATGGCCAAACCGCGTTGCCTGCTGGGTAATCCGTCCAGTGTGCACGTGACCTCAGGAAGATCTTCGTGCGTCAGCACTTTACGACTTCACGTGTCCCATCGGAAAGAACCCCACTGTGGCCACGCGTAAGCTGGACGGATTACCGATCGGTGGCACGAGTTTTGAATTAATGTGTTGACTCCCGATCGGCCAATCCATCCCACATGCTTTGCGTGTGGCGTAGAGTATGGCCTTAGGCATCTCACACGCTTTTTGGGTGTGGTATTTCGTGTGGCCTTAGGCAACGCATGTGGGACGGATTGGCCCAGCAGCCAAACGATGTTGCGATGGCCAAACCGCGTTGCCTGCTGGGTAATCCGTCCAGTGTGCACGTGACCTCAGGAAGATCTTCGTGCGTCAGCACTTTACGACTTCACGTGACCCATCGCAAAGAACCCCACTGTGGCCATGAGTGAGCTGGACGGATTACCGATCGGTGGCACGAGTTTTGAATTAATGTGTTGACTCCCGATCGGCCAATCCATCCCACATGCTTTGCGTGTGGCGTAGAGTATGGCCTTAGGCATCTCACACGCTTTTTGGGTGTGGTGTTTTGCGTGGCCTAAGGCAACGCATGTGGGACGGATTGGCCCAGCAGCCAAACGACGTTGCGATGGCCAAACCGCGTTGCCTGCTGGGTAATCCGTCCAGTGTGCACGTGATTTCCGCAGTCAAGGCGGCATCGAAGAAGTCGAAGCACCAAGCTGCGGTGAAAAAGAAAGCAGCCTTGAGAGCCAAAGCAAATCACAAAAGAGACAAAACACCGAATAAGACCCGCCCAGAAGTGACGCACTACGATTGCAAGCAGCACATGGGGTTGGAAGATCTGGCCAACCGAGTGCCCCAGGCCGTTCGTCGCACAGCGCCGATGTCGATGTTCCTCTGGATCCTGGTAACGGTTCACGAGTTCCGCAATCAAGGATTATTAATCTTTGATCCGGGTAGAGCGGTATTCCGACTTCATGTCGTTGACAAACGAAGCGACAGCCATCCCTGTCGATCCTCACCTTTGCGTCTTGGCGGCTTTGCGCGAGAATTCGACCTATTTTCGCGCGCAAAGCCGCAAAGTGCCAAGGTCAACTTGAAAGCTGTCAATGCCCTGTTTTGGGGTCGGAGACGGTGCCGGATTGCCGATGCCCCCCTTAGCCGCCGCTGCTAAGCGGCCTTGCCCAGGGCCTCAAGCTGGTTCAACTTGTTGTACAACGTCTTGACGCTAATCCCCAACTCTTCGGCCGCCTTGGGCTTGCTGCCCTCGTTGCGTTGCACCGCATTGCGAATCGCCTCGATCTCCAGTTCGCGGAGTGTGAGCGGACCACTAAAGATTGTGGCCCGCTGACGAGTTTGAATTTGGGGGAGATGCTCCGGCGTGATAGGAAGCCGGTCGCACAGAATTGTCCCATGCTCGATGACATTGGCCAATTCCCGGACGTTACCGGGCCAATCGTGGTTCTGCAGGATTTCCATCGCCTCCGGGGTGATTCCCATATCCTTGTCTCGCTGTGGGCGGAATCTGGCCAGTAGATAGTCCGCTAACGCGGGAATATCTTCTTGTCGTTCACGTAATGCTGGCAAATGTACCTCGAACGTATTGATGCGGAACATCAGGTCTTCGCGGAATTCGTCGGCCTCGACCATCTCGCGAAGGTTCCGATGCGTGGCACAAACCAGTCGAACATCCACGACGAAAGGCTCGTTGTCACCGACGCGCCGCACTTCGCCAGATTCGAGCACGCGCAACAGTTTGGCTTGCATCGCTCTAGGTAGCTCGCCAATCTCGTCGAGAAAAAGCGAACCTCCGTGGGCCACCTCAAACAGCCCGAGCCGCTGCTCGTACGCACCCGTGAAGGCGCCCTTACGATGACCAAATAGTTCGCTTTCAATCAGAGTTGCTGGCAGCGCGCCACAATTCACCGTCACGAACGGCAAGTCTTGACGGGGGCTGGCGTCGTGCACCGCCCGCGCTACCAACTCCTTGCCCGTGCCGGTCTCGCCCCGGATCAACACCGTGGAAGAAGTCGGTGCGACTCGTGAAATGCGCTCGCGTACCTCCACCAGTGACCGGCTCTCACCGACCAACTTCGACTGGCCCTCTAGGCTTCGCAGTCGATGTTTGGCCGCACGGTACTTGTTGGACAACTCTCGCTTGTCCATCACGCGTTTTAGGAGAGCATCGAGCTCGGCTAGTTTACAAGGCTTGGTGAGGTAGTCGAAGGCGCCGTGGCGAAGCGCGGAGATGGCGGATTCCAACGACGACTTGCCAGTCAACACGATCGCTTCGGTGTGCGGTGATGACTCCTTGACCCGCTGGATCACCTCGATTCCCGACATGCCGGGCATGTCCAAGTCGACCAGGATGCAATCGAACGTGTTTTTGTCGAGACTGGCCACCGCCGTCAGCCCGTCAGGACATACCGTCACTTCATGCCCCATTCGGGGCAGTTCGTTGCGCATCAGTTCCTGAAGATACGGTTCATCGTCGGCGAACAGCAACTTCATGCCACGCGACTTCGATGGCTGGCTTCCCTTAGGCTGCCGCGGCTTGGTAGTAATGGTTTAGCTCCTCGTTTGCAGGGTTGATTGGTAGCAGCAGCAAGAATTCCGAACCCGTTCCTGGTCCGTCACTGTGGGCAACGATACGGCCACCATGGTCCGAGACGATTCGATAGGAGATGGAGAGCCCCAGCCCCGTTCCTTGGCCGTCGCGGCGACGAGTAAAAAATGGCTCGAAGAGGTGTTCCTTGACTTCGTCGGTCATGCCGCATCCGTCGTCCTTGACTCGGATTCGTGCAAAGCCCTGATCCTCTTGGACGTCAATCTCCACCCGGCCACCGGGACCTACGCAGTCGAGCGCATTGGTAACCAGGTTCAGTAAAACCTGTTTGAGTTCCTGTGGGTTGGCCGGAATGAACACCGGGCGTGGGCACCGGAAATCGATCTGTTTTTCCTTGTATTGGCCGACATGGCCGATTAATTCCACGACCCCGCGCGTGAGCTCCGAGATGTCGGTCCGATGGCGGCTGACTTCACCCAGTCTGGAAAAATCCAAGAGCCCTTCCGTTATTTCCTTGCACCGAAACGCTTCGTCTTGGATCATGCGGAGGTAATTGCGCAGTTGGGAAATCTCTTCGTTGTGGTCCGCATCACTGCGTAGGTCGTCTGCTTGGATGATGTCGTGCAGTCGACCCTCGAGCGACTCGCTGCACAACGCGATGGATGCCAGCGGATTGTTGATTTCGTGCGCCACCCCCGCGGCCAGAAACCCGATACTGGCCATCTGCTCACTGCGGACCACCTCTTTGGTACGCTGCTTGACCTTTTCGTCCAACGCGTCTCGGATGTCCTGAAATCGTTGGGTCATATCGTTGAGCGCGTGGCCGAGCTCGGCCAACTCGTCGTGAGTGTTCAGCTGCACTCGGTGGTCAAAGTTTCCATTGGCGATGAAGCGTGAGCCGCGTACCAGCGTCCGCAAAGGACTGATTACCCAGGCGTACATGAAATAGACTAACAGGATCACTAAGGCGGCGGTCAGTATGCTCATCAGCCAAGTCATGACGATCCAGGTGCGATATTCGACGCGGACCTCATCCGCAAAGTTGAGTAAACGCTCCTGGAGAAAATTTGGCAGTTTGTTCGTTAGCTGTTGAAGCAACTCCAGTTCGACTCGTAATTGGCCCGCTTCAAAACTCTCCCGCATGACCCAATGTTCGTCGTCATCCAGTTGTTGAATCCTGGACAGTGTTTCGATGATGTCATCGACCGTCTTGCGTTCATCACGGTTGTCGCTAATGTGACTGGAGGTCTGTGCCAGCAATTCGTTCTCGGCCAGTTGATCTTGGTAGAGAGTCAGTATGTTCTGATACCCAGTGAGACCGTCGCGAAATTGTTGTCGAAGTAATGGCCCATCCCAGATGGAGTCGTCGTAGTTTTCGGAGCTGGGGAGCATGCCGTGGTTTCCGGTCTTAAGGTCCACGGGAAATCGCATGTTGCGCACTTCGTGTGAGAGTTGAGTAGTCAACGGTAGTTCCTTAGCCCTTGAGCTAATGCCCTTGACCGTGCCGCGATAGGAGTAGACGCCGCTGAAGCCACTAAAGGTCAGCGCGGCGACGCCGATCCCCAACACGAATGTGCAGACAAGCAACTTTTTTTCGATTGACCAACCACCCATCACTTGCGACCTCCCGCCGCACGCTTCGTTTTGAAAATTCAGCCACACACCCGGTGACCTAACGCGCTGGTCCGACGGGCGGCGGAGTGTATCAACAGAGAGAAGGAGGTGACAAGGTGGACTCGTCGCTGAGACATTTAGAATTGAGTCGCCGGCAGCAATGCATGCATTGAGACGTCGACCACCCAGTTAGGAAAAGCAACCCAGTTAGGAAAAGCCACCCAGTTAGGAAAAGCCACCCAGTTAGGAAAAGCAACCCAGTTAGGAAAAGCAACGGCGGGCTCGGATCGAGCCCGCCGCGTTCGCACCAATCGCTCCCGCACATGTGAAAATCAGTGTAGAAAGCCCCAGACCGCTAAAATCGAAAGCGTTTGCTTGATCGCACCCTCCCGGCTCAATGGAAAGGCCGGAATGAGCCATGGCGCACAGCTACCAACGCGGTAGTCACCGAGGGCATATTCGCAGTCGCCCGGCCGATGCACTCCAGTATTGTATGGCAGCAGCGCGACGTTGGCCACGAAATGGGCCGCTGAAAGCAATGGCTGCGCGATCGGTCCAGCGGAATGGCCGTACCGTTCTAGATTCTTGTCTTCAAAATAGAGCGGCTTGTGGCAAAGAGCCGAAGCTTTCCAGGTGAAAGTGAGCATGGTCCAGTTGCGGATGCGAGGCTTGGCCACCGCTAATGTGCATTCGGACGGGAGTCCCCACCATGCGTTCACGAAACAAAGATCATCCTGGCTTAATTCTTGATATCGAATCGGTTCGAGCGTGCCATCCTTCGTGCGGATATAGACTTTGTCGAATTCGTAGTTCGTCAAATGGCCGTTGGCCAGAATCGTGCCGTCAAGCCCTTTCCATTCACGCGGGGGTGCTTTGGCCAGCTTCTTATCCCGTTCTCTTGTGACCAACTCATTATCCGTTTCCGCTGGGTCGTACGACGGCGAGATGTTGAGTGAAATCTCGCTGAGCGGCGAGTTGCGAAGTCCGTCCAAGACTTCTCGACAACTGTCGTCGTACTCACAACAGTTCCGATCATTGTAGACGCGATCGCAATTTGGATCGTCTTCTTCGTCGTCCTCAAATTCGTATTCACCCGCGCGAGCCTGTTCTTGACGAAGCTGCTCTAGTTCTAAAAGCGGGTCTTCTTCTTCCTCATCAAACGGATCGATCTCGGTGTCCACGCGGTTGCTGTAGTCAAGGTCGTTCGCGGTAGGCGGATTGTCCGAATCGAACTCGTCATCCCTGTTCCGACCGGGCATGTTCCGACCGGGCATGTTCCGACCGGGCAAATCGTCCTCGGCAGTTATCTCCGCGTCCGCCCGCGAGTCATCGCCGGTTTCATTCGGTTCATCCTCCGTGAACAGGCCCTCAAGCTCGCGCAGTTGGCTGTCCTCGTCGTATACGTCTTCGCTTTGCATCAGGTCGGTGTCGGCGTTGATGGATGGAGACTCTTCGGGAAACAAAGGCCTGGGACCGTCTGCATCCTCGGAGCTGCTCGCATCCTCGGAGCTGCTCGCATCCTCGGAGCTGCTCGCATCCTCGGAGCTGCTCGCATCCTCGGAGCTGCTCGCATCCTCGGAGCTGCTCGCATCCTCGGAGCTGCTCGCATCCTCGGAAAAGGCACTGTCACGAGAGTCCGTTTCGCCAGCTCCATGGTTGGATTCGTCGTCGATTCTTAGATCCTCGGCCAATGGATCTTCATAGTCACTATTCGAGAATGGTGTCACTCCATCCGTGGTCGGTGGATTGGCAGCCGTTCCACTGGCCTCGCCACTGGGCCGTCGTGAACCGGGCGCATTCTGACGGAACCACTCGTCGTTACTCGGGAGTCGGTTTGAGGGTGGTGACGGAGGTGACTTCTCGTCCGACGAAGCGGGCGGCTCCGTCAGTTCGCCAAAATCCTCCACCAATGCATCGATATCATCCTGGGAGGCCGGCGGGGCAACATACCGATCGCGCCGTTTACTCTGGACCAGTCGAAAAGGAGTGGGTTGCGACGAGTTCGTCACGGCCCCTTGCACACGCTGGCGACGTCGTTCCGGCGAGGCGAGGTGATTGCCCTGAGGGGAAAATAGGCGTGGACCAGCCACCTCATCGTGCGAAGCGTTCTGAATTCGCCGTTTTCCTCCCTCGCTACCCTGGCCAGTGTCGTCGCCTGGACCCATGTAAGTGGGCACCGGTCGGGTCGATCTCATGAGCTCCTCGTCCAATCGATTCGCCACGGCGGGGTCGTTAAGTCCTAATTCGACTGTTTCGAACACCGAACTGACGGCCGAGTTCGGTGCTAGGTCCCCAAATGGATTCCGAAGTGCATCGTCGCCAGCTGGGCGAAATTGAGGCACCCTTCCTGTCACCTGTTCCGAGCGGTCTCGCCTGTTCCACCGCAATCGGTCCGTCGCATCGTCGAGTTGTGGCGCGTCCATTGGATGTGTCGCGCGGTCGCCGCGAGTCGTGCGTTTGACCGACCAACCTGCTTCTTCGGCCACGGAACGGTTGGCGACTACGTGAGCCAACGCGAGCGAAAGAAACAGCCAGAAAACGGCCATGGTGGGCCGCGTTGGATCGACGAAGTGATGAAATCGGAATCCGCCGGCGAGCCGACGGAATGGATGCTCAGCCGTTTCCAGAGGAACGACCGGAGTCAGACGAGTAGTTTGGTGCTTCCTGCGTAATCGCAATGTCATGAGGATGGCTTTCCCTGACGCTGGCTGGTGAAACCTGAATAAACCGCGTTTCCCTACGCAATTCTTCAATGGTACGTGTCCCGCAATAGCCCATCCCGGCCCGCAGTCCACCAACCAATTGGTAAACGAACGGTCCTAATGGACCCTTGAAAGGCACGCGACCTTCCACCCCCTCTGGTACGAGCTTGCCGCTGTCCGACGCGGTGTCACTTTGTCGGTAACGTTCGCTAGACCCGTGTACCATGGCTCCCAGCGAGCCCATGCCTCGGTAGGCCTTGAAGGCTCGACCTTGGTAAAGGATCTGCTCGCCCGGGCTCTCCGCAAGTCCCGCGAAGATCCCCCCAATCATCACGCAGTGCGCTCCGGCTGCAATGGCCTTGGTAATGTCGCCCGAATAACGAATGCCGCCGTCGGCAATAATCGATATCTGGCTCGCGGCTGCGGCCTTGACGCACTCAAGTATGGCTGAAATCTGCGGAACACCGACGCCCGACACCACTCGCGTAGTGCATATCGAACCAGGTCCGATGCCGACTTTGACGGCGTCCACCCCAGCCTCAATTAAACCGCGGCAACCGTCGCCCGTCGCCACGTTTCCCGCGACAACGTCAATGTTCCACTGCTTCTTGATCTCCCTAACGGTTTCAATCACATTGGACGAATGCCCATGGGCACTGTCGACGACCAAAAGGTCCACGTCTTTTTCAATCAAGCTGCCACAGCGTTCGAAGTCGAACACACCCACGGCAGCTCCGGCCCGCAGCCGACCTTGTTGGTCTTTACAGGCCGACGGGTACCGCTTCATCATGTCAATGTCTTTGATCGTGATGAGTCCCGTCAGGGTGTATTTTTCGTCAACCAGCAAAAGTTTCTCCACCTTTTTAGCCGTTAAAATTTTCTCAGCTTGCTCAAGCGTTACATTCCCCGTCGCCGTTACGAGCCCGTCCTTGGTCATGACGTCGGCCACTAATCGGTCATTTGACTCGAGAAAACGAAGGTCTCGCCGGGTTAAAATCCCCTCCAAAAGGCCTCCCTGGTTCACGATTGGAACCCCTGAAACATTGTGCTTCTTCATGACTTCGCGGGCCTCCGCTACCGTTGCTTGCGGCGATAGCGTGACCGGATCGTCAATGATGCCGTTGGCACTTCGCTTGACCTTGTCGACTTCCTCCGTCTGCCGTTCGATCGACATGTTCTTGTGGATAATGCCAATCCCTCCCTGTTGCCCCAGTCCAATCGCCATGGCGCTCTCAGTCACCGTATCCATGGGAGAGCTCAAGAACGGAATATGGAGTCGGATTTCTCGGGTCAGCTGGGTAGAGACATCTACCTCCGAGGGAACCATATCACTATAGCGTGGCTCAAGAAGAACATCGTCGAACGTGATACTGGTAGGCGTCTTAATCTTCGAATCCATGCGCTTTTCCTGAGGTCGGTTGCGAACGGGAATGGGGCACCAGCTGGGATGGTTAACCCAGTATTATGTGGGGACTGGCGAGAAATGGCAAACGGCCTCGCTCGCGACGCGACGCGGATTCGCGTAAGCAACCAATTCACGCCTGGGAAATAGATTCGACACGTCAAATTCGGGTGGGAAGGATCCAGTGTCGTGCCGGTCAAGATTCTGCTTGCTCGTCGCTGGTCTCATCGGTCACGCACGCATCGAGCACCTCGACCAATTGGGTGTCCTGGGAAGGAAAAACAGAGCGGAGATCCAGCATAAGCCGATCCTCCTTGATGCGTCCGAATACCGCCGGCTGCCCAGTCCGCAGACGAGTTGCCAGACTGTCGACTGAGAGGTTGGCCGGTGCGATCGAGACACACCAGGTCGGAAGTTGATGCGTTGGAACAGAACCGCCCCCAAGGAAGTTCTGGTCGGGTACTGGCTCCGCGGATTGGACCATGGAGCTGGCCGATATCCGCGGGGCCAATCGCTCGGCGCGGTTTTTGAGATTCTCCTCCGATGTAGACAGTAGTGATAAGAGGGGTACTGATTGGAGCGCTACGGTTTCATTGGCATACAACCGCAGAGTCGCCGCTAACGCCGCCAAGGTCAGCTTGTCGACACGCATCGCACGCATGAGCGGATGCTTGACGATTTTTTTTACCAGCGACCGGTTACCCACAACGATGCCGCACTGGGGTCCGCCCATGAGTTTGTCACCACTGAACAAGACCAGATCGGCGCCTGCCCCGATGCTTTCCTGGGCACGCGGTTCGTCCGTGATGCCGAAACGACTGAAGTCGATGACCGCACCCGATCCGATGTCGTCGATCACCGGAACCCCTCTCTTCTTGCCCAACGCCACCAGTTTTTCCAAGGCTACTTCTTCATGGAAGCCAATGATTTTGTAGTTGCTTGTGTGCACCCGCAATAGAGCACCCGTCTGATCATCACAAGCCTGCTCATAATCCTCGAATCGCGTCTTGTTGGTGGTCCCCACCTCACGCAATGTGGCTCCGCTCATCGCCATCACGTCAGGCAAGCGGTAACTGTCTCCAATCTCCACCAATTGGCCTCGCGACACCACGACTCCCTGTCCTCCAGCGATCGCCGAAAGTGTGAGCATGGTGGCGGCCGCATTGTTATTGACGACGGCCGCCGCCTCGGCGCCCGTCAGATCGGTCAACAGTTTTTCCACCGCCGCGACCCGTTGGCTGCGCTGTCCGTTGGCCAAATCGACTTCGAGACTGCAGTAGCCGCTGGCCATGGCTGACAACTCATCAATGGCCGTCTGGGCCATCGGGGCGCGTCCCAAACCGGTGTGCAGTAGTATGCCAGTTGCATTGATAACGGGCCGCAAAGGTGGCTTTTGATCGTCGGAAATCCACGTCGCTATTCGATCCGCTAGCTCCGTTGGATTGGGAATCGCGATTTCCTCGGCGGCGGTTTTAAGGTCCGTACGTAGCTTATCCAGAAACGATCTCACCTCAGTGACCACCACGTTGCGGTTGACCGTTTCGACCAATCGCTTGAGGGGTGGGCTTTCCAGCAGTTCATTAACCGAGGGGAGGTTGCGAAGTAGGTCGTTCGGGAGGCGGCCCATTATGTGGCTCCGATTGTGGGTGCGTGACACCGGTGGTTGGGAATGCTCTTTTGAGTGGCGCTTCCAATCAATGTGAGAACTCAACTATTTTACTTGATGACGGGTGACTTGTGACTGGGTCTCAATCGACTGGGTCTTAATGGACTGATTCTTAATGGACGGAGGCTTGTTGGATTGGGTCTTAATTGGGCAGCGCCACTTTGTGCTGATGCTAGCGTCGTTAAACGGTGATATAGATTGATGTTAGTCCATTTTTCGGGAGGAAAGAATTTGCGATCGTGAGGTGAGGTGAAATTGAAGACGATCCCC
>Ga0310121_10002900_pt1 | contig 16024 bp, 15 predicted proteins | sample CB27_Tmax_986_MG_FD_203504 | JGI IMG/M metagenome (GOLD analysis project Ga0310121, IMG submission 203504) | Marine microbial communities from Western Arctic Ocean, Canada - CB27_Tmax_986 | ecosystem: Environmental > Aquatic > Marine > Oceanic | place: Canada: Western Arctic Ocean | collected...
CGAAAGGGGGGCAGTGTCGAGGAATGACGCCCCGGAAACTGATCTAGGTACTGACGGTCAGTGCGACGTTGGGCTCCGTGAGCGTGCCGGTGTTCTGGGATTTCGTCCTGGACTCGTGCCGCACGGCCCACACCAATGCTTTCTTCGCAGCCATCCAAGTCTTCCAAAACCAGGCGGCCAAGCGCCCCTCCCCGCAGTCCTATGCAAGACGGCCGACGCCGAATGCCAGTTGTTCACGGTCGCCGGGTGCGATCTTATTTCAAGGATAGCTCGCTGTGGCGTCAGGTCTTATCGACCGTTTGTTCGCGATGGATCACGGAGTCTAAGATCAGGAAAGCCGCGCCAACGGTGATAGCGGAATCGGCCACATTGAAGGCCGGGAAGTACCACTGCTGGTAGTGCACCCGGATGAAGTCAATGACGTGCCCCCAAAGTATTCGGTCAATGACGTTTCCCAGCGCCCCACCCATGATCAAGGCAAGCGACACAGCCAGCAGGTGTTGCCCGCGAGCCGGCAAACGTCTTAGCCAAACGAAGATTCCAACGCTCACCGCAATCCCAAGGCCGGTAAACATCCAACGCTGCCACCCCGACGCATCACTGAGAAAGCTGAAAGCCGCACCGGTATTGTGGAGACGCATAAAATCGAGTACGGGCAGCAGCGTGACGGAATCGAATTCGTCAAAGCTGGACACAATCAGAAACTTGGTCCATTGATCGCCAGTGATCACTGCCAGCGCCAACCATAACCAGGCAGACGCCCCGGCATCGCGAGCGAACCAGGACCGGTTGGTGACGACCTCGACCGGTCGACCTAGGCCGTCCTTAGGCCCTACCCCGGACATTGTCGCGGGGGCCTTGCGAGCCTTCTTATTGGCAACCGACTTCTTATCGGCCTTTTTCTTCGAGGTTTTTTTCTTGGCAGCCTTGCTCTTAGTGGCAATCTTCCTGGAGACCTTCTTCGTCTTCGAAGAACTCACGCGTACACCCTCGTTTCTCCTGGTCCCACCACATTGTTCACACAGCGGCCACAGAGCTCAGGATGCTCGCCATGAAGACCAACGTCACTGCAGCGATGCCAGCACCGGACACATTTTTCTGCCTCGCTGCGTGCTAGCGTGAGCCAGAATGGGGCAGCCTCCGTGCCGGCCGCAATGGCACTCTCGGGGCGTTCGGACTCAGCATAAACCTGTGCTTCAGAGGTGATGAAGACATACCGCAACTCATCACCAAGTTGCGATAGAGTCGACGCCAAGGGCGTTGAGCAGAACAGATCAACTCGAGCATCCAATGGCGCGCCGATGTCGCCGGCTGCACGCAGCTGCTCCAGTTCCTTGGACACAGCCTGACGAACCGCAAGGATGCTGTCCCAGTCGACAACCGTCCCTCCGTCCATCTCGGGAAATGTATGCCAGGTGCTTAGGAAAACCGAATCTCCACGCTCGCTGGGAAGTGCCTGCCAGATCTCCTCGGCCGTGAAGCTCACGATCGGCGCCAACCACCGCACCATGGCTTCAGCGATGTGATACATGGCAGTTTGGGCCGAACGACGTGCGAGGCTGCCGGCCGGCGTAGTGTAGAGGCGGTCCTTGATGACATCGAGATAGAAGCCCCCCATCTCGATCACACAGAAATTGTGTACCTTGTGATAAATGTGGTGAAACTCATATCGCTCATATGCTCGAACGACGTCTCCCTGGAGAGCCTGGGCTCGGTCGAGCGCCCACTGATCCAAGGAGATCAATTCCGAGCGCGGGACATCGTGCTCTCCGGGTTCGAACCCAGATAGATTTCCCAATAGAAACCGCTGCGTATTCCGTAATCGTCTGTACGCGTCTGAAACCCGCTTCAGGATCTCGTCGGAAACGCTCATCTCGGCGCGATAATCCGTGGCAGCGACCCATAGCCGAAGGATGTCCGCACCTAACGTCTTGTAGATTTTCTTCGGCTCAATGACGTTGCCGAGGGATTTTGACATCTTGTGGCCCTGCTCATCCACGGTGAAACCGTGCGTAAGCACTCCCTTGTACGGGGCACGGTCATACATACCCACAGCCGTCAACAGGCTGGACTGGAACCAGCCACGGTGTTGATCGGAGCCCTCAAGGTAGAGGTCCGCCGGCTGCGAAACCTCCTCTCGAAGTGTCCCGACGATATGGTGGCTGAATCCAGAATCGAGCCAAACATCCATAACGTCATTTACCTTGTCATACGCGTCTGTCTCATCCCCAAGTAGCTGGCGAGAATCCAACTCGAACCAGGCATCGATTCCGTGATCTTCCACCTGATCCGCAGCCTTGAGTGCCAGCTCCGCCGAGTTCGGGTGCATCTCGCCGGTTTCCTTGTGCACGAACAGCGGAATCGGCACCCCCCAGGTGCGTTGGCGGGAAATACACCAGTCTGGACGGTTATCGAGCATGCTCCGGATTCGTTCTTCGCCCCACTCGGGCGTCCAGGTCACATCGGTTGACGCTGCCAGCGCCTTCGCCCTGAGTCCACCTTTTTCCATGCCGATAAACCATTGCGGCGTGGCCCTGAAGATGACCGCTGTCTTGTGCCGCCAGCAATGCGGGTAGCTGTGGGTGACAGGTTCGGCGTGCAATAGCGCGCCGTACTCTTCCAGGAGTTTAACGATGCGTTTATTAGCGGAATGGATATGCTCGCCCGCAAGCAGCGGCGTACTCGCTAGATACTTCCCATCACCCTCGACGGGGCAATCCAGAGGCAGCTCATACTCTACCCCCAGCGCAAAGTCCTCGTGGCCATGACCAGGGGCGGTGTGAACCGCGCCGGTGCCCGCTTCGGTCGTGACGTGCTCGCCAAGCACGACGGGAATGACACGATCGTAAAAGGGGTGACGAAGTTCGAGACCCTCAAAAACTCGGCCCAGCCCAGTAGCGAGCACGTTCGGATCACCCAAATCATAGCGAGCTGCGACACCGCTCAACATCTCGCTCGCTACCAGAAGAAACTCTTTGCCAAGATCGAGGTTCGCCTCGATCAGGCTGTAATCGAGCGCCGCGTTCAAAGCAACGGCCCGGTTGCCCGGCAACGTCCATGGCGTAGTCGTCCAGATGGGTATAGACACCGGTCTGTCGAGCTGCCCTATTCCGAGCCTGGAGCTAAGCTCTGGTATATCGGTGACGGGAAATCTCACATCGATCGCGTCGGAACGCTTGTCCTGGTACTCCACCTCAGCTTCGGCCAAGGCAGAGCGGCAATCGAGGCACCAGTGCACAGGCTTGTATCCGCGGTAGATCAGGTTGCGCTCCAGGAGCCTCGCGAACGCGCGCAGTTGTTCCGCCTCGTAACGGGGATCCATCGTGATATAGGGATGATCCCAGTCGCCGAGCGCACCAAGTCGCTTGAAGTCTGCGCGCTGCCGCTCGACCTGAGCGGTCGCGTACTCTCGGCAGGCTTTCCGGAAGTCCCTTCCACTCAGTTTATCGAGGGCTTTGCCCTTCTTTCGTTCTACTTGGTGCTCGATCGGCAGGCCGTGGCAATCCCAACCTGGGACGTACGGCGCATCGAATCCGGCCAGAGTGCGCGCCTTGACAACGATATCCTTCAACACCTGATTTAGGGCGTGGCCCAGATGGATATCCCCATTTGCATAGGGGGGACCATCATGCAGAACAAATCGTGGCCTACCTTTCGCAACTTGGCGGATCTGTTCATAAATGCCTTGCTGCTCCCACAGCTCCAGCATGGCAGGCTCGCGTTGAGCCAAATTGCCTCGCATCGGGAAACTCGTGCTTGGCAGGTTCAGCGTATCTTTGTAATCAGCCATGCGCCTCAGGTCGCCAACGCCGCGCGTGCGTCCGCTACATCTTTATGCATCTGAGTTGTCATCGTCGCCAGGTCGGAGTATTTGCGTTCCTCACGCAGACGCTCGACAAAATGAACCGTGATGTATTTTCCGTAAATATCCTCATCGAAATCGAAGATAAAGACTTCCAGCAGCGGTACCACGCCGCCAACAGTAGGTCGTGTCCCAACGCTGGCTACCCCGTCTAACGGCTCCCCAGCCAGGCCTGTGACCCGAGCGGCGAAGATACCATCCACGGGTGTTCTACGTCGGTTGAGATTGACGTTAGCGGTTGGAAAACCTAACTGCTTACCCAAGCCGATGCCTCGCACGACGCGACCAGACATGGAGTATTCCCTTCCAAGCATAACGCCTGCCGTTTTTAGGTCGCCGACCCTCAGCGCTTCCCGAATGACGGTACTGCTCACCCGCCGACCCTCTTGATAGACCGCAGGCACCTCCGTTACGACGAATCCATGGACGGCGCCCGCTGCCTTAAGGTCATCCGGCGTCCCCAGCCGTTTCGCCGCGAAACGAAAATCATGGCCCACCACGACGTGACAGACATTGAGTCCGGCCACCAGGATATCCCCTATGAACGCCTCGGGGGACAGGTCTCGGAGACTGGCGAAGCGTGGACAAAAGAACTCGTCCACGCCTAGCGTGCTTAGAAGCTCATACCGCTCCCTGAAACGCGTTAGCCTGGCTGCCGGTTTGTCTGGAGAGAAGAACTCTCTAGGCATCGGCTCGAACGACAACACCACGGTCGACGCGCAAACCTGATCTGCTTGCGCCCTAAGTTGGCGAAAGATCTCCTGATGACCAATGTGAATTCCATCATAAGCCCCCACGGTCACTGCCCGTATCTTCGCAGTCGGCTTTTTTAAATGTGAGAGGTGGCGGTAGAACTGCATGATTGAATCTGCACACATTAAAAAACAAGCTCGCGATTATAGATTCGCGGGTAGCGTTTGCCGAAAACTCTGCACACGTAACCCAAAAAGCAAACAGGCCCCAAAGTAGACGCCGACGCCCGTGAACACGCAAATAGCGAGAGCACCGACGCGTTCTAGGGCGCCGAACAAAAGCCAATCCCCCATCCGACCCGCTAACCAGAAGACCGCGTAGGCCATAATCGCGCTTGCTCCAAGCACCTGGCTCGTCAGCAAGCCCCAGCCGGGCCGCGGCCGGAACACATTGTTCTTGCGCAGGCCCCGGAAAAGCAGCAGCGCATTGAAAAACGCAGACAGCGACGTCGCCAACGCCAGCCCCGCGTGGGGGGCGTAGAACTCAGTTCTGCTGAGGCTCACCACCAAGATCACATTCAGACCCATATTCAACACGGAGGAGTACACGCCGATCCTCACGGGTGTACTCGTGTCCTGGCGAGCAAAATAGCTCGGAGCAAGAACTTTTACGAGGATGAATCCAACTAAACCTAGCGCGTATGCGATCAGCGAAGCCTCCGCCATGGTCACATCGAACGCCGTGAACTCACCCCCATAAAAAATCGTTATCAATAGTGGCTCGGCCAGAACGATCAACCCAAAAGCTGCAGGAAAGGCGCCGACGAGGACCAGCCGCAGCGCCCAATCGAGCGTGGCGTTGAAATCCTCACTAGAGGCCTTAGCATGCTGCTCGGACAATGTGGGCAATATCACCGTGGCCAGGGCGATGCCGAACACACCCAACGGGAACTCCATCAGCCGATCGGAGTAGTAAAGCCAGCTGATACTGCCGGCAGCGAGAAATGAGGCGATCAGGGTATCGAACAGGATGTTTATCTGGGTGACTGAAGACCCGAATATTACCGGCACCATCAACTTTAAGATTTTTCGGACACCAGAATACCCCCAACCCCATCGCGGGAACGGAAGTAGCTTTAGCCGCAGGAGAAAAGGCAGTTGGAAAAGCAGTTGCACGACCCCCGCCACGAACACTCCCGCCCCGAGACCGAGGCCCGGATTGTCTAGTCGAGGGGCAATCCAACCCGCAAAACCGATCAGAACGAGATTCAAAAGCACCGGGGTGAAAGCGGGGACGGCGAAGCTTCTGTACGCGTTGAGGATGGCGCCGGCTAGCGCAGTCAGTGAGATAAAAAACAGGTACGGAAAAGTGAGCCTGAGCATGTCTCGAGCGAGCTCGTAACGACCGTCGTCATCGGAAAAGCCCGGCGCGAATACCATGATCAATATCGGGGCCGCGACTACACCAGTGGCCGTAATAGCGAAAAGTATCAACCCGAGCGTTCCTGCCACCCGGTCGATGAGCTCTCTTGTATCCTCCGGGGTTCCTGTGGCGCGGAACTCAGATATCACCGGCACAAACGCTGCTGAGAATCCGCCCTCAGCGAAGAAGCGCCGGAAGAGATTGGGAATCTTGAACGCGACGAAAAACGCGTCCATGAGCACGCCGGCACCAAACCACCGGGAAAAACCGACATCGCGCGCCAGCCCCGTGATCCGGGACAATAGCGTCATCGCACCGACGAGGGACGTGGATCGGAGCAAGCCCCTCGAGTCGTCGCTCCGATTCTGACCCTCGTCCGTTGCGGTCATGGACTTCCCAACCGGGCGAACTGCCGGATCTGCTGCAATTTCAGATACTCCCACTCAGCCCCCCCGGCTTGACTTGCGTGGGGGAGGATCCCAATAATACCGCCCTTTTCCGAGGTTACCCCTAGACTAGGATCACCATGGCCAATATTCAGTCAGCGAAAAAGCGTGCGCGCCAAAATGTGAAGCTACGGTCGCACAACATGACGCTGCGTTCGCGCCTCCGCACTACCTTGCGCCACGTTCTCAGGGCCCTTCAAGGCGGCGACCGAGAATCGGCGATGGCCAGCTTCAGAACCGCAGTGCCACAGATCGACAAGATGGTGACGAAGGGCATCATCAACAAGAATCGAGCTGCTCGATACAAGAGCCGCCTGAACGCCAAGATCCGCGCGCTCTCATAACCTACTCTAAAAAAACGGAATTTTATTCACTTCCTCTAGGAATCAGGGCTTGTTCCCTTTTTGATGGCTTCTGCCTGGGCCTCCAGGTAGCTCATAATCTCGCGAGCCATCTCGTCTGCCCCCTCCCCGGTCACGGCGCTGATCCCGTAGGCGGGGCCGCTCCACCCAAGTGCCTGCACCACCGAATCCACTTTCGACTTCCACTCTGCCCGGGGTAGCAAATCGAGTTTATTGAGCGCCAGCCAGCGCGTCTGCTTCGACAGACTATCCGAGTAGCGCGCCAGCTCCGACTCAATGGAACGAATCGCCTCGACGGGATTCTCAGTCTCGCCTCCTACGTCCACGACGTGAACGAGCAGGCGCGTACGCTGTAAGTGCCTCAAGAACCGAATCCCCAGGCCAGCCCCCTCCGCAGCGCCTTCGATCAAGCCAGGAATGTCCGCAACTACGAAGCTGCGATCAGCTTCTATACTCACCACACCCAGGCTCGGATGTAGGGTTGTGAAAGGGTAATCGGCCACCTTCGGGCGGGCGGCGGAGAGCGCCCTCACCAAAGTTGACTTTCCGGCGTTCGGTAGCCCGACCAGCCCGACATCGGCCAAGAGCTTCAGCTCCAGCCCCAGGCGGCGCTTCTCCCCCGAGTCTCCCATTGTCGACTTGCGTGGTGTGCGATTGACGCTACTCTTGAACCGGCTGTTGCCGATTCCACCCCACCCCCCCTGGGCTACCCGCAGTGTTTGACCATCATCGGAGAGATCCCCCAAGACCTCTTCGGTATCAAGATCGGAAACGACGGTCCCGCGAGGGACAGCTATGTAAAGATCCTCCCCCGATGCGCCCGTGCGATCTTTACCCGCACCCCCGCGCCCGGATTTGGCACGGTATCGACGCTGGACCCGGAAATCGGCCAACGTGTTAAGGCCCTCTCGGGAGATGAGAAAGACACTACCCCCATGACCACCATTACCGCCATCCGGCCCACCTCTGGGAACGAATTTCTCTCGGCGAAAGCTGACGCAACCGTCCCCACCACGGCCCGCTTCCACCTGAACAGTGGCTTCATCAACGAATTTCATCGCTCAGTTCAGGAACGCTTACCCCACGAACACAAAAAAGGCCCGCTTGTGGGGCCTTTTCTTTCGCACACCCTATCTCGCTATTCGGGCATGACTCTGACGTACTTCCTGCTTTTAGGACCCTTAATCTCGAACACTACCTTACCAGGAGCCTTCGCGAAGATCGTATGATCCTTGCCGAGTCCTACGTTGGCACCGGGATGAAACTTGGTCCCCCGTTGGCGAACGATGATGTTGCCGGCAAGAACCTGCTCGCCACCGTAGCGCTTGATTCCAAGTCGCTTGGATTCGGAATCGCGACCGTTCTTGGAACTGTGCCATATCTACGTTCCTCGGGACTAAGCCTCAACCTCAGCGGTTTCCTTGGTTTTTGTGGCCTTCTTCTTCGCCACAGCCTTCTTCTTCACCGCACCCGTAATTGAAGTGATCTCCACCTCGGTGAAATGCTGGCGGTGTCCCTTTTCGCGCTTGTAGTTCTTGCGGCGCTTGAACTTAATAACCATTACCTTCTTATCGCGGCCCTGTGCCGTGACCTTAGCCTTAACCTTGCCCCCGGACACCAATGGGGAACCCAGCTTGACCTTAGAGCCCTCACCGACCAACAGAACCTCACCGAACTCTACCGAATCGCCCTCCTCCGCATCGAGGCGCTCGACTCTAATCCGGTCGCCTTTTCTGGCGCGATACTGTTTACCGCCTGTTCGAAAAACTGCGTACACCTGAGGAAACCCCTGCGTTTGGAGATTACTGAGAAGGCGCGAAATTGTAGTAACTAAGCCGTATCCGGTCAATGAGTTGTGCCCCCCAATCGTAGCATCCTGCGGTCTCGTGGAGTTGACTCCGGAGCCGGTCAAATCTCGCCAAGCGGCCAGGGATCAGGCATCATCGTTTGATGCAAGCCGCCCAGACCCGCGCTCATGCACCGTCCCTGGAGACCATCAGAGCCCCTATCCAAGAAGACTGGGCTGGCGTCAACCGTGTGATCGTCCAGCGCCTCGGCAGCGACGTGGCGCTGGTGAATCAGGTCGCCCATCACATCGTCCACGGCGGCGGAAAGCGGCTACGGCCTTTAACGGTGCTGCTAGCCGCCCGCGCGTGCGGGCACCAAGAAACATTGCATATCCCTACCGCCGCCATCATAGAGTTCATTCACACCGCAACGTTACTGCACGACGACGTGGTGGACGACTCCGGGCTACGCCGCGGCCAACAGACCGCCAACGAGGTGTTCGGGAACGAGGCGAGCGTACTTGTTGGAGATTTCCTCTACTCCAGGGCGTTCCAGATGATGGTTGAGATCAGGGATATGGAAGTTCTCGACATACTCGCCAATGCGACAAACACAATCGCAGGCGGCGAGGTCCTCCAACTAATGAACTGCAACAACCCGAACATCACTGAAGCAGATTACCTAGAGGTCATCTATCGGAAGACCGCCAAACTGTTCGAGGCAGGGGCCCAATGCGGTGCAATACTCGCAGAGCTCGGACAAGAGATGCAGCACCATATGATCAGGTACGGGCGCCACCTCGGACTCGCCTTCCAGCTCGTGGACGACGCCCTGGATTACGAGGCAACCACGGAGGAGCTCGGCAAGAATATCGGTGACGACCTGGCCGAGGGTAAACCCACGCTGCCATTGATCTATGCGATGGACCAAGGCAGCGCTGCGGAGCGGCACATGATCCGGGAAGCGATCGAAACCGGGGGCATCCGAAATCTTACTTCCATTCAACTCGCGATCGAGACTTCCGGGGGACTGCGGTACACCGCGGAGCGTGCACGTTCGGAAGCGAAAGTTGCCGTCGAAAATCTGGAGATTCTGCCGCCTAGCCAATACAAGGACAGCCTTGCGAGCCTGGCCAGATTTGCCGTCAACCGGCGCTTCTGAGTGAACCAGCCAGAACCATGAGAGAAAGTAAATTTCAAGTCCAAATAGCGTGCTACGAGGCACTGTTGGGTGGCTTGAGACACCGAATGACGGTGCGCGCTTTCGGCCCCACTTATCAAGAGTGGGTGCAAAACCAGCACAAGCGGGTCATGTATCGGGACGAGAGCAGCGTAGATTGATATTCGTTAAACCTGCTATCCAGTCCACGCCCACGTATCGAGAAGAGAGGCACCCGAGAATGAACTTACGAACTAGTCTAGTTGCGCTCGGCGTATTTGGACTTGCCGGCTGCTCCGAAGCCCCACACGACCCGGGACGGGCGACGGAAAGCGCATCCGATAACCGACCCAATATCCTGTTGATCATCGCTGATGATCTCGGCTACACCGATATCGGCGCCTTCGGCAGCGAGATTCCAACACCGAATCTCGATGAACTGGCTTTCCAAGGCGTACGTCTCACTAACTTTCATGCCGCCAGGGCATGCCAGCAGACCCGTGTGATGATGATGGCGAGCAGCGGCGTTTCCCCCGCGCTCGAGATGCGTCCCAGGCAGGAAAGTGGCGAGAGAGCCAACCGCTTGAGCCTCGACTGGGCCACGCTCCCAGAGCTTCTTCAGGACGCCGGGTACGAGACCTATATGACCGGGAAGTGGGACCTAGGCTTGGAGCCGGGTTATACGCCGGCGACTCGCGGTTTCGACCGCTCTTTCGTGCAATTAGGCGCTTCGGCCAGTCATTTCGCCGAGGTCCTGTGGGGAGAGGAGAGCTTCTACGAGCTCGATGGTGAGCCAGTTGAATATGCGGACATGCCGGCAGACTTCTATTCAACAAACCATTACACCGAAAGGATGCTAGAGTTTCTGAGGTCCAATGACGGCGACACCCCGTGGCTAGCGTACGTTCCTTACACCACACCACATTGGCCCCTGCAGGTACCCGAAGACTCACTCGACCGCTTCGCCGGGGCATATGACTCCGGTTACGACGTGCTCCGCGAAGCCCGAATGGCTCGCGCGAGCGGGCTGGGCGTAGTCCCGCCAGGTGCAAGCGCAACTGATTTCCAGCCAACGGCTCCACCCTGGACTGCCTTGACGACTGAAGAAAAGCGTCAATTCGGACGTGCCCAGGAGCTTTACGCCGCCATGGTCGAGAACCTCGACGCCAACGTCGGTCGGCTAATCGATCACTTGAGAGAGACCAGCGAGCTTTCCAACACCATCATTGTATTCACCTCCGATCATGGAGCCTCTTCCGCTGACCATGGTCACAGCACCCGCCGCCCAGGGCAGGGGGGGCCGCAAGTCCCGAATTTCATCGACAATCGATTCGAGAACTGGGGGCGGCCGAATTCTTTTGTGGATCATGGTCTAGGATTCGCGGAGGCGGCCACGGCTCCCTTGAAAGGCAACAAAGGCACCCACAGCGAAGGTGGCCTTCGTGCGGCAGCCTTTGTCTATTTTCCGAGCGAGGTGGCTCAGGGCGAAGTCAATGACACGTTCATGACGATGATGGACATTCTCCCAACGTTCCTGGAGATCGCCGGGACCGAACATCCGGGCACGGTCAACTACAAGGGCCGCGATATCAACCCCATCCGCGGCCGATCGTTCTGGCCCCATCTCACTGGCAGAACGGAAACGGTTCACCAACCGACCGACGTGGTGGGTTGGACACAAGGCAACGGTGGCGCACTCATTCGAGGGACTTACAAAATCGTCAGACAGCAGGTACCCGGAGGGGCGGTAACACCCGAGCCATGGCGCCTTTACAACCTCGCCGACGACCCCGGCGAGAGAACCGACCTAGCCACAGAGTTGCCGGACCTCGTTAGGGACCTCTCCCAAGAGTGGGAAAACAACTGGCGCTGAAGCGTCGAGAGGAACTCATCATGGCGGGTCAAACCACGCTTAGACGCGTAGCTGCGCGGCTACGCTCGGCGAGTGGATTCTCGCCCATCGAGACCGTTCACGAAGAGCTCAACGGTATCGAAGACGCCTACGAGATCCAGGCGATCAACCGGGCCGAATGGATCACCCAAGGCCGACTCGTGACCGGCTACAAAGTGGCCTTCACTACGCTGGAATCTCAGCAGATTTTCGGTACCCACGAGCCCGCTTACGGCACGCTATTCGAGGATATGCATTTTTACTCGGATAGAACGATTCCCGCCGGGCGACTTGCCCATCCTAAGCTCGAAGGAGAGATCGTGCTGGAACTAGCCATGGACCTGCCAGCAGAAACGTTACCACCCGAGGAGGTCGCCGCCGCGGTTGGTGCCTTCTACGTCGCGCTCGAAATACCCGATGGCTCGTTCGCAGGCAAGTTCGACGCCGTCGACATGGCCGCGGACAACGCCGCGGCCGCCGGTTATGTACTGGGCGACCGCCTGGAAATGACCCCCGACACCAACCTGGCCGCACTCTCGATGGAAATGCAACACAACGGAAAAGTGGTGTCGTCCGGCGCAGCATCCACTTGCATGGGGGATCCCATGAACGTGCTGATCTGGCTGCAGGCGGCGCTAGCGAGCCGTAACGAAGAGTTGAAGGCCGGGCAGATCGTGTACTGCGGCAGCCTGGTCCCGATTATTCAGGTGGGGCCCGGAGATACATTCCACGCAACAGTCGAGAACGCGGGCTCGGTAGGCTGCCGTTTCGACGAATAGCGGCCTAGGCTAGGAGTCCCCCGCTTTCCGAGCCTGCTCGAAACGCTCGAGCTGCTCGTCGGTCGCGGGAGGCTGATGATGGGCCTTCCAGTCACCGTAAGGCATCCCATGGACCATCTCTCGCGCCTTATCAAGACCCACATCTAAACCACGTGCGCGAGCAGCCTCTACATACCATTTGCTCAGGCAATTACGGCAGAAACCAGCGAGTATCATCAGCTCGATGTTCTGCACATCCTTGCGCTCGCCCAGATGTTCGATGAGGCGGCGGAACACGGCCGCTTCGAGTTCGGTTTGGGCTGTCGAGTCCATCCTATATCTCCTTCAACGGTGTTCACTGGCCACCTGCAGTATATCGGGCCAGAGTCGACCCACATCGGTCCCCTGCGAACGCTCTGAAAACTTCGCCAACAGGCGCCGCGCCTGGCCAGCAGAGAACTCATTAACCCAATCCCCGACGATCCCCTTGCGGATAAACCCGGGCATATTCTCCGAGCGCCGGCTCGCCCAGCGACGTTGATTCTGCCGCATACTCTCGAAACTGCTGTGACGAATTACATCTTCGACGATCTTCTCGTCATCAACGGCCCCAACTTCGAGGAAAGCACCAACCCTTTGGACCGTGGTCCGGATATCCCCCTTCATTGACTCATAAGTCACAAACAGTACGTTGCGGTCGTCCTTATGCGCGTACCACGACATCAGGTTGTCGAAATAGTCTCCGAAGTCCACTTCTCCTCTCATGAAACACTCGAAAAATTCTTCGAATGTTCCCTCATAAAAATCATAGTGCTTTGGAAATCCACGCGTGTGATGAAAGAAAGATACGGCACAGTCAAAGGGGTTTCGAGCGACATAGAGATAGCGGGCCTGCGGATGGTAGGGCGTCATGGCGAACGGAAGGTGTGTCTTTATGAGACGGGGCTGCGGAAGTCTGGTGACACCGTCTCGACCAACCTCCTCCAGATGCGGAAAAACGTCTGCCAATCTCTTGCCGGCCGCGAGTGGCTCACCCTGGTGCATTATCAGATAGACGATATTCTGCAGCCAGGTCGTACCGCATTTTGGGTACGAGGTAACGATGATGTCATCCGACTCAGCGGGACACTCCAACGCCGAAGCAAGCCCTTCAGGTGGAAAACCCATCGGCATGCGCAGAGCACCCTGCTCGTTATAGCTTGGCTTTCGACCCATGAACTGACTTTACCAGCCACACCACTGCCAAGGTTTGCCTCCGGTGGAAATACGACAGCCTGAACGTATTAGTATATTTGATGGATGGTCTCAACCGATTGGATCGCGCCCCCCGGGTTCGTCGCGTAAGATAACTGCTGCCACCCGAAAGCAGAGTAACCGAGCGTCTTGATCCTACGCTGACGTTGCAACCGGACGACCTTGCCGCTGTACTCCGCAATACGTATAAGGGCATAACGAACGTCGGACAGATATCACTCGCAGGAGCACCAAGTAATGAGTCGTTCCATCAGCCAGGCCATACTTCTCGCAGGAGCTTGTACATTTCTCGGTTCCTGCACACCCGAAACCATAGAGGTGCCGGTACTGCAGACTGTTGCCGTCGTGCCGGACCATCTTCGTCCACCCGTCATGGGACTTAACGCAGGTGTTTCTGCCGGGCATCCTCTAACCAGCGCCGCTGCACTCGAAGTCCTGCAAAACGGCGGTAATGCGTTCGACGCGGGCGTAGCCGCACTCCTCGTCGGGGGTGTGGTGGAACAAGATCTTTACAGCCTGGGCGGCGAGGCTCTGGTCCTTGTTTACCCGCAGTCCGAGCGCCGGGTGACCTCAATCGTCGGTCAGGGGTGGGCGCCCAGGGACGCCACGATCGACTGGTATCGCCAGAGAAACAAGAACCTGAATGGATACGGGTTGGACCCGGCCGTTGTGCCGGGTGCTCTCCACGGCGCACTCACCGTGCTTGAGCGTTGGGGCACAATGACCTTCGAGGAGGTATCGGCTCGGGCGATCGAGTACGCGGAAGTAGGTTTCCCTCTCAGAACTCGGACTGCACTTGCAATCCAAAGGGAGAAGGATTTCATAGACCAGTGGCCGGACAACCAACGTTATTGGTACCGGCCCGACGGTACGACCTACTACCCTGGAGAGATCATTCGCCTGCCAACGCTTGCCGCTACGTTGAAGAAAATGGTCGATGCGGAGCGTTCCGCGTCGACCCAAGGTCGAGTCGCTGCAATCGCCGCAGCCAAAGATCGCTTCTACAAGGGTGATATTGCTCAAGAGATGGTGGAGTTTCTCCAGGCGCACGGTACACCGTTCGTATTGGATGACTTCTCGGAGTTCTACGCGAGAGTCGAGGAACCTACGAGCACCACCTACAAGCAGTACACGATCTACAAACAGTCTTTTAATAGCCAGGGCCCGTCGCTGCTCCAGACTCTGAACGTCCTCGAAAATTTCGACCTCAGGAGAATGGGGCATAACAGCGTCGACTATCTTCATACGCTCATCGAAGCCATGAAGCTTAGCTATGCTGATCGTGACTCGTTTTACGCGGATCCCGATTTCGTGGATATCCCGGCGGACGGTCTACTCTCGAAGGAGTACGCCGCGGAGCGGGCACAACTGATCGATATGGAGCGTGCCTCAGAGACGTATGCGGCCGGTAACCCGTTTGCCTTCGATGATTCGTTCGAGAGCATCGCCGACTGGCAGTACTGGATGGCAAGCGTCGCTGAACCCGAGCGGGCCGAACCTCAATTGCTCGCGAGGGTCGATCCCTCCGAGAAAGACACCTCACACATCGCCATCATCGACAAAGACGGAAACGTCTTCGACAGTACACCGAGTGGCGGCTGGATCGGTGGCGCCGTAATCTTGGGGAACACCGGAATCGCTATGAGCGTTCGCGGCGAGCAATTCTGGCTCGACGAGACGCGTGCCGCGCAACTACGGCCTCGTTCACGCCCCCGCTACACGCTGACTCCCAGTATCGTGCTGCTAGATAGTGAACCCTTTCTCGCAATCGGAACCCCGGGAGGAGACAACCAGGAACAGACGATACTCCAAACCTTTCTGAACATCGTCGAGTTCCCGGCAGACTGGTACCCGAACATGCATCAGGCGCTTCAGCCACCCCGTGTTCAAACGCTCCACTTTCAAGCGTCGTTCTGGCCTCACGAATCGGGCTTCAATCGCATCAACGTTGAAACCAACTTACCCCCGGAGGTGATTCGGGGCCTGGAAAACCGCGGACATATGGTCAATCGCGTGCCGCCGCTAAGCATCCCAGCCTGTGCAACCATCGTGATGCTCGATCCTCGGGACGGCGCTCGTATCGCCGGTGCGGACGCGAGGCGCGACTGTTACGCGATGGCGTATTGACGTCAGCCCCGAAGGGGATCGGTGACGCCGAGCACCTGAATGGCGAATAGACCCAACGCACCAGTGGCCACGAGATAGTACATCGTCGGTAAAATCGTCCGGCGTAAAGTCGCGCCCTCCTGGCCCAACAAGCCCACGGTTGCGGATGCAGCAACTACGTTGTGGATGGCGATCATGTTGCCCGCCGCCGCACCCACGGCCTGCAGTGCGACGACCATCGCGGCAGAGATATCCAGTGCAGTCGCAACTCCATGCTGAAACAA
>Ga0310121_10002901_pt1 | contig 16021 bp, 9 predicted proteins | sample CB27_Tmax_986_MG_FD_203504 | JGI IMG/M metagenome (GOLD analysis project Ga0310121, IMG submission 203504) | Marine microbial communities from Western Arctic Ocean, Canada - CB27_Tmax_986 | ecosystem: Environmental > Aquatic > Marine > Oceanic | place: Canada: Western Arctic Ocean | collected...
CGCCGCCCACACACTGCCTGTGCCTGCACCAACGTCATCGTTCCGGTAGACCATCTTGTACCGCCGCGAGGGGTCTGTTTCGTGGTTATCTTTGAATACCGAAACCACCAGTTCGGCGTAGGAGTTAAAATGTGACCGATTGGGGCGCTCATCACGTCGACATTGCCTGTTGGGCAATCGGCGCCAGCGACACGGGGCCCAGCAAGGTGACACCGTTGGAATACACTTTGGCGTGCGAGTACAAAGAAGGGCATCCCGTGTTGCACGATCGGTACAACGTCGCCACCAGGTTCAGAATCCAGGCCGATATGCCAAACAACGTCGAAATGATCATCACCAGCGAAGGGGACAATGGCATTCTGTTCGAGGGTACGGACGGCCGGTTCTTTGTCAATCGCGGCCGAATCTCCGGAAAGCCCGTCGAGATGCTGGAGGAGAATCCGCTTCCAGATGGTGCGCTCGAAGAGATTTATGGCGGAACGATCAGCGAAAACCATAGCGCCAACTTCATCGAGGCCATGCAGTCTCGCGAGCAACCGATTTCCGACGTTTGGTCGCACAACCGCATGCTCGAAATCTGTCACCTCTCGAACATCGCAATGCGTTTGGATCGAGCAATCGAGTGGGATGCAAAGAAGCGAGAGGTCATCGGCGACGACGAGGCGAAATCGTTCCTTTCACGTGAAAGCCGCAAGGGTTACGAAATCGGGGCGTAACCTTCGCGTCAATCGACCAGGTCGAGGTCCGTGGTTCCGGACGTGGCGTCAACAAAACACTTTGCTGTCAGTAATTTCACGCTGTGCCTACCAAAAACTCGATCCTTGATCCTGCGCCGCTACAGTATCAGCAATTCCACAAGATACAAGCGTGCAAAGCAGCACAAAGGTTCGTTCGGACGGCGGGCAACCTGGCCCATGGTGGCCGAATTCCGACCGACGCGCAGAGCGTCGCCCAGTTTCCCGTCAACCGGATAAGCTTCAACTCACGCCGCAACTCGCGTGTAGCGATGGTGCAATCCACCGACCATCGGAATCGAAATGACCTGCCCACGTTGGGGCGGCTCGACTTCCCGGGGCACAGGAGCGTTTCTCTCCAGCGATAAGTGCGTGCGAGATTCGTGGTAATACTTGAAGTATTCGGCCAGGATCCGTTTCAGATGCCTTTCGCCCAACACGATCACGTGGTGGAGGCACTCCCGGCGGATCGACCCGATCAACCGCTCGACGTAGGGATTTTGCCAGGGCGAGCGTCTTGCGGTTTTTATTTCCTTGACATCCAGGCTCTCGATGCGCCGCTGGAAGACCTCACCGTAAATACCATCGTTATCTCGCAACAGATATTTCGGCGTTTCATCGAACGGGAATGCCTCGACGATTTGCTGGGCCACCCAGGCCGCCTTGGGGTGTTCGGTCACATTGAAGTGAACCACGCGACGCCGTTCGTGCCTGAGGACGACCAGCACGTAGAAAATGCGGAACGTGGCCGTGGGGGCCGTGAAGAAATCAATCGCCGCGATCTGGCCCAAATGATTGTCCAGGAAGGTTCGCCACGTCTGGGACGGCGGCTTGCGGTGGCGGACCATGTACTTGGCCACCGTAGCCTCACAGAGTTTGTGGCCCAGCAGGGCTAACTCGGACTGAATCCGCGGCGCGCCCCAGGTCGGGTTTTCCCGAGACATGCAGCGTATGAGCTGGCGAATTCCGCGATCGATCCTTGGGCGTCCCGGCCTGCGGCTCCGCGACTTCCATCGCCAGTAGAGTTTGAATCCCTGCCGGTGCCAGCGGATGACGGTTTCCGGTTTGACAATCACCAGCGCCGATCGCCAGTCGCTCCAGAGCCGGGAAAGCCAGACCCAGAAAATGCGGTCCCATGGGACAAGTTTGGGGCGCTGATGCTGTTGTTTGTAGCGGGCCAGTTGCTGCCGCAACGAGAGGTTCTCCAACGCCAGACGCGTTCGGTTGACGAACCAGGCCCGCAACAGGCAGAGCAGGAGCTGGAATCCGTTCATCGGCGCCTCGCAGAACGTGCAAAGAGGCCGATTCTACGGTAGGATCATGGTCGACGTAAGTCCTTGCCGCAGAACGCGGACGGTGTTTTTGGTAGGGACAGAGGAAAACGGATGTTGTGAGACCAGAAAGGTGTTGGAGATTCGGAAAAAACCCCTTAAAGAATGCAGTGGGGCTGACAGGACTCGAACCTGCACTCCGGTAAAGGAACTAGATCCTAAATCTAGTATCACGCCCAATCCGACCACTCTGGCTGCAAAACTCTTCTGCTTGACTACTCTGTCAAACCCGGAAATCTCCCGGGAAAACAGGCGATTTTGGGACGGTCTTCAAAAAAAATTGCGGCGATGTAATGGCAATGCCATAGCTTTGCAGTGCCGCAAAACAAGGACCATTTGAGGACCATTGGGTACGCCACTACCGTGAAGTTGGTACGCACCAATCGACCTTCTAATTCCCACTATCGCCATGGCAACGCTACGACTCGACAAACGAACCGGCTGCTGGACCGTCAGATTTTACTGGAACGGCAAGCAAGTGCAAAGGTCGTGTGCCACCAAGCGGCGTGCCGAGGCTAACCGTACGCTCGCCGCCGTTGAGGACACTATCCATCTAGTCAAGACTGGTCGGCTCACCATACCGGGGGGTCTGGCTCCATCGAAGGAACCCGACTGGATCGTATCGGGCAGTAAGGTCAAACCAAAGCCGGAACGAAATGGCAAACCGAAGGACAACCGCTTCGGCAAGGTGTGCGATGCCTACCTCGAAGAACAGCAGCAAAAGCAGGGCACAACCATCGCTACGGAAACAATTCACATCCGCCACCTCAAACGGATTCTCAAGGCCAAAACGCTAATCGAAAACATTGATCTCGATGTCCTAAAAAAATACCGGCGACGGAGAGCCGGTGAGAAATTTCGCGGGAAACCGATCTCAGATGCCACCATAAAAAAGGAGCTTGTCACATTCCGGCAGATTTGGACATGGGCCAAGCAAAACGACTACGTGAGCACCCTATGCCCACTTCTCGGCGATGGCCACCGCTGGAAGATACAGTTTGAAAAGAAAAACGCACGCGAAAAATTTAAAACGTGGGACCAGATCGAACGACAAATCAACCGCGGCGGTCTGACTGCAGACCAGATCAAGGAGCTGTGGGAAGGACTCTATCTTGACCAGGGCCAGGTCTGCGAGTTGCTGGAGCATGTCAAGCGATACGCCGCCCATAGTTTTATCAATCCGATGTTCGCATTCGCTGCCTACACCGGTTGTCGCAGGAGCGAGATTCTGCGGTCCCAGATTGATGATTTTGACTTCGACGCCAATCTGGTGACAATCCGTGAGCGAAAACGACGAAAGGACCGGAGCGGAAGCACTCGTGAGGTGCCGATACACCCCAAGCTTAAGACGGTGATCGTGGAATGGTTTGCAAACCACCCCGGTGGCAACTTCACTATTGTCCCACCCGAGAACATGCGTCGCAGAAAACACGTGTTGGGGCCGGCAAATCGACTGACTCCCAAGCAGGCGCACTACTATTTTGACACCGCGCTACGAGGCAGCAAGTGGAGCGTCTTGCCAGGATTCCATGTGCTCCGTCATTCCTTTGGCTCCAATCTGATCCGCTCGGGCACGGTGTCCTCTGATGTTGCAGCCAAGTGGATGGGACACACCACCATGGAAATGCGAGACCTCTACCAGCATGTGTTTCCGCAGGATGGGGCGGAGCAGATCAGCGTGCTTTCGTAATCGCGCAGCAGCACGATCCGTATCAACCTGCAATTCAATTCCCCGTCAGCACCATACGGGAAATATCACCTGCTAGCGACGTTTACAAAACCTGAATGCTACATTCCCGAGCCTGCAACCTCCGGCTCCGGAGTTCGATGGGTACTCTACTCTCCACTACACCACACTACGGGAAACCTCTTGATTTGAGGGGTTTCCCGTTCTTTATTCGTAGGGGAGCGTAGCGGAACATAGCCTACGTGTGGAGTGTTAGTGGAGTGTTGGTGGACAAGATTCCCCCGTCTTGCCAGCTGGTGCCGTCGATCCCTTGCCGAAGCTGTCTCGACGTGAATGCCGAATGGAGTCTGGCCGGAACATCAAAAGAACCTGGCGTCCGAAGCTTACCGTGTCTCGCGAGTTCCCCGGTAGGACTCGAACCTACCTCACGGCGTTGGTCTCGTGTTGGGATTATGTTGCTAAGTCGCTATCCCGCAACGAGTACCGCGAAAACCTATTGGAAAATCATTGGGATGATATTGCTATTCAGCGGCCCAATGTTGTCACGAATTTGTCACGACCCTCCAGGCATACATCGGAACGTAAAAACAAACGACGCTCCTCATTGTGGGTCTGAATGTGACGACGTCAAGGCGTCAGAAAAGAAGGCATCAATGGTAACGCTGCGGTATCCGAGAAGGCGTGACGAGCGGGGGAATCACGTCATGAGAGCATCGGTCTCCTAGGCCGGGAGGTTAGAACTCAAGTGCACTTCTAAACGTGGTCGGAACTCCCTTTAGGACATAACTTTAGGGCACTAGCTTTGGCACGTGCGCGACTGCTAGAGTTTCCAGATTTTAGCAGACTTTATCAGATTTGCTACCCTATTCCGTATCAGATTCCGTATCACGTCTGGAACCAACTTTGCCGACTTCGAGGCCGCAATTTGTCCGGTCGGGATTGGCACGGGGGTTGCGCACTTGCTCTGAGTGTGCCGGTGTGTCCGGAGCTTGCGGAAACTTGGCAAAACCTGTTCGCCTCCGAACGAAGTTAACCAACAGCCGTTTCCTCCGGCGGTCGTGCACAGCACCTAGGGATTTCCCGCCCGAGACGTCGGCGAGCGTGACCTAGGCGTCGGAGCAAGCAGCCCAAACCCGCGTCGGACGATGAATTCGACGCAGTTTCGGAAGTTCCGAAAAGTGCGTCGGTCTGTTGCACCTCTGCAGTTTATCGGCGTTCCGGTCCGCGATCGGTCGATGCAACCGCTGCAGCGAAGCAGCTTGCCAAACTCGCAGCGGTCGCGATCCGGACGCACATAATGAGGAACAAATTATAGTGTTCGCCCTGGCATCCTGTCCCGCTTCTCCGCCGCAGCCTATTCGAACCAATAGGAATAGAGTTTGGCAAGTCGTCCGTGAATCTTCAGCTTGACCTTGCGGCCGGTCAGTTTTGCCAATGTCTGGCCGCCGGGCCAGGTGACCTCTGCACGGAGAAAATCACCATGCAGGTTGTTCGATTCCTCGAAACCGGGAATAGGCTGGTTGTCTTCATCTAACACAGTCACTTTCACGTCTCCGGTGTAAGCGTTGGTGTTGAGGATTAGCCGAGGCGTCGTATCGCCCTGACCTGGCGCGGGTACCGTCAGTGGCTTCGTGGTCACCGACCCGCCCGTGTAGGGCAAATCGAGCGACACCCAACCATCGCGGCGTAGCGTCGCCACGCCGATTCCGCCACGGTAGTATTTTTGACTCTCTTCCCAGTCTCGTTCGGGATGACCGTGATGGTCGCCCTGGAAGGCCGAGTAAAGGATGAGGATGCGATCGTCGAGCACAACCGGATGGCTGGCCGTGAAGATGATGCCGCTGTCCCACGCGCCTTCGGGACCATTCGGGATAATCCGCTCGCGGCCAGCCGTGCGATGCCACGTGATGCCGTCGCGGCTATAAATCAGTTGGACGTCGATCTTCTGATTCGTGCCCACATAAAACATCCACGGCGTTCCGATGTACATTCCTTCATAGATGCAGAAGCCCGATCCATAGACCTGCGTGCCCGGCGGATCGTGGTCATCCGCGGCAAACACCAGTTTGGGTTGGGACCAACGGATGAAGTCACTGCTGGTACATCGCGAAATACGGCGACCAACACCCAGCCGACTGAACAGGACATACTTCTTCAGCTCGCGGTCGTATAGGACGCACTGTCCCGTATCGCTTCCGTGCGGAATGACTGGGTTTTTCTCATAGTTCTCCCAGTGCAAACCATCCTCCGAAAAGGCAACCCACATTCCGTCCGGCCGTTTGTCGGCGGCGAGTTTCTCGCGTCCGGTCGGTTCGCCCTGCGGTCGCACCTTGTGTTCCCAGAAGATCGCCTTGTAACGGCGCCGGGGATTCGGATCGTCAGGCCGATAAACAATTGAGACGCCTTCGGTGTTATCACGTCCCATGTTCACGAGGCTGTTCTTCGTCGAGCCGTTGAAGTCAACGATCCCAAGGTTGGGCTTCACCCAGCGATACCCGTCCTTCGACTCGGCGTAGCCAACGAGTGTCGTGTGTCCAATCCTTTTGAACCCGCCAACGATCGGCTCGGGGTCGGGGCTCAGCATGTGACTCGGGATCGACAGGTACCACAACCGAAACACATCACGGCTCTCATCTCTCATGACCGTTCCGTAGACCTGCGGCCGATACGCGTCCCAGGGTTTGTTGCCGGTAATGACCGGGTTGGCAGGATGCTTCAAAGCACGTTCGGCGACGCGTGTCACGTTTTGCATGCTCTCGATCGCAGCGTCATCGATGAAGAGCGTGCGACGGACGGCAGGTGGATGCTTCACGCGGATCGTCGCTTGCGCTTCAGTATTCCCGCCCGCGTCGTTGGTGACGGTGATTTTGGCGACATACTTCCCCGGCTTGCGATAGGTATGCTCAACGGTTCCCTCACCGACCGCCGTTGTGCCATCGCCGAAGTCCCATCGAATCTGAGTCCCACTCAAGGCTCCCGCCTCATAGATCGCCACGTTGCGGAAGCGGCTGTCGGCCGTGGGTTGATCGACGTCGTGGTCGTTCATAAAGACGAGGTATCGAAAGCGCCCCTGGTAGGCGCGGCCGACGCGAATTCGAAACCGCGTCCAGCCATCCTGATTCGTGCCGGGACGGTAATTGCGATGGAGGCTGTTCGCCGCACCCCAGCCTTCGGTTCCGTACAGCACGAAGATCCGTCGCGCCGACGCCACATCCAAATCCGCATCATGATCGAAGCCGATCCCGTGGATCTCGCCTTGTTTGTCGCAGCGGAAGTCAAACTCGACGATCGTGTTCGATGTAACGTTGTAATTGAGTTCGATCATCTTTGCGGCGTTGCCAATCATGTGCAGCGTCGCACCGCTGTCCTCGATCGTTGTCTTGTTCTGCTTGTTTTCGTACCACGAATGCAACTTGTGAGCGCGGAAGTCGAGTGGTTTGCCGGCAATCGTCGCTTCCAATTCGACGGTGTGTGGCGGGATTCCGTACGCACGGTCAACGGCAACGCTCACGCGCGGCGACTCGGCCGCGCTGCTCGTGCTAAAGCTCGCGATAAGTACGAGTAAGGCACCCGTTCGTTTAACGGCAAGCCGAAGGCGACGGCACGAGAAGCGGTCCGGCGCAAGCCGTCCGGTAAGAGTGTGTATGCCTTTGCAAGACCGGACGGCTTGCGCCGCTACGCTGCAATGCACTGAATTCCTCAACGGACTGCTCATGGAATCTCGCGCTCCATTGGCTTGACCAGCACCGCGCGGTCACCATCCCACTCGATGCGCGAAATGAACAGGCCCTCGCAGAGCCCGGCTTCGTCTTCGTTTTCGCCGCGAAACGCGACACGCCGGTCACGCCGACATCGCCATCGATGCTCAGCTTTATAGCTGGAAGTCATCCACCATTGCCCGTCGTGCTCGACAACTTTGCCGACGTGAAATGGACCCATGTCATAAACCCCGCCCGCTGTTGCCGACTGGATGCCTTGAGCCCCCATAAATCCATCGGGCCGATTGCTGATCCCGTGCCACCACGAATCTCCGGACGCGACCATCAGGTGCCAGATCCCGTTTCGGATAAACACGCAAGGCGATTCGCAACCCTGCGTCCCGCGATACTGATTCGGAAACTTGATGACCGGACCGTGGTCTTCAAAACTCTTGAAATCCGTCGTGCTGATCAGCGCGACCGTTGACGTTCCTTCGGCGAGATTCAGGTTGTAGTAGATCAGCCAACGGTCTTCGTGCTGCACGACGCACGGGCCTTTGCAGACCGTCGTTCCGCCCGCCCAATCCGGCGGCGCCCACAACGGATTGTCAGGATCGGGCCGCCACGTCTGCAGATCGTCAGACCATTCGATGCAGAGCCGTTGTCCCTCGCGACTCATGGCGCAGTGGATGTTTCCCCAGCGGCCGTCGAATGGAAAGACAAAGCTGTTGGTATGAGCGAGCGTGCCCCACTCGTCGTAAGGCTCAGTGAGCACGAACCCGACCTCAGCAAGCTCGGTCAATCGCAAGCCCGACAGGTGGCGATCGCCGACGGTGTAAGGAGCGGCCTTCGCGGTCTCCCAATCGCTGGCCCGGACGGCGTCAACCAGCTTCACGTGCAAATCCAGTTCGTTGCTGAGCACGAACAGATGCCACGCGCCTCGCGCGTGTATGAGACCGTGATCATGAGCAACGCATCCCGTCGGCGGCTTCCAAAACCGCGTCATCACGTCATCGAACACGAATGGCTCGCCGGCATAAACGGCTCGGTGGAAGAGCGATTGCCGTCCGGCAAACTCTTCGTCGCAGATCGTCGGTGGAAGCATGGTGCTCACGGTAAGCCGAGTTCTCCTGTATGACGCTCTCGATGAGTAGTATAATGCTCTCGATGAGTATAGTCGACTGGATTGTCGTTTTCACGTACCTCGGCTGCGTCATGGCAGTCGGTCGATACTTCGCGCGCCGACAACACAACAGTCAGGACTTCTTTGTTGGCGGAAGGCGAATGCCATGGCTGGCGGTTGCGCTCAGTGTCGTTGCGTCACTGGCTTCGACCGTCGGGTATCTCGGAGACCCCGGCGAAGTCATCCAACATGGGATCGGCTTCCTGATTCGCCTGGCTGCGATCCCGCTGGCTTTGTGGTTCACGATCGCCTTCATCGTGCCGTACTTTCAAAAGGCAGAATGCACAACCGCGTTCGAGCTGCTGGGGCAACGCTTCGGTCGCCGCATGCAGTTGTTCGGCGTTGTGGTTTGGGCCTACATGCAGGTCGCGTTTCTCGGCCTCGTGCTGCTGCTCGCCTCGCGTCTGATCGCACAGATAATCGACATCCCTAACGTCTGGGTGATCCTCGTGATTGGGACGGCGAGCCTGCTTTATACGTCGGCGGGCGGGATTCAGTCCGTGATCTGGACCGACGTTGTGCAGTTCGTGATTCTTGCCAGCGGCGCAGTCGTCACGCTCGTCGTCGTGGCGATTGAGACTCAGACAGGGCCGGGCGTCTGGTGGGCGGAAGTCTCCGGCGCGACGCACGAGTTGCCGCCGATCTTCAGTTGGGATTTCACCGAGCGGCATACGTGGGTCGGAGCGATCTTCTTCGGTTTCGTCGTCAACATCTGTTACAACGCGTCGGATCAGGTCGTCGTGCAACGCTACTTTGCGACACCGCGAGCACGGCTCATGATGGTCGCGAGTTATGTTGCGGGCGCTGCGTTCACGATTCTGACGCTCGCCGTCGGAGCCGCATTGCTCAGTTATTACCAAACCGTTCCCAATGCTCTGCCCAGCGGCGTTGAAGAAGTCATGTCGGAGGAATTCGCCGACAAGGCGTTCCCGCACTTCATTGCCACGGCCTTGCCAATGGGACTGACTGGCCTCGTGATTGCCGCGTTGCTCGGAGCCGCTCAATCGACGCTCGACTCAGGAGTCAACTCTCTGGCCGCTGTTCTGTTGAACGACGTCCTCGCACCTGCGAAACGTACTGCCGAGGAGAACTTACAAACTGCCCGTCGCATGACTCGCTATGTGGGGGCGGGAGTGATCGCGATGGCGATGCTCGTCGACAACCTCCCCGGCACTAACAACATCGTCGACACCGCTCAAAAGGTCGTCCATCTTGGCCTTGGCCCTCTCGGCGGACTGTTCCTCGTGGCGATGTTTTTTCCAACGGCCAGCCGAACGGCGGCACATGCCGCTCTCTGGTCCGGCCTGGTCGCAGCCGTCTTTTTTGCATTCGCCAGGCAACTGAGTGGCCGTGAAGTTTTGTCGCCGTTGTTGATCATCCCGGTCTCATGGCTGGTGACATTGGTGGCGGCGGCAGCGATTACGTTCGTCTCGCCGGACCGTCATTCCGGTGGGATGTAACACGGGCCGGCGACCGCGGGATACTCCGCGAGCACTTCTTCGTTAATTTCAATGCCGAGGCCGGGGCGATCGGGCGGTTCGATGAATCCGTCGACGACGCCGAACGTCCCTTGCGCGAGATCGGTTCGGAACGGATTCACCTTCGCGACGTCTGCTTCATAGATGATGCCGTTCGGAATCGCGCAAAGCAGATGCGCATTGCCGGCCGCGCTCAATACGCTGTGACTTGTGTGCGGAGCCATCAGCACGTGAAAGGCGGACGCCATGTCGGCGATCTTCCTGACTTCGGTGAAGCCGCCGGACTTGGTGAAGTCGGCCTGGCAAATCGAAATGGCTTGCGACTCGAAGAGTTGACGGAAGGCGTACCGGCCATAGTGATTCTCGCCGGCCGCGATCGGGATGCTGGTTCGACTGCGAAGCTCGGCATATCCCTCGACGTTGTCGGGCGTGAACGGCTCTTCGAGCCAGTAGACGCAATTGTCTTCGCAGTAACGGATGACGTCCGGGATGTCGCGGACGTCATAACGGGTCGCTGCATCCACTGCGATATCGAGATCATCACCGAATACGTTGCGGATGTGGCTGACCCGCTCGGCGTCACGTCGAGTGGTATCGCCGACGCGCATCTTGATTGCCGTGTAACCTTGCTCCTGGAGCGACCGCACCTCCTGTTCCAGCTCTTCTGGCGGCCGAAAGCCAAGAGCCAGCCCGCCGGCATACGCTCGTATTCTCTTTCGTGACCCGCCGAGCAACCGATAGACAGGCTGGTCGAGGATCTTCCCCTTCAGGTCCCACAACGCAATGTCGATGCCCGACAAGCCCATGATGCTGCCCGCGCCGAGGCCGTGCGTGACAAGCTGTTGACGATTGATACGCTCCCAGATGCCCTCGGTATCGAACGGATCCGCGCCGATGATCAGCGAGCCGATTCCATGAATGATCTCGGTCATCGCGGTCGGATTCTGACCGGGATGCGACTCGCCCCAGCCAGTCAGGCCATTATCAGTCGTCACCCGGACAAGAACGGTATCCCGTTTGACATTGGCGCCCAGGCCAAACGTGATCTGTCCCTCGCGAGCAAACACGCACGAGTGAGCTGTCGCTGTGACGGATGCGAGTGTGGTCACTTCGAGATTCCGGATCGGAAAAGAGACATGGGATGATTCTATTCAACTCTCGCGCGAGGACATCGCCGGAAGAGAGTGATTCTACCCGCGCAGCACTACAATGAAAGCGTCAAATCAACGAACTGCGCACTACAAAGGGGGCGACCGCCTTGGTCGCGAACTTCAGACGTCTCAAGCTGCGCTTCGCTCGCTGTGTCACGCGACGTAGCGTGTGCATTAAGCCCCAGGGAGTTCTTGCGAACACAGGTCTGGCCGGAGAGTTCCGGACGCACTGCAAACCCGTTGTTCGCGGTGGATTCGGCTCGCACGCCCGACGGCTGAGGATCAGACACTTCCAGCCAGGTGCGATAGACTAGAGGTGGTTTCAAAACCTCGTAACACAGCCAGCTTGGCTGTCAGAATCCAAGGAAAACAGCAGACAAAGATCGGTGACATACAAAGGAACGCAAAAGTCACAAACATGGGGGCGAATCGGAGCAGCATGACAGAATCCTTACGCATCAAATAGGTTTGAATCGATGTGGGGCGAGCCTCCAGCTTGCCTTGCTGGGCACGGATTCGGCAAGCTGGAAGCTTACCCCACGCACGCTCGGCTTGCGGTTTTGTAAGTGGCCACAAATATTCTAATAGCGCCAGGCACCGTCAAGCCATCCACAGTTCACCATTTACATGAATGACTTCGCCGGTGTTGAGGGATCCACCCGGTCCCGCCAACAACAGCACAGCCCCACAACTTCATCAGGCTCGCCATTTCGTCCCAGCGGTGTCGCCTGGGCGATTTCAGCGAGTTTGCGGGCGTCGAAAGCTGTCGGTGTATGTCGGTCATGATCACACGGGAAGCGACCGACCGCACTTCGCTGGATGGGCTCCGATGCTGAGGATGTCCCCATCTCAAGCAGGTAGACCGACGAGATTAACCTGCGTCGGAGTGAAACGCCGAGGTTGCGTAGGTCGATGAAGCGTCGATGAAGCCGACGCAGTTTCGGAGCTGCCGCTTCGTGCGGCACCTGCCGTTTCCTGTGCCCAGCAGTCCTACCGCCGCTGATTTCCTGTCCCATCAAATCCCCCTTTTTCGGGATTTTGCAGATGGTACGTTTTTCGGCAGGCCGACCGCCCAAATTCCTACGGCATCATGAGTTACGCATCGATGCGTCACCAAAGGAAGGTTGGATCGGACAGCGTGGCATTAACTCCGGTGCCCACAACTGGTCACACCCTTGTAATGGTCGCTCAGCCTCAGGTCCTTTCAATAGACACGCGCGAGGCGGTGCATGGTCCACACCAGTACGCGATCATGGATACGGAAACTGGGCCCGGGCCTTAGTGGGGGTTTGGGGAATTACTCGTCAGTTAACCGGACATATTTGAACCGAATGAGAGAGTCCAGAGAGAACCCGAAACAATTCCGTAGATATCCATGATAATTCTTGCATTCCGACCACAGGACGGATAGGATCACGGACGAATTCGTAACGTGCATGAGGGGTATGTATCGCTTTGCCGGGATTCAAATTCCTATCAGCTAGCCGACCGGATCTCCCGGCTTCCACTTCTTGTGGATGCCTTCAACCATCATCCGTTCCTGGTTCTCGGCTCCGATCCCTGTTCCTGCGGATTAGAAGGGTTCGTCCTCCGCCATGCCCAGCGACTTGCGGATGGCCTTATCAACGTCCTCGATTCGGCGGGCTTCATGCACCGCGATGATGGGGAGTTTCTTGCACAGCTCGAACACCTTGCGGGCGCTCTGGCGATACTTGGCCTTGTCCTCGTCCGTCATGCCCTCCGGCGTCTGACCCAGCCAGGTCACGCCCAGACTCATGCGGTAGGGCACCAGCGACGCCTTCTCCAGGCGGGCTTTGAGCTCCGGCGTATCGGCCAGCTTCAACGCCTCGTTGAACAACTCGATGCCGTGCCAGCCCAGTTCCTGCGTGTATCCGTAGTGCTTGAAGATGTTCGGAGCGTTGCAGTTGATGTGCTTGTCGGCGCGGCGCAGTTCATTGTCAGCAAGCCGCAGGAACTCGGCGACCGGTCCGGCGGCGGGGCCATAGTAAAGGTCCACGAACTCGTTGATCACCTCGTACGTGTCCAGGCGCGGGTCCCACAGGATTTTGGCATACACGTACTGGACCAGTTCGGCGAACATGATCGGGTCGCCCTGGATGAAGAAGCTCTTGCCGTTGTTGGCAATCAGTGTGCGAATGTGCGGGCCGGCCATGCGCAGCACCAGCGGCGGGGCAAAGAAGTCCGTGTAACTGCCCATCCCATAGTACCAGTACATCATCCCGTTGGAGATCCTCCCCCACCGGCGCAGATCTTCGCCGTACTTCATGTTGTGCGGGCAGGAGATCGAGTCGAATGGATGGATCTGGCACGCACTGTACGTGGCGTACTGGATGCGAACGTTCGGCTCCATCTGAATGTTCAGCGGCGGTCGGGCGGATGGAGCGTAGGCGTACGTGGCAATCGTCACGTCCGGTCGCACCTTCGCCACCTCGCGGGCCACGTGGTTGATCGCCAGGAACATCGGCGCGCCCCAGTTCTCACCGCCCCGTCCAAAGGGATCGCGGCCGTCTTGCCTGACCAGGTCCTGGCACCGGTCGCACTCGCACAGAGTCGCGTCCATCTGGGCCATGGCGATCTGTGAGTTCTGGCCGTAGTGCTTGAGGGCGGCCAGAACTCTTTCCGTCATGCGGTCGACGACATCGGGATGGGAAAAGCACGGCTGGCTGCTCACCGGCCGCTTGCCATCCTTGTCGGCGGCGAAGTACTCCGGGTGATCCTTCTGCGAAAACCCCGTCCACTCAGTGATATTGTGCAGGATCAGGCCCTTGCGGTTGTGCCCGCCGACCTTCTCCCGCCATTCCTTGGGCATACTGCCGTCGCCCGACCAGCGGCCGTTGGCCCGCAGGCGCGCAGCGAACTGGCCGGTCTTGTCCTGGAGATCGCCAAAGCTGACGTGCCGGCATTCCACCGGCGGATTGTACGAGTAGTCCATCGCCTGCAGCTGCCCGCGCCGCTTGTCCGCATCATCGGCGGCATAGCGAGGTACGTGCGTGTAATTCTTCGCCAGGAAGCGCATGCCCATGGCGTCTTCGAGAAACTGATACACGCCGTAGAGCACGCCTCGCGGCCGGCCGCCCACGATCGCGACGTTGTCCAACGCGATCACGATCCGCAGCTCTTCTTCCGCGTACTCCCGATCCAAGGCGTGAGCGAGATTGCTCTTAGTCAGCGCCTCACTTGCGCCGATGAACACGTTCTTCGTGTCGGCTTCACTGTCGGGCCGGATCGGAAGACGATGACCGGTAGCCTGCGCGAACAAGTCGCGGAACTCCTCCGCGGCGTACTTCTCGCTTTCGATCGCCGACTCCGCCACCACGATCGACCAGTCCCCCATCGTGCGCAGGTCCAGTGTTTTCGGCGGCGCCGCCATCCCTGTTCCCTGCAGCGTCAAGACCACAGACACCAGCACCAAAGCCACCCATGATTGTCTTAGCATTGCCATGCTCCTCAACCGAGACCCCGGACGACTGTCGGGCAGGGACCATCCCCGCCCCTTCGGCCACATGATAAGGCAAATACCGCCGTCTAGCCACCAGGAGACGCTTGACTAGTCGACACCTGGCATGTCGGTCTTTTGACCGGCCAGGCTCGGCCACTGGCGAATTGGAGCAAGAGTGCGAATTCACCACGGGTCGTAGCTATGGATTCTTTGGCGCATACGACTTGGACAACGATGGGCGATATGAGTTCCTGGTCATGTCGGATTTCGCCAAGCACATTGATGTGTTGGGATGGCGGGGCGGCGAGCTCGTCGTGCTGTGGCAAGAGGAGATTGAGCTCGACATTTCGCATCCGCAAAGAATCTTGCGCGTGCTCGCTGAACCAGTGGCTGATCTTGAAGGAGACAAGAAGCCCGAAATCATTGTTAATCTATATGGCAACCAGGACGACCGGCGATGGCATCTGGCGGTTCGCGATGCTCTAACTGGCGCGGTTAAGGCCGAAATGCAAAATGTGATCGCCCAGGGAGTCGCCGATGTCGACGGCGACGGGACGATCGAGATTCTGGCGGCAGCGACCGATGGCCGGCACGTCCCACCTTTAGGGACAATACGCATTCTGCGGCTCGCCGACGAGGCGCTACGCGAGATCTGGGAAGGTCACGAGATGGCATGGGAGTGCCAGGAGACACCGGTTGTTCTGCACCAGCAAAACGGTGCCCAGTCGGGACGCATTGCCGCCTTGGCGAAGCGGGTAGAAGGTCAGGACGTCATGGTGACGCGAAGCCGATGGGCCGAGGATCCAAGCTCGATTGAATTGTCTGTGCAGCGCTGGGACGGTTCCCAGTTGCAGCCCGGACCAACTCTGATCACGCGCCACGCCGAAGTGCTCGCATTGGATGCGACAGGTTCGATGCTAGCCGCCGTGCGGTCGGTTACACCAAGCGATGCATTGGTGCACGTCCGCAACGGGACCCTCAAAATCCTCACCTCGGCACCAGGCGAAATGCGACTTGTTACGCCGCCGGTAGTGGCACGCGTTCCCGGCCAAGAGTCCCCGCTGGTCGTCGTACAAGACTCGTCACTATTATCTTGGTCAATTATCAATCCGCCCACGGCAGCCGAGTCATCGAGAGAACTATGGCGCCTGGCCGATGGGCTACGCACAAGTGAAGTTGATCGTTCCGCTGGACAGGACTACTGATAGGAAATTTGATTTCCTCTACCAGAACCGATTCTAGTGAGTGAAACTGCTGGAACAAGAGCAAGAGGAGTGGGCCGAGCGCGCCCGCCCCCCC
>Ga0310121_10002902_pt1 | contig 16017 bp, 12 predicted proteins | sample CB27_Tmax_986_MG_FD_203504 | JGI IMG/M metagenome (GOLD analysis project Ga0310121, IMG submission 203504) | Marine microbial communities from Western Arctic Ocean, Canada - CB27_Tmax_986 | ecosystem: Environmental > Aquatic > Marine > Oceanic | place: Canada: Western Arctic Ocean | collected...
CTCTCCCTCGCCGCGTTCGAGTTTGTACTTGACCGTCTTGTCCCAATCGATGTACTCGTCAATTGTGTCTCGGTTTAGCTCGCCGACGTCATGGAGCTCCTGAAGAATCGGTTCGAACTCGGCGGGGCCGAGCCGCGCGGCGAAGTCTTTGAAGAGCTCGCCGTCGGCACGACGTTCCTGGTAGAAACCGATCAGCCTCTTGATCGCCTCGGGCACCCGCTTTGCGGGGATCTTGGTCCGAGTTCGGAGCCCGATACGGGCATCCCCCCCCTCGTAGCTGCCGCCAAGGAATAGCTCATAGGCGGGAACCTGACCGCCGGGCGCCTTGGCTGCCGCGCCGTGGAAGCCAATATCGGCAATGTGGTGTTGCCCGCAGCCGTTTGGGCACCCGCTCATCTTTACGTGCATCTGCCTCACTAGCGGGTCGGTGATGTTCATGTCTTCGAGGGTCTGGCCGACGGCCCTCGCGAGACCCATCGACGCAGTTATGCCCAGCTTGCAGCTGTCGGTCCCTGGACAGGAAACGACGTCCGTTACCTCGTGATGCCCGGCGTCGCCGAACCCTATTCGGTTCAGCTCTTCCCACAGCTCGTACAGGGCCGCCTCGGGCACCCATCTCAAGGATATGTTCTGCTGGTGCGTTATGCGGGCCCGACCGCCGGCGTACTTCCGCGCAAGGTCCGCGATCTGGTGGAACTGCTCGGCCTGAATGTCGCCAAGGGGCAGCTTCAATGTCGCGACTTTGTATCCGTTCTGTTTCTGGGGATCGACATTCGTCTCGACCCAGTGATCGAACTCCGAGACGTGGCCGTTGGTCCGGTACCCATCGAGAGGCGGTGCCTCGAGGGACTCGTCCTCGATAAAGAGCAGGCTTGTGGGGTCGAAGGACCGTTGAGCCCATGGCTCCTTCAACTCCTCGTCCACCATCTTCCGGAACTCGTCGATACCGATTCGCGAGATCAGGAATTTGATACGCGCCTTCATCCGGTTTTTCCGTAGCTCGTCCGAGCGGTGGAAGATGCGGATCACCGCTTCGGTCACCTTCAGGTACTCTTCGACCGGCACGAAGTCGTAGAGCGTCGGGGCAATCTTCGGCATGATCGAAGTGCCGCCGCCGGTCTTCACGACGAACCCCTTCCGGCCGTTCTCGATTTTGGGGAGGAATCCCATGTCATGGATCGCGGTAATGGCGCAATCGCGGGCGCATCCGGAGAACGCCGTTTTGAGCTTTCTCGGCAGGGCCTGGGTGTATGGGTGCCTCACAAAGTATCGTGTGTACGCTGCGGCGTAGGGAGTAACGTCGAAGGGCTCGTCGGCGCAAACGCCTGCGAGGTAGCACCCGGTCACGTTTCGCACCGTGTTGCCGCAGGCCTCTCGGGTGCTGAGTCCAACGTCGCCCAGGAGACGCATCACGGCCGGCGTATCTTCAAGTTTGACGTGGTGGTACTGGAAGTTCTCGCGGGTGGTGACGTGCCCCTTGTTGAGGGGGGCGTACTTCTCGGCGAACACCCCCAGGGCGTCCAGCTGTTCGGCCGTCAGGCCGCCGAACGGCACTTTGACCCGCACCATTTGGGCATCGAGCTGGCGCTGGCCGTATACACCCTGCTTTAGCCTGAAGGCCTGGAAGTCCGTCTCGTCGAACTCGCCGGCCTGGAATCGCTTCAATTGCAACTCGAAGTCATCGATCTCTTGCGGCATGAAGTCGATGATCCCACGTGTGCGGGTCGTTTCTTCTGTCTGTGTCATGTTCACTTACCTCTCGCGGTGTCTCGAATCAGGCCGCGAGACCTGAAAAACTAGAAAAACAAACGCCCCGTCGAAACTTCACATGGACGGGGCGCAACAGAAACGTGGCGAAGGTGCTGCGACCCCTATGGGCCGTTAATACACGCGCAGTCGGTCGTTCCAGATACCACCGCCATAATAGCACTAAGTCTATCAACAGGGGTGCCCGAGTGTCAACAGTTTCGCAGCACGACCACCTTTATTTGCCAAGAATGAATAAAAGACCGCGGTCGGAAGGCTTGATTGAGCGGATTGGCCAGGCGGACCGGCGTGAGAAACCGTCGCGTCAAGACTCCGCATCCAAAGGGATAGTTGGGGAGGCGTCCTGAGCCACGCGCTCCGTTAATCATTGGGTAATATTCTTAACTGGACGGAAAGCGACGAGGACTACCATCGAGACAACGGTTTAGCTGTGGCCCGAGTTATAATAGTCGGCGTGAGCCGAGTGCAGGCAGAGGGAAGATGATAGACGTACCGATAGTGTTCGCATTCTCGGCAGGACTCGCGGCAGCGTTCAACCCCTGCGGAGCGGCGATGTTCCCGGCATATGTCGGCTTTCAACTGGGGACTCTCGAAACCAAGACGAACCCGGTCAAGGCAGGGCTGATGGGGATCGCGCTCGGGTTATCGGCGACTGCGGGCTTCGTGGTTGTGTTCGGTCTGGTGGGCATCGTTCTTGCAGCCGGTGGAAAGGTAGTGGGACAGTTCCTGCCCTTCGTAGGACTGGGTATCGGGGTGATTATCGCCGTTACGGGCCTATGGTTGCTCGTATCACGGCGCAAGATCGCGATCATGTCCGCCAGCCGACTAAACCTGGGTCAGGGCAAAGGACTCCGCAGTGTCTTCTTCTTCGGAATCGCCTATGCCACGGCCTCGTTGAGCTGTGCACTCCCCATGTTCCTGGCAGCCGTGGCAGGGCAGACTCTGAGTGTCGGTGGCGTAGCAGAGACCATCGTCGGCTCGGTAGTCTACGGACTCGGTATGGGCGCGGTAATGGTCGGTGCGACGCTCGGTATAGTCTTCTTCAAGGAACTCGTCTCCAGGTGGATTCGGGTGTTGATACTGTACGTGGAGCCTGTTGGCAAGCTAGCGATGGTCGGCGCAGGACTCTACCTGGTCTACTACTGGAGCCTGGGCGAAGGAAGCGACTTGCTGGCGATCCGCGCTGAGCAGCTTTTCTAGGGAACGATCTTAGGTCGTTCAGGCTGCTACCTCCCTCGCTCGTCGCCCCAGAGCGAAATGTGGAGACGTGTCGAGAAACGGAACCCGTGCTCCACCGACGCCTCAGCCACCCACCTGCCGCGCTCCTGAATGGCTCCGGCCGTCGTTCCCTCCGGCATCAAGATGACTCTGTCGGTGTGCAGGTTGTACCGGCCTACCAGCTGACGCACGTCGTCGACATCCGAAGGCTCCACGACCACGAATTTGAAGTAAGCGTTGCCCAGCTTGCTAAACGCCTCCAGCGCCGCTGGCACCTCACGTTTGCCGGCGCGGTTGCTGGAACTGGCGGTCTTAGGAGAGACATTCCACTGGGCCACGGCGTCGGCCAACTCCGGCTCCGGTGCGATGGTCCCGTTGGTCTCGACCTCGCAGTAGTAGCCGCGCTCCGCCAACGCCGAAGCCAGGGGCGCGAGCTGCCGTTGCTGCAGCATCGGCTCGCCACCAGTGACTACGAGGTGGGGGCAGTCGAAGGCAAGGACGCGCCGCTCGACCTCCGGAATGGTCATCTCCATGACCTCGCTCATGCGGTCGTAGTGCTCCCAGTCCCAGGTGTATTTGGTGTCACACCAGGTGCAGCTCAGGTTGCAGACCGCGAGGCGTAGAAAGGCGGTGGGCGTTCCGGACGTCACGCCTTCGCCCTGGATTGAGCAGAAGATCTCGGGCTCGCCCGACGGATTTCGGCTGACTTTTAGAGAGTCCACTGTACCGTATGTGCTGGGCTGTTCGTCTCGCGGACCTGGAAACCTCACCCACGGCCCCTCTCCGTGCCACGGAGAGGGGTGGAAGGCGCCCAGTCTTCGGGCGACTTCATTGGGGTGTGGTCAGCGCCGAGCCAGCAGCGGGTCCGGCACCCCTGCGTCTTGAAAGCCCTTCGCTCGCAGGATACACGCGTCACAGGAGCCGCAGGGCGTGTCGCCGGCCTCGTAGCAACTCCAGGTGTGTTCCACAGGCGCGTTCAACTCGGTTGCCATCTTTACGATATCGGCTTTCGACATCTGGATTATCGGTGTCTCGACCTGCATCGTGATGCCGTATTCGGCGCCGACCTTGCTGCCGAACCGCAGGGTCTGCTTCATCTGCTCGTAGAACTCCGGGCGGCAGTCCGGGTAGCCGCTGTAGTCGATGGCATTGGGCGCCATGTATAGCGTCGCCTCGACTTCATCGCTCAACATTTTCTTGACCTCGATGGCGTGCAAGACCTGGCTCTCGAGGAAGGCGGCCGACAGGGAAAGGAATATCGTGTTGCGTAGCGGGACGTAGGTGATGGGAATCCCGAAGCCAATCTCCGCCGTGCCGCGTCCTTTTGGCACCGGAAAGGCTTCGGGGTTGGTTAGCGCCGAATACCACGCCACCTCGCTGAGGAAGGAGATGTCGAGCAGCTTGTGCTCGACGCCGAGCAACTCTGCGATAACTTGGGCCCGCTCGACTTCTTTACTATGGGTCTGGCCATAGCGGAAGGTGAGTGCGGTAAGGTGGTCGACGCGGTCTCGGGCGTAGGTCGTGACGGTGGTCGAGTCCAGGCCGCCTGAGAGCAGAGTAACCCCGAAGCTGGTCACGGCAGCCTCATTTCAGAATGTTTCACCACGTCGCTCGATTGGGGAGAGGCTGGGTTCCAGGAGCGGGGCGAAGAGCTCCGTCGCACAGAGACAATCAGTCCTTCCTTGTAATCTCCGCACACTTCGTGGTTAGTTCTTCTGCTTCTCGTGGCGCACGGTTACCGTCGTGTGCAACCCGCCACGAGCCTTGTAGTCCAGGGTCACCGACATGCGCAGCGGATCGCAGGCAACAATGAGGTCCTTGAGAATTCTGTTCGCCACATGCTCCTGCACGATACCCACGCCGCCAAAAGACAGCAGGTAGTACTTGAGCGACTTCAGCTCTATGCATAGACGGTCGGGTACGTAGGTGATTTCGAGCGTGCCAAAGTCGGGCAGGTCCGTCCACGGGCAGACCGCGGTGAACTCTTCGGTATCGATGGCGATCTCGGCCTCTTCGCCCGGGTATTCGTAGTCGAAGGAGAGCAGCACGCTCGGATCGATGCCGGGCTCGCTCCGCAGGTCAGACCTTTCGCCCAGTGCCTCGTATTCCTTCTGCAACGACTCGATTGTCGCCAACGCGCCACCCCTTAACTTCGATTGCCGCTTCGCGGACCTCTATAATACCGTTGCGGCCCAAAGCAGCGCAAAGGCGCTCGATTCTATTCTGGTCGCGCCAAACACGATGAGTGACGACTCACAGAAGCAACCCGCCATCGAAATCGCCGGGCTGACCAAGGGCTTCGGCCGGACCGCTGTGCTGCGCGGCCTCAGCCTGCGGGTCGATTGGGGGGAGGTGCTAACGGTGCTGGGGCCCAATGGCTCCGGTAAGACTACGCTTATCAAAATCCTGGCGACGCTGGCGCGTCCGGACGAGGGCGCCGTCCGCGTGGCGGGCGCTGACCTGTCTCGCACGGGCAAATACGCCCGAAGCATTACGGGCGTCGTTACCCATGAGCCGTTAATGTATGGCGAGATGACGGGCTACGAGAACCTAAAGTTCGTCGCGCGCATGTTCGCCCTTGACGACGTAGACGACCGCATAGCCTCCGTCGCCAACCGGCTAGGCATCACCTCCCGGCTGGACCAGCGAGCAAGCACGCTCTCTCACGGCCTTCAGAAGCGCTTCAGCATTGCGCGGGCGCTCCTCCACGATCCTCCAGTGCTCCTGATGGACGAGCCCGACAGCGGTCTGGACCAGGAGGCCCTGTCGATGCTCGATGATGTCGTCGAGGCGAAGAAAAAGTCGTCGGGAGCTGTGATTATGACTACCCACAACCTCGAACGGGGCCTCGTGGTGGGCGACAGTCTGGCGATACTGTCGAGCGGCCGGATCGTCTACCATGAGCCGATCGATACCGACGCCGACCTGGCCCGCGAAGAGTACCAGCGGTATGTTGATGCGGCCCGATGAAGGGGTATTTCGGGCCCATCCTTGCGTTGGTATGGAAAGATGTGCTGCTCGAGACCAGGACCAAGGACGTCGTCGTTTCGGTGCTTGTGTTCTCGCTGTTGTCCATTGTCATCTTCAATTTTGCCCTGGACCCGAGCCCCCAGATCGTTGCGCTGGTCGCCCCGGGAATCCTGTGGGTCGCTTTCGTTTTCGGCGGCGTGCTCGGACTGACGCGGTCTTTCGCGCAGGAAGCGGACGCGGGGAACCTGCGCGGGCTAATGCTGGCGCCTGTCGGTCGGGACGCCATCTTCTTCGGAAAGATGGCGTCGAATTTCCTGTTCATGCTGCTGGTCGAGGTGCTGGTATTCCCGCTGTTCGCGGTCCTCTTCAACCTGTCGCCGTCTGCGCCGGGGCTGATTCCGATTGCGCTGCTGGCCACGTTGGGGATCGTTACGGTTGGAACTGTCTTCTCAGCTATGGCGTCGAACACTCGGACACGGGAGGTCATGCTACCCCTCCTCTTCTTCCCGGTATCGGTACCAGTGATCGTGGCCGCCGTCGAGGCATCGAGGGCCGTTCTCTGGGACGGAAGCCTGGCCGACTCAGCCCGCTGGATCCCACTGCTGGCGGCCTATGACGCGGTCTTCCTTGTCGTGGGCCCGTTTGCGTTTCATCTGGTGCTCGAAGAGTAACTGGGCTGCACGCGCCGGTGGCCCGTCAGCCCCTTCGTGAACGCGTTTACAAGTACGAATTCAATTGACACTCTCGATTCAATCCTGGTATATTTGAAGCTAGCCAAGTAGCATTTCAGCAACCTTCGACCGAGTAGTGTAACCGAATCAGGCAGCCGACCTCTCCCTGGATTTCTTTCTCGGGAAACGGATGCCGTTCGTACCCTCGGGCGAAACTGCGGTTTGGAGAGTCCGCTGAAATGGCAGGAGGCCTTAGTGCGGAAGAAAGACTTCATCGTAAGATTCGCGGGTGAGGGTGGCGACGGTTTCCTCACAGTAGTTGACGGGTTCGCCGCTGCAACCACCAAAGCCGGATACCACAGTCAGACCTTCGCCACTTTCCCGTCTCAGATTAAAGGCGGACCGACGTGGTTCCAGCTTCGCGTCTCGACAGATCCCGTGCTCAGCCGCGGTGACGAGTTGGACGTTCTGGTGGCGTTCAACGAGAACGCTTACGAGGCCCACAAAGACGAGGTCGGCGAAGGCGGCGTGGTGCTCTACGACTCGGGCAGGTTCGAGCTGCCCGACGACGGTAAGAGCCTGGGGATCGCCTTCGAGCGCCTGGGAAAATCGACCGGCAATCTCAGGGCGGGCAATATGGTTGTGATGGGTGCACTTGCCAAGCTCGCAGACATGCCCCAGGCGGTGCTCGAAGATTTCGTCAGATGGCGTTGGTCCAACGTACAGCGATACGGCGAGAAGACCGTTCCGCAGAACATCGAGGCGCTCTCGCTGGGTCGCGAGGAGGCGATAAAGAGCGGTTTTAGTCTGGGGCAGCTCGCGGACCCGTCGAGACCGGACCACGAACAAATCATGGTCAACGGGAACGAGGCGATCAGCCTCGGCGCGATGGCCGCGGGGCTCGAATTCTTTGTAGGCTATCCGATTTCCCCGGCCACGACCATCCTGGTATGGATGGAAGAGCGTTTGGTAGGGGAAGGTCAGTTTGCCTACCAGGTGAGCTCTGAGATCGAGTCGATCAATTCGATAATTGGGGCCAGCTACGGTGGCGTCAAAGCCATGACGGCCACCGCCGGGCCCGGTTTTTCCTTGATGAGCGAAGGTCTTGGTTTTGCTTGGATGGCCGAAATCCCGATAGTCGTCGCCGACGTACAGCGTGGTGGGCCCGCCACGGGGCTGCCGACGAAGACGGAGCAGTCCGACCTGTTGAACGCACTGACCCCCGCTCACGGCGACGTCCTTCTCCCCGTGATCGCGCCGGGCACCGTCGAGGAGTGCTTCTACGCTACTGTGGCGGCGTTCAACTGGGCCGAGCGCTATCAGGGCCCTGTGATACTCCTCAGCGAGCACGCCCTGGCCGAACGAAAACAGAACATTTTAAAACCCGACCTGGACAAGCTCGTCATCGAAAAGCGGCAAGTCTATTCAGGATCCAACGGGTACGAGCGCTACGAGGCGAGCGAGCTAACGCCAATGCCGATCCCGGGTAGCCCAGGCAGCTACGTCGCAAACGCCAGCGAGCATGATGGGATGGGGGACACCACCCATCTGCCAGAGAGACACGTTCAGATGACCGAGCGGCGCTTCAGCAAGCTTGAGCTCCTTGAAGACGGCACCTACGAGTCCGATAATACGGGCGCGTCGGTCGCGTTGATGCCGTGGGGCGGCTCAAAGGGACCGTCCCGAGAGGCGTACCTACGGCTGATCGATGGTGGCGCCGATCTTGGCTGGTACTACACGATGTACCTGAATCCCCTGCCACCGGCGCTCCTGGACGAGCTCCGGCAAAAAGAACTGGTACTCGTCCCCGAGCTGAACTATCTCGGCCAGTTCTCGTCGCTCCTGCGCAGTATGAGCGTGCGGGCCGAGTCTATCACGCAGTACACGGGCCTTCCTTTCCACGTCTCAGACCTGGTGCGGCGGATATCCGAGAGAACCGGGGTGTCCTCGAAAGAGAGTGTGGCGGTATGAGTGACAAGAACCCGGAGTACGACTTCAAATGGTGCCCCGGTTGCGGTGATTTCGGTGTCAGGCGCGCTCTGGAACAGGCTGTTCAGCGCCGTCTTATCGAGACCGAAGAGCCCGTTGAGAACACCGTTGTAGTCGCGGGAATCGGCTGCTCGGGCAACATGGTGCACGTGATTGAGGGGCCACAGCCCTATGGGATCCATGGGCTTCATGGCAGGAGCCTGCCCATCTCCATGGGAGTCAAAGCGGGTCGCCCGGATCTGAACGTGGTGATAGTGGCCGGTGACGGCGACTTCCTAAGTATCGGCATGGAGCATATCGCCCCTCAGGCCCAGCGCAATCTCAACGTGTGTGCGGTTATAATGGACAACGCTGTTTACGGCCTGACCAAGGGACAGAGCTCGCCGACGGCCGCGGAGGGACAAATCACCAGCTCGACCCCATATGGCAAGCCCGAGGACGGACTGAATGCGCTTCGGCTGTACCTCAGCGTCGGCGCTTCGCACGTGGCGTCCGCGATGTCCAGCAAGATCAAAGATCTTGCCGATATGATCTACAACGCCATGGAATACGAAGGCTTCGCTATCGTGCACGTGCAATCGCCCTGCACTGAGTACAACAACACCTTCGAACAGTTGAAAGGGAACGCCAAGAAGGGCATAGAGCCCATCGCCTGGAACATTCCTGAGGACCACGATCCGTCGGACCTCAAGGCGGCGCATGAGATCGTGAACAACGGTGGAGTGCCAGTCGGCCTGCTTTACCAGGCTGAAGGCCGCACAGCTTTCCACGAGCGGATGGAAGCGATACACGCCAAGGCCCAGAGCAAGACGGCCCAGGAGCTCATAGACTCCTACGCGTTCTGAGCTCGACTGATCACGCGGAAACACGAGCGCCTCGGTGTCGACACCGGGGCGCTTTTTTGTTGGACTAGCTGACCTCACCCCTCGCTGTAAGGTAAGGAGACGCTCGTCTTGACCCTCGCACCGGGTCTCAAGGAACCAAGGAGTTTGCTCGAGACCGCCGCGATCTCGTCGCCCGCCTCGTTGAACGCGTTTTCATTAGCAGCCGAAGGTACGTGGTAGCCGCTGATTTTTCGCACGAACTGGAGCGCGGCCGCCTGGACTTCCTCGTGAGTTGCCGGGTCTTCCTGTCCGCGTAGCGTCTTGATGCTCCTGCACATCTGCTGCCTCCCTGAAATAGCTATGGCGCTCACGCACCTTCGAATTCGGAACCGCGTTGCGCGGGCACCTTACTGAACGTAACATTGTCGCATCATCGTCGAGCCCAAAATTCGGGAAAGGAGTCGACCATGGCGAATAAGCCGCTTAACGACGAGCAAATGCGTGAATTCATCGTCAACGGATACGTCATCGCCAAAACGGGGCTGCCCCCGGAGTTTCACGAGGATGTCTACCAAAGGACTCAGGAGTTGTTCGAGAAGGAAGGACAACCCGGCAACAACCTCCTGGCTCGTGTCCCTGAAATTAGAGCTGTCCTCGAAGACCCCGGCGTCGTTGGTGCTCTAACGGCCATGCTGGGCCATAACTACTACATGTACCCTCACCGGCACGTCCACTTCAACCAACCGGGCAGCCCCGGCCAGCAGCTCCACATCGACAGCATGACCCGACGCCGGCACCGCACCCGATGGGCGATGGCGATGTACTACCCGCAAGATACGACGGATGACATGGGACCGACCGGAGTTCTCGCGAAAAGTCACTACTACAGCAACCGGGATCGGAAGGACCCGCCATGGGACGATTCGGAGGGTGGCGCTCTAATGGCCGGGGAAGCGGGCACGGTCAATATCGTTCACTACGACATCTTCCATCGCGGAACTGCGAACCGCAGCCAGAAGGATCGGTTCATGATGAAGTTCCTCTTCACCCGCATGGAGGAGCCAAGAAGCCCGAGTTGGAACGGGGACCGGGGGGAGTGGAAGGGCGATGGAGACGACGACGTAATTTGGGCAGGCCAGTGGGACTGGCATTCCGGCCACCAATCGTCGAACGGCGCCGGGTCGACTGCCGAAATCGGAGAGCACGTCGGGCGCCTGAACGAAGGAGGGACGGCAGCCAGCCTCCGTTCGGCCTATACGCTTGGCGCGATGGGCGCGGCTGCGGTACCGCACCTGATGCCGCTGCTGCGAGACGAATCGGAGACGTTACGTCGGAACGCCAGCTACGCTCTCACTGCCATTGGAGCGCCGGCGGTGGGCGATCTCGTGGAGGCGCTACGCGACCCGATCTGGTCGACGCGTGAGAGCGCTGCCGAGACGATCTGCGACATCGGGCTGGCCGCCCGGGACGGGATTCCAGCTCTGATAGACGCCCTGACCGATCCGGCGGAATCGGTCCGAGCCCACGCAGCAGAGGCCCTTGGCACCGTCAGTCAGGACGGCCCCATGGCTGTTCTCCCGCTGGCCAAAGCCCTGGGCGATCAGGACGAGAAAGTCCGGCGCGCGGCTGTGCTGTCTCTGTGCCAGATCGGGCAGCATGCCATCGACGCCGTGTCCGCGCTCAGAGCCGCGCTGCAAGACGAGAACCGCTATGTCAGAGGCAAGGCCATCCACGCTCTCTACCGCATCGGGTCGCCTGTTGCTCAGGAAGTGCTCCTCGACCACCTGATGATGGCTCGTTGGGACCCTTTGACGAAAGCGGGAAGCTACTACTAAGCGTTCAGAACCGCCGATTGGGGCAGCGGGCAAACACGTAGGGTACCTCACGGCGGTTACGCGTGGCTCAGGTCGACAGGGGCGGTACTCTGTCCACACCGAGGCCTACGGGGCGAGTGAACTCCTTGTAGCGCGTCTGTATTTCGACGCCGTTGATCGAGCGGGTGAACCCGGCTTCCTTCGCCATGCGGTGGACCTGAACTTCGACCGCGTTCTCGCCTTGGTTCAACAAGTCCGGGTCCAGCCGGAACCTGAACCAGTGCGCGGCCATCCCAAGCGGAGCAAGGAAGGGGCTGCGGCCCGGCCGGACCGGGATTCCCAAGCCTCGCTCGTCGGTGATCTCGGCGTCTTCCAGAGGCAGTGTGGTCCCGTTGAACCTGATCTCGATTTCGTCGTCTGTGCAAAAGTTCGCGAAGCGGATGGTCAGCACCGGGCTCCGCATGTCACCGTCCTTCCGTGCGCTCTCCACGTCGTCGGAGACGGGAATCGTGACCCTCGCGGTCTTGCCGTCTTCGAGATCGAGAGGGATCTGGCGATCGGGTGGGTCGGTGAAGGGGTCCACCTCGTTTCGAGGCGGGTCTTGCCAGTCTCCCGTGTAGTCGAGTATCTCCTCGAAGGTGAGTCCAGGCTCTCGCGGCTGGAGAAGATAGCGCTTGCTCCGTCTCGCCGTCGCGTCGGGGTCTGCCGCTTCCCGTAGAACCTGGTACTCCTCCTCGCCGAAGGGCCAACGCAGGTACCCGACGTACATCCCGTCGAGGCCCTGGGAACGAAGCGTCTGGCCCAGCGCCCGGTACATCTCGACGCTGGGGAAGGCCGTGCGCTCGTCGTAGATCCGTCGTGGCGGACGGATGTACGCGGAGGCGCCTGAGTCTTTCGCCGCACCGGCCAGCCATCCGGCGTCGAGTCCGGTGTCGAAGAACTGGTCCGACACCTGCCCGACGACGATGTCCACGCTCTTCTCTCGCAGCCACGTCTCGACGTCGAGTCCGAGCTTCAGGTTATAGTCGCGCTTGTCGAAGACCCGCACCATCACCCCGACTTCGCGGCCTTGCTCGGTTCCCACCCGGTCCGCGATCTCACGGACCCTGGCGACGAACCGGCTCATCAGTGCCGCGTTCTTCCCCTCCTCGCCCGAACGGAAGAACTTCGGGACGAACATGAAGTCCAGCTCGATTCCTTCGGCGCGGTAGTCTTCAAGGACCTCGCGCACGATACCGAGCTTGGCTTCTTGCACGTCAGGATGGGCGTAGTCGTAGCAGTTTTCGTACCGGGGGTGTTGCTCGTTCTTCTCGCCGAGGCAGACCTCTTGCCACCGGGCCCACTTCAAAAGCCCGCACCGGTCGGAGCCCGGTCTGTCGCAGCTTTGCAGCTTCAGGCTCGGGAAGACTCGGAGGCCGGTCTCGCGGCTCCGCTCGATCACCTCGCGGAGCTGGTCGGTCCCCATCTCTCTGGCGTCGCGCACCATGCGCATGATCCGCCAGTCGATAAAGCTGTCCCACACCTCTTGCTTGTGCCCGACGACCCGCCCGACTTTGCTGTCGTGGAAGTAGACGTCGCCGTACCCGAGTCCGTAGGCCAGCACGTCTACGCTCGTCCCCAGCAGCTCGTCGACGGGCCTCCGCAGCTTGTGGCGGCTGACGGGCGGGTCGAGCCGCTTCGCATGGAAGTGGTGGGCATCCTGGTAGTAGATCAGCTTCGGTTTATCCATCACCCCTCCGGAGGTTTAACCACAGAGAACACGGAGATCACAGAGCAAAGGAAAGATATTTCCTATTCTCTGTGCCCGCTGTGTTCTCTGTGGTGAATTATCTTCCCAGGCGGCCTGGGCCGGCCTTCGCGCCGTCGCCGGCCAGGAATCCCTGGATGTCGCCGGCAAACCTGACTTCCGAGTCGTCTTCGGGCTCGTAACCGATGATCTTGCGTGCGTTGACGAGGGACCAGAAGCCCCGGGTGTTGTTGCTGATGCCGTAGACGACGAGCCAGGGGATCCCGTGCTCGTTCTCGATGTTGGGCGCTTCGATGGACTTGACGAAGAGCTGGGTCTGGTCGCGCTGGCTGAGGTAGGAGCCCAGGGTCCTCTTGAAGGCTCTCGGGTCCTCGTTGGGCTTTACCTCTCCGGGCGATCCGATCCTCACCATAACGACGTCCATCTTCCGACCGAAGCTGCCGCACGCGAACAGAAAGCCCAGATGCTCGTAGGTGGCCTTGGACCAGCCGTAGTAGTTGTCCGACAGGGCCAGGTCGTAGGGGTCGAGCACCTCCATCTTGCGGTCGTGGAGCATCTCGCGCTCGTACCAATCGGCGGCGTGATTGGAGCTTGCCGAGACGACCCGCCGTACACCGGCATCGTAGGCCGCCCGCAGGACGTTGTACGCCATGTCCACGTTCTCGCGCTGGCTGGTGTAGCGGTCGATAGCCGTTTCTTCGCGCTGGCGGATGTATGCCAGGTGCACGACGGCGTCGACGCCTTCGAAGAAGTGCTGGTATTTGCTGCGGTCAGGGTCGAGCAGGTCGGCGACCTGCACGTCTTCGACGCGAGTGCCGACGGCGTGAGGTCGGTCTGGGCTCCACGTGGCCGAGGCGTCCAACAACACCAGGTCATACCGCTCGCGCAGCTCGGGGAGCATCCTGCCCGAGACATAGCCGGCAGCGCCTGTTACGAGAATCTTCTTTTTCGTCAAACTTAAACCTCTTGGCGGGACATGGTACTAGCGATCCCAGCTTGGAGTCGTAGCTGAGGACGTTTCCAGGGTCTTTCGGTTCTTGCTATAAGGTAGATATTTTCCTGCTCACCAATGAGCCAGTCGGCGGTGGTTCGACGAGCTCACCATGTGTCGAAATTTGTCGAATTGTGTTGAATCGCACCTATAGGCAGGCCAATGCGCGCATGAAGGCAATAGGACAAACCCGAGCCAATCCCCAGGGGACACAATAGCACAGCCGTTCGGCATGTTCAACACTCAGGTGGGCTATGTCAGGGTCTTTTCGGTTCTTGCTATAAGGCAGATATTTTCCGCTCACCTTGAGCCCGTCGAAGGGCGCCATGGTTCGACAAGCTCCCAAGTAACTGCTCCGGATGCGAGCGTTGCGGTGCAGGGGAATCTCCCCCTCATCCTAGCCGTCTCCTGTTGAGGCAGCAGCCACACCGCTGGTGAACCCTGTCACGTCGATCGGCGTGGTCCGGTTGGCGGTCGTACCGTCCCCAAGCTCGCCGTGGAGGTTCCATCCCCGGCACTTGAGGCCGCCGGAGGTGGTCACAGCGCAGGTGTGACCGCCCCCTGCTCAGGAGACCCTTCGGCTTCGCTCAGGACAGGCGGGTGGAGCCATAGGGCTGACATTGTACTGCGGCGGTGATAGATTAACGACGACCACGGAACCCCACTCTCGGAGGCTCGGTTATGGCAGTAGAGATCGCAGACTTTCGGTACCTCAAAGACGAACGGAACACGTATGACGAGAGCCTTATCGATGTCGCCAAAGAGATCAACTCCAACTTCATCCTACTGAGCTTCACCGGCACTTCGGGCCAGCGGGAGACGTGGAATTGGAAGCTGATTCCGGAGTTCATCGAGAAGTGCCATCGAGAGGACATCATGGTGAGCTTCTACATGAAGCTCACCAACATCAACTGGAAGCCGATGTTCGAACAGCGTCCGGAGTCGAAAGACTGGCTCATGGTCTACCAGGACGGCACGCCGGCCCTCTACGGGGGTGCCGGCTCCAGATATATGGGATGTCTGAACAACGAGGGCTGGTTGGCCTTCTTGAGAGAGATGGTCGACAAGGCGGTGGAATACGGTCCCGACGCTCTCTTCTACGACAATTGCTTTGTGCCTCGCGCCTTACGTGGCTCCCAAGAGGAGGGCGCGGCCGAGGCATGGGCCTGCTACTGCGACCACTGCCGCGCCCGCTTCAGGTCTTACACCAAAGAGACTCTCGGTTGGGAGTGCGCGCTGCCCACGGCGCCGGACTGGGACGACCCGGTCTGGCAGGCTTTCATCAAGTTCAGGGACAAGTCCGTCGTCGATGCGCTGGACGTAGTCACCCGCCAGGCCCACAAAGGGAAACAGGACATCATCGTGTACCCGAATATCGCTCCGCCGTACCAGGGTGGGGGTGGAGCAAAGGGGTCATCCACAAACCAGGTCGCGAAGGTGGTCGACGTGGTGCTGTTCGAGAAGGGCGATCCGCCCCGCCCCAATACTCCTCCAGAGGGTGGAGAGCTCAGGCCGATTACCTCCGCCATTGACTGGAAGTACGGTGCGGCCCTCAAACGCGGGCCGATCTGGTATCGGCTCAACAGTGCGACCGGCCCATACCAGCCGGAACACCTGCGGCTCGGCCTCGCCGAGGCATCGGCTTTCAATGGGGCCAATCACCACGTCAAGGCCGATCTGTTGAAGGTCGATAAGGTGAGGGCCAACGGCGTCAGGCGCACTTACGACTTTATCGAGAAGAACGAGCAGTATTACACGGGGGTCGAGCCGGTGGCGGACGTGGCCGTTCTGATGTCGGAGCCGACGGCTCACTGGTACCTCCCGGACCGTGTGCACAAGGGCTTCAAAATGCCTGAGAACGTCCGCGGCATCGGCCAGGCGCTGGCCGAGCTCCACGTTCCCTTCGACGTCGTACTCGATGAGGACGTGCAGCAGGGCATCGACTACCAGGTGTTGATCATGCCCAACGTGGCCTGCATGAGTGAAGAACAGGCCGGCGCGATCACCCGGTTCGTCGAAGGAGGGG
>Ga0310121_10002903_pt1 | contig 16013 bp, 14 predicted proteins | sample CB27_Tmax_986_MG_FD_203504 | JGI IMG/M metagenome (GOLD analysis project Ga0310121, IMG submission 203504) | Marine microbial communities from Western Arctic Ocean, Canada - CB27_Tmax_986 | ecosystem: Environmental > Aquatic > Marine > Oceanic | place: Canada: Western Arctic Ocean | collected...
GCTGGGGCGTGTCGCGGTCGGCCCGATACCGAAAAGCGAGCCAAAGTGTAGCGCCGGCCCGGAACTTGTCAACATCGCCAGACCGCTACCGTCGGCCTTGGACCTGCAACAACTTGGCCGGGCTCTCAGGCTGACCCGTGCGGGCGCTGAGCAGGCACGCCAAACAGCAGGCCAGCACCGCTGCGTCGTCGGGGATGCTCGTTGCTGGCCGCGGCGAGGATTGGTCCAGAAGTCTGCGCCAATGCTCGGCGATCAGGTCTGCATCAGTCGCTGATTGCACTGCCGCGGGCTGGGCGTCGAGCGGCTTGCCCTGCTGATCGTACAACTCGTAGCCGTGATCGTGCACGAGCAGTCGCCCGGCGGCGCCGATCAGGCGAAGCTGGCGGAACCCGGGGCCGATCTGGTCGCCGACTTCGACCACGGCCGACCACTCCCGCTCGCCCCGCCCGGCCCGGGCGTGGGCTGCGAGTGATCCGCTTACCCCGCGCAGATCATCGGGGAGACTGCCGGCGGGCCCGATCAGCGAGGCATCGATGCTCGCTGGAAGATCAACGCCGATCGTCAGCACAACCCGCCAGGCGCTGTAAAGCCGGGCAAACAGGCTCGCCGAAGTGGCCGGGCCCGTCGTGGTGAACCCGATGAGCTGGGGCGAGTTGAGCACCTGTGTCGGATCAGCAGCGCCGGTCCACCCGGGGCAATGCTCAAACGCGGGTACCAGGGCCACCGGACCGGATGCCGTTATCGCTTGGCGCCCAATCACCGCGGCGGTCGCATCCGCAAGCTCTTCAAGCGTTGCACAGATCGGTTCGAGCGCCAGCACCGCCACGCCCGCTGACGCCCATAACAGGGCGTCACTGGCGGTGGCGCCCGTCATGGTTGCCAGCAGCACGCACGATACGCGTCGTTCGACCATCAGTTGGCGAAAGTCGTCCTCGAGCGTGCAGTCGAGCGTGTCGGCCAGTGCCTCGACCGCCGTGCCGCGTGGTCCACCCACACCGATCGGCGACACCGCCGAGCCCATCAGGTCCAGCACCTGCTGCACCAGGGCCGATCGCGCGTCGTCCGTCCAGACCACCACCGTTGCCGGCTCCGCATCTTCTTGTTGTTGGGCGTTCGCCATTACCGCGCCAACATACCACAACCACGCAACATCTCCCGGCCGCTCAAGGGTGGGGGCTCTGTTCGGTTCGCGCAATCGTGTGACTTGCCATGCTTCACGTCACGCGTCGGGCACGACCCATGTTTCGGAAAGTGAAAGACAACTGTCACTGATCGTATCGCCCTTGAACTGCATGGGATAAGTTTTGCCGACGGCTTTGCGGCCGTTGACGGTCATGTCGATCTGCCATGCCGAAATCAACAGGCAGAACAGGTCGAACTTGTCGCTTACCTCGCCGCGCGGCCCCTCGTACATGTAAGGCCTGTCCAGTTGTGACCAGGTAACTTCGATCACCTGTCCATCCGCTTCGATGCGCTCGGTGCGTGAGATGCGGCAGTCGCCGCGGTGATTGAACGTGGCTGCGATCGTGGGCATGTCCCGTTGGTTCCAGCATGGGTTCTGTACGACCTCGCGGAACAGCCACCGGGCCAGTTCGGGGTTGTCGGTAAAGATCGCGCACGGATCATCATCACCGAGCCCGTCGCCCGCCAGATCGCTGACGCAGAGAGCCACGTGTCCCTCGCCCACGGGTGAAAAGATGATTCGATAAAGCGCCAGCCGGGTCAGGTCATTTTCGTTGGCTTCGTCGCGTAGCCGGATGTAAGAGTTCTCGCCGCTCCATAGCACGGTGCCAGGATTCAGCACGGGGCGTGGCATCGGCAGTTGCTCCATCGAGATTGCCAGGTGGTTCGGCGTGCACAACAACTCAAATGGCTGGTCACCTTCTGGGCTGTGGGGTCAGGTTTCGGCGGCGTGGTCGGCGGGGGTGGGTTGGGGGTTGGCTGACTCATCGTCGTGCGAATCCTGTGTCGGAGGCGTCACCGACTGGTTCTGGAAGTTCTCCGGCTTCAACTTGGCGTGGATCAGGTCGAACCGCTGGCCCTTGGCGGCGATCCCGACTATCGCGATCGGGCGGGGCGGCTCGTAGAGTTGGCTGTCGCCACCGCTGGCGGAGGTGATGACGAATGTGCCCTCGCTGCGGTGCCTGACGGTGAATCGTTCGGGCAACTCGAAGTTGAGCTTCCCGTTTCGGTCGGTCTCGCGGATCGCCGAGCCGAGCAGATAGCTCAGCACCCCGCTTTGCAGGTCGTCCTCGGGCTGAACGAGTTCGATTTCAACGCCGTCGGGTTGATCGGGCGTCTTGTTGACGGTGATCTTGTCGGTTTTCATCGACGGGGTTTCCTTCCTCGGTGAGTTCAGTCTACTGCAACGTGACCGGGGCCGCTACGGAGGGGCCAGGCTGCGTATTGTGGAGGCAACGCTGTCGACCTCGGTCGCCGCCCTGAAATTAAGAACCGACGACATCGCGACCGATGGTTGTCAAAGAGTTTATTGATCGCAACAGTGCAAGGGCGCCGTGCTGGTATCGTGGTCCGGTAATCACCAGTGCCCGCGGCTTGGCGCTGACGCGGGTTATCGCGGTGTTTTCGGCGGCTATAATGTGTCGGCACAACCGTGTCGATGGCACATATGGCTGTATCTACTGTTAAATGGAATGGCACAATGATTTCAAGACAATGTCTGGTTCGGGTTGCGGTGGCGGGGTTTGTGGTCGTGGCGGTGGCGGTGCTGGCCTGGTCGGCGCCGATTCTGAACAGCGACCCTGCGAAGCTTCATCCACAGGAACGCAGCCTGACCAAGGTCCAGAGTGTTCGAGTCATTATCCATCCACTGAATGAACTTCTGCTGAAGGAAGGGCTCGACCCGCTCAAAATCAAGGCAGATTGGGTCGAGAAGCTGAGAGAGGGCGGGTTTGAGGTCAGCGAGGAGGGCAAGGGCAGGCCGGTGCTCGCAGTGACGGTGGAGGTGGCATTCGACGAGGCCTTGCCGGATGCCATCGCGATCAACCCGATGCTTGAGGTCTTTCAGGAGGTCGTGGTCCAGCGCACTGGTGAGGTCGTGAAGGTGCCTACCTATAAGCACAAAATGGTGGGCCTGTTCAAGACGTCACAAGTGGGTAAGTCAGTGAACATGGCTCTCGACTCGTTGCTGGATAGCTTTATTGAGACCTGTCGCAGAGCGGATCAAGCGAAGAAGTAATCGCCAGCCCGATCAAGTCGGATGTCAGGTCGCCGATCGCACCCGGCGCGTTGTGCGTGAATCTGGCATAGTTCCATGCACCTCAATGTCCTGCTCCTGTTCGTCGGCATCTTCATGGAGAGGACGCTGTCGGAAAGCGGTCTGTTTCGACGCGTTGAATTCAACGGTTGGCAATGGCTGGCGGTCGTGTTGGCGCCGATGGTGGTGTTGGCGGTGGGCTACTGGTTGGCGTGTCGGCTGACGTTGGGGTCGCTCGCCCGGGGCGGGGCGGGTCGTCGGCTGCGCCGACTCGACGTGGTATCAGCGTTGTATCGAGTCATTATCCTGTCACTGTTTTTTGGCGACCTGGCCATGGGTGCGCTGGCCGAGTTGCGCGGCCGGCTCGGTGATCCTGTCTTGGTCAGCGAGTTGCTGGTCATGGTGCCATCGCTGGGGATGATGATCTGGGGCTGGTGGTCTTATTATCCGATCGATCGTCGACTGCGTGACGCGCACCTGATCGCGCAGATCGATCAGGGACTGCCCGTGGGGCCCGTCTGGTCGCGTGGCCAATGCCTCGCGGCGCAGTTGCGATTTCACTTGCTCACGCCGCTTGTACCGTTGACGCTGCTGCTGATGTCGACGCAGGTGATCGAGCGGTTCGTGCCGGCGCAAATCGGGGCACTGGTATTCGATTTGAGACCGTGGTTGCAACTGGGTGGTGCGGGGTGCATCTTCCTGGTTGCGCCTGTGATTATCCGTCACATGTGGGACACCGACCCGCTGCCCCACGGCGAACTGCGCGATCTGTTGACGTCAATGTGCCGCCGGCATCACGTGGGCGTGCGCGAGTTGTTGCTGTGGCGGACCGATGGTGGGATGGTCAATGCGGCCGTGATGGGGCTGGTTCGCCCGCTGCGGTACATCCTGCTCAGCGACGCGTTGCTCGATCTGATGCCCAGGCGCCAAGTGGAAGCGGTCATGGCGCATGAGTTGGCGCACGTGCGTCGCAGGCACATCTTCTGGCTGATCGCCGTCGCTGCCGCACTGAACGTGGTGCTGGTCATTTTTTGGCTCTGCCTGATTGCGGTCATCAGCTCCGCGGTGAGCCTGATCGGCCCGGCCGGTAGGGGCGACGTGTGGGCACGGTTTGCTACCGAGCCGCAATGGAGGGACAACGCCGCCATGCTGGCAACGCTGGTCTGCTGGGTGGTTGGGTTCGGCTGGGTCTCGCGTCGATTCGAGCGTCAAGCGGACACATTCGCCGTCCAGCACCTGGCCGCCGGCGGTCCCGCCGGCGAACACGCAGGGTCCGTGTTGCTCATCGATCACGAGTCGGCGCAAACAATGGTCGATGCGCTCAAGCAGGTGGCTCGGCTCAATCATCTATCGCCCCAAAGAAGAAGCTGGCGACATGGATCGATTGCCTGGCGGCAGCAATATTTGCGAGGACTCGTTGGTTTGCCGATCGATCGTCTGCCGATTGATCGCGATGTCCGGTGCATCAAGCGGCTCACCGCTGTCATGCTCATGCTCGCCGGCGTGCTGCTGGTTGTCTTGGGCGTATAGGCCGTCATGGCAGCCGAGGTTCGGTATGATGGTGGGACATGATTGCGAGGATCGCGGGTATTCTTGAATCGGTCGATGAGTCGTCGGTCACGCTGGCGGGCGAGGCAGGGATGGCGTACGAAGTGCTTGTGCCGGCGTACACCGGCATGCGTCTGGGCGGTCAGATCGGCCAGCGGGTCGAATTGCACACGCTCTGCTACCTCGACTCGCAGAACCAAGGTGCAACACTGCTGCCCCGGTTGGCCGGTTTTTTGTCTCCGGCGGATCGCCAGTTTTTCGATCTGTTCACTTCGTGCAAGGGTATCGGCAACCGCAAGGGGTTGCGTGCGATGGCGCTTGAGACAACGCAGATAGCCACCGCCATTGCGGGACGCGACGCCGCGGTGCTGCAGAGCCTGCCCGAGATCGGCCGACGCACCGCCGAGACGATCATCGCCACGCTACACGACAAGGTGGACGCCTTCGTAGGCGCCTCGGCGTTCGCGCCTGCCGGCAACGACGCCGGAAAATCGGCGTCTGGTCGGCCCGTCGGCATCGCACGCGAAGCGCTTGACCTGATCGTGCAACTCGGCGAGGACCGGACCCAGGCCATCCAGTGGATCGACCACGTGATGCACAGCGATGAAAAACCGCGAGATGTCCAGCAATTGATTGCGCGTGTGTACCAGATCAAGTCCGGCACCTGAATCAAGAGTCAAAGTCGAAAACTCACTCGATGCCTTGCTCGGTGAGCCAGCGTTCGGCGTCGATGGCGGCCTTGCAGCCCATGGCGGCGGCGGTGATGGCCTGGCGGTATACGTGGTCGGCGACGTCGCCGGCGGCGAACACGCCCTCCACGCTCGTTGTCGAGCGATATGGATCCTTAAGCTTGATGTAGCCGGCGTCGTCGAGGTCGAGTTGGCCGTTTAGAAACGGGGTGATTGGCGCGTGGCCCAGTGCCATGAACAGGCCGCTCAGTCTTAGCTCGCTTTCTTCTTCGGTCTTCGTGTCTTTCAGCCTGACACCGCTGATCTTTTCGTCGCCCAGCACATCGACGACGATCTTGTTCCAGAGGATCTTGAGTTTGTCGTTCTTGAACGCGCGGTCCTGCATGATCTTGCTGGCGCGGAGCTGATCGCGTCGGTGGATCATGTACACCTGGCTGGCGAACTTTGTCAGGTACGTCGCCTCCTCGACGGCTGAGTCGCCGCCGCCGATGACCGCCAGTTCCGTGTCGCGAAACATGGGCAGCGCCCCGTCACAAACGGCGCAGGCGCTGACACCACCGCCCGACTGTGCCAACCGCTGCTCGTTTTCCTGGCCGAGCCAGTTGGCCTTGGCGCCCGTGGCGATGATCAGGGCGTGGGCGCTACACTCGAAGCCGCCATCGCCCTTGACGCGGAACGGCCGTTTCGACAGATCGACCTCGGCGGCATTCTGAAACGGGGTAAACAGGCCGCCGGTGACCTGCTCACCTCTCGCAACTCCCTTGTCGGTGACGACGCGGGTGTCAAAACGCATCGCTTGGTGGAAGAAATCCTGCATCATCTGTGGCCCGTCAACACCCTCGGGGTAGCCAGGGTAGTTTTCAACTTCAGTGGTGAGCATCAATTGCCCGCCGGGCAGCAGGTCCTTGCCGACGGCGCGGCCGGGGAATACGAGTGGCCTCAGATTGGCGCGGGCGGCATAGAGTGCGGCCGTCCAGCCGGCAGGGCCGGAGCCGATGATGATGACAGGCTCGACACCGTTATTGTTCTGTTGCGCATTCATGATGAGCGATTGTAGCAAAACGAAGGCGTGGTCAGCTCAACCACTCGTCAAGATGCTCGGCGATGAACTGGTCGTCGGTCAGGTGCGGGTAGGCGCGGCAGACTCGGGTGATCTCCTCGGACTGCCCGGGTGACAGTGCCGCGGCCGGATCGAGACACCAACCGCCTTCGAGCAGACCCTGTCTGCGCAGCACCTCCTGTATACCGGGAATGCAGCCGGAAAAATTGTGTGCCGGGTCGAACACCGCGGCGTTCATGTCGGTGATCTGGCGGTTGATCGCCATCATTTTGCCGGGCACGCCGGCGAACCCCTCGCTTCGATCGCGATCGCTGATCTGTTGACAACAATCGAGAATCTCGACGGACCGCTTCGTCCAATATGCCCAATGGCCCAGCAGTCCGCCGACGATCCGCTGCGTGACCGGCTCGCCGCGCACGGAAAACGTCCATTCGCCCAGCAGGTCGCAGACGATGTTGTCGTCATTGCCGGTATAGAGCGCGATCGTGCCGTCGCGGCCGGCCTCGGCGACGGCGCGGATCACGTCGATCGTCGCGTAACGGTCGAACGGGGCAATCTTGATCCCGATCACATTTTCGATCTCGACGAATCGGCGCCAGAACCCGACGCCCAGCAACCTGCCCCCCACGCTGGCCTGAAGATAGAACCCGAACAGCGGGATCACTTTCGCCACCTGTCGGCAGTGTTCGATCAATGCGTCGTCATCGGCGTCTTGAAGGGCCGCGAGATTCAAAAGGCCCGCGTCGTACCCCAGGTCGGCGGCCAGCTCGGCTTCGCCGACCGCCTCGGTCGTGGCGCCGCAGACACCGGCGATCTTCGCAATGACGCGGCCGGATGATTCGTGGCGACGCATCTCATCGACGCCCAACTCGAGCACCGGACGCAACAGGTCAAACTCGGGCCGGCGGATCTCGAACTGTGTCGAGTGCACCGCCAGCGCAAGTCCGCCGGCGCCGGCGGCCAGGTAGTAGCGAGTCAGGGCGCGCTGGCGGCGCTCGTCCAGCTTGCGATCGCGATTCAGCGCCAGCGGATGAGCCGGAATCGCCACCCCGCCGCGCAACTGCGCCAGCACACGATCGTCAGGCATGGGGTACTGATCAGCCATTGTTGATGCTAGAACTTGCCGTTGCGGACCTCAAAGTGGGTGGGCTTATCGAGCGTCGATCCGGCGCACTTGAGCCAGTCGGCAACGCGTCGCACCATCTGTTCGACGCCGATGCGGGGTGGGCCGAATGCCTGCCAGCAGCGTGATCCGTTGCTGAGAAGCGCCGTCTCGCCTTCGGTACCGGTGAAGCGCGGCTCAACAGCCATCTCCCGGCCAAGTTGCTCGGCCAGCTCGCGCACGCGCAGCACACCGGGGCCTGCCAGGTTCAGCACGACGGGCGGACTCGCGGCCATGTCCAGGCAGCGCAGCGTCACGCGGTTGCAATCGCCCTGCCAAACGATGTTGACGTAACCCATCGAAAGATCGATCGGTTTGCCCGCGAGCATGTTCTTGGCCAGATCAACCAGCACGCCGTAGCGCGGCTCGACGGCGTAATTAAGCCGAACCAGGGCGACCTTGGTTGTGTTGACAATCGAGAAATACTCGAACATGCGCTCGCGTCCCAGCACGGACTGGGCGTACTCGCCGATCGGCGCCGGCTCGTGGTCCTCGGCGGGGCCGCCGGATTGCGGCAGCGTAAACGGGTAGACGTTGCCGCTGGAGTAGACTGCGAACCGGCTGTTAGGCCAGCGTTGCGCCGCCAGTGCTGGCACGTAGGTGTTGAGCATCCAGGTGGCGCCGGCCGCCCCGGTCGCGCCGAACTTCTGGCCCGCCATGTAGACCAGGTCGGACGCCTCGGGCAGGTTTGCCACGGCGTCAGCGTCGGCCAGGTCGCAGGTCACGGTCTCGATGCCGTCACGCTGCATGGCGGCGCGTGTTTGGGCATCGCTGAAGCGTGACACGGCGATGACGCGCCGTCCGTTGCCGGCAGCGTCGAGCGCCCGCCTCGCCATCAGGGCCAGGCCGTGGCCGATCTTGCCCCCGGCGCCCAGCAGCATCAGGTCGCCTTCAAGTCGCGACAGCGTCCGCGTCACGCCCTCGTCCGGGTCGCTCAGGTCTGACATCAATTGCTCAATGTCAGCGGTCATCAATCGCTCCACCCGCCGCGGTGACCGGCTCGTTCAACGGTGTCAGAGGTCGTTGGCCCTGCAGGACGGCGGCGACGTTGGCGCCGCAAACCTCGCGGGCCCGCTGCCGACTCTCGTACGTGCCGCCGCCGAGGTGCGGCGTCAGGACGACGTTGTCCATCTTGACCAACTCCGGATGAATATGCGGTTCGTTCTCGAACACGTCCAGCCCCACGCCGCGAAGTTGGTCGCTCTTGAGCGCCGCGATCACCGCGTCCTGATCGACGACCCTGCCGCGCGACATGTTGATCAGAAAGGCGCCCCGCTTCATGCGCGCGAGGGTGTCGGCATTGATCAGGCGATCCGAGTCCGCGGTCAACGGCACGTGCAGGCTGACGAAGTCCGACTCGGCCAGCAGGTCGTCAAGCCGCCGGTACTCGGGGTCTTCGCTGGCGGTGCGCCGGTGAAAGCAGATGTTCATCCCGAACGCGCGTGCTCTGTGCGCCACGGCCTGGCCGATCTTGCCGTATCCGATGATCCCCAGCGTCTTGCCGGTGAGCAGCACGTCTTCCCACATGCGGCAACGGATGCCCTCTTCGGCCCATCGTCCGCTGCGCGCGTAGTTCTCGGCGAAGACCAGACGGCGGGCCGCGGCGAGCAGCAGCATCATGGTTGCGTCGGCCGACGCCTCGGTGAACGCGTTGGGCACATTCGTCGCCCACACATTCCGTTGCGCCATCAGTTCTGTATCCAGGTTGTCGGCACCGATGGCAATATTTGCGACGATCCTCAGCTTTGCGGCCGCGTCGAGCAGTTCCGCGTTCACCTGCAAGTCGGTGTTGTTGATGATCGCGTCATAATCCGATACGACGGCGAGCACGTCGGCGCGTGCCATGGACGAGCCGTCAGCCGGGCCGGTGGTCATCTCGGCCAGGCCCACCAGGGCCGTAAAATGCTCCAGCGGAGAATTGTCGGTGATCAGCACCTTCGCCATGTCGGTACCCTGTTTCGTCAAACAGCCAATAGTAACAATTTGAGCGCCGCCCAATGTCCGCGTCGGTGGGTCGGCATGAACGGGTCGAGTCACCGCGGAAAGGTTACACGATCCCGGTGGGTTCGTTGTCGTTGCGCTGTTGAACCACGCGGCGCAGCACGGCCAGGTTCTTGTTGAAGTAAATCAGATACCCGACCAGGGCAAAGGTGATAATCGTCGAGCCGATGAGCATGGCGAGTTGCACGCCGTCTCCGCTGTTCTGAAAGTTGCGGTAGCAATACAGCGAGAAGGCGCCGTCGAACAGGATCGCCGCGGCGATGAGGACACGATGGAAGTTGTACAGGGCCATGGAAACTCCTTCCGCCTCTGTAATTATTCTAGCACAGCGGCGGGCCAGCACCACAATATACATATGGTAGCAGTGAGCAACCCTTGTGTTTGCGGGGCGTGCCTGGCAGCCGTTATGATGACCGTGGCTGGGGGACGATGTAGTCTGCCTGGCTGACCTGCCCCGAGGCGATTGCATGAAGATCGGTGTGATTAGTGACACGCATGACCGCCTGCCCACGTTTCGGCGCGCCATGGCGATGTTCGGCCGGTTCGGGGTAACCGCCATCCTTCATGCCGGCGATTACGTTGCGCCGTTTGCCGCCAAACTGATCGCACCCGAGGTGCTGTCCACGCCCCTTTATTGCATTTACGGCAATAACGACGGCGAGCGCCGGGGGCTCAAGGCCGTGCTGCCCAATCTTGTCGACGGCCCGCTGCGCGTCTCGCTGGGCGGCAAGACGATCGTCATGCACCATTTTATCGATTGGCTCCAGGAGGATGATTACGCCGACGCCGACGTCATCATCACCGGTCACACCCACGCCGTCATCAACGAGCGCCGCGAAGGCAAACTGTTTCTCAATCCCGGCGAGTGCTGCGGCTGGGTGAGCGATCGCTGCACGGTGGCGCTGCTGGATCTGGAGACGATGTCGGCTGATATCGTCGAAGTACACGAGTAGGGCGGTGGTTTACGGTCGATTCACGATGTTGATCAGCGGCTCGCCTCACCCGCCAAAGCGATGGCCGGCGCGTGGGGGCCACGAAGGATAGCCGTCGTCGGGTTCACCCGGTGCCGACCGTTGCATCCACCTGCACAGTTGATGCACGTCGTGCGCAACGCCCATACTGGTAGGGTACGAGGTCGATGCGGCGCAACCAGGTGAAGGGCCGGTGATTTTTCAGCCAGATGACCGGGTTTGCAGGGTTGCCCATTGTCAGCAGCAACGGCCTCCCAGTCGCAGCACAAGCGGTCGGCCGAAGTCCGGGCTGGCCTGTGTGTTGTGATACACGCTTGATCTTACTAGCATCTACGCAATTTACCCCTTCGGCCATCGTGCCATGCCCAAACGCACCGACATCCAAACGATACTCATCATCGGCTCGGGTCCGATCGTCATCGGCCAGGCCTGCGAGTTCGACTATTCAGGGACGCAGGCGTGCAAGGCGTTGCGTGAAGAGGGCTACTACGTCGTGTTGGTCAACTCGAACCCCGCGACGATCATGACCGACCCGCAGATGGCCGACCGCACTTACATCGAGCCGATCACCGTCGAGGTGATCGCCAAGGTCATCGAAAAAGAGCAGGACGGTCCGTATCACATCGACGCACTGCTGCCGACGATGGGTGGCCAGACGGCGCTCAACACGGCCTGCCAACTGCAGGACGATGGCCTGCTCGACAAGTTTGGCGTCGAGATGATCGGCGCAACCCGCGACGTGATCCACCGCGCCGAGGATCGCGAGCAGTTTCACCGGACGATGGAGTCGATCGGGTTGCGTTGCCCGCGTTGTGGGATCGTCAACTCGATGGATGAGGCGTGGCAGGTGCTTGAGCATACCGGACTGCCCGCCATCATTCGCCCGGCATTCACGCTTGGCGGCACGGGCGGCGGAATTGCCTACAACCGCGAGGAATACGAAGACATCGTCCGACGCGGGCTCGACGCTTCGATGAATCACCAGGTGCAGATTGATCAGTCGCTGATCGGCTGGAAAGAGTTCGAGTTGGAGTTGATGCGCGATTGCGACGACAACGTCGTCGTCATCTGCTCGATCGAGAACTTCGACCCGATGGGCATCCACACGGGCGATTCAATCACCGTTGCTCCGGCGCAGACGCTGACGGACAAGGAATACCAGCACATGCGCGATGCGGCGATCGCCATAATCCGCGCGATCGGTGTCGAGACCGGCGGGTCGAATATTCAGTTCGCGATCAATCCCGACCCCGAGTCCGGCGAGGGCGAGATGGTCGTCATCGAGATGAACCCACGTGTCTCGCGGTCGTCGGCGCTGGCGTCGAAAGCGACCGGGTTTCCCATCGCTAAGATCGCCGCCAAGTTGGCCGTCGGTTACACGCTCTGGGAACTTCCCAACGACATCACGGGCAAGACGGTCGCCTGCTTCGAGCCGACGATCGATTACGTGGTGACCAAGATCCCCCGCTGGACGTTCGAGAAGTTCCCCGAGGCTGACGAGACGCTGACCACGCAGATGAAAAGCGTGGGCGAGGCGATGAGCATCGGGCGGACCTTCAAGGAGAGCCTGCAAAAGGGCATCAGGTCGATGGAGGTCAAGCGGTTCGGGCTGGGGCTGGACACGCTGGATGTCTGGCTCAGCTCCCTGCGTGCCACGTTGAATTGGGTCGAGCGCGAGCATCCGAGCGCATTGCCCGCGGTGCAGACACTTGCCGGCGGGGTCTCGCCGCTCAAGGCCGCCGCGATCCTGCACAACGATCGGCAATGCCTGGCAGAACTGGACGACACCGCCCGGTATCAACTGGCAATCATCGAGGAGGGACTCGGTGCGGCGCACGGCTCGGTTGTCCGTGCGGCGCAGGATGCCCTCGGCGGTACGCATCAACTGCTTGACACCGAATGGCCCATTTCGCAGGACAAGCTCGAGCGCAAGCTCAACGTCCCGTCACAGGGCCGACTCTACTACATCCGCTACGCATTCAAGGCCGGCTGGTCGATCGACCAGATTTATACGGCTACGGCTATTGATCCGTGGTTTCTCGATCAGATCAGGCAACTCGTCGATTTCGAGCAGGTGCTGATCCACTACGGTCGGCTTGAGGATGTGCCCGACGACGTGTTGTTCAAGGCCAAGCAGTTCGGCTACTCCGATGCGCAGTTGGCCCACCTCTATCTGGGCCAGATCACGACGCAGACGATCCTCCAGGTGCGTCGCCACCGACAGTCGCGACAGATCGCTACGGTGTTCAAACTGGTTGATACCTGTGCCGCGGAGTTCGAGGCGGCGACGCCGTATTACTATTCGACCTATGAAAGCCCCATTACGCGGGTCGGTGTTGACACGGCAAGCCGGGCCGAGCCCGTCCCGGTCCATCACCGCACCGAGAATGACAGGGTTTACTACGACGACGAAATCCGTGTCAGCGATCGCAAAAAGATTGTCATTCTTGGCGGCGGCCCGAACCGGATCGGCCAGGGCATCGAGTTTGACTACTGCTGCGTGCAGGCGGCCTTTGCCGCCCGGGAATTGGGATTCGAGGCGGTGATGATCAACTCGAACCCGGAAACGGTCTCGACCGACTACGACACCAGCGACCTGCTGTTTTTCGAGCCTTTGACGCTCGAGGACACGCTGAACATCTGCGAGAAGCTCAATGGCGCGCCGCTGACGCGCCCGGGCAAGTTGCTCGGCGTGGTTGTGCAGTTCGGCGGCCAAACGCCACTTAACCTGGCGCATGGTCTCGAGTCCGCCGGCGTGCCGATCATCGGCACGAGCGTTGATTCAATCGATCTGGCCGAGGACCGTGAACGGTTCCAGAAGCTGTTGCACGAGTTGCAGATCAGGCAGCCGGACAACGGCATCGCCTACTCGATGGAGCAGGCGGTCGAGGTCGCCAACCGGATCGGCTATCCCGTGCTGGTCCGCCCCAGCTACGTGCTCGGTGGGCGGGGCATGGAAACGTGTTTCGACGAGGAGCAACTCGTCTATTACATGACGACCGCGGTCAACGTCAGTGATCTGGTCAACGCGCCCATCCTGATCGACAAGTTTCTGGCCGACGCGATCGAAGTGGATGTCGATCTCGTGGCGGATTTTGATGTAGGAACTGGGAGGCCACGGGACCAGGGGGCCGAGACAAACCGACTGATCGAAGCGGGCTCGGCCACAGGACATGAGCCCCATGTCCTGATCTGCGGCATCATGGAACACATCGAGGAGGCGGGTGTACATTCGGGCGACAGCGCCTGCGCCATCCCGCCGCACTCGTTGCCCGACCACGTCGTGGCGCAGTTGAAGGAAAGCACCTACAAGCTGGCCCGGGCGTTGCACGTGCGTGGGCTGATGAACGTGCAGTACGCGATCCGCCGGCCCCAGAACGAGAACGGCGATTTCGAGGTCTTCGTGCTGGAGGTCAACCCGCGGGCGTCGCGGACGGTGCCGTTCGTCAGCAAGGCCAACGGCCGGTCGTGGGCCCGCATCGCGGCAAAGGTCATGGCCGGCAAGCAACTTGCCGAACTGGATGTCACCGATGAATTGACGCCGGCACACACGTCGGTGAAGGAATCCGTATTTCCGTTCAACAAGTTCCCGGGTGTGGACGTGATTTTGGGCCCCGAGATGCGGTCGACGGGAGAAGTAATGGGAATCGATCCGGGCTTTCCGATCGCGTTCGCCAAGGCGCAGATGGCGGCGGGCACGATCCTGCCTCGGGACGGCAAGGTATTTCTCTCCGTGCGGCAAGGCGACAAGCCGCAGATCGTGCAGACCGCTCGTCAGCTTGTCGACCTGGGATTCGAGGTGTTGACCACGGGCGGCACGCAGGCGTTTCTGGCGGAGCACGGCATCGAGACACAACGGGTCAAAAAGATCAGCGAGGGCCGGCCCAACTGCATCGACCTGATCAAGAACCGTGACCTGGCGATGATCATCAACACGCCCACGCGCAAGGGCGTGGCGACCGATGAGGGCCGGTTGCGCGCGATGGCGGTGCGATTCGACGTGCCGATGTTCACCACGACCACCGGTGCCGCGGCGGCGGTGCAGGCCATCACCGCGCTGCGCGAGGACAAATGGGGCGTCTGCGCACTGCAGGATTATTTTACCGGTTCAACGCTCGTCGGCGCGACGTGATGCGTCGTGTCGTGCCACTTCGTGCAGCGGCAGAAAGTCGGCCGAGGTTGTCTCGTGGTCCCCGGTCAGGCCGTTCGCTGGGACAGGTATTGGTCGAAAATCAGGCTTGACCGAGCGCGGCTGGGTTCGATGTCATCGTGCCCCCCAGACAACAGGTCGTGTCAGGGGATTGGGTGGATTGACATCCGAAACGGCCGGTCATTGAACATGATGCGGTCAATCGTGCCAACCGCATTGCGCCAGTTGATATGCCAGGATTTGGCCTCGTTGTTGAGCCGTTCGTCGTGCGTAAAAGCCAGTGATCCCATGTTGGGACTCAGGTCCTTACGCAGCATCTCAGCGGTAATCGGCTTATCTGTTGCAGCGCAACCGCCTGACAACGTCACCGCTCCGCCAACCAGGATCAACGCACTGAACCGGGCCATTGGGATGTTCATCGTTGGGTCTCCGCTGCTGGGGACAAGTCGGCGCTTGGTGAATTATTGTTGCCTACCCGGGCCCCGGTGTCAATCGGCGCCGTCTGCCGCAGACACCGGGCTCGTTGGCAGGTACTCGGCGGGCTTGGGCGGTCCGGCCGGTCGCCGCTTCAGGGCCTTCCACAAGCCGTCCTCCGCCTGCTCGAACCGCTCGAACAGGGCCTCAAGCTGGTCGAGCATTTTGGTGATCTGCTCGTGGTCCTGCGGCTGTTGCTGGGCGACGCCGTGGAGGCTCTGCGCCGCCGAGTCCAGCGCTCCAGCAGCCAAGGCAAACGATCGCGCCGCGTCGTAGATATTGTCCGACTCCAACTCTTTGTCGTTCGGCTCGTAAAGCAGCCGCCAAGGCGAACGGCGCACTTCAATCGCGGCCAGCATCAGTTGTGCCGTCGTCAGTTGCGCGTTGGCGACCGCGCGTTCCAACACGGGCCGCTGGCCGACGACAAACGTCTTCAACTCGGCTGAAGCCTTCTTGACGTTGTCCAGCGAGGCGATTGCCTTGCCTAAAGCGTCGTCGATCTGCACAAGCGTCTTGTCACGAACGTGCCGTGTCACTTCGGTGACATTGTCGATCGTCTGCCGCACCGCGGGGCTCTTGTCCTTTACCATGTCGCGTATGTCGGCGACCGCTTCGTCAGCCGAGATGGTCAGGTGGTCGATCCGCTCGATCCATTCACGGCGGTGGGCGTTGACACCGGAGGTCAGCGCCCGGAGGTCCGCCGCCGCGGCGCGAAGGTCCTCCAGCAACGGGACCATGTCA
>Ga0310121_10002904_pt1 | contig 16012 bp, 10 predicted proteins | sample CB27_Tmax_986_MG_FD_203504 | JGI IMG/M metagenome (GOLD analysis project Ga0310121, IMG submission 203504) | Marine microbial communities from Western Arctic Ocean, Canada - CB27_Tmax_986 | ecosystem: Environmental > Aquatic > Marine > Oceanic | place: Canada: Western Arctic Ocean | collected...
GATCACCCTCGAAGAAAAAATCGCCGTTCCCTGTGGCAACGAAGCGAACGCTTCCATCTGGGTTTACATCGATAGCGCTGAGGCCTGACGCCTCGCCATTTCCTAACGTACTGCTATCGTCATCATCGGAGATGAAGTTTTCAAACGGATCGAAACCGGCCGCATCAAAGACACCGAGGTAGGTGTTTGGTGCAGATCCGGTGCCCGGAAAGAGATCGTCGGAAACACTCATTGTCCCTGAATCAATCACCGTTGACTGAGCAAAGGTGTCGTTCGGCTCTTCGGCGATAGCCGGGCTAGACAATGCCAAGCTCAGAGCAAGCGCCCAGCCGGCACCAATCCGTAGGGGGAGAGAAGAGAAAAGGGATCGGACGCGATGCCCCCCAGCTCGATGATCCCCAGCTCGATAACTCCAGACACAATAATCAGAGGCGCAAAAACCCTCTGCGCATTCATAGCGGGCTTTCATAACTGTTCCGTATCAGAAAAGCGCCCCTAGCCAATTCCTATTGTGTCATCCAGGCAAAGAGGGTGTCAAGTTTTTTCGCGTGTCGCCCAGGAGAACTGCATAGTCCTTTTTCCCGAACCGTAGTATTTTCCAGTCCGCAGTAGCGTGCATCAGGGGGCTCTTTTCAAAAAAGGATCCTGCAGGTTGCCGACGGAAACTCTTCTCGCTACTGCAAATCAAGGCAAACCAAGGCGAACCAAGGCGACACTCTTGACGCCCTTGAGCACTGCTTCGCTCAAGCGGTCGATCGCCCGCCAGCAGCCGAGACAACTGAAAAAAAACAACCGCCGCAGAGGGAGGGATCTGCGACGGTTGCTGCGATCGAGCGCTGGAAGCGGTATGATCATCACGGAATAACCCGTGAATTACATATCCAGCGCGATCTTTTCTTCCTGGGCCGCCAAACGGAGCTTGTCTAGGGCGCGGGCTTCGATTTGGCGGATTCGTTCTTTGGTCACGCCGAGTTCCGCGCCGACCTCTTTGAGCGTGCGTGGTTCTTGCGTGTGATCGAGACCAAAGCGGCCGACGATAATCTGCCGCTCGCGGTCGTCGAGGCGCTGCAAGACGCGTTGGATCTTAGAAACGCGATCTTGCTGCACCGTCTCTTCCAGCGATGGGTTCGCCCGCTGTTCTTGCGTCATATCGAACAACTCGTCGTGACTGGTGCGGAACCGATCGCGTTGACGATACTCTGTCGGGATCGTACGGGCGAAGTTTTTCATGATCGCCCAACTGGCGTAGGTGCTGAACTTGTTGCCGCGGGCATAGTCGAATTTTTCGACCGCACGCAGCAGCGAGAGGTTGCCGTCGCTAACCAGCTCGAAAAAGTTCTGGTCCGGTGTGACGCGTTTCTTGGCGATCGAAACGACCAATCGCAAGTTGCAACGGGCGATTTGGTTCTTGGTATTGACGATCTGTTCGTACAACTGTTCGATCTCGTCCATCAGCGCAGCTTTGGGATTTTCCAAGTCGAGTTGATCACGAAGCCGGCTCGCTTTGAATTTGAGATAGTTGTACTTGCGAAACAGGTGTTGTTCCTGGTCTTTGGTCAGCAGCGCAATCTCATACAGGCTGGCCAGGTAGGGCGGCAGGCCGGTAGGACGCTTAGGTTTGCGCGAGGCTGTTGGATTCTCTGGCATTGAGCCCAAGCAGGCATTGTCGGCACCCTTCCGTGTGAACCGCGCGTTGGGCATGAATTCAAGCGGTAGCTCGGCAATCCGTGCGGCGCGCATCTCGTTGATGACCCGATAGATTGTCGTCTTGGTGCGATTGTAGTCGCGGCAGAGCTTATCGACGGACATCCCCCGGCGGAAGGCTCGAAAGATGTTCGTCTTCTGTAAATCGGTGAGAGGCCCCGCACCAGCGGGGAAAATCGCGATGGTGGGATTTTCGCTATCGTGTTGTCGGAGTGCACCGCGAATGGTTTCGACGCTGCGTCCCGTGCGATCGGCCAATTGCCGTGAAATTTCTGCCTGGCCGACGCCGGCTTGAGCCATCCGCATGGCGCGCTGGACGTACTCATCGCGCTGCTCGTCAGTAAGCTGACTGAATTTCGCGCCGCGCTGGACACGGACTGGGTTTTTTTTCACAAACCGATCGACACTGCTGCGCAGAAAACCAACCCGCTTGCGGCCATCGAACACCAATCGGCGACTAACGAGCCCTAATGCGCGCCAGCGAGAAATTGTCTTCGTCGAGACGTTGAACAGCTTAGCTAACTCGTCCACGGTAAAGACCGGCTCGCCAACCGATTCAGCGTTCAATTCTACGGAATCGGAGAGGTCCTCGACAAATAATCGTAGATCGTGCAGCAAATCGATGCCAGAGATTTTACGATTGCCCGCTTCGGGAAGCGGCGTGCCGACCACCTGTGAGACGACATGTGCGGCTGGGTAGCTCGCGTCGGTGTCGAGGCCGACGATCACTTTCTCAGCTGCTTCGATTTGCGGCAACATCTCTTCGCGAGTTGCAGTCGTCAGTTGGCGATTCCTCAGCCAACGGATGACAGGATTCTTATAGTCTTCGTGCATGTTTCAGCCCTTCTCAGAGTCACTTGCCCAATAGCGCTTTGCCCAACAGCCAATGGCCATTTGTTCCAGTTGCTAATGGTTCCAGTTGCCAATTCTGTTAGATCAGCGTGGTGTTCCGTGCGACTCCTTCGCCCACGTCTCTATCCCAGTTGCCTTTCGCCCAGTTGCCTTTCGTTATTCGTAGAGCCACGCCGCTTGCAGAGCTGAGCCGCCGAGGTTTCGACGATTACCAACGACTATTCCTTACAGAGCATTCGCACAGCTCGCGGCGACCTCGATGTTTCTGCCAAATCGAGCACATTGCCGTCTTTGCTAGCCTCAGGGGCCCAATGGTTGTACGCAAATTAGTGTCAAAAGGTCGAGAGAAAGTTCGCCAGCAGCTAGCCGAAAAACAAGGAATAAATGGCACTTTAGTACCGTAAGATGAATGATATCAATGACTTACAACTTTTCCTGCAATTGCCGCTATCTGGAGGGAAGTCCGCAGGCAACCGCAGGCTTGGCTGTTTGGGTAGTTTTGGCGAAATCTTCCCGCCACCATTTTGCGAGCAATTTTCCTGGTAACGAGACGACGATTACGCAGATATCTCCGCGCTCTGTCGCAAGGCTAACCGCAACGGTCGACTCTAATTCAACAGGCCAACTCCGAGACCCTGATCAAAGGCAAAGGGGAACTAGTTTGAAAATTTGGGAATCTCTCGTGAAAACTATCGATAGCGGAGCCATGCGATCCTTGTCTTGTTGTTTACTATGGCTCGTCGGCGGGGTCAGATTGAACTCCGCCGCTGAAGTGCCAACATTTCTGCTAGCAGCAGAGCTTGCCGCGGGGGATACCACGACGGTCAAAGTGACGCTTGAAGTTGGCGGAGAAATGCTCGTCAACGAAGAAACAGGGACAAAAAAACTTCCGCTCACGGTTGCCGGCGAGCTGCAATATACCGAGCAGCTGTTGGCATGGTCTGCTGACCCAGCCCACGTCGCGCGATCGTTACGCGAGTACCAAACCGCTACAGCAAAAATCCAAGTCGATGATGGTGGCATCCTGCGCAGCCTGCCCGACTCACAGCGGTTAGTCGTAGCAGAGATTCGCGACGGACGCGCGGCACTAGGTGGCAACGGAAGTTCACTGACCCGCGACCAGTTCGACTTGATCAACGTGATCGGCAACTCATTGGCACTCAACCGGTTGTTGCCCGAACGCGAACTCGCCGATGGCGAGAGCTGGGAACACGAATCGGCGTCTATCGGCGCACTGCTCGGCATGGACCATGTGGCAGCCTGCGCAGTGCGAAGCGTGGTGGCTGGCAACACGCATCGACAGGTGCAAATCCGATTGGCCGGCACAGTGCACGGCACAATCGATGGCGCTCCTACCGAAGTGCAGCTCCGCGGTGCCTATCTTTTTCATCAACAAAGAAAGCAAATTACAAAATTCAACCTGGCGATCAAAGAACTGCGGACTGCTAGCGAGATCGTGCCAGGCTTAGATGTCGTGGCGAAGATCTCGGTGAGCGTTTCTCCAGCGAACGAATCGCTGGCAGGCAAGTTCAACGAATCAGCGCGCGACGTCTCGCATGCTTTGGCCGAGAGCTTGCGTTACGATGCACCTCAGCAGGGGTATCGTTTTCTCCACGACCGCCGGTGGTACGTCACAGCCGAACAAAGCGATCTCGTTTCATTGCGCTGTCTGCAAGATGGCAGTTTGACGGCCCACTGCAATGTCACGACGTTGCCTGCGCGGTCGGAGGGTCGCGGTAGCAGCTTACAAGATTTTGAGCGAGATGTCCGGCAGACACTTGGTGACAACCTGGAAACGGTCACCGCATCGACCGAGTGGACGACGGCCGAGGGTCACGAATGTCTTGGCGTCGTTGCCCAAGGTCAGATCAAAGGCGTGGCCATCGAGTGGCGATATTACCTGGTCGCCTCGCCAGACCTACCTCGCATTTCGGTCGCGGTGACGATGAAGCAGTCGATGGTCGAACAATTCAACGACGCCGATAGGCAGTTGGTCGATTCTTTAGAACTCCGGGAAAAACCTGCGACAGGCACCGCAGCCAAGCCCTCGCTTGGAGAGTTACTCCCGCGAAAATAGCTCATCGGTCCCTTCCATCACCGGCACCACAACCACGCCGCCATCGGTGACGGTAAAACCGCGGCGACGGTCTCGGTCGAGGTCGATGCCGACTTCAGCGCCGGCCGGGATGCAGACGTTTTTGTCGATGATCGCGCGGCGGATGACCGCGCCATTGCCGACTTGCACGCCGCGAAACAGGATTGAGTCTGCTACGACAGCTCGTTCTTCGACACGGACCTTGGGTCCGATTACGCTGCCGGTGACCTTGCCGCCAGAGAGGATCGCGCCCGGGGCGACGATGCTGTCGTGGGCTTCGCCGCGTCGGCCGGCATCTTCGTCGAAGACAAACTTGGGCGGCGGCAGGTTTGGCTGGTCGGTGCGTACCGGCCAGCGGTAGTCGTACAGATTCAGTAAAGGCTGCACCCCGGTTAACTCGATGTTCGCTTCGTAGTAGGCGTCCAATGTGCCGACATCGCGCCAGTAGGCTTGCTCAGCACTGTTTTCGTCCTGAAATGGGAACGCGAACAACTGGTAGCTATCGATCGCCGCAGGGATGATGTTGCGACCAAAATCGTGAGCACTCTCTTGCAGGGTAGCGTCTTGGCAGAGCTGATCAAATAGAAAACGCGCGTCGAACACATAGATGCCCATCGAAGCCAAACAGTGTTGGTCGTCACCGGGAATGGTTTTGGGCGCAGGTGATTTTTCTTCAAAGCCCACAACGCGATCCTCAGAGTCGATCTGCATGACGCCAAAATCTTTGGCCTCTCCTACGCTCACCCTCAGCGCAGCGATTGTTAGATCAGCATGGTTTACCTTATGAAACTCAATCATCTTGCTGTAGTCCATCTTGTAGATATGGTCGCCAGCGAGAATGACCACGTGCTCGGGGCGCTCTTGTTCGAGCGTGTAGATGTTTTGGTAGACCGCGTCGGCCGTGCCCTGATACCACTGCTCGTCAATCCGCTGTTGTGGCGGCACCACATCGATAAACTCACCCAACTCGCGACTGAGCAAATGCCGCCAGCCAGTATTGATGTGGCGATCGAGGCTCATCGCTTTGTATTGCGTCAGCATCAGCATTTTGCGGATGCCGCTGTTGATACAGTTGGAGAGCGTGAAATCGATGATCCGATAGATTCCACCAAATGGAACGGCCGGTTTGGCTCGATCGCGGGTGAGCGGTTCTAGCCGCGATCCTTTGCCGCCTGCCAAAACTACCGCCAATACGTCTTTCATCTTGTTGCCTTCCTCCGTGGTGAACTTCTGGGCAAAGAGCCGTGGTGCACTTCTGGGCAAAGAGACCGTCGACTGTCGGGAACGGCCCCCTGACACGCAGCGCCCGTGCGACACACGGCCCCCAGGGCCAAACGATTCGGGGCACGTTTCCTACAGAATTCTTGGAAAAGCCTCTGCGTTTCCAGCGATTCTAGTGGTTTCGTGCAGACGAGCCTACCGCGGTTCAGAGGGGGAGGGCAGTCAATTTCTTCGACAATTCGCAATATCTACGCGATAACTCAATGATTGATGGCTAAAACGATCACCGTCTGAAGGAGGCGGCCGGCTGCGGCCCCAGGCCACTTCGCCCAGATGCTCACCGAGCGACGACGTCAACTGCTTAGCGATTGGCCAGCTGAGCGTAAAGGCGCGCGTACGCCTGTGCCATAATTTCAACTGAAAAATGTTCAGCGATCATTCGAGTCGCACTCGCGCTCATCTTCTCAGCCTGCTGGGCGTCGTGCACCAGCTGCAGCGTCTGCCGGGCGAAGGCCGCCCGATCTTTATCGGGAACCAAATAACTATTGTCTCCGTTGGTGATGACTTGCCGCCAGGCGGGATTCTCATTTGCGACGACAGGTACTCCCGCTGCCATCGCCTCTAGCATTGTCAGCGGCAATGCTTCGTCCGCCACGGCTGTCTGCCAAAACAGATCGGCATGTGGCAATAGTTCGCGAAAATCAGTTCGGTACCCCAGAAAGCGGATCGTGCTTGGCTCAGCCGCCAGGCGAGAGAATCTTTCTAAACGGTGTCGCTCTGGCCCATCGCCGAAAATCAGCAGCCGGACGCGCTCGTCGAGCGTGCGCACTAATTCGAAATACCAAATCGCTTCATCGACTTGTTGCGCACGGTTGAGCGGTCCGGCGACAGCAATCAGAATCGCATCGGCAGGTAAGAGCTGTTCATCCAGAAATTGTTGACGCGAAACAGCGGTCGGGCGTGGCAGGGCAATGCCTGGCGATATGCCGCAGTTATGTGGAGAAATGATCTGAGTTGGCAATGCCAGAGCAGTGAACCAAGGAATTCGACGGATCGCCGACAGATAGTCGATTGCCGGCTGCCCCCACAAATGCAAAACATCGGTCGATTGCCGACGCAGTTCTCTCGCGAGGCGGATCGCCGCGAACGGATCGCGCCGCCAGCGGCGGTCGAGTACTCGGCACTCGACTCCGAGGTGTCGGAAAGTTGCGACCGCCTCTTGCGCGGCGGTGAGCGCGACTAAGCGTACCTTTTGTCCTTGGTGCAATTGCTGCTGGACGAGCAGTTCCAGCTGCCGCGTCAGGCGATAGCCATCCAAATCGGCCACGACGTGAAGAATCTGTTGAGGGGTGCTCATGGTCGGTCAGGCAGGAGAAGTGTATCGTTGGAGGAACCGACATCTTAACCGTTGACGAAGCACGACCCAATAGCCGTGATTCAGTGGATCGCCGGAGCCCCGCAAAAAAAGACGAACGAGCGAATGACGCACGACGAGCGACATCAAGACGAGTTGGCTGGCCAGTGGTCGCAAATCGAAATTGCCGGGCACAAATGCCACACCTACTTGCCACCGCTGCCGTCCGAGCACGGCTACACGGTTCTCTATATGCATGGCCGTTATCAAGGCGTGCCGATGGAGCATCCGCGGCTGATGGAACATTTCGACCGTCACGGTCTGCGCGTGATCGCGCCGCTCACCCGGCGGAGCTGGTGGTCAGATCGAATCTGCCTCGATTTCGATCCGGAGATCACCGTCGAGCAGTACCTGCTGAAGGAGATCGTGCCGTTCTTAGAAAAAGTGTGGCATTGCGTGCCGCCACGCATTGCGTTGATGGGAGCAAGCATGGGAGGGCAGGGGGCGCTACGGTTGTCGTACAAAAATCCGAACACGTTTCCGACTACAGCAGCTTTTTTTCCGGCGATCGATTATCAGATTCGCATCGAGGAGGGCGACAAGATTCTCTCGCAAATGTACCGCGATGCTGAAGACGCCCGCCAAGATACCGCCACGCTACACATCCATCCGCTCAATTGGCCACGGCATCAATTCTTTTGCTGCGACCCAACAGACTACCGCTGGCACGACTCTGCCGATCGGTTGCGGATGAAACTTTTTTCGTTAGGCGTCCCGCACGAGTGTGACCTCGAAACGTCTGCCGGAGGACACACTTGGGAGTATGTCCAGCACATGGCCGAGCGGGCGGTGGGCTTTGTGGCCGAGCGATTGGAACAGGAACGGCTACGAGCTTAGCGGTCGACTTGCGCCGAGGGCTACTTGCCCGATCTGGGTCGGGCCCTACCGGCCCTGACAGGAGAACTGCAAAGTCAGGAATTAAGTGGCAGCCGCTAAATAACTTTCCGTTATTTAGCGAAGCGTTCAGGCTGACGGGGAGTCCGTTTTTCAATTCTTTAAAGAATGGATTCTCGCAAAGGCGCAAAGATCGCAAAGGATGGATGAGGCTTGGTTACCTGCTCAATTTTGGAGAGGCCATGATGAAGACTGGGATCACCCGGACCGTCAACGGTCTCTTGCGAGTAGCAGTGGTCTTGGCGATCTTGGCGTCTTGGCGAGAAGCAATCTGGATTCGCGTGAGGTGTTTACTGGAGTGTCGGCGTTGTCGGAGTCTCGCTTCTCGAGCTGAACGTGTAAGAATCGCCCTAACGGCTTGGCGCCAGTTGTCGCAGTTCGCCACTCATGAGTCCTTCGTATTTGACGTTGCCGGTGGTTTGGAAGTAGGTGAGTTTGCGGGCTTTGGTGTATTGCGGAGGGGCGCCGCGAAATTCTTGATAGGTCAGGGTGGCTGGCAGTTGGTTGTCGCCCTCAAGGATGAAGGTTTTTTTCAACTGATTGAATTTGGCCTCCCGCGAGTGCGTCGTGAAATTTCCGCGTTCGCCGGCAGGGCCTTCGATCGTCACGTCGCCTTTCGCGCGAAGTTCGATGGGGCCGAGGCGACTTTGCTGATTAGGATCAAGTCGTGTTAACGGGCTTTCGGCGACGTCTAGACTTTCGCTGCTGATCCAAATCGTGTCGGGGCCTGGCATGCCGCGTACCGCGAGCGGTAAACGCTGCTCCCAAGCGTCGACCGGGCCGTAAACCGCTTCGACGTTGCCGTAGACTTCAATTCTTCGGCCTTGACGACTATTTAGGTTGCCGCGCACGCCGCGTACGAATTGGACGCCTAGAAACCGTAGCCGTTGTGCTTGTTGCGATTGGGGACGGGCGGAAGCCAATCGACCCCGTCCGTTGTTGCTGGCCATGTCACTTAACGGATTATCGCCGCTCGACAAGTGCACGGACTCCAGCCAGCCGGGGCCCCTGCCATCTATTTCTCCTGTTTGCAAATTAACGCGGAACGATTCTTCCAGCTTGATTGTTTGCACTGAAGCTAAACCAAGAGCGTCGCGTTGGCTGAAAACCGCGTTCACCCCGCCGGAGCATTCGAGCCGGGCAATTTCGATTCGTCGTTGATTTGCTGCGCCGTCGAACTGCACGGGCGCGGAAAGCTCCACGAGCAGCTGTTGTGTGTCGAGTGAACCCTCGCCAGTCAGCACTTGTACGTTGCCCGTGAAGGTAATGCGATTCTGCTTGAGCTCCATGCCGCGTTGCCAACGGATCGTCATCGGCTGGGGACTCGCGAGTTGCTTGCCATTCAGGTCACGGTCTATCAGCATTTCGATTTCGCCCGGCGCGTTGACCCACGCGCGACTGTTGCCGCGATTGATCTGCAATTCCTCCGTACGAATCAACATGCCGTCTGCGGTAATCGTCGCCGGCCTGCCTTTGAGTGCGATCTCAGCGGACGGCGAATCGGCATTTCTGATCTGCAGGTGATCGGCCTTCACTGTGAGTGGCTGTTTCGCTGCTGCTCCGCCTATCATTTCAGTGACCGGCGATTCGCTGAACACGACTCGGCCGTCAACATCGATGCTGGTCACCTCGGGTTGCTTGTCGCGGACCGTCACGACCATCTGCAACGTCTCACCGCTGATATCGTAAGTGCGCGTACCACCGACAATGCGTTGGCCCAATCGAACTTGGCCAGTACGCGAGTTGCTGCCGTCAGGGGGGACGAGCTGCAAGCTGTCGGGTGAATCAAGATCAGACGCATAGTCGAAGCGAACTTCCAATTGTCTTACCTGTCCGCGAAGTTGGGCAGAGTCGATCGCAATCTGCCCGCCGGCGACCAGGCGCTCGGGCACGATGTCGCCCGGTAGCAGGTCGGCCTCCGAGGTGTCAGTGGCGTCTTCGCGGAGGTAGAGATCAAGGTGATCGGCCCACAGTCGACCCAGGCCGACCATGTCGAGCAGCGGCCGGCCGTTAAGCGTTAATACGGGTTGTCCATTGATTCGCCGTAGCCGCATATTCTCCAACCAACGCACCTCGAACGGCTTGGCGCCAGGTTTGTCGGAGTCGAGCGCTCGGAGCCAACCGTTGCCTGCGGCGAGCAAATTGCCGACTTGCTGGTCAGAATTCTTCGGCGGGGCTTCATATTGAATCTGCCGCGCGTGAATCTCATTGCCTTGATAGGTGAGTATCACTTCGTGGCCACGGTCGAATGTCACGCGTCGTGGACCCGGCTCGATCCGCATGCGCTGGCAACGGGCGGTCGCTTGTTGCGATTGGGCATTGAGGACAACCGGTAAACTGTTTGTGCCCTTCGCTTCGATCAGGCCAGGTGATAATTTACCCAGCGGCGAGTTCGTCGCGGGCGGGCTGACTTGAGTCGCGAAATAGATGAACAATTCATTGCAGCGCAGTTCGTCGAGCTGACCCTGCTGATGAACCTGCCGAAGTTGAACCTGATCAAAGAATGAGGCGACCTGGCTGGAAAAATCGAAGCGAAATTTGCCGCCGCTGGTGATCTGTACTGGCGGTGCTACGGCGGTCTCTGTGGCGGTTTGGTTCTTGGGTCCGAGTGATAAGCGCCCCGGCAAAAGTTGAGCTTGGACATCCTTGATAATTTCCAACGAATCGATACGGCCGATGCTGGGCCCTTGCTGGTCGGAGCGACCGCGTTCGACGGCGACCAGGCGAATTTCCAGTTCGCGTCCGCTACCCCAGTGGGGTCCCAATTGCATCTCAACCAAGTTGCCGGTGCGGATCAAATCTTCGTTTATGTTGAGATCGCGCGTCCTCAGCCACAAATCATCCTGCGGACCCGGTTCGCCCATGTCGCTGCGGACCGTGATCTCACCGGTTAACTTGCCCCATTGCAGTCGACCCAAGCTGCCGATACCGCGACGAAGACTCTTGTCCATTTGCAACACCGCGCCATGTGGCGCTTCGAGCACAACCGCGTCACTGGGAGGCGGCTCGCCGCCGACGCGGCCGCGCGGAAAAAAGAGGATCGCGCACTTTTTTACGCGCACCTGGCCATCGTCGCGTGGATTGAACTCGTCTATGATTATCATCGCGTGACCGTTTTCCGCCGTGATCGGCGGTTGGGTCAGTGTCCAATGCCCCGGTGGAAAATAAGCAGCCAGTAGCTCGCGATACTTGTGCGTGGTCTCAATACTATCACTCTTCTCGGAAGCTGTTATCGTCCCGATCGACGGCACTACCAAAGGCGGCTCAATAAACGGCGCAGCCAGCAGCACGTATGCCTGATACACGACGACCGTGACGGCGAAAGCGAGCGCGGACTGAGTCAGGCGGGTGAGCATTAGTGAATTTCGAACGGTGGACTGTGGACTGTGGACTGTCGGATGAACCAAGAGGTTATCCTTGGTATTTTCGCAGCACCGATTCCCAGCGATTGGTTTTTTTAAGCAACAGCTCGACGACCTCGCGCATCGCGCCCTGACCGCCTCGGAGGCTGGTGATGTAGTCAGCGCACGGCTTTAGCTCTTCTGCCGCGTCGTCGACAGCTACGCCCAGGCCGACCTGCGCAATGACCGCCCAGTCGGGCAGATCGTCGCCGAGATAGCAGACCTCGGAGAGCTCCAATGTTAATTCTTCGCATATCGCCCGAACCACTTGCAGCTTGTCCTTGACGCCCTGACGGACGATGTCGATGTCGAGCTCTGCGGCACGGAGTTTGACGACTTGCGAGCTGCGACCGGTGACAATGCCGAGCTGACCGCCGCTTTGATGCCAGAGACGAATGCCTTGTCCGTCACGGATGTTGAATTGCTTCGACTCCACGCCTTGGTTGTCAAAAATGACCCGCCCATCAGTCAGCACACCGTCAACATCGGTCAATATCAGCCGAATCTGAGCACATTTTTCGGTAAGATTCATGATAGTCGCACGACTCTCCGAGTCGCGAGTCGGAGCACGAGCTTAACGACTCGGAGCGTCGTATGACTCTGTTTCGCCGCCGGGAAAGAGACGAACGGTTGGTGGGTGTTCTGGCTCGACTGCCGGCTCTGGCAGCAGGCTAACGATGTCGGTCACGTCGATTAGTCCGACAGGTTTACCAGACTCGTCAACGATCGGCAGCTCGCTTATTTTGCTGTCGGCCAGGATTTCTACCGCTGCGCTCATCTTGCTGCCGCCCGGTACGGTTTGCGGATTGGTGACCATCAGCTCACTGACGCGTCGATCGAGCGCAGCATCGTTGCGGTTTTCGATCAGTCGCGCCAGATCGCTATCGGTGAACAGTCCAACCAATAGTCCCTCGGCGTCAGTCAGCATGATCGCACCCGTGCGACGCCCCGGCCTGGTGCAAGTAACAAGCACCTGCCGCACGGTCTCGTCGGCAGGGGCGACACGACATTCGTCGAGCGTGCGCATGTGGTCTTCGACATGGCTCAACTTGCGACCGAGCGAACCCCCCGGGTGAAACCGTGCAAAGTCTTCCGGCTGAAAACCTTGCAGTCGACTGAGCACCAGCGCCAATGCATCACCGATCGCGAGCATGGCGGTTGTACTGGTGCTGGGGGCCAAGCCGAGCCAACACGCCTCGCCGATGTTGCCGAGTTGGATTGTAACGTCGGCGACTTTGCCTAAGGTATTTTTGTCGCTGGCCGTGATCGCCAATAGCGGTACGCCAAATTCTTGAAGCGATGGCAACAGCTGGATGACTTCGCCTGTCTCGCCGCTTTGCGAAAGGACTAACACAACGTCGCCTGGTTGCACCCGTCCCAGATCGCCGTGAATTGCCTCGGCAGGGTGAAGGAAATGCGCACGGGTGCCTGTGGAAGCGAACGTCGCGGCCAGTTTTTTCCCAATAAGTCCCGCCTTGCCCATGCCGGTGATAATGAGATTGCCGCGCAAGTCGTGCAACAGTTGTACTGCCCGCACGAAATTGCCACCCAGTTGTCCGCCCATTCTATCGACAAGGTTCGCCAGGGCCCGCGTTTCGGCGGCGAGAACTTCACGGCCGAGTTGTATGACTTCGCGATCAGTGAGAATGGGGTCTGCGGGTTGGGCGCGAACAACAGTATTTGTACTCATCAATCGGTCTTCCTTGACACGAGTCGAGAGGCGGCGGAATGGAAGAACGGATTGTAGACCGCCCCCACCGATCCCACAACGTGGCTCGGTCGGATGCTAGCAGCCCGTTGAGGGGGCGGGCGGCCACGCGCTGGTAACCGGGGAGGGGGTCAGGAACCTTTTTTCGCTTTTGCGTCTAAAGGTTGGGCGAAGTTGGTACGGGCGAAAAAAGGTTCCAGACCCCGCGCACTTGTACACCAGACAACTTGGAGTTCAGGTGGGCGGGGTCTGGTCCGATTTTCGGCCGATCAGGTTGTTTAGCCGTTTGACGCGCAAGCCGAAAACTTGGACCTGTCCCCTTCAGCCCCGGCGTGGGCGCTCGCTTATCGTTTGCCGCGTTTGCCGCCACCACGGCCCGCTTTTTGCTGCCGCTTATTGCCATTGGATCGGCGGAACTGCGACTTTGCCTGCGGCTGGCGCCGCACCGCCTGGCCTCGGTTAGAACGCTTGGTTTGCGAAACTCGTGGAGTACTAGATTCGTTTCCGCTGCGCGCAGAGGCCGCCGGCTTGACGACGCGTTGGCTAAATCGTGGTCGCACGTCGGGACGAAGCTTGGTGCGCATCAGCGGCTGAGGCGAGTTGATACGGTGCCCAGGCCCCGCGGATGAAACGCCTCCAGCTCCGGAACCGAAATTCTGCCCGCTCCGCAGCGTAGGTCGCTGCCGATCTCGATCGATTTGCCGTGGCTGATCATTGACCGTTTGCCGCCTGATCATCACGTTGCGTTGCTGACTTACAGCGGCAGCACGTCTTGCCGCCTCCGAATCTTGTTGTAATCGTGTCCCTTGCCGAGAAACGCCGCCAACATCACCGCTGGCATGACGACCCCGATCTTTTAGCAGACTTGTTCCCGACTGAATTCGAGTGGCGCCTGCCGCCCTCTTACTATGTACGTGGGCGCCCGTAGCTATCGGTTTTGAAGATTTCTGCCCGTCTGCTCCATGCCGGTGCCCGTCCCGGCGAAAGTGGGCCGAGAGAGGGTCGTGAATTCTGAACTTGGCCTGAGAGTGACCCCGACGGCCGTACGACCCATCGTTCCACGTCGCCAACCCTCTCCGGAGGTTATGTTCGCTGCTCCGATGGTTGCCGTAATAATAGCCGCCGTGGTGGTGATCGACGATCAAGTGGGCGATCAGCCGATTGGTGTTGATGACCGTGCGCGGACGATAAACAGCCGTACCCGAAGGATAACCGGCGCGCCAGAAAACTGGGGCGTACACCGATCCTCGACGTGCGAGTGGGTGGTCCCAGTAGCCGCACACATACACCGCGCCTTTTGGCGTGTAACAATAGTGATTGGGCATCCAAACCCAATCAGGTTGAGCTGCATACCAAAAACCGGACTGCCAAGCGTATCGACTGCCCTGCCATTGCCAGCAGCCGGGAGTCCACAGGTGACCGTCCGCTGGTGCAGGGCTTGAAGGCCCCTGTTCTAAAGTTGCAGGGGGCGTCGGAAGCAAAGATTGCTGCACTTGTTGCGCGGCCCAATAGCCGCTGACCCACTGATACCCACCTGGAACCTGTTGCCACTCGCCTGGCACCCAATTGCGCCCCGGTGGGAAGTTACGCCACAAACCGCTTACCCAGACGAAGTCGTTCCTGTCGCTATCAAAAAACCAATAGCCTGGTAACCAGTTAACGTTCGGGCCCTCGGGTCGCTGTTCAGGCGGCAGCTCGTTGACCGCCGCTGGAGGCAGTCGATCAATAACAACCGCATGATCTTCTAGTGCTAGCGGTTTGGCATACGCCTCGTGCAGCGGACCCTCCTCTAACAATTCTGGCCCTTGCAGGTCACTCTGCACCGCGGATCGCGGGTCGACCGGAACAGGTGCCGACGGTTGTGCCTCGGCCGCGGCGGAAACGAAGCAACATTGCAACAAACCGAATACAGCGCAGTGTAGACGAGAACGCGCGCGTTTCATGGTGATTTCACCTGCAACGGGAAAGTGCCGCCGCCCCTTCCCAGGGTCGATAGGATTAGATAGCCATTGGCCCTGCTGCCAAATGGCCTCGCTGCTACAGAGTACGGGGTGCCGCCAAGTTGATTGGGTGCGCATGACCCAGAGAAGAGCATAAACCGTACCAATGCCGACTCGAGCGGCACGCCGGCAGTCTCGAACAAGACGCGGCGCCAGTCGTAAACGATTTAATAGCACGAGTTTGTGGCGATTGTTCGCGGACACTCGGCGCGGACCGTGGCGGTTGAATTGCAAAAGTCCAGGTGCGCGTGTGTCGCTCAATTAGGGCGCTTCGCAATCAAATCGGCGCATAAAAAATGCTCCCAGAAAAGCATACGTCCCAGGGGGGCAAAGGACGTTGGTACTTTTCCGGGAGCGATTGGACGCAAACAGTTGCGTACCGTCGGTTACCCAGATGTGTCGGGCTAGGTAACCGGGGAGTGTGTCGCAGCGGGTGGGAGACTTCCGTGTCTGCTCCAGTCCGCTCCGGGGTCAACTCTTTGAATGACCGAGTCGACCCACCACGTGGCTCCGGCGTGTTTGTTTTTGTGTTCCTCGCAGCAAGTAAGGGGTAGCAGGTGAAAGTTGTTGTTGCTGTGTCGGCTGCGAAGGTTACGGAAGACTCGATCGCCTGTCTAGGTCACTTGGAAGACTTTTTGGCGATTCCTTTTTTTGAGTAGGCTGGGCTTCTCTTGCCTCGGCAAATGTTTGGTGCGATGGACAACGTTTCCATCAACGGGTGGG